>Ga0116151_10001271_pt1 | contig 23539 bp, 16 predicted proteins | sample AD_UKC117_MetaG_FD_89893 | JGI IMG/M metagenome (GOLD analysis project Ga0116151, IMG submission 89893) | Active sludge microbial communities of municipal wastewater-treating anaerobic digesters from Hong Kong - AD_UKC117_MetaG | ecosystem: Engineered > Bioreactor > Anaerobic > Digestate... | reverse complement strand
GCTATTGACAGAAAGATGCGAGTAATGTAAAATCTTATCTGTTCGGGGACGTGGTGAAGTTTGGTTATCATGCCGGTCTGTCACACCGGTGGCCGCGAGTTCAAGTCTCGTCGTCCCCGCCAGTGAGAGTCCTTAGGGGCTCTCTTCTTTTTTAGGGTGTATCTCTCAAGATGCATGTTTCATAATAGTCCAGCAACCCGCAAGATCTTCCAATCAATATCTGCTTAACTTCTTTCAGGCTGCGTGCGGTTAGAATATATTCAGGGCAGTAACTTCAAGACTATCACCGGATTTTTGGTCAAACTGATCTTAGCACGCGACGCCGGTTTCGCATTTGAAATTTCGGGAAGCCGATGAGAGAATGAACTTGCGATTCTAATCTGAGGGGACTCTGTACTGAATTCTGTTTTTCTATAATGATGGTTTGATTTTTTTGGAGGTGCTGGTAATTGCCGGCTTGTGTGAGGGTTCTGGGAATTGATCCGGGTTTTGGTACTGTTGGATACGGTATTGTCGAGATGAGATCTTCAAGGATCGAGCTTGTATCTTATGGGGCGATCAGGACCGAGCCTAATGAACCTATCCCTGACAGACTACTGAAGATCCACGATCAACTGGAAGTCCTGCTTCAGGAATACGGACCCGATGAATCTGCAGTCGAGGAGCTATTCTTCTTCAGGAATGTCACGACTGCAATACAGGTTAGTGAAGCGAGAGGCGTTATTCTCCTCGCTATGAGAAGACATGAAGTTCCCATATTCGAATACACTCCTCACCAGGTGAAACTTGCTGTCACAGGTTATGGCAGAGCGGAAAAGGGACAGGTACAAAGAACTCTGAAGGCCTTTTTGCGGATGAAGGAAAACCCAAAGCCCGACGACGCCGCTGACGCCTTAGCTGTTGCATGGTGCCACCTTGCGGCGAGGAAGTTTCCCGGAGGTGTTCGAAAGGCATGAAACTTTGTATGAAGAATCTTAAGCTCCCTATTTCGAGACTTCTTTCAAGAGTGTTGAAGTCCGATCCAGCCTTTGACTGTGGGGGTATTGAAATATCTGGAATAACTATTGACTGTGCATCAAGAGAGGTCTCGATCGATTTCTCTTGCGAGGTAAACGAAGACGTGAGACATTATCTAGAATCTACCTTTCGTGAAGAAGCGATGCGACTTCTCGGTTCTTCGGTTAGGCTTTCATTTGAACCTGGAGATTTCGAGACCGCAGGTGCAGAGAAAGAAGTTTCGAGGATAACTGAAGAGCAGTTCAGAGAGATACTCAAACTCACCAACGGCGCATCTTCATACCTAGCTTCTTCCGAAATGGTGTTTGAGAAGAATAGAATTCTGATCACTGTTCACGATCAGTTTTCATTTCAGAGAATCAGTTCAAAAAAGCACGACTTAAGAAAAGCGATCGAAAAGGTATGCGAGAGAACCATACCATTTGATATAGTTCTAGATATCCGTGAGGACGAGGAGCTGCCCGTTGACGAAGATTCCTCATATCCCGAAGTTGAAAGAGAGAGCAAGGTCTCTTCCGGTGAGGCTGATTTGGTTCTGATAGGAAGAGAAATAAGAGCTGTCTCAAAGAAAATGAAAGAGGTTCTTGGAAACGAGACCGATGTAGTGGTCAGTGGTAAGACCTTTGGACTGGAGTCGAGAAACGGAAAGCTCTTCATTCTTACGTTCAACATAACTGATTACACGGATTCTCTTACTGTCAAACTTATCGGTGAAAATGCTCGTTCCCTCTCCGAAAAGCTCCGCGAAGGCGATGAGCTTACCATAAGAGGGAAGATGGAAACCGATACGTGGATTAAAGACGAGGTTCTGATTCCCAGAGATATCAACAGAACGACTCTTTCAAGGCGTGTTGACAATGCTCCCGAAAAGCGTGTGGAATTGCATCTGCATACCAAGATGAGTGCTTTGGACTCAGTTGTTGACGTCAAAGAGCTAGTGAACACTTTCAGAGAGTGGGGACATGACGCGGCTGCCGTGACTGATCATGGGGTAGTTCAGTCAGTGCCGGAGTTCTACTTTGCAGCTAAGAAGAATGGAATCAAGCCCATTTTCGGTATGGAAGGTTACATGATAAACGATTCAGAGCAAATAACGATGAACATAGACGAAGACACCTCATCTCTAGATGAAGCTTTGTTCGTTGTCTTTGATCTCGAGACGACGGGTCTCAACCCAAAGGAAGATGAGATAATTGAGATCGGTGCGGTAAAGATGAGAGGCGGCGAAGTCATTGAGACATACTCATCCTTTATTAAGCCTGAAAGAGAACTCTCGTCTCTGATCTCTAGTTTGACGGGAATAACTGAAGACATGCTTTCCGATGCTCGTTCGATCAAAGAAGTGCTCCCCGAATTTGTAAAGTTCACTGAGGGAAGCATACTTGTTGCTCACAACTCCTCCTTTGACTACGGTTTCGTCCGCAACTCTGTTAAGAAACATTTCGGAGGAGATTGGGAGATGCCATGCGTCGATACGCTTGCCCTTGCAAAAAGCTTATTCAAATCCAAGAGCTATTCACTAGATAACGTTGTGAAGCGCCTCAAACTTGGACATTTTGATCATCACAGGGCTTACGAGGACGCAAAGGTTACCGCCGAAGTCCTGAAGAAGTTCATTCAGCTGGCGGAAAAGAGAGGGATTCAGAGCGTTGGCGAGCTTGAAAAACTGAGAAAGAACCAAAATCTCGACTCTCTTAAGCCGGTTCATGTAAGTATGTTGGCCAAGAACAAGAAGGGTCTCGAAAATCTATACAGGTTGGTAACAGCCTCTCACACGAAGTACTTCTATATGAAGCCGAGGATTCCCAAGAGCCTATTAACTGATTTCAGAGATGGGCTTCTGATAGGTAGCGCTTGTGTCTCGGGTGAACTATCCAAAGCATTTATCGGTGGCGCTAGTACCGAAGAGCTGGAGGAAATTGCGAAATTCTACGACTATATTGAGGTTATGCCACTAGACAATATTGACACTAGCGAGGGCGAGACCAGTATGTCGAGAGACACATTGACCAAGATGTACCGTGAGTTCTACAGAGTTGGCAAGAGACTGAACATTCCTGTAGTTATGACTGGAGATGTGCATTTTATAAATCCACATGATGACATTTATAGAGCCGCAATAAATGCTGCTCAGGATTACGATAACTTTCAGAACCAACCATCGTTGTATCTCCATACAACGGAGGAGATGATGAACAAAGCAGTCGATATTTTCGAAGACAAGGCTATTGCAAAGGAAGTGGTTATCGATAATTCAAGGTATATTTCCTCAATGATCGAGGAGGTGACTCCGATTGAGGGGAAGCTACACCCTCCAGTAATAGAAGGCGCAGAAGAAGAAGTAAGGAGAATGGCTCTTGAGAATGCCGAACGGTTGTATGGAAATCCTCTGCCGGAAATCGTCGAAAAGAGGCTCAGTCGTGAGCTTGACGCAATAATCGGTCATGGCTACGCGGTCTTGTATCTCATCGCTCAGAAAATGGTCGCAAAGTCCAATGAGGAAGGTTACGTGGTCGGTTCAAGGGGTTCAGTAGGAAGCTCCCTAGTGGCCAATGTAATCGGAATAACTGAGGTAAATCCGCTTCCACCACATTATCTCTGTTCCGAATGTGGCAAGTCGATCTTTCCTGAAACCGATCTCGAATCCGGTTATGATCTTCCCAGAATGGAATGCCCGGGTTGCGGGAAGGAGATGGCAAAGAATGGCCAGAGCATTCCTTTTGAGACCTTCCTGGGATTTGAGGGGGACAAAGTGCCGGATATAGACCTGAACTTCTCTGGAGAGTACCAGGAACGGGCCCACGCCTTTATAGAAGAACTGTTTGGCAGAGACCATGTATTCAGAGCAGGAACGATCTCTACTCTAGCTGAAAGAACGGCCTTTGGGTTCGTAAGGGCCTATTCTGAAAAGAGCGGTAGAACGCTTAGAAGGGCTGAACAGGAGCGAATTGCGCGTGGCATCGTAGGAGTAAAAAGAACAACTGGTCAGCATCCCGGTGGTCTTATGATCGTGCCGAAAGACATGGACGTTCATACTTTCACACCGGTTCAGCACCCCGCAAACGATACAAAGAGTTCAACGCTGACAACTCACTTCGCATATGAGGTAATTCATGATGATCTGGTTAAGATAGACGCTCTAGGCCATGACGATCCTACGTTTATCAGGATGCTGAAGGACATAACTGGAGTTGATCCAGAAAGCATTCCAATGGATGATACTGAGACTCTGGCGATCTTCTCTTCACTAAAACCTCTGGGAGTGAAATACCACGAGCTTGGAACCGACATGGGCACCCTGGGAATCCCCGAGTTCGGCACGACTTTTGTTCGGAGCATGCTTGCAGATACAAGACCCTCAAGTTTCGGCGAACTGGTAAGAATATCGGGTCTTTCCCATGGAACTGATGTGTGGTTGAATAACGCTAAGGACATAATTACTTCGAAACAAGCCTCACTATCTCATGTTATAGCCTGTCGCGACGATATAATGAACTACCTGATTGCTAGGGGAATGGATCCAAAGGAGGCCTTCAAGATCATGGAAAAGGTCAGAAAGGGAAAGGGTCTCAACAGGGACGATGAAGATAAAGTGAGATCAAGTGGCGCTCCCGAATGGTTCATCAACTCATGCAAGAAGATCAAGTATCTCTTTCCAAGAGCCCATGCCGCTGCATATGTTAGCATGGGATACAGAGTGGCGTATTTCAAAGTACACTATCCCCTCGCCTTCTACAGCACCTATTTTTCAATTAAGGGTGGAGAGTTCGACATAGATATTTGTACATCGGACGTCAATACGATCAAGAAAGAGATTATCAGACTTAGAGGTGATCAAGAAAGGAACGTCAAAGACAGGGCAAAAGAGACTCTCCTGGAGGTAGTGATGGAAATGTTACTCAGGGGATTTGGCTTCTTGAACGTCGACTTGATGAAATCGCATCCAACGAGATTCTTGATTGAAGGGAGATCGCTCAGAATACCTTTCAATAGGCTCCAAAACATGGGAGACAAGGCGGCGAGGTCTATTGAGCAGGAGAGAGAAAAAAGAGTATTCTCTTCAGTGGAGGATCTGATAAGAAGAACTGCTCTGAACAAGACCAGCGTTGAAATGCTCAGAAAGCACGGCGCTCTGAAGGGTCTTGCCGAGAAAGAACAGATCAGGCTGTTCTGAGGGAAGAAATGAATTTCCAGTTGGCTTCTTCCGATTTTGCAAAGTTGATCGATCTCTTTGGAAGAGTTTCGGGGTCCGTTGAGCCTTCTTTCCGCTATTTCCAGATCTATTACAGGAGGGGATTGAAGTTCTTCGCGACCGATGGTTGTATGAAGCTTGAGTTTTCTTCCGGGCTTCCAATCACGCCTTTCACCGGAGTCTTCTCGATACCGATTGACTACGCCAGGGTTCTCAAGAGCTCTGACGAGGAGTCAAACATAATCTTCTCCTCAGACGGAGACAACATTGAAATCAGAACAGATTCAGAAGTGCTCACATTGCAGAAGGCTCGAGGCGAGAACATTCCTTCGATGGAGAGGAAGTTCGAGTACTCCTCTCGCTTTCTTTTGAAGGAATTCAATGAATCTCTGAATTTCATATCTGCAGCTTCACAGGAAGGAGATACTATCGAGATTTTTTCTAAAGGAAATGAAACTGTACTCGCTGCTTCTGCAGGTAGAGCAATCCTTCTCTCGATGCTTAGAAACGAACCAAGAACAGACTTTCATTTTTCTTTACAGTACGTGACCACCAGGCATCTTGTTAAGTCTTTGGAGTTGTTGTCGACGAAAGAGCTCGATGCGGGCACAGGTATTTCCGAGCTCGGATTAAAGGCGGGACCTCTGCTTTTCTCCATATGCACCGACGAGACTGGTTTTCCCGTACCACCTGCGTTTCTTTTCAAAGAAGTCGAAGGAGGAGTCGGGGTACAGAAGAGGGCTCTTCTGTCGGCTTTGAGAAAGATTGTCAGACTTTCCAAACAAGGCTTCTCCATTCTGATGATCTCAGATAAGAAAAGGATCAGATTCTTTCTGAAAGCAGGGAGTCTTCGATATGAGTGTGAGATCGGGAAATTTGACGGTGAGGAGTTTGCCGTCCAAGTCGACCCCAGGAAGCTCCAGTCTGTTCTTTCGAGAATGAGTAACTCTACGATTTACCTTTTGATAAGAGACGATTACCTTCTAATGGTTGACAAGAAGAGCAGGATGCATCTGTTTGTTCCCGTCATAAAGTGAAGAGCAGAGTTCTCATCTGGTAGTATATAACTGTGCAATAATCTTCGAGGGTCTTGGAAGAAGTGGGCGGAGATAATTTCTAGTTGGAGCTGAAGTCCTATGAGAGTTATCGAGGCGAGAGGGATAGAAAAGTCATACGGAGGAAAGAAAGTTCTTAAAGCCGTCGATTTAGATCTAGATAGTGGTCAGCTTACAGTTTTAGGCGGACTGAACGGTTCTGGGAAGTCGACGATCATTAAGATTCTTAGTGGTGACATAAGCCCGGATAATGGTGAGATTGTTTTCGATGGGAAGCGGGTTGAGCTGCGGTCTATAGTCGATGCCAGACACATCGGTATTAGTGCAGTATATCAGGAATACATGCTTGTTCCAGACCTTACGATTGCAGAGAACATCTTCCTCGGAAGTGGAAAGTTTTCAATCAGCAGAAAGAAAATGAATCAAGAGAGTTCTAGACTACTTAAGGAAGTCGGCCTGGAGTATGAACCTTCTGCAAAAGTCTCATCACTTTCAGCAGATGACCAATCCTTGCTTGAGTTTGCGATTGCAGCATTCTCAGAACCAAGGGTCTTATTGATTGACGATCTCTTCTCCGTGCTGAACAGCTCGTACAAGGAAAGACTGCTCAAAATGATAAACGATGTCAAGAATAGGGGAGCATCGGTCCTTGTTGCAACCCCAGATCCCGAAATAATGCAGAAGGCGGATAGACTGTTTTTCATAGAGAATTCGACAGTTGTAGATCTCCCGGTTCCGCTCGACAGAGGGGAGATACTTCGGAGGATCGGGGCTTCAAACGATCGCTCGATTCCTCCTTCTGAAGGAGAACCGCTGATCGAAATCGGGAATGTCGCTGGTACTGGTACGGATCTGGAAATCAGTAGGGGCGAGCTCCTCCATGTTTTTTGTGGTAGCTCTGAGATTATTAGGGAACTCACCCGGGCAATTACGCGGCAGGATCCGTTTTCTGAAAATGCGGTTCCGATATTCAGAGAGGCCAAGAGCTTCTTTGAAAGATTTGGTTCCAGAGGACCTTCTTCAGATGCGGAGAAGTATTTCTCAGCAACCTTGAAGAACAGCGGACTCGTTTCTCAAGTAATGCTGAAGAAAGCACGCAGCTTCATATCGACCAAAAAGCTTAGAAGAAGCTACATTCTAAACAAAGAGAGTGTAGTGTCCGTGAAGAGCTTTCTTGCAGGTCTTGAAGAGATAGACGGCTTTGCCGGAATCGTAAGTGATGAGGACGTTAAGCTCTCCCATTTGAGGTTTGAGGCCTGTGATCTCTACGTATTTGTCAGACCTCTGCTTGGCCTGGATCCGGTTTCAATTGATGCTCTTGTCAGAGTTCTGCGGGACATTTCCGTGAATTCTAAAGCGGCGCTTGTGCTAACCGATGAGATGGAAAGCCTGAGTTTCTGTACAAGGGGTATGATAGTATGCAGATGAACCCCGATTTCTCATACGAGAAGAAGAAGATAGAGTTTTCCAGTGGTTATATATTCAAAGGCAAACACTATCGTTGTTCTATCATAAAGTATCCTTCTCTGTACAAGAACTGCACGAAGGGAACCGAAAACGTCGAGGTATATCATTTTTCCCCAAGAGAACGTGCCGTTGGCTCGATACTGATACTTCACGGCTTGGGTACGGTCAACATTCCCTTCCTCTTCTGGATGGGAAGCCATTTGGCAAGTGCCGGTCTGCAAGCCTCCGTGATGATACTTCCGGGAAATTATACGAGAACGGCAAGTGGTTCTACCAGCGGAAAGGACTTCTTTTCGCCAGATCTACGAAGGTTGACGCTATTCTGGGAACAGGCCGTCGTGGATACTATGACAACCATCGACTTGCTCCAGCAAGAAAATATCTGGTGGGACAACAACTGTCTTTTTGGATATTGTCTTGGAGGTATGGTCTCCACAATAGTAAGTGCAATTGACAAAAGAATTAACAACTTGATTCTAATGACTGTCGGCGGCAACATCGCCAGGATAATGTGGCAGTCCCCCGTGCTGAAATCTGTTCGCCGGTCGCTGAGAAGCGGTTCGGGTGAAGAAGGGTATTTGAACGATGAGAAGAGACTGAACGCGAGATTCGAAGAAGACTCTCTGGCAGTCAAGAAAATGAAGAGTGCCTCCGAGCTGCTAGAATCCGACCTCCACCCCCTGTTCAAGATAGATCCTCTTGCTTACGCGCGGTTTAACGATAGCAATAAGGTGACCATGATCGAGGCGCTTTTTGACAAGACTCTTCCGATACAGACGAGAAAACAGTTGTGGGAGGCCTTCGACCGACCGAAAAGATATATAGTGCCTACTGGGCATGTTTCCTGGTTCCCTCTTGAGTACGCTTTGGGTAAGTACATTCTTAAGAAACTGGGGATAAAAGAGGCAAGAAGAAAGATGAGACTTCTGGAGAGCACAAAACCTACTGAATGATCGCGAGCCGCAGAAAGTGCTTTCAACTGTTTTATAGCCGATCCATATACAGAGTAGAAAGCCGACGTAGTGGTTAGGGCGGAGGAGACAAGAAGATCCTTTAGCGCTGGGCCCGCTTCAGATGAAAGCTCTTGGTTGTTCAGAGAATTGAATGGTCTGTCACCTTGGCTAGGAACGAAGAAAAGATTCTCGCTCCAAAACGAAGAATCTCTTCTTACTGCAACGTACCCGCGACCTCGAGCCTACGAGGCCCCTTGGAGCTTATTCTATTCTCTTGTGCAATCTCTTCAAGTGTCTTGTCTGTCTCTGCAAACTCCTTAGCTAATCTAAGTTTGAACTCAGGATCATAACGCTTCCCTCTCGGATGCTTCATCCACATTTACCCCTTCTTAGTCTACTATTCCTAACTTACTTGTCCAATTCCCCTGGGGGGTGAATACGAGGCTTATCGAGAACTACCCTCGCTCAAATGAACGACGTTATACGTTCAAGAAACTGACGAAGGAATCAACCAGCCCTGGATCGAACTGCTTCCCAGCACATCTGCGCAGCTCTTCTATTGCCTCTTCAGAGGATACCGGGTGTTTGTACGGCCTTCCGCTTGTCATAACGTCGTAAGCGTCTATTATTGACATCATTCTTGCCAGAAGCGGAATTGATTCGCCAATCAGTCCTCGGGGATACCCTGAGCCGTCCCACCATTCATGATGACTTAAGATCCCATCCGCGATTCCCACCAGCTCGGGCGAAGAGAGGGCTATTCTAAATCCGGCTTCGGGATGGGACTTGATTTTCTTCCATTCTTCAGAGGTCAGACTGCCCGCTTTAGTTAGTATCTCCTCAGGAACTGCTATCTTTCCAATATCGTGCAGAGCACCAAGGAGCAGAAGATTATCGAGTTCGGCTTCAGACAATCCGATGAACTTCCCGAAATCCCTGCTGAGAGTCTTGACCCTTTCCGTATGTTCTTCCGTCTCATAACTCTTGTTAAGCAGACTCTTCTCTAGCACCTTGACCGTTCTGCTTCTCATGGATATGTTGTTCAGGAGTTTGTCTCTATACATTCTTTCTTCAGCGGAGATAAGAGCTTCGCGAAAATCCTGATCAGCATCGAATTTCGTTCCGATTCCAAAGGAGACGCTTATAGGAAGACTGAAGCCCGTTATCCGATTCAAGGCTTTCCTGATTCTGCCAACAAGAGATTCTGCAGACTGCGTATCTGTTTGAGGAAGCAGCATTATAAACTCATCTCCTCCCCATCTGGCGATTATGTCGTCGGATCTCATGGAGGATTTCAGGCAGTCTGCGACAGTCTTCAGTAGTCTATCACCTTCTAGATGACCGAAGGCATCGTTTACGATTTTCAGTCCGTTCACATCTCCCATCACGATGCTTATAGGCATTTGCCGTTGTACATTGAGTCTCTCGACCTCCTCTTCGAAGAATGATCTGTTGTATAAGGAGGTAAGTGGGTCATGGAAGGTGACATAGTGAATCTCCTTATCTGAACGAATTCTATAGATCGCTTCAACTGCATGAGCCATAAGAATCTCGACTAGCTTTACCTCTTCTTGTTTCATTGGAGAGTCATGGTACGAGACGAGAACTCCTATACTCTTCATCGGGACCGCCAAGATCGATTGCTCGCAGTCGGTTATGACTTTGCAGAGTGAACTGTTACTTATAAAGGTAGTATTCCCGTTTTCTATAGAGTCTCTCAAAATGCCGCTCCTGAATAGGTAGCCCTGCATCGATGCCACCTCGCCCTTCGTCTCAAGGGTGACGATTTCCTGATTGTAGAGGAGATAGAGACCGAACATTTCCATCCCGAGGATATTGGCCGACGCATCAATGATCGAGTGGAAGATCGTGTCCTCTTCGTTTGATTTCTCCATCTTCAAAGCGATATCGTGAAGCTTAGAGACCTTCTCCTTTGTTCTTTCCAGCTCGTCTTTCACGAGTTTTTCATCGGTGATATCTCTTACCGCTCCTCGGATGCCTCTTACTCTGGAGGAATCTTTCGAGTAACTTGGCTTCGAGTACTCGCTCACCCATCTAAGCGCGCCGTCTTTCCTTACAATACGATATTCTATTCTCTCTTCATTTCCAGATCTCACGCTTTCAAAATGCCCTTTGTAGCAATCAAGGTCCTCAGGATGAATAACTGATTCCCAGTCCAGTTCTTGAAGGTCGGGTGAATCAAGACTGTGCCCGCTTATCCTTTCAAAGGCTTCGCTTCTCCAGACTTCGTGGTCTTCCCCGTCATTTGAGAAGTCAATTTCGTAGTAGTAATCTGAGATAGTCTCTGACATTGATTTATATCTCTGTACAGATAGGGAGAGCTGAGTCTCAACTGATTTTTCTTCCGCGAGTTTCGCGCTCAAAAATGCCGTCTTCTCTCTTACCTCTTTCCTCAAAGCCCTGTTCCACAGATACTTTCCGACCAGCACCAAGAGCATGATCAGAGCAGCGGGAAGGGCGAATAAAAGGAAACTCTGCCACGGACTGTTACTTGCATTTGCATCAATGGCTCCAAACCATTTGTTGTAAATCTGTCGGTATTCTCCTGTCGAAGAAATTATCGCCAAACCTTCGTTACGTAAAGACAGTAACTCTACATCTCCTTCTTTCACTGCGAAGCAGTATTCTAGCCTTACAAAAGGATCCTCCGACACCAAGATATTCTTTAGAGAAAGTTCCTTAATCAAATACAAACCCTGTATCTTACCGAGTAGTACTGCATCGACCTGTCCCTCATTGAGCATCCGGAGTGCAATTTCGGGATACTCGACTCTCACAATCTCACTTCCAGCTACCTCACTAGAGACAAGCTCGTCCATTAAGTCGCCCTTCTGAACGGCAACTCTCAGTTCCCTGAGATCATTGAGAGAAGAATATCTGCCAGTCTTCCTATTAGAGAAAATAGAGCCATGAAGTATTATGTGCGGATTAGAGAAATCGACAAGTATATCTCTCTCTTCCGAGTAGCACATTCCAAGCAGACCGTCAATTTTGCCGTCCTCCAGAGCGGCTCTTGCGCTCGTCCAGACTCTTAGCTCTATCTCAACGTCAAAATCGAGAGCACTAGATATTGCCCTAAGGACATCGATGTTGAATCCCACCGGAGCTCCGCGGTCATTAGCATATTCAAAAGGTGGATAATCGGTGTCTCCACCAAATTTGTACCTTACTTCAGCAAAGAGGGTAAGAAACAAAAGAATGAAAAAGACGGTTGACAATGATCTTCTCATAGTACTCCCCCGGAAGAAAATAGCCTTCCTCAAGACCAACTATAACATTGCAAAACTGAAAACAAACTCAGATTACAGATAGTTTCTTGAAGGTAGTCGATCATTCGAGCGCACGATATTCCGATCAATTTTGTATATAATTGGGTAGAGGTGATATTATGAGTAGAACTCGTGGAACCATAGATATAGCGCTGATTATTGGAGCAATCGCTATTACTGCAATCGGAATTCTCGCTTATTTATTTCCTACAACCAAAGTACCCGACCCTGGTGGAAAGTACGAAGTCGGACTTAAGATAATTGAGTTGAGCGATGAAACAAGACTCGATCCATTCTCGGATGCAAAAATGTCCAGAAGATTGATAATAGACATCTGGTATCCCTCCGACGATACTTCGGGAAGCAGAAGAAGCCCGTGGTTCAGGAATCACTCGGTTTTTGTGAACAGCCTTGCTGAAAATTACGATCTTCCTCCCATATTGTTTCAACACTTGCGTGCCGTTAAGACCAATTCCTTCTTAGATGCCGTACCTTCTGCTGATGCCAGGAATCTACCAGCGGTGATTCTCTCGCCGGGAACTCCGGCTATCGTACCGCTGTATTTTGCTTTTGCTGAGTATTTGGCGAGCAGAGGTATAGTCGTGATTGGGATTGAGCATCCATACGGAGCATCCGTTGTTGAATTTTCCGATGGTACCCAGTTCCATTTCAATAGAGACAGAGTCATGGAACTCCCCGGAGCCGAGACATTTGAGGAGGGAGTAAGACTTTCGATGAAACTTATGGCAGAGGACTTATCGTTTGTTATCGATAAGCTCGTCGAACTGAACAAAAGCAACCATGTTCTGGCCGGCGTCTTTGATACCGAAAGAGTGATTGCTTTTGGTCATTCAGGTGGGGGAGGAGTTGTTCATTTTGCTTCTCTTTACGATGAAAGAATAAAAGCTCTGTTGACTTTTGATCCCGCACTTTTTGTTATGAACGAGCGGGAGATAAGCAAAGGTATAGAAGTACCAGCGTTGATCATGGAGACCGATGAGTGGAAGGAACGCGAGGAATCAGGAAGAATAGCCGATTTGATTAACTCAAGCAGCGTTCCGCCTTATCATATAATAATCCCTGATGCTAAGCATCCCGATTTTGCGATGCTTGATCAAATCTCACCCCTTGCTAACTTCTTGGATTTTACGGGTGTCTTCATGAAGGATGGCGGAGAGTACTATCTATACAGTGTGATGCATGGCTTCATTGATTATGTGTTTGGAAATAGAAGTAAAGAGGAGTTCTATTCTGATCTTCTGCAAAGGGAAGATGTTAGATTGTTCGAGGGTGTAGATGAAATCCTCAAGCGCTAGACTTGTCTTAGGCATTTAGAAATCGACGTATGAAATCATACAGAGTCGGTGAGCACTAACGGCGACGGTAATTTGCTCAAGCCCAAAAATAACTGACGGGTGCTAAGACTTCTCCTGACAGGATTTGGTTAGGCGACGATAATTCCGCAATAAATGAACTGTCGCATTATATGTCTAGCAGTAGTCCGTCGTGTGCTACTACAACCTTATAGCGGTTGTAGAACTCTTCAAGTTCCTTCTTGGGCGGGTTTGGATAGTGTGAAAAGTGATGGGCGACTACCAGAGTGTTGTCATCTATAATTTTAAACTCCCTCATTCTGTTCTTTGTGGAGATTACTTGCTCTGCAGTGTGGTGATATGGAAAGAGCACTTCTTTCATGAATCCCAAAGTCGAATCAACAACTGCAATATCTATCGGACTATCAATTAGGTCTTTAAGACGGCCGAATGAAGAGTCTTCGATTGGGCCGGTATCGGTCGCATAAAGGAATGATTTCCCACCTTTCTTGAGCAGGAATATAAACGGTTGCTCGTCTTCTTTAACTTTGTGTACTGCAGGCACAGGGATTACGGTACAATCGTTAACCTCGATTTCTTCATAAGGTTCCGCCTGGAGAAGGACGGTTTTCTCGGGGTCAAAGTAGACTGAATTGGAAATGAGAGAGAGGACGGTAGAATTGGCGAGAACGCTCATTCGAGGAAGTCTGTCATAAGAGGCATTGTATCTGTTCATTCTATAGCCGAAGTTTGGAAGGTACAGATGATCTGAGTGGGAGTGGGTTATTAAGAGAGTTTTTACATCAAAAAGAGAAACCTCTGCCTTCTGAGCCCCAGACATGATATTCGGCCCGAAATCGATGAGCAGATCGTCGTCAACATATACGGAAGCTGTAAGCCTGAAGCTTTCATTTCCTGCCAGCCTCGCCTTTCTGCAGTTTTCACAGTCGCAGAAGACATTTGGATGGCCCTCGTAAGCTGCGGTGCCAAGGAACAGGACTCTCATTTCTCCTCCTCTACAGCGGTACTTTGTGTCCTAGGATGGGATTGCTTTACTACGACAGATAATGAAGCTCAATCTATTCACTTTCTTCCCGAGTCTGTTGAGGATTATCCCCCAATTCTTCATTAATATCGACGTAGATAACCGGTTTTCCTTTGCCAGTGAGTATTGGATAGCTCTGTCAGTGTATTCTATTCTCTTATCGAGCTCATCCACGTAGATGCGGTCGCTTCACTGTTTCCAATCACATCGTTAGCATCGTCAGGATAGGCCCAGTTCCGTGTAGCGGTTCATCGCCTTCAAAGAGCATTCCATAGAAACTCTGTACTCTCTAAGAATCCCATCGACCGATCTTTCGTCTTTCATTGTGCATCTCCCGGATGCAAGCCTTACTGATATTGGATTTTGTTCTTGCCCATTCTCTTTGCCTCGTACATCAATCTGTCTGTCTTCAGCAATAACTCACGAGAGTGTTCCTGGTTCCACTCGGCAACACCGGCACTAAAGGTTATCTTCAATTCTTCTGATGTGTTCACTGACTCAAGTATTCTGGTTGCCGTAGATAAGGCCCCTTCGAGACCGGTTGAAGGCAGTAAGATGACAAATTCCTCTCCGCCGTATCTGAAAACATAGTCGATACTCCTTGTTTTGGAAGCGATAAGTGAAGAAAAGGCCTCAAGTATCTCGTCTCCCTTCTGATGCCCGAAAGTGTCATTGAATTGCTTGAAATCGTCAATGTCAATCATTATTACGGAGAGACTCCCGCCGTACATTTTTGCTCTATTGATTTCGTATTCAAGTACTTCAAACATCTTCTTCTGGTTCATAAGACCGGTCAACGGATCTGTCTCGGTTCTCTCCTTCAAAAGTCGATTTGCCAATTCCAGTTGGTTTTGCACCTCTATTAGTTCTTTGTTCTTCGCAATCATTAACCTGTTAGCTTCGTCAATTTCATGGTTCTTCTCCGTCATCTCCTCTATTTCCTTGAGCTTCTGTACGGTAGCAAAGGTCGCTCCCAGCTTTGCAATCACTCTGGCTTCTTCTTCCCTGAATACCTCGGAATTTAGTCTTGCTATCTCCCTGTATTTTTCCAAAGCTCCATCAACATCTCCCTTTGCCTCCTGGATTTTGGAGACGGCCTTTAGCCTGTGAAGGATGTCCGATTTGTTTCCCTTCGATCTGTGATATTCGAGTGAATGTTCAAGGGCTTCCAGAGCAGAGTCTAGATCTCCCGTCGCCTCGTAATACTCTGCTTCGTAGCGGCATATATCTGCAAGAGAGTAATCATCGCAGTTTTCACTTGCTATCTTACGGGCCTTCCTTAGGAGATCAATTGCTTCACTCTTTCTTCCGGTATAAAGGAAGATATCGGCCAGATTCATATAGCTGGAGGGGAGATCTCCCTTAAGAAAGTTCTTCTCCTTGATTTCAATTGCCTTTTGGATAAACGGCACACCTGAACCGTCCTCCGTGATGTTTTCAATAGCAATTCCCTTGTTATTTAGATACTTGGCAAGTGATAGCTCGTCGTTATTCTTTTTGGCAAGGCAAACCGCCTTCTCAGAGTATTCTACTGATGTCTCGAAATCTCCCATTTTCAAGTAGACACCGGAGATGTTGTTGTAGACCATCGACAGTAACTTTTCTTCTCCCAATTCATTGAAGATAGCAATTGCATCGGAAGCATATTCAAGGGCCTTTGAAAACTCACCTGATTGACAACTGATTCTAATCATACCATTGTATGCAAGACCCATCTCGCGACTGGTTAGTCCGCTAAATTTCTCCAGTTCCCTGCTTACGGTCTCAAAGGCGATGAGAGTCTCTCCCGAGCTTGTCAAAGCTTGCTGGAACTTCCTGAGAAGCGCCAGCTTTTCCTCTACACAAGACTCATCTTTTGAAAGATACTCCTCGTAATAATCAGTGTAGCTCTTCTCGTGATCTTTCTGACTCATTTCATCCACCTTTCTCAAATAGCTGCTTCACTTATCTCAAGCCTGTCTTTTCCTTTTGCTTTTGCCTCATAGAGCAATTTGTCCACAATGGAAATGAATTCGTCCGAGGACTCCCCTTTCCACTGCCTTGCACCCGCACTGAAATAGACCTCAATATCAAGCTTCTCCTGAAGGGATCTCTTCATTCTCGAGTAGAATTCCGATGCCTTTTCCACATCTGCGCAAGGTAGGAGGATTAGGAACTCTTCGCCTCCGTATCTGAAGGCAAAGTCGTTCTTTCTGATAGATGACCTTATAGATTCTCCGATGTCGGCAAGAAGTTCATCGCCTTTCAAATGGCCGAAAGAATCATTAACGGACTTGAAATCATCTAGATCAAGCATTATCATAGTCAGGGGAGTTTCGTATCTCTCTGCTCTCGAAATCTCACTGTCCAGCACTGATTTCATCTTCCTGTGATTCAACAGCCCGGTCAATGGGTCGGTTTCCGCCTGCTTTTCCAGAAGCTTATTAATTTCCTCCAGCTTGGCTTTCATTTCCTGGAGTTCGTTGTTTTTCTCCGATATCTCTTCATTGACCGTTCTAAGTCTCTTGTTTTGCTCTGCCAGGTCGTTGATTTCCCTGAGTTTTTCCCTCGCCTCGAATGATGATTCCAGCTGGGCTATCGACCTTGCCTGTTCTTCCTTGAAAATACTCCGGCTCAATTCCGTTATCTGTTTGAACATGTTCAAGGCCTCTTTTGAGTTTCCCATCAACTCATACACTGAAGAGATATCGTTCAATACTCCAAGCAATTCAGTCTTGTTTCCATTTTCTTGATGGTATTCCCTGACTTCCTCAAGCAGGCTGATTGCCGAGGTGAAATCTCCCTCGCCTTTCAAGAAACGGGCTTCGTATTTCATCGTCTCTACAATAACGTGTTGGTCTTCGTTTTCTTCACCCAATGATTTCGCTCTGGACAAAAGCTCTCTGGCATCGGTCTTTCTCCCCGATTCGTAGTACAGCTCGGCAAGATTGAGATAACTATTCAGTAGCTCAGTCTTCATATTGAGCCTTTCCTTTATCTCTATTGCCTCTTCAAAGTATGGAATCCCCGATTCTTCATACTCTCCATTTTCCGTGATAATTGCGATATTGTCTAAACAGCATGCAACGTTAATCTCGTCCCCATTCTCTCTTGCTATCTCCAAAGCTCTGTTCACATTGGCCAGAGCTTTGCCAAAATCATTCATCTTCAAGTAAAGTCCGGACGTGTTTATGAGAACTCTCGTATACAATTCCTTTTCGCCTTTTTCAGCACAGATAGCCTGTGCTCTACGCGAATATTCAACTGCCTGTGAAAATTCACCGACAATCGCGCTCAGTTTCACCATTGTGTTCAGCAAACCTGCCATTTCCAGAGAATCGAAGTGATCGAACTTCTTGATTTCTCTATCGATTATTTCGTGGGCAGCAAGGGTCTTCCCCTGATCACTGAGGATCGAAACTGCTTCCTTCAAGAAGACCAGCCTCTTGGGGACTTCCTCCTCGGGCAAAGACATGTATTCTCTTAACAATTCAACAACTCTATCTTTCTTTTCTTCCATCTTGTCCCCGCTTTCTGAGAGGGTCTTAGGCTATAAGATCTCTTCATAAGAAACCTGAACATATGGCTCGGTTAATGAATCACGAATCTCTTTGTCAATCATCTAGTAGCGATTCCTCACGCTCGCCACTATTCCAATATACCGTGACAACTTCGAAGTTAGAGAGTCTCTTTTCGAGTATCACGGTGATTTCGTCGTCCGTTACTTTCAGTCTGTTGTAATTGGCAATTTCCACCCTGCGACCCTCTTCGAGAATGCGCTTTATTCTCTCCGGTTCAATTCCTCTTTCATCCATTCTTGAAACGGCATGCTGACTAAATGAGATCTCGGTGCTCTCTTGTATGTCCTCTCCATTATCTTCATCTTCCTGACTCATCGACCTTATTAGAGAAGCAGCGACTATCACGGCCAGAATCACAACAAGCAAAAAAAGCATAATCTCCTCCCGAAGCTGTTTCTAGGCCTCTCTCTATCCTCCTATTCTATCCTTATAAGGATGTCATCCATAATATAAGGGTCTTCTTTGCTTCCGCCTCCAAAATGGTAGCTCTTTGGTTCAGGATAGATGTCTCGATATACCGCTTCGATTCCATCGAAGTCCCAAGTAGTTACGTAGATGTTGAACTCCTCAAAACTCTCTGGTCTTCCGACCGTCTCGCCGGGAATCCTGAGAATTACTTCGTTATTCATTCTATTCGTTTGTACCAGTGGAGTGAGGGATATGGGAGTTCCAAACGACTTCGGGCCACTACCTTCAGAAGAATACGCAACTATTGACCAGCCATTTGCGAAGATAAAGTAATCCCAGTCCAGTCCGTCAGGCATAGTCGCGTTTAGGAACGGCAGGTCGGTTGATCCCTTTCTGTTGGGATCATCTACGAATATTTGGAAGGTAACATGGTCAAATCCGTTCTGTGGTCCCCATGAGTCGGTTAGATCTTTGATTCTAATCCCCAGAACCATCGAAGCTCCTATCTGCTTGACTTCAACCTCTAGCAGGTCCATCTGGTTCTTGAAAGTGATGTCTGTAGGATATTTGTACCTGCATTCCGGACCGCAGTCATCTCCTTCGGGATCTGGAATCGAAGCTAGAAGCAATTCCGGAATATCGAGAATCACTCGGTAATCTTCGCTGTAGATCGATTCTCTTCTTGTATCACCGTAGACTTTGAATAGAATTGAATGGATTCCCGGGTCAAACTTCGAAATGTCCCATTCGTAAGACCACTCTCCGCTGACTATTTCGATGTCTTCTGCCTCTTCAATTCTCATGTCGAATATTATCCGCGCGGAGGAGGCTCCCGAAGCTGTTCCTGTCACAGTATAAGTTGAGTCGATCCTCTGAAAATCCTCGAGGTTCGCGTTAAACTTGATTTCAGGTGTCTCAACTTCACGAGTTTCTTCGGAAGCGATTCCCACGTAGACGGAGCGTGGGTTCATGGTCATCACGAGTTTCCCGCCTTGTTCGACAGGATAGCTTTTGGAGAGCGAATTGAAAGTGTAAATCGGCTTGATTAACTGACCCACTCCAAGGCCGGTATCCAAATTAGCTAGAATCCTACGTTCTCCCGAAGTATTCATTAAAACAAAGATCTTCTCTTCGTTATGTTCAATGCTGTAGACAAAGATCCCAGGCCCATTGGGGTCGGTTTTTAGCACTTTGACCTCCCCATACCTCAGCGCAGGGTATTCCTGTCGCAGCATTGCGAGTTCGCTTATATATCTGTAGAGCTCAGATTGAGAATCGAAGTGGTCGATTTCACCAGACTCAAAACCTCCGGCGAACATCGCTGCCCTAGTTTCTACAAAGCCTTGCTCAGTGCCGTAATAGATCACCGGGATGCCGGGAATCGTGAAAATGAAGGCCAGAGCCTGTTTAAGATTTGCCAATCCTGACCCTTTCAAGAATCGTTCCATGTCGTGATTATCGATGAAAGTCAATAGCCTGGTTTGATCGAAGTGACTCTGCCGCGCCTCAAGTCTGTATCCGATATTCGCTGTTGGTTTCCCTTCTTTGAATACACTTCTCAGTTCAATGTTCAGCGGAAAATCCAGCATGGAATTCATTCCTGCTTCGAAAAACTCTTTTATAACCATTTCCCCAGCATCGTCGAAGGGGTCGCTTCTAACCCAGGCCTCGCCAAATGTTATGAATTCAGGTTTGCCGTTCTTCACGGCAGCTTCGTAGATACCTTCTTCACCATTCAGAAACTCGTCCCAGAATTCTAGAGGAACGTAGATTACTGTATCGATCCTCAATCCATCAATATCGGCCTCTTCGATCCAGAAAGTGAAAGAATCCTTAAGTGCTGAGATTACCACAGGATTTTCCGTGTTGAGATCGTCCAGACCGGACATCTGGTAGTTCAGCTTCTGATAAGGGTCATTGAAGTCATAGATATCGGGAGTCCAGTGATAAATGCTCTCATCCTTATGATTATTGAAATCGTTTAGTGAGAAGGGGTGCTGTTCGGGAGAAGAGGTCGGGACGCTTTCGGAGTTGAGTTCGAACTGTCCATCTACGAAACGGAAATAGTCACCCACATGATTGGGAACGATATCCTGTATTACCAGCAAGCCCTTATCGTGGGCGGCTTCAACGAGTCTCTTGTAGAGTGCAACGTCACCGAAATGCTCATCAATCATCCTGAAATCTCTGGCCCAGTATCCATGATAACCACCGTAATTCACCCATGGATTCCACCATTGATTGGCCACCGGTGGGGTTATCCAAATTGCCGTTGCGCCCAATCCCTTTATGTAGTCTAGCCTCTCGATTATCCCGGCGAGATCTCCGCCGTTGTATCGCGAGTTGTCGGTACCGGCTTCTCCATATCCCATGTCGTCATTGGATAGATCTCCGTTTGAAAAACGGTCGATCATGATGAAGTAAATTACTTGATCTTCCCATGTTGTTGCTGTAAAGATGCTTCCAGTTAAGAAGACTGAAAGAAGAAGAGCAAGAAGTATCTTTTTCAAACCTCTCACCTCCGGTTTTCTACTAGATCAAAACACTGTCCAGAAACTCTCCCAGGTTCTTCACCCTGAGTCTGTGATCGATGTGTCTGTTGTAAGGCCAATCCATTATGTATGTATTGATTCCGTGATCGAGCAGATTCTCTACGTGATGAGGTGCATCGTCTACTGCATAATCGATGCCAAGAACCTTGCAAAGCTCGCCCTTTTTGGAGCTTACAATTACCGATACCGGTTCGCCGATTTTCTTCTGAATCCATCTCTGAGACTGCAGCTGAACACTTCTTCCTTTTGTAGGAAAACGCGAAGTTATGAAGTAGAATTCGTGGCAGCCCTGGGCGACAAGACTACCTAGCCGCTTCAGTTCCTTGGGACTTGCATATGGAGGAAGAAACTCGTAGAAGTTCGGAGTATTTCTAATTCTCTCCCACACCCTTTCTTCCATATCGAGAGTGAGATTGGGCACGCTTTTCCAAAAGTCCCATACCTTGACCTCAACATCCATTGGCACTTCTTCAAACATTTCATTCGCGATCTTCAGGAATGCAAGATTGAAGTTCGATAGGATGTCATCAATATCTATCATTATCTTCACGGTTCACCTCCGTATAGAAGAGTATATATCATATTATTATCTCTCAAGGGGAAGTCTCTTAACTGAATTCTTGTAACTGAATTCTTGAGTGGTCACAATTATGATTGAGCCCGATTTGGTCTCGTCAATTTAAAAAAGCCTGATTCGCCAGGTTTTCCACTGCGAAGTGTTTGTGGGATAATCAGAGTAGGTCTTCTCAAAGGGAGGAAGTAGGATGTTCGAATTGAAAGAAGTCGCATTGATATATGAGACGAAGAAGCAGGCTCTGGCGGCGCTCAAATCGACTGACCTCAAGATAGAGAAGGGAGAAGAAGTTGGGATATTCGGCCCTTCGGGTTCTGGGAAGTCATCGCTTCTCTTCATTATGAGCACACTAAAGGAGCCAAGTCGCGGAGAAGTCAAATACGAAGGCAAGGAGCTTACGGCTCTTACTCCTTCCGCAAAAGCCGAACTTCGGCGCAAAGAGTTCGGCTTTGTGTTTCAAGAACACTTCTTGATAAACCATCTGACTGTCAGGGAGAATATTCTGCTCCCCCTGAAAGAAAAGCGAGGAGCAAAAAAGAGGCTCGAAGAAATCACTACTGCGCTTGGATTGAACCAACTTCTCAAGCGATTCCCGTATGAGCTCTCGCTTGGGCAGAGTCAGAGGGTAGCAGTGGCAAGAGCATTGATAGCCGGTCCGAAGGTTGTTTTCGCCGATGAACCGACCGCTTCCCTGGATAACGAAAATGGTAGCAGGGTAATAGAGCTCTTGAAGTCTTATTGCTCGAAGTCTGGTGCGACTCTGATACTTGTTTCTCATTCGTCTGAGATTATAGGTAATTTCAGAAGAAAACTCAAAGTGGAGAATGGCCAGGTCTATGAGGTTGGTGTGAATGCTTAAATACATGTGGCTATATCTCAGAAGAAGACCGGGCAGAATACTGGTCTTCATATTCGTTGTCGCTCTTGGTGTATCAATGAGCCTTGTGATTAGCTCAATCTTTCTTTCCTTCGGAGAGACGAGAAGCAGGATAGCAAAGATCAATGAGAGCTGGATTACGGTACAGTATCTCTCTGAAAGTGGAAGAGATGAATCGATTGACAATAGTCTTACCGAGATTTTCGAAGACGTATTTGGTCTTTCAGATGTTATCCCGGTAGATATCGCCTATCTCGGCTACAACCTTTTCGGAAGTGCAAGAGCCAATTTCCCTGTTTATGGAATCAAGCAGACGCAGATATCTCGAATGTTGCGGGAGAGCAATGCCTACATCTCAGAAGGGACGGTATTTTCCCCAGGGACAAATGAAATTATTGTCTCTGATTCATTTCTAAGAGCCTCAGGAGTAGATCTGAAAAATGTCTATGAGGAGATCTCCGAAATGTCGAGCGTAGGTCTATATACAGTGGTCGCATCTCTGGAAGGACCATCGGTGTTTGGACTGGGGCCGTCGGGGATTTCGAGGGGCAGGGGATCATTTGGCTTCCTTGTATTCGCTGAGGATGGTTTCCTAATGGCAGTTGAAAACGAGCTGAGATCAAGGATCATCGGAGAAGAGCTTTCAGTTTCGATCGAAGGACCTGTTTCTTCCCGGGAGACCCTTGAAAGGCAGTACGCAAGCTACTATTTGGGAGTCTTCTTGACAAATCTCTTTGTCTCTCTGGTCTTCATAATAGCTCTTACAATGCTTAATTCGGTAAGCATTCGTGAAAGAAGGAAGGAGTATGCTATCCTTACTGCCATAGGTCATTCTCCCGCGAGTTTGAAGGTAAGACTCTTTCTGGAGTCGCTTTATCAGGGAATTGCTGGCTGGATCCTTGGCCTCCTTGCAGGTGGAGCCGTTCTTTCACTATTCGAAGATCGCTTTTTCACGCCCAGTGGACTTTATATAGGCGACAGCGCCGTCTCATCTATTTGCACGTTATTTATACCGTTCACTACGATTGTTCTATCTCAGATACTTATAGGAAGACATCTGAGAAGAGATCTCGTCGGTCTTCTGAAGAGTTCTGAAGAAAGAGTCGGTCTGCTCAAGAACAGATTCAGGAATGTCGGTTTGCCCTGGCTCCAATTTCCTCTGAGAAGCGATGGTTACAGATCTCTTTTTGTTAACATCACCGCGTTTGCCGTGCTAGTGACCGTTTTTGGTTTGCT
>Ga0116151_10001270_pt1 | contig 23540 bp, 20 predicted proteins | sample AD_UKC117_MetaG_FD_89893 | JGI IMG/M metagenome (GOLD analysis project Ga0116151, IMG submission 89893) | Active sludge microbial communities of municipal wastewater-treating anaerobic digesters from Hong Kong - AD_UKC117_MetaG | ecosystem: Engineered > Bioreactor > Anaerobic > Digestate... | reverse complement strand
TCCGCCGGGTCGCCGGTGTCGGTGGGCACGACGGTCGGGTCCCAGGGCCGCAGCGGGGTGTCGGTGTCGCCGGACGGCTCGCCCGCCGGGACGGTGGCCGGGGCCGGGACGGTGGCGGGGGCCGGGCCGGTGCCGGGGGCCGGGGCAGCCGGTCCGGCGGGCCGAACCGGGCCGGTGGGGAAGGCGGGAGGACTCGGGGCGACGGGTGAGGCCGCCGCCGGAGCCGGCGCGACCGGCGCCTGTGCCTCGACCCGCTGCGGGCCCTTGACGTGGGTGTGCTCCTCGGCCGGCGTCGGGCGCATCGTCGGCCGCTGGGTGAGCGTCGTGCGCCCGGTGTCGTCGAGGACGAGGATCTGGGTGCGCGGCAGCCGCATCTCCTGCTCGACCGTTTGCAGGGCGCGAGCCAGCTCCATCGCGGTCTGCGGGCGGTGCGCCGGGTCCTTGGCCATCGCCTGGGCGAGCAGCCGCTCGAGCGAGGCCGGCACGTCGGCCCGACCGGTCGGCGGCACCGCCTTGCTGCGGATCCGCGGCATCAGCGCGTAGGCGGAGTTGTCCTGGCCAGGCACCTCGAAGGGCGAGCGCCCGGTGAGCAGCTGCCATAGGGTCGCAGCGAGCGAGTAGACATCGGAGCGAGCATCGCCGTTGCTCTCGCCGTAGACGACCTCCGGCGCCGACCACGGCACCGAGACGCCCATGTCCTCGCGCGCGGTGGTGCCGCTGGGCGGCATACCGGCTGGGGCGGGTGACTCGGCCGGATCGGGGCGCCGCACGCCCCGCCCGGCGATGCCGAAGTCGGTGAGGCCGGGCGCGCCATAGGCGGAGATGAGCACGTTGGCCGGCTTGATGTCCCGGTGCACGATGTGCGCCTGGTGGGCGGTCTCGACCGCGCTGGCCAGCTGGATGCCCATCCGCAGCACGTCCGGCACGGCGAAGCGCTCAGCCCGGCTGCGCTGGGCGAGGTTCGGGGGCGGGAAGTACTTCATGACGAGATAGGGGCGCCCGTCGGCGGCGGTGCCGGCCCCGAAGACCTGGACGATGTAGGGGTGGTCGCCGAGCTGGGCCATCGTGTCGGCCTCGGCGAGGAACTCCGCGGTGAGCGCGGGCGTCAGCCCCTGGCCCTTGAGCACCTTGACCGCCACCGGCATCCGCGGGCTCTGCTGCTCGTAGAGGTAGACGTCGGCATAGCCGCCCTGCCCGAGCGGCTGGACGTAGACGAGTCCCTGGATCTGCGGCGCGTTGCTCATCGGTGCCCCTGTGCCATCGATGCTCCGGTATGCCGCCGGCTCACCCGAGCTCGAAGGTGAGCGTGACCTCGTCGGCCAGGGCGATCACCGTGCCCGGCTCGATGACCTGCTGGTCGTTGGCGAGCAGCCGCTGCGGGCCGTGGCCGGGCAGGGTGACGGTCGTGCCGTTGGTCGTCGCGAGGTCGCGGACCAGCACGTGCCACCCCTCGAGGTGGATCTCGAGATGGGTGCGGGAGACGTCGCGCAGGGGGCTGGCGACCTTGACGACGTGCGGGCGCTGCGCGACCGGGGTGGTCGGGTCGACGCTCGGGGCCCGGCCGAGCAGGACGCCGCGGTCGAGGGTGACGATGTCGCCGCTGGACAGTCGCAGGATGCCGAGCGGCGGGCGTGGCGTCGAGAACGGGGTCTGCGCGGGCACGTCACGACCGCAGGTGCGGCAGGTGCCGCTGTGCGGCGGGCTGACGTGGCCGGCCGGGCAGAGGACGGCGAGCACCGAGACCGAGCTGACCGGGGCCGCAGCGCCGGCGAGCAGTGCCGAGCGGTCGACGGTCGCGTCGAAGGCGTCCGGATCGTCGAGACCCGGCTGGGCGGCGGGCTCGGCGTCGGCGGGCTCGGCGTCGGCGGCGAGCTGGGCGGCGTGGGCGTGACCGCCGACGATCGGGGTGAGCGGCGTGAGCACCGCCGTCGTCGGGCCGGGGCGGGGAGCGGGCTCCGGATCGGGCCTGGACGCCGGAGTCGGGTCGGGCTCGGGGATCGGCTCGGGCTCGGGCGCCGGATCAGCCTCGGGCTCGGCTGCCGGCTCAGGCGCGGGCGCCCAGGCGCTGGGCTGGACCGGGGCCAGCTCGCTGGGCGCAACCGGGGCCGGGGTCGTGGCAGTCGCACTCGCCGGCGGCACGGCCGGGGCGACCGGGGCCGCGGTGGGGGCAGCGGGGGGCAACGGCGCGGCATACGGGGTGTAGCTGCGGCTCATCGGGATCGGCGGTGGGGGCACCCAGCCACGCGGACCGGCGGGCGGCGCTGCGTGAGGCGAGGGGACGGGCGGGGCTGCGGGCGTGCCGGGAGCCGGGTCGACCGGGGTGGGTGCGGCCGGGCTCGGCGGCGTGGGCGGATCGGTCGGTGGGGTGTGGGTGCGCGGAGACTGCCAGGGCAGGTGGTCGATGACGCCGGAGCGGGCCGGACCAGAAGCCGCGGCGCTGCCGTAGCCGAGCGTCGGGTAGCCCACCGGGGGCGGCGGCGGCTCGGCGGACGACGCGTACGGCGGCGGCTCAACAGCTGGCGCGGCCGGCGGCTCGGGAGCTCGCGCGGCTGGGGCGTACGGCGCGGTCGTGGGAGGCGGGGGCGGCGGCTCGGTGAGCACAGCAGCCGACGGCGGCGCGGCGACCTCGACCGGCCGAGCCGGCGGGGGTGGTGGTGGCGGCGGTGGTGGTGCCGCGGGCGCGGCGGGAGCGGCCGGCGCGGCGGGAGCGGCCGGCGCGGCGGGAGCGGCGGGAGCGAGCGGCATACCGGCTGACGGTGCGGCCTCGCCAGCCGCGGCGGCCCCACCGAGCGGCAGCAGGGCCACGCCGACCGCGTCCTTGACGACGACGTCGGCCCAGCCCTGGGACGGCACCGGGCGCACGTCGCGGCGACGGCCGCCGACGAGCGCCTCGACGTAGGCCTCCTTGGCGACGACGATCCGCACGCCGTCGCGGGTGACGTGCGCGGCGGCGACCGACGGCGGGCCACCGGACCGGCCGAGCACGCCGAGGGCGTCCATGAACCGGCCGGTCTCGATGGCGGCTCGCAGGTGCGGCAGTCGCTCGTCGGATCGGGAGAGCTGGGCGAGCACCTGCACGTCACCGGCCGGGCTGGCCAGGTGCAGCCACCCCGGCGGCACCTGCGGGGCGTGCACGCTCACGTGCGTGGTCACGCCGCGCCACCCCGGTCACGCGGTGCCCGCGGGGCGGTCGTCTCGTCGACCTCGCTGGCCGCTGCGGACGATCCGGAGCCGCCGCGCGGGGTGGTGTCCTCGTCGACGTCGGCCGCGGGATAGCCCTCGAGCTCGACGACGACGACCGTGACGTTGTCGCGACCGCCGTGGTCGACGGCCCGGTTCGCCAGGGTCTGCGCGGTGGTCTGCACGTCGTCGCCGGCGCCGACGATGGCGGCGATCTCGGCGTCGTCGATCTCGTTGGTGAGCCCGTCGGAGCACACGACGAAGCGCTCGCCCGGGCACGGCGGGAAGACCCAGGTGTCGACCGGGGGCAGCAGGTCGCGGCCGAGCGAGCGAGTGACGGTGTGCCGCAGCGGGTGGGTCTTGGCCTGCTCGGCGGTGAGGTAGCCCGCGTCGAGGAGCTCCTGCACCTCGGAGTGGTCGACGGTCACCTGGGTGAGCGCGCCGTCGATGTAGCGGTAGACCCGCGAGTCGCCGAGGTTGAAGACGGCCCAGTGCTGGCTGCCGCCGACGGTGACGATGCCGACGCCGGTCACCGTGGTCGCCATGCCGTGGGTCTCCGGCTGCTGCGCCGCCATCCGCAGGATCCGCTCGTTGGCGGCCTCGATCTGGGCGACGATGTCGGCGACCTTGAGGTCGGTGCGGGTGGCCAGCTCGCCCAGCGTCTCGGTCGTGATGCCGCTCGCGACCTCACCGGCGGCGTGCCCGCCCATCCCGTCGGCCACGACATAGATCGACCCGCGCGCGAGCGCCGAGTCCTCGTTGTGGTCGCGCACGCGCCCGACGTCGGTCGCAATGCCTGCGCGCAACGCCAACCCGGCCGATGTCATCGAGCCCGCCTCCCTCGTGTGGTGCCAGGGACGAGGGTATGCCGTGCGGCCGCCTTCCCGGGAGCCGCAGGGCCGACCGGGCCGGCTCGGCCGACGAGACACGGTCTCGGGCCTCGGCGGCTAGAGGGCCGAGATCAGCCGGGATCCGGCCCAGCCGATAAGGACAGCGACGACGAGCAGCACCGACAGCACCGGCAGCCGGGACAGCAGGGTGGGCGGCGCGGTCGCGAGCACCGGCTCGCCGGAGGGCTGCTCGGCCGGTGGGCGGGTCAGGTCGCGGCGGCGGCGCCAGGCCAGCTCGGTGCCGGCCGCGCCGATCAGGAGCAGCAGGAGCCCGGCCGGCAGCGGCATGCGGGCGGTCATCAAGCCCCACACGCCGATCTGCAGCACGACGACTCCGACGATCATCGCGCCCACGAGCAGCCACGGGTTGCGCAGCAGCCGGGCGACCGGCCGTTGCTCGCGGGCGGCCTCCTCGCGCAGTCGGCGCGCCGTGCGGGTCTCGTATGCCGCCTCGCCGACCGCCGGCGTGGGCCGCGTGGGAGGCGTGGCGTCGAGGTGCTCAGGGGCCGCGGCGGCGCTGCTCAGGTCGGTGTCCGGCCCGGCGCTCTCGGCCGAGCGGGCGGCCGCGACCTGGGCGGAGATATCGTCGCCGACCGAGTCGGAGGGGACGGCATGCACGATCTCGCCGGGGCGGGCCTCGTGCCGGGGCGCGTAGTCCGACCGGCCGACCCGCCGCAGCGATGCCAGCCGGGCGTTGGTCACGCAACGACGGTAGGCGAGCGGCGCGGCATACGGATCAGACGTTTGGGTGGGACCATCCCACGCCGACCGGACCATCGGCCCGAGCGTCAGGCACCGCCCTCATCGCGGTTCGCCCACCACGCGCGCAGCCGCTGCGCCGCCTCGGCCTTGCCGATCGGGCCCTCGTCGAGCCGCACGCCGAGCAGGAAGCGATAGGCCTCGCCGAGCACCGGGCCGGGCCGGATGCCGAGGATCTCGGCGATCTCGTGGCCGTCGAGCTCGGGCCGGATCGCGGCGAGCTCCTCCTCCGCGGCCAGCCGGGCGATCCGGCTCTCCAGGTCGTCGTAGGTGCGGGCCAGCCGGGCGGCCTTGCGGGCGTTGCGGGTCGTGCAGTCGCTGCGGGTGAGCACGTGCAGCCGGCTGAGCAAGGGTCCGGCGTCGGTGACATAGCGCCGGACCGCCGAGTCGGTCCACTGCCCGTCGCCGTAGCCATGGAAGCGCAGGTGCAGCTCGACCAGCCGGGCCACGTCGCGCACCGTCTCCTTGTCGAAGCGCAGCGCCTTGAGCCGCTTGGTGGTCAGCCGGGCGCCGACCAGCTCGTGGTGGTGGAAGGACACCCCGCCGCCGGGCTCGAAGCGCCGGGTCGCCGGCTTGCCGATGTCGTGCAGCAGCGCCGCGAGCCGTACGACGAGGTCGGGCCCGCCCTCGCCGATCCGGTCCTCGAGGGCGATGGCCTGCTCGAGCACGGTGAGGCTGTGCTCGTAGACGTCCTTGTGCCGGTGGTGCTCGTCGACCTCGAGCCGCAGCGCCGGCAGCTCGGGCAGGAAGACGTCGGCCAGGCCGGTGTCGACGAGCAGGGTGAGCCCGGCCCGCGGGTCCGGCGCGAGCAGCAGCTTGACCAGCTCGTCGCGGATCCGCTCCGCCGAGACGATCTCGAGCGTGCCCGCGCGGTCCTGCAGCGCGGCATACACCTCGGGCGCGACGGTGAAGCCGAGCTGCGCGGCGAAGCGCGCGGCTCGCATCATCCGCAGCGGGTCGTCGGCGAAGGAGTCCTCCGGCCGGCCGGGCGTGCGCAGCCGGCGCGCGGCGAGGTCGGCGAGCCCACCGTGCCGGTCGACGAAGTCGAGCCCGCCGAGCGGGCCGGCCCCCGGATCGAGCCCCGGCCCGGCGAGCCGCAGCGCCATCGCGTTGACCGCGAAGTCGCGCCGCACCAGGTCCTCCTCGAGGCTGGTGCCGAAGGCGACCTCGGGCTTGCGGCTGGTCCGGTCGTAGACGTCGCTGCGATAGGTCGTGATCTCGATGACCGCGTCGCCCTTGCGGCAGCCGATGGTGCCGAAGGCGCGGCCGATCTCCCAGTGCGTGTCGGCCCACGGCCGGACGATCGCGAGGATCTGGTCGGGGTCGGCGTCGGTGGTGAAGTCGAGGTCCGGCGAGATCCGCCCGAGGAAGGCGTCGCGCACCGGCCCGCCGACCAGCGCCAGCTCGTGCCCGGCCCGGGCGAAGCGGTCGCCGAGCTCGCGCAGCAACGGCAGCTGCGGAGCCAGCGCCGCCACCGCCGCACGCAGCAGCGCCACCTCCTCGGGCGAGGGCGGCGTGGGCGGGGTCGGTGGCGGGGTGGACTGGGGGGTGCCGGGCACGACGGCCAAGGCTAGTTCACCGCGTGCCCACCACACCTCTCGGTATGCCGCGCGGCCGTCGAGCCCGCCCGGCCCACCGTCACCCGACGTTTACAGTGGACTCATGACCTCGACGCCGGTGCCGACGCCCCCCGGGCGCCGGCTGCCGTGGGTCGAGGAGCGGTCCGCCGGCGGCATCGTCATCGACGTCCACGAGGGCTCGGCCCGGGTGGCCGTCATCGCCCGCCGCAACCGGGCCGGCCGGATCGAGTGGTGCCTGCCCAAGGGTCACATCGAGCCGGGCGAGACCCTCCCGCAGACCGCAGCCCGTGAGGTGGCCGAGGAGACCGGCATCACCGGCCGGGTGCTCGCCGAGCTCGGCACCATCGACTACTGGTTCGCCACGCCCGACAAGCGGGTGCACAAATTCGTGCACCACTACCTGCTCGAGGCGACCGGCGGCGAGCTCACCATCGACAACGACCCCGACCAGGAGGCCATCGACGTCGCCTGGTTCCGGCTCGACGAGGTCCACCAGCACCTCACCTTCCCCAACGAGCGCCGGATCGCCAAGGTCGCCTGGGAGCGCCTGGCAGGCACCGCGTGAGTGCGGCTCCCGCCGCCCATCGCCGGAGAGCGTGGTCCGCTCTCGCTGTCGTCCTCGCCGTCGTGCTCGGCCTCCCCTTCGGTATGCCGCTCGCGGCCGCCCAGCCGGCCGCGCCGGGGATCCCGCGCTCGGCCGAGCAGCCGGCCAGCGCGCCCGCCACGACCGCACGGGGTCCGATCCGGCTCGACGCGGTCGTCCCGCCGGTGGCCGTCCCCGGGTCAACCATCGTGCTCACCGGTCAGCTGGCCCCCACGACCCCCCTGGCTGCCGGGGCCACGGCCACCCTGCGGCTGGTGCGCGCCCGCACCCTGCCGACCAGCCGCTCCGAGGTTGACGCCTGGGCGACCGGCACCGGGGCAGTCACCGGCACGGAGCTGGCCCGGGTCACGGTCACCGGCCCGGCCGACGGCAGCACCGCGGTGCCCTTCCGCGTCGAGGTGGCCGCCGATGCCCTGCGGATCACCCGAGCCACCGCCGCGGTGCCACTCGCCCTCGAGCTCACCAGCGACCGCTCCGCCGAGCCGGCGGTGCTGCGCACCTTCGTCGGCTGGCAGCGGGCGGCCGACGGCCCACCCATGCGCATCGCTCTCGCCGTGCCGGTCACACTCGCGCCCGATCCCGCGCTGACCAGCGACGACGACGCCGCACGGGAAGCCGCCTGGCAGGCCGAGACCGGTCCGACCGGGCGGCTCACGACCCTCGTCTCGACGCTGACCACCGACGGGGGCAGCGCACCGGTCAGCTATGCCGTCGACCCGGCGGTGCTCGGCCCGACCGGGCGCACGCCCGCTGCCGCTGCGGCCGATCCGGCGACCCAGGCGCGGGCTCCGCTGGCCAGGGCCCTGTCCAGCGCCGCCGGCCGCCGCGACGAGCTCCTCGCGCTGCCCTATGCCGACCCGGACCTGGCGGCCATCGCGAGCAGCGCCGGCTCGGCCGTCGTCACCGACCTGGTCCGCCGATCAGCGGCCCTGGGCACCGGCCTGTCCGTCCCGACCCTCAATGGCGTGGCGTGGCCGGTCGACGAAGCCCTGCCGACGGGGCGCGAGGAGGCGCTGCGCGCGGCATACGCCGGCGGTCTGCGGGCCGTGCTCACCTCGGCCGACGCGGTGACCGGCCCGACCGTGCTCACCACGGGCGCGCTCGCCCTCGCCCCTGGCGGCACCACCGTGCTGCGCGCCGACGACCGACTCGGTGAGCTGCTCGCCGGTGGCGCAGTCAGCGCGGCCGGGCAGGGGCCCGGCGCGCTGACCCAGCTCGTCATCGCGCACACGGCGGCCCTCTACGGCGAGCGACCGGCCGTGGCTCGGAGCGTGCTCGTCACGCTGCCGCGCACCCCCGGCGTGGTGACGGATCCGGCTGTGGTCGCGGCATACCAGCGGGCGGTGGCAGCCGCTCCCTGGCTCGCGCCGACGACGGTCGGCGGTCTGCTCGCCGGCCCGTCCGGTGACCTCCCTCCGCTGCCCCAGCCACCGCCGGCACCGACCGACCAGCCCCCGCCCACGCCGGTGTCCGGGCTCACCGTGGGCGCCGTGGTGGCCGACACCGCGGTGCTGCGCGGGCTGTCCTCGAGCCTGGTCGACCCGGCCATCGTCGCCCGGCCGCTCGAGCTGGCCGACCACCTGCTCGCCACCCGGTGGCGCGGGGCGGCGGCGGCCCAGGCGATCGTGTCGGGTCAGCTGCGCGCGCAGGTGGCCGAGCTCTCCAACGGCTTGCGGATCACCCCGCAGACGACGAACTTCCTGGCCGACGAGGGTCTGCTGCAAGTCACCGTCGTCAACGACCTGCCGGTGGCGGTCAGCGGGGTGCGGGTGGTACTCGCTCCCACCAATCCACGGCTGCAGGTGGTCGAGCAGCCACCGACCGTCTCGGTCGGCGCCCGCAGCCGGGCCAACGTGTCGATCCGGCTCGTCGCGGTCACCCAGGGGCTCGTCCCGATCAACGCGTCGCTGCGGGCTGCCGACGGCTCGACCCTCGGCCCCCCGTCGCAGATCATCGTGCGGGCCAATCCCCCGGGGGTGTGGCTCTATGTCGGTGGCGGGGTGCTGCTGGGCGGCATCCTGCTGCTCGGGGCGGTCCGCAAGCTCCGCAAGCCGCCCTCGCCCGAGGTGGTCGCGGCGGCCGAGTCGCTCGACCCGGTGCTGCCGACCCCCGAGGAGGTCGTCGTCGATCCGGTCGAGACCAGCCGGGGCAGCCACTAGGTCCTGACCAGGCCCGACCAGGCAGAGTTATGCACAGCGTTCTCCACAGCTGGGGAGAACTACACCGGTGTCATTCGCCTCCCGCACCCCGCGCCGTCCGGTCGCGGCGGACGAGTCGGCCTAGGATGCTGTCCACCGACCGAGTCGACCGACCGCGCAGGAGGAGGCCGTATGGACCACGTCGGCCCAGGCACGCTGCTCGGTGGTCGCTATCTGCTGGGCAGTCGCCTCGACCCCGCCGGCGAGGCCACCGACACCGAGCGGTGGGCCGCCAGCGACGAGACCCTCGCCCGCCCCGTCGTGTGCCTGCTCGTCCCTGAGCGGCTCCCCACCGCGGCCGCCGCCCTCGATGCTGCCCGCCGGGCCGCCGGGGTCGAGGACCGCCGGCTGGTCCGGGTGCTCGATGTCGTGCACGCCGCGGGAGTCGTCGCCGTCGTCGAGGAGTCCCTGGTCGGGGCGCTGTCGCTCGAGGACGCCCTGGCCGGCGGCCCGATTCCTGCCGAGGAGGCCCGCCGCATCGTCGGCGAGACCGCCACCGCGCTCGCTCGCGCCGAGGCTCGTGGCCTGCACCACCTCGTGCTGTCCCCCCATGCCGTGCTGGTGCTGCCCGACGGGTCGGTCAAGGTCCGTGGCCTGGCCATCGAGGCTGCTGTCCGTGGGGTCGACGACACGGTCGACGCGCCGGCCCGCGCCGACGTCGAGGGACTCACCGCCCTGCTGTATGCCGCGCTGACCGGCCGGTGGCCCGGACCGGAGCGGCCGGGTCAGGCCTCCCGGGCCGAGGCGGCACCGCGGGTCGGGGGCCGGCTGGTCGCCCCGTCCGAGCTGGTCGCGGGCGTCACGCCCGACCTCGACCGGCTCGTCGAGACCGTGCTGGCACCCGCCGAGACCTCCCGGCGCACCGGGCCGATCCCGCTGGGCGGGCGCCGCTCCGAGCCGAGGACCCCGGCGGAGTTCGCGGCATCCATCGCACCGTGGTCCAGCCTCCCCCTCATCGACCTCGCCCACCGGTTGCGGACCCCGGCGGCCGACGACTCTCCCGGTATGCCGCGCGACGAGCTCCCGCCCACCCGCGCCGTCGAGGGCGCACCGGCCCCGACCGGGCAGGTCCGCAGCACCGGAGCGGTGCGGACCACTCCTGCCGGCTCGCCGGGCACCGAGGGTCCGGCGACGGTCGGCGCGGCTGCGGGTGCCGCTGGCGGCGCCACCGCTGCCGCAGCGGCGCTGACGACCGTCGCCGACGAGGTGCCGCGCTCCGGGATCGCGGCCAGCGGTGCGGCCACGAGCGGCGGCTATCGAGCCGGGGTGGCCGTCGCGAGCGCTGCCAAGGGGGTCGTCGGCGCAGCGCGCACCACCACCGAGCGGATCGCCGCCCGCCGGCGCGAGCGGGCCGCCGAGCTCGAGCGGGCGCGCGCCGAGCTCGCCGCCCAGGCACCCCAGGCCCCCAGCGAAGACCCCGTCGAGCTCCCCGCCGCGTCGGCCGGCTCGGACCCAACCGAGTCCGGCCAGTCGGCAGCTGCCGCCGTCGCAGCCACCTCCGCCACTCCGGCGCCCCCGGCCCCGGTACGCCCAGCCCCGGTCCCCCCCACCCGACCCGCTCCGGTTCCGCCGCCGGCGCGGCATACCGCGGCGCGATCGGCCACGCTCACCGACCGGCGGCTCTCCGACGTCCTTGTCGAGACCGACGAGCGCCTCGAGGCTCCCGCGCCGCTGCTGCCACCGGCCGTCCGACGCACCGAGCGCCCCGACTCGCGGCTGCCGCTGGCTCTCGTCGCCCTCGCCGTCGTCGTGCTCGGCGTGCTCGGCTGGAAGGGCCTGCCGAGCTTCTCCGGCCTCGCCGGGCTCGGCGCCGCGCCGACCCCCAAGAAGTCCACCTCCGCCCCGGCCAAGCCCGGTGCCAGCCAGGCCGCGACGACCGGCCAGCTGGCCAAGGTCGCCATCGTCGGTGGCGCGTCGCTCGAGACGGACCGTGGCCAGGTCGGCTCGGCCTACGCCGCCCGCGCCTGGGACGGCAAGCCGGAGACCTTCTGGCGCTCGAACAAGTACTACGGCTCGGCTTCCTTCGGGAACACCGGCACGACGTGGTACGGCCTGATCGCCGACCTCGGTCAGGAGACCACCGTCCGGCAGGTGATCGTCACCGTGCCGGCCGCCCAGGACTTCACCGTCTACGTCGGCTCCAAGGCGAGCCTCGACGGGGCCACCAAGATCGGCGCGAGCAGCGGCCAGGCCGGCGCGATCACCGTCGACGTGCCCGCCGGCACCACCGCCACCGGCAACCTCGTCATCGTCCAGTTCACCAAGCTCGCGCCCGACCCCGAGGCCGGGGGCCGCTTCCGGGCCCTGGTGAGCGAGCTCGAGGTCCGCAAGTGACCCCGACGCTCACCGAGCTCACGGGACACACCGACGCCGAGCTGCTCGCCATGCACTGCGCGGGCGACCCCGACGCCTTCGGCGAGATCTTCCGGCGGCACAAGGACCGGATGTGGGCGGTCGCGATCCGCACGTGTGGCGATCGCGAGCTTGCGTCCGACTGCCTGCAGGACGCCTTCATCGCGGCATACCGGCGAGCCTCGTCGTTCCGCGGCGAGGCGGCGGTGACCACCTGGCTGCACCGAATCGTCGTCAACGCCTGTCTGGACCGGCTCCGCCGCGGCAAGCCGACCTCGCCGCTGCCGGAGTACGACCTCGCCGACCGCCGGGACGACTATTCCTCGGTCGAGGTGCGCCTTGACATCCGGGAGGCCCTCGACCAGCTGCCCGAGGGGCAGCGGATGGCGCTCGTCCTCGTCGACATGCACGGCGTGCCGGTGGCCGAGGCCGCCGAGATCCTCGGCGTCGCCGAGGGCACCATCAAGTCGCGCTGCGCCCGCGGGCGCGCAGCGATGGCGGTCTTGCTCGGTCTGGAGCGCGGGTGAGCGGGCGCTCTCGATCCGGTATGCCGCGCCCGGAACCGACCGCCCGCTCGTGCCGTCACAGACCGGGTCGAGCCATATCCAGCGGCACGACCACCCGCGCACGGGGGTGCGGGTCCACGGTCGCGGTCGCCACCCATCAGGGTCCAGACCACGACCACTCGCCGACCAGCGGAAGGACGTGAGCATGTCCAGCGAGAGTGGGTCCCGACCGGACCCCGACGAGCGGCTGGCCGTGCCTCCCCTGCCGGCAACCGAGGCCTCCGACCCGACGACTGACACCACCGATGTGACCGACCCCACGGCACAGCAGGTGCGTGAGCTGCTCGCCCACCTGCCCGAGCCCGGCCCGATGCCCGCCGACGTCATGGTCCGGGTGCTCGCCGCTTTGGCCGCCGAGCGGGCCGGCAGCGGCCTGGATCGGCTCTCCGACGAGCGAGCCGACGCGCTGGTCGCCGTGCCGGAGCTGTCCGACGACCTGCCCGGGCTCGACCTCGAGAGCGCCAGTGCCGCCACCGTCTCGAGCGACGGGGCCGAGCCGCCGGCTGGCAGCATCGCCACCGTCGTCCCCCTGGCTGACCGGCGCCGGGGTGGCGGCCTGGACCCGGGCCGACGCCTCCTCGTGGCCGCCTCGATCGCCGCGATGCTCGTCGGCCTCGGTGTCGTCGCCAATCTCATCCAGGACCGGATCGAGGTCGGGGGGCCGGCTGCCGCCGTGCTGCCCAGCTCGACCCGGCCGGCGTCGCCCCAGCGGGTCGTGCTGGCCACCGGCCGCGACTACCGCCCCGAGTCCCTCGTGCGCGATGCGACCGAGCTCGCCGCATCGGCGACCGGCTCGGTCCGCCCGCCCGAGGGCGAGCGGCTGGCGACCAGCGCGGGGCTGGGCGAGTGCCTCGGCGCGTTGGGCCAGCAGGATGCCGGGCGGGTCGTCGTCGATCTCGCGACCTATGCCGGCCAGCCGGCAGCGGTGGTCGTCGCCCAGAGCGGGGGACGGTCGTCGGTGTTCGTCGTCGGGCGTGGCTGCTCAGCCGCCGATCCCGCCGTGATCGCGCCGCAGCACCCGCTCTGACGGCTGCCGGGCGGTCCGCCCTGCGGAACGCCCCGGCAATGCCGGAATGTGCGGGGCGTCGCGATGGTTGCGCGCGGCATACCGGATATCTTGGGGTGCTGCCGACGTGCCTGCCCCACATCTACGACGAAGGACGCTCGTGACCGACCAGAACTCCCCTGCCGACGACGTGCGTGAGGTCATCATCATCGGGTCGGGTCCGGCGGGCTACACCGCGGCGGTGTATGCCGCGCGGGCCAGCCTGCGGCCGCTGCTCTTCGAGGGGGCGATCACGGCGGGTGGGGCGCTGATGACGACCACCGAGGTGGAGAACTTCCCGGGCTTTCCGACCGGGATCATGGGCCCGGATCTGATGGAGGCGATGCGGGCGCAGGCCGAGCGGTTCGGCACCGAGCTCATCACCGACGACGTCGTCTCGGTCGACCTCACCGCCGCCGACGGGATCAAGACGGTCGTCGACGGCGAGGGCACCGCCCACCGGGCCAGGACGGTGATCCTGGCGATGGGCTCGGCCTACCGCCAGCTGGGCCTGCCCGATGAGCAGCGACTGTCCGGGCACGGAGTGTCCTGGTGCGCCACCTGTGATGGCTTCTTCTTCCGCGACCAGGACATCGCCGTGGTCGGCGGCGGGGACTCCGCGGTCGAGGAGGCGACCTTCCTGACCAAGTTCGCTCGCACCGTGACCATCGTGCACCGCCGCGACGAGCTGCGGGCGAGCAAGATCATGGCCGACCGGGCGCACTCCAACGACAAGATCCGGTTCGCCTGGAACTCCACGGTGGAGGCCATCCACGGCGCCGACAAGCTCACCGGCATCACGCTGCGCGACACGGTCACCGGCGAGACCCGCGAGCTGCCGGTCACCGGCCTGTTCATCGCGATCGGCCACGACCCCCGCAACGAGCTCGTCAAGGGCGTCGTCGACCTCGACGACGCGGGTTACGTTGTCGTGCAAGGCCGGTCGACCCGCACCAACATCGAGGGCGTCTTCGCTTGCGGCGACCTGGTCGACCACACCTACCGGCAGGCCATCACCGCCGCCGGCTCCGGCTGCGCCGCCGCCCTCGACGCCGAGCACTACCTCGCCCGCTGACTCATCCCACTGCACGCGACGAAAGGAAGCCCCATGGGCGCCATCTCCGAGACCACCGACGCCACCTTCGAGCAGGACGTGCTCAGCAGCGACAAGCCGGTGCTCGTCGACTTCTGGGCCGGCTGGTGCGTCCCCTGCCGCCAGGTCGCCCCGATCCTCGAGGAGATCTACGCCGAGCACGGCGAGCGCCTCGAGATCCGCAAGCTCGACACCGACGCCAACCCGGCGACCACCGCGCGCTACGGCATCACCGGCATCCCGACGCTCAACGTCTACGTCGGGGGCGAGGTCGTCAAGACGATCGTCGGCGCGAAGCCGAAGCGAATGCTGCTCAAGGAGCTCGAGGACTACATCGGGGCCTGACCTCCTAGCGCGTCGTCTCGGTTCACCGAGATCAGTTGGCGCACAGTGGAACTCGAGAGGGGGTCGGCCATGGTCGATCTGGTATGCCGCCCCGGCGAGACCGGTGCCCGGGTCGCCGGCGTGCGCGACGCGCTCGTCGCGGCCGTGGCGCGGGACCGGGCCCGCGGGGCCGTCGACCTGACCTGGGCCGACGACGAGCACGTCCGCACGTTGCGGGCCGCCGTCGACCCACAGCACTATGACGAGGGCCTTGGTCATGCGGTGCGGGCCTTCCAGCAGAGCCGTGGCCTGATCGCCGACGGAGTCGTCGGGGCCGAGACGGCGCTGGCGCTGCAGGCGGCCGGCTGGCACCTCGGCGACCGACCGCTGTCCCTGGTCCCCGGCGCGCTCATGCACGGTGACGACGTCGCGGAGCTGCAGGCCAGATTGATCGGGCTGGGCTTCGGGCCCGAGCGGGTCGACGGGGTCTTCGGCGTGCGCACCGACCAGGCGGTCCGGGCCTTCCAGCGCGGACGTGGCGAGGTCGTCGACGGGGTCGTCGGTCCGGAGACCCTCGCCGGCTTCGTCGGGCTGCGACGCAGCGTCACCGGCGGCTCGCCACAGGGCCTGCGTGAGCGCGAGCAGGTGCGCCGCTCCGGCAGTCGCCTGATGGGTCGCGTGGTCGTGCTCGACCCCGGCCATGGCGGGGCCGACCTCGGCGTCGTCCGGCATGGGCTGGTCGAGGCCGAGCTGGTTCTTGATCTGGCTCACCGGGTGCAGCAGCGGCTCGTCTCGCTCGGTGTGCAGGTCGTGCTCACCCGCGGCACCGAGGACGGCGGCGATCAGGTGCAGCGCGCCGGGCGAGCCAATGCCGTGGGGGCCGACCTCGTGCTCTCGCTGCACTGCGACTCGGCCGATCACGAGGAGGCGTCCGGCATCGCGACGTTCTTCTACGGCCTGGACCGCTTCGGTGCCTGGTCGGCGGTCGGCGAGCGCTTCGCCGACCTGCTGCAGCGCGAATTGGTCTCTCGCAGTGGGCTTTCCGATTCCCGCAGTCACCCTCGGGCGTGGCCGCTGCTGCAGCGCACCGAGATGCCGGCGGTGTGGCTCGAGGTCGGCTATGCGAGCAATCCGCGCGATGCCGAGCGACTCGCCGACCCGGCCGTGCTCGACTCGCTGGCCGAGGGGATCGTCGTCGCGGTGCAGCGGGTCTACTTCGGTGACGACGACGCCACGGCCACCGGGGTGCTCGATCTGCGCGACCTGGCCATCACTCCGAAGTCCCGCTGAGCTCCCACGCCGAGCGGACCACCACACGCCGAGCGGACCACCACACGCCGAGCGGACCATCCACACCCAGGCACGACGAAAGGCCGCCTCGACTCGGGGGTTGTCGACGCGGCCCTTCGTTGGAGTGTCCCGTCGGCCGGTGGCGAGCTCGGGGGTTCTCGTCGCCGTGCGAAGGGGGTGGTGCTGGTGGTCCTGCAACTGCTCGCTGGCGGCGATCGGCGCTGAGCGGGCGGTGTCGGCTCGGGGGTTCCGACCCGGACGCTCTGGGCTGGTCGTGCCAGGTGGTGCTGACCCGGTCGTCGCTCCGCCTTCCGTGGCCGGTTCGGGATCCGGCTGGCGCGCGGGGCGACCTCATACCTTGGTACTGAGCCCTGGTGACCGGGCCTTCCTGCGGGCTTGGGCTGTCCCGTTCGGCGCGCCGTGGTCGACTATGAGACGACCACCCCAGGGGTTCATGACACGGTTCTGGAATGTTTTTCTGAGCGAGTTCTCGGCCGCGTCGGTCACGGGTGCGGCAGGGCGTCGCGGGGGCTCGTCCCGGCAGCCGCCGGAGGCCGCTGCAGACCACGAATTGGCGCGAAGAGCCGCTCCACCGCGTGCTCGACGTCCGCGCGCCAGGCCAGTGCCGTGCGCAGGTCCAACCGCATCCGAGGGTATGCCGCGTGCTCGCGGACTGTGGCGAAGCCCACCGCAGTGAGGAAGTCGACCGGCAGCACACAGCAGGTCTGCTCGTCCTCACCCTCGGCGCAACTCCTCCCTGGCCGGCCGAGGTGCGCCGATCCTCCCCCGACACCGGTCGCCGCGAAGGCCTCGAGCGCCCGATAGCCGCGCCGGAGCGCCTGCTTCGCGGCGGACTGCACGAGCACCCGGCCCAGGCCCTGGCCGGCGAAGCGCTCCACCACCCGAGCAGTGACGAGCACGAGGGCGTCGTCGGACACCGGCGAGGTCGGAAAGGCCATCGCCCGAGGCACGAGTGGTCCCGGCGCGTAGACAAGATAGCCGGCCGGCTCCTCGTCGACGTAGACCATCCGCCCGGGGGTGCCCCAGCTGAGCGCCACCCCGGCGAGCCACCCGCGCTTGTCCGCCGCGGCATCCCCGGTCGGCAGGCTGGACTGCGCCGGGGTGCGCTCCCAGAAGGCGCAGCTACGACAGGGGTGCGGCAGCTCGTCGAGCCGTTCGACGGTGAGCGCGACGACGGATCTGCCCGTCCGCTTGGGCCTGCGAATCGCCTTGTCGGACAACGCTTTTCGCCTACTCGTGGCTGGTGCTGTCAAGCCCCATGACGTCGAGGATGCGGTGCAGATCCTCGACGGAGGCGAACTCCACGACGACCTTGCCCTTGCGCTGGCCGAGCGAGATGAGCACTCGGGTGTCGAGCCGATCAGAGAGGCGTCCGGCGAGCTCGTCGAGCTGCGGCCGCCGGGCGCCCGGCCGTGGCTTGCGTCGGGCCGCCGGTGCCCCCGACCCGTCGCCACCGACCGCGACGATCTCCTCGACCGAGCGCACCGACAGCCCTTCGGCGACGATCCGCTGGGCGAGCCGCTCCATGGCGGCCTGGTCCTCGAGCCCGAGCAGGGCCCGGGCGTGTCCGGCGCTGAGCACGCCGGCTGCCACGCGCAGCTGGACCACCGGTGGCAGCTTGAGCAGGCGCAGCGTGTTGCTCACCTGTGGTCGGGACCGCCCGATCCGGCTGGCCAGCTCCTCCTGGGTGCAGCCGAAGTCGTCGAGCAGCTGCCGGTATGCCGCTGCCTCCTCGAGCGGGTTGAGCTGGCTGCGGTGCAGGTTCTCGAGCAAGGCGTCGCGCAGCAGGTCGTCGTCGCTCGTGCTGCGGATGATCGCCGGGACGACCGCCAGCTCAGCGCGCTGCGCGGCCCGCCAGCGCCGCTCCCCCATGATGAGCTCGTAGTCGTGATCGGGGTCCTGCGGGTCGGCGATCCGGCGGACCACGACGGGCTGCAGGATGCCGATCTCCCGCACTGAGTGGACCAGCTCGGCCAGCTGCTCCTCGTCGAACACCTGGCGTGGCTGACGCGGATTCGGTCGGATCCGGCCGACGGTGAGCTCGGCGAACTCCGCGCCCGGCACCGGCGCCAGGGCGGATGCCGCGTCCTCGGCAGCCGGATCGCCCGTCTCATCCCTCGCGACCGACGCAGCCCCATGGCCGGCATCACCGGCGTCCATCCCCGGCTGAGCCTCCTCGGCCCGAGCCAGCGGGTCGACGTCGGGCGCCACGGCCTCCGGCCCGGGTCGGGGAGCGCCGAAGAAGACGTCGACCGGCCGCTCGCCGGTGGGGGCGGTCGGGATCAGCGCACCGAGTCCCCGGCCGAGCGCGCGTCGCTTCTCGTTCACTGCTGCTCTCCTCGGTCGGGCGCGCTCGCTCCGGCTGCGCCCTGCTGCGCGATCTGGGTGGCCGCCTCGAGATAGGCCAAGGCGCCGCTGCTCAGCGGGTCGTAGGTCATCACCGTCTCCCCGAAGCTCGGTGCCTCCGACACGCGGACCGATCGCGGGATCGTCGTGCGCAGGGTCTGCTGCGGGAAGTGCTCCCGCACGTCGTCGGCCACCTGGGCGGACAGCCGGGTCCGGCCGTCGTACATCGTCAGCAGGATGGTCGAGACGTGCAGGGCCGGGTTGAGGTGCGTGCGGATGAGCTCGACGTTCTTGAGCAGCTGGCTCAGCCCCTCCAGCGCGTAGTACTCGCACTGGATGGGGATGAACACCTCTTGCGCCGCACACAGCGCGTTGACGGTGAGCAGGCCCACGCTCGGTGGGCAGTCGATGATCACATAGTCGTATGCCGCGCTGCGCGCCTCCGAGTCGCCGGTCTCCGTCCTGCGCACATGCGCGGTGAGAGCACGGGCCAACCGGTTCTCGCGCGCCACGAGCGCGACCAGCTCGATCTCGGCGCCGGCGAGGTCGATCGTCGAGGGAGCGCAGTCCAGGCCGGGGATGGTGCTCGACGGCTGAATGACCTCGCTCAGCGACACGCCGTCGACGAGGACCTCGTAGACCGACCGGATGCCGGACCGGTGCTCGACACCCAGCGCCGTGCTCGCATTGCCCTGCGGGTCGAGGTCGACGACGAGCACCCGCAGGCCGCCTTGGGCCAGAGCGGCCGCCACGTTCACCGCGGTCGTCGTCTTGCCGACCCCGCCTTTCTGGTTCGCCACGGTCATCACCCGGGTGTGGGTGGGCTGCGGTAGCTGCGCCGCTCCCGCCGCCCGCACCCGCGGCTGGGTCGGTGGCGCGTCGACAGTGGGGGGCACGGCGGCTACAGCTCGTGGAGCTTCCTCCACGACTGCCTGTGCATTCGCCGCTGCGGAGGGTGTTTCACGTGGAACGTCGTCCACACCAGGGGGCTCGTGTCCAGCCGTTTCACGTGAAACCTCGCCACTGGCAGGTGGGTCCATTCGAGGGGTTTCACGTGAAACCTCGCCTGCGCCTGGCCAGCCGAGCGGGGCGGAGCCCTGCGGGAGCAGGGTCGTCGGCCACCCCAGACCTGGTGACATCACGACGGTCTCACTCATGGTCACCGATCCAACCACACCCCGCCGACCCGTCCGTCCGCTCATCCACAGGTGACGAGTATGGCCGCCTCGGTCACCGCCCCAACGGGCTGCCCGGAACCACGTGATCGATGGCTCGCGGCTCGTCGTCATTGACTGGGACGGGGTCGCGCCACGGGCACGAACCTGGGATCTGGCGTACGCGGCCATCTCCTTCGTCCATCTTCTCCAGGGCCGACGTCTCTGCGAGTGCGACCCGCTTGGGCTACGTTTCCTGCTGGGCTAAGGCGCCGAGCGTGAGCTCCGGGTGCGTCTGCCGCACCTGCTCATCGACCGTGCCGAGGTGATGCTCGCGCTCTTGCGCCGCTCGCGGGAGGTCGGCCTCGAGCCGTGGGGCTCGATGTACGTCACTGGACATGGCGCGCAAGGGGAGGCCCAACTGCTGCGTACCTCAAACAGCACCGGCTGACGCGAGGGACCGCCATCCTCGGCTGACTGTCGCCACCGGTCTCCTCGACGCCTGTTTCACGTGAAACACCGGCTGGCATCGGAGTCAACCGGGTCAGGCCCTCCTCGCCGACCGAGCACCCCGCTGTCCGCGCCGCCCTCGACGACGGGGATCAGCCGGAGTGGTGGCCGTCGATCCTTCGGTCACGATGACGACGTAGGTCGGCTCCCCGACTGACTCCGGGGACGCCTCATCCACGGGATTGACAGCCGTTCCGACGGTGAGCAGAGCTGTGTCAGCACCACCGGGAGCGGCGGCGATGGCCGGTGCGGTGCTCACCTCGGGTGGCTGAACGACCTCCACCCGCGCCTGCGCTGCGCCGGAGGACCGCATCGCTGGCCAGTCCTGCTCGAGCTCGACCTGTGCCGTGGTGCCCTTGAGGGCGATCAGACTGCCGCCCGGCGACAGCAGCGGCATCGACCATCGGGTGAGGGCCGCCAACCGCGCGACCGCCCTGGCTGTCGTGTGATCAACCCGCAGATCACCGTGCAGCGCCTCAGCCCGGCCCTCGTGAATGACGACGTTCGTCAGGGCAAGCTCGGCGAGGGTCCGCTCCAGCCAGACGATCCGCCGGTGCAGCGGCTCGACCAGGTGCAGCGTCAGATCAGGCCGGGCGATGGCGAGCACCAGGCCGGGCAGGCCCGCACCCGTGCCCAGGTCGGCGACGGTGGTCCCCGTGCCGAAGAACGGTGCCGCCACCGCACAGTTGATGACGTGGCGCTCCCAGATCCGCGGCGCCTCGCGAGGACCGATCAGTCCGTGGTCGATCCCCGTCGTGACGAGCAGATCGACGTAGCGCTGGGCCAGGTCCAGCCGGCCACCGAAAAGCACCCCGGCCTGCGACGGAGTGCCGACGGCTCGTCGTGGGAATGACCCGTCGAGCAATGAGGACGACGTCGGTGGGCCCGACGCTGCTCGATCCGCGGCACGCGCTCGGTCGGTGGTCTCGTCATGACCGAGCAGTGGGCCCGACGCTGCTCGATCGTCGACACGCGCTGGGTCTGTGGGATCTGTGGCCTCGGGGTGACCGGCATCCAGGGAGTCCGCACTCATGAGGCACCAGACGTTTCACGTGAAACGGCACCCCGTGAGCCGGCCCTCACCGGGTAGGTCCTCCTGTCGACCGGCGCACCGGTCAGGACGCTTGGGTTGTTGCGGACCCGACGGACCATACGGTTCGCGGAGGCGCGTGCAGCTCCCACGTCCGACCGTCCCGCGCCGGGATGACCGGCCGCCCGCAATGCCGAACGGGCGCCCCGTGGGGCGCCCGTCGACCGTTTCACGTGAAACATCGGCTCAGGCCGGCGAGATGACGATGTGTCGGTGCGGCTCGATGCCCTCGGACTCGGAGACCAGTCCGGCGGCGGTGACCTCGTCGTGGACGACTTTGCGCTCGAAGGCGGTCATGTTGGCCAGCGCCTTGGGGGCCCCCGAGGAGCGCACCTCGGCGATCGCCTCCTGGGCCAGCCGCACGAGGGTCGAGCGACGGTCGGCGCGGTAGCCGGCCACGTCGAGCATGAGGCGGCTCCGCTCGCCGGTCGCCGTCTGGACGGCGAGCCGGGTCAGCTCCTGCAGCGCGTCGAGGACCCGGCCATCGGGGCCGACGAGTCGCCGTGGCACCCGACCCTCCTCGGAGTCGATGACCGCGACGACGGCCCGATCGCCGTCGATGTCGACATCGATGTCCCCGTCCAGATCGCAGATGTCGAGCAGGCGCTCGAGGAAGTCAGCGGCCACCTCGCCCTCGCGCTCGAGCTGCGAGACCCGCTTCGAGCGCCGCGCTCCGCCGGCGCCTGAACCCGCCACGCCGGTGTCGTCATCGCTCTCGTCCTCGTCCGAGTCGTCCTCGTCGCCGTCGCCGTCGTCAGCCGCGTCACCATCACGATCGCTCGCGTGCGTGCCAGCGACGTCGGCTGAGCTCTCCTCGACCTGCCCCACCACGGCATCCGCGTCACCGATCGGTCCGCTCTCCGTCAGGCTGTCGACCGCGCTCAGCTCACCACCGGCGTGCTCCTGCCCCGAGTCCTGCGTCGCAGGTCCGCTCTCCTCGACGTCGTGCGTCGCGCCCGCCATTGCCTCGTCCATGTTCTGCCTTCCTGTCGGTCCGTCCGGCTGTGCGCCGCGCAGCTCGCCCGTTGGGGTGCGCGGCATCCGTGTCTCTGGTGCTGATCCGTGTGGTGCTGCTCTGGGTTCGGCTTCGTGCTGACTCGTGGCCGTGGCCGGCTAGCCGTCCGCCTCGTCGGCGGCTCCGGGCCCGCCTTGGCCCCCCACCCCGGAGGCCCCGCCGGTCCGCTTGGCCCGCTTCTTGCTCATCGGCTGCTGGCGCTGCCGGTTCACCGGAGCATCCTGCACGTCGGTCACCTCGTCGGTCGGCTCCAGCCCCGGCAGGGCGAGCTTGGTCACCGTCTTGCCCTTGCGCGCCTGCCGCTCGTGCAGCGCCTTCTCGGCAGCCGATCCGGGCGCCGGCAGCCGACGGATGACGTAGAACTGCTGGCCCATCGACCACAGGTTGGTGGTCAGCCAGTAGATGAGCACGCCGATCGGGAAGTTGATGCCGGACACCGCGAACATCACCGGCATGAGGTAGAGGATGATGTTCTGCTGCTTCATGAACGGGTTGTCCAGGGCGGACTCCGGCATGTTCTTGCGCATCAGCTGCCGCTGCGTCGTGAAGGTCGTCGCCGACATCAAGACGATGAGCACGACGGTGAGGATCTTCGTGGGCGCATCCGAGGCACCCATGAAGGTCGACGAGAACGGCGCCCCGAAGATGTTCGAGGACTCGATCTGGGAGGCGATCTCCTTGTCGATCGGCCCGATCGCGCCCCACGTGCCCTCGGCGATCGCCTTGAGGTGGTTGAGCACGGTGAAGAGCGCGAAGAAGAACGGCGACTGCAGCAGGATGGGCAGACACGAGGCGAAGGGGTTCGTGCCGGTCTTCTTGTAGAGGTCCATCGTCTCCTGAGTCATCGCCTGGCGGGACTCCGGATCGGTCTTGCCCTTGTACTTGGCCTGGATCTTCTGCACCTCGGGCTGGATGAGCTGCATCTTGCGCGAGGCGTGAATCTGCTTGACGAACAACGGGATCAGGATGATCCGCACGACGATGGTCAGTCCGACGATGGACAGCGCCCACGCCCACCCGCCGCCGATCCCGAGCGCGGTCCAGACCTTGTGCCACGCCAACATGACCCAGGCCACGCCGTAGGTCAGCGGCGAGAGCAGGGTGTTGAAGAAGTCGCCCACAGGAGTCCTTGAGGTGCTAGCGGTGAGTGGGGTGAGACTGTCGTCTCACTCCGTGGTCGTCACGAGATGGGTATGCCGCTCGGGAACGTGGTCGACGCCACCCGGGTTCCAGGGGTGGCAGCGAGCCAGCCGGCGGACCGCCAGCCAGCCCCCACGCAGCGGCCCGAAGCGGGTCAAGGCGGTCGCGGCATACGCCGAGCAGGTGGGATGGAACCGGCAGGACGCCGGGGTCAGTGGCGTGATGAAGCCCTGATAGAGCCGCACGACGAGCAGCAGCGGCCACGCGGTCACCTTCTGCCAGGTCCACGGTCCGGCGACGAGGGTGCGCAGCGCCGGCCAGTAGGGCCAGCTCACGAGACCCTCCGCACTGCAACCGGCAGCAACCGGTCGAGCTCGGCGCCG
>Ga0116151_10001266_pt1 | contig 23567 bp, 9 predicted proteins | sample AD_UKC117_MetaG_FD_89893 | JGI IMG/M metagenome (GOLD analysis project Ga0116151, IMG submission 89893) | Active sludge microbial communities of municipal wastewater-treating anaerobic digesters from Hong Kong - AD_UKC117_MetaG | ecosystem: Engineered > Bioreactor > Anaerobic > Digestate... | reverse complement strand
TCGCGTAGCAGTGCTGATAGCCGCGGTCGAAGGACCTCGACGATGTTGAACTCCGGATCCAGCTGAAGCACAACGCCCGATATGATCGCCAGCGCCTTGAAGGCCGCGACGAAATCGCGCGGAAGCGTCACGTCGTTTTTTCGGACGGTCTCGATCAGTTCGCCGAAGATGATCGACATGTCCATACGCCGCACGGGCAGACCGTACCACTTGGTGACGAAGATGCGCAGATCCCGCGCCAGGAGCGTGCGATCCGTGCGTTCGCCGAAACAGCCCATGTCGGCGATGACATCCACGAGGATCTCGTACTGTTTCTTGACGATCGCGAGCAGCCCCACAACGAGATGATCGAGCTGCTGTTCGTCGAGCTGTCCGATGATGCCGAAGTCCACGAGTTTCACGTGGCTCGGCGGCGTGATCAGCAGATTGCCGGGATGCGGATCCGCATGGAAGAACCCCAGTTCAAAGAACTGATGAACAAAACACTCGGAAATGCGGCGGGCCAGCAGTGAACGATCGAGTTCGTCGTCCATCGTGGCCAGGGCCTCTCGGAAACTCGCGCCTTCCAGGTACTGCAGCGTCAGCACGCTCGGGCCGGTCAGGTTCCAGTGCACCTGCGGCGTCGAGACATGCTCGTCGCTCTTGAAGGCCTCGTGGAATCGCGTCGTGGCCGAGGCTTCGTTGATGAAGTCCAGTTCGCGCTCGAGCGTCTGCGTGAAGTCCTCGACGAGAATCCGCGGGCGATAGGGGCGCATTTCCGGGAAGAGGCTCTCCGCCTGCTCCGCGAGGAATTTCAGCACGTAGATATCGAGTCGGACTGTCTGTTCGATGCCGGGCCGCTTGATCTTCACGACGACGCGCTGTCCGTCCTTCGTCGTCGCCTCGTGGGCCTGGGCGATGGAACCGCTGGCCATCGGCGTATCGTTGAAGCTGGCAAAGGCCTCTTCGATCGGCTGGCCGATGTCACGGGCGAAGATGCGCCGCGCTTCCGTGGCCGAGAAGGGCGACACGCGATCCTGAAGCCTCGCCAGGGCCTTGAGCACGGGCGCCGGGAGAATGTCGGGACGCGTCGAGGCGATCTGCCCCAGCTTGATGAACGTCGGTCCGAGCTCCTCGCAGACGCGGACAAATCGCTCGCCGACGGATTCGAGCGGATCGACGGTATCCGGTTCGTCCCGATCCTTGCGGCGAAAAATGCGCCGCGTCGGCAGGTAGCCCGTCAGCTGCAGTCGATCGACGAAATGCCCGAATCCGTGACGCGACAGCACCTGCAGAATGACTCGCAGGCGGGCGAATGTGCGGACGGTCCTGGGCAGCGTCGCAAGTGACATCGGGTTCGCGTCGTCTCCTCGCCTGATCTCGTCGCGCCGACGCCGCCGGCCGGGCGGGGGGCGAGTCACAGAGGCCGCGGGTCGCGATTGGCGGCCAACGGCGCATATCGTTCATCGATCCGTTACGCGGACGTATTGAGCGGGCCGCTCCTCATATTCGGACCGGCGGCGCGAGTCGTCAATTCCGGCCCTCTCAGGCGGGGCGTCCGGCCGATCCGACTGTTCCCGTCGGGGCCGATCGGGTAGAACCTTCCGTTTCGCCGCGAAACGATGTCGCGGCCAATCCAACAAGGCGAACCGCATGCACTCCGCGCCGCAAACGGACCACTCGACAAGACGGCACTGGCTCATCTTCACATCGCTGTGCGTGGCGCTCTACTGCGTCCGGGGCGTTTTCGTCCTCAGCGTCTTTCCGCCGCTGGAGGGTTGGGACGAATACCAGCACGTCGCGTATGTTGAATACCTGCTGGAGAATGGCAGGGCGCCGATCTTCAACGAGGACAGTTTCGTTCCGCGTGTGCTGCACGAGGAACTCGTGCGCTTTCCGCACAGCAAGTTCGCCATTGATCAGCTGCACGGCATCGGCGCCGTCAGTTACGAGGACTTCTGGCTTCTCGACGCGCCACCCACGGCTTTTGATGGCGCTCCGCCGATCCGTCTCTACCAGGCGCAGCACAGCTCGCTCTACTACCGACTCGTGGCGCCCGCCTACGCATTCGCAAAATCGCATTGGGGTTTCCTTGCGGCGCTGACGACATTGCGAGCGATCAATCTGCTCTTCGGCGCCGGCGCCATCGCCATCGCGCTGTGGGCGATCGGACGCCTTCTGAAGCCGGGGCCGTTTCGACATCTCGTGGGGCTGCTTCTTGCGCTGCAACCGCTCTTTCTGCTGAACTGCGCCCGCATCGCGAATGACGCGCCCGCTGTCCTCTTTGGGACCGCCGCCGTCGTCGCGATGTTGCTGATGGGCGTCCGGCCGACGATCCGCGCCGCCATCCTCGTCGGTCTCTTCCTCGGCGTCGGCGTTCTGATGAAGACGACGAATCTCGGCCTTCTGCCGATGGCCGCGTTCGTGTTTCTCTATGCCGGCTGGAAGGGCGAGTGGCGACGGGCCATGACGACGGGCGCCATTGCCGGCGCGTGCTTCATTGCGGTCACGGGCTACATGTTTGCGTCCAACCTTCAGACATTCGGCATGCTCACGCCCATGCAGGAGGCGATACAGAATCGCGCCGATGGCAAGACGTGGGGCGACTATGTGGAGAGGGCCACGGAAATCGACTGGCGGCGCGAAGTCGGTAATCGCTACCTGTCTCACAGTCTGTGGCGCGGCGGCTGGAGCAGCCTGCTTCCCAACTGGAGGCTGCTCGGTGTGAGTCGCTTCTTCATCAAGATGCACGAAGTCCTGGTCTGCTTTGGCGCCGTGGGATGGCTATGGCTGCTGGCGCCGAGGAACCGGGAGGAGCGATTCATCTTCGATCGCCCCGGCGTCGCGTCGGGGATTTTCGTGCTTTGGCTTGGCGTGACGGCCGCGCTCTGCGTCCACATGCTTCAGACGGCCGTCGCGCTGCCCAATGTCGCGACGAATATCTGGTACGCGGCGGTCATTTTCCCCTGGCTGCTCGTTCTCGTGGGGCAGGGGTTCGCGTCCTTCCCGTCGCCTCGCATGGGGCAGTTCTTCTGCGGTCTGTTGGCTTTCGCCTTTCTCGGCACTGAGATTTACGGCACGCGCGTCGCTATGGTCGAGGAGTACGCGCGGGCGCCCTGGGGTGATCTCGCCCGTGAGCGACTTGCCCAGCTGCACGTTTCGTGGTGGGGGCCCGGCGTGACGACGCCGTCGATGATCGCCGCCATTACCCTCAGTGTGATCTGTCTGGTGATCGCTGTCACGCGGAAGGCGCCGACGGCGCCCGTCGATGAGAAGTGATTGTTGGGTGGCCCATTGCTTCAGCAGTGGGGGCGCGACGATGGGGATGCGCGTGTCGTTCGTTTTCTGGTCGCGCGAAGATGATTGAGTGACCTGGTTGTGCTTATCATCGTGACCCCACCACTGAAAGGGTGGACCACCCACGAAAGACGAGTGACGACACGAGGGTGGCCCATTGCTTCAGCAGTGGGGGCGCGACGATGGGGATGCGCGTGTCGTTCGTTTCCTGGTCGCGCGAAGATGATTGAGTGACCTGGTTGTGCTTATCATCGTGACCCCACCCTTGAAAGGGTGGACCACCCACGAAAGACGAGTGACGACACGAGGGTGGCCCATTGCTTCAGCAGTGGGGCGCGACGATAGGGATGCGCGTGTCGTTCGTTTTCTGGTCGCGCGAAGATGATTGCGTGAGCTGGTTGTGCTTATCATCGTGACCCCACCCTTGAAAGGGTGGGCCACCCGTTTATCGAGGCGCCACCTGGCGATGCTACTCGGGGTCCTTTGCTTTCGAGTGACTGGGCATGGTCATCGTCCAGCCCGCCGCCTCCATCTTCTCGATTTTCTCGACGTCATCCTTCTTCAGAATCTGTCCCGACAGCACGCCGCCGTAGGTCGCCCCGCGCCAGGTGCCGCCGTAGAAGCCGTCGTCGATGATGACGCGCGCCGAGTACTCGCCAATCATCGGGATCTTCATCCTGTCCAGCGTGATGATCGGCGTGCCCGCCGCCCACTTGATCCGGACGGGGACCGGCACGAGGACATCGCGATCCGCGTATTGAATCCGCGCCGTGACGACCCACTGATCGCCGGCCAGCTTCTCGATTCCCGATATCTCGTAGCGCTCGACGCTCGGCTTCGTCATGGGGGCTTTGCCCTCGAGACCATCGGCGTTGGTCATCTGAAACGAGCCCCGCAGAACGGCGTTTGAGAGCCGGGCCTTCAACGTCGCCTCGCGTTCCTGCGCCGGGGTCTGTTTCGAAGGCGCCGTTGTCGTCTGTGAATCGGCTTTGTCGTCCGACTGTGCGAACGCGACGGAAATGGCCAGAAGGGCGATGGCCGGCAGGATCGTGATCATGCGGTTCTTCATGGTTCGGTCCCTGGACAGAGAATTCGGAGTCGCGTCGCCGGAAGCGTCGCCGGGCGCGATTTCGCTCCGATTGTAGCGACCGTCGGCGTCCGCAGCGCGTGGATCCGTCCGCAATGCCGAAGATCGCCCGTTCCATCCCGCCGATTCTTGCGAAATCCCGCCGCGCCACCCACAATCGTGAGCGAGCGGCCCCCGGGCCGTTAATCCGAATGTGCGCACATCGGCGCAGAGTCCGCGCCGGTCCGCCGCAATCCAGGTGTTTTTCATAAAAGAGGAGCTTTGATGATGTTCTGGCGCTCGTCGTCCATCCGATGTACCGTCGCCTGCCTGGCCGCGCTTTGCGCGGCGCCGGCGCTTGCCGACGGCGTTGACTATCCCGAAACCAGGACGGTCGACGTCGTCGATACGATCCACGGCGAGAAGATCGCCGATCCCTACCGCTGGCTGGAAGATGACAACGCCGACGACACAAAGGCGTGGGTCAGGGCGGAGAACGACGTCACCTTCGGCTACCTGGACACGATCCCCGAACGCGCCGCAATAGAGAGTCGCCTGACGGAACTCTGGAACTACGAGCGCTACGGCACGCCCACGAAGAAGGGCGGTCGCTACTTCTATTCGCGCAACGACGGTCTTCAGAATCAGTCGGTCATTTATACCGTCAGGTCGATCAATGACACGCCGAAGGAACTGCTCGATCCGAACAAGCTCAGCAGCGATGGCACGGTCGCGCTCAGCGGCATCCGCGCCAGTGAGGACGGCAAGTACTTCGCCTATGGCGTCTCCGACGGCGGCAGTGACTGGCAGACCTATCGCGTCCGCGACATCGAGAGCGGCAGGGATCTGGACGACGTCATCGAGTGGATCAAGTTCAGCGGCGTCTCCTGGACGAAGAAGGGCGACGGTTTCTTCTACAGCCGTTACGACGCGCCGAAGCCGGGCGAGGAACTCAGCGGATCGAACTACTACCAGAAGCTCTACTTCCACAAACTCGGCACGCCCCAGGCGGACGACACGCTGGTATACGAACGTCCCGATCAGAAGGACTGGGGCTTCGGCGGCGAAGTCACGGAAGATGGAAACTACCTCATCATTTCCGTCTGGCAGGGAACGGAACGCAAGAACCGGATCTATTACAAAGACCTGCACAACCCGAACGCCGAAGTCGTCAAAATGCTCGATGACTACGACGCCGAATACGCCTTCCTTGGCAACGATGGGTCCACGTTCTACTTCCGCACGGATCTCAGCGCTCCGAAAGGGCGCATCATCTCGATCGACGCGAAGAACCCGGCCCGCGCCAACTGGAAGGAAATCGTCCCTGAAGCGGCCGAGACCCTGGAAGGCGCCGGAATCCTGAATAACTGGTTTGTCCTCAACTACCTCAAAGACGCCCGCACGCAGGTCAAGATCTTTGACAAGAAGGGCGAGTTCGTTCGAGAAGTCGAGTTGCCCGGCATTGGTTCCGCCGATGGCTTCAACGGTCGCAGCGACGACACGGAGACGTTCTACGCGTTCAACAGCTTCTCCACGCCGACGACGGTCTATCACTACGACCTGATCAGCGGCAGGAGCAAGGTCTTCAAAGCGCCCAAGGTCAATTTCAACCCCGATGACTTCGTGACGAACCAGGTGTTCTACACGAGCAAGGATGGCACGCGCATCCCGATGTTCATCACGCACAAGCGCGGGCTCAAGCTCGACGGGAACAACCCGACCTATCTCTATGGCTACGGCGGATTCAATATTTCGCTGACGCCGCGATTCAGCCTCAAGAACATCGCCTGGCTGGAGATGGGTGGCGTTTACGCCCAGGCCAACCTTCGCGGCGGCGGTGAATACGGCAAGGCCTGGCATGACGCCGGCCGCCTGCTCAATAAGCAGAACGTCTTCGACGATTTCATTTCGGCGGCCGAATGGCTCATCGCCAACAAGTACACGCAGACGAAGAAGCTGGCCATCGGCGGCGGCAGCAACGGTGGTCTGCTCGTCGGCGCCTGCATCACGCAGCGGCCCGAACTCTTCGGCGCCGCGCTTCCGGCCGTCGGTGTCATGGACATGCTCCGATTCCAGCTCTTCACGATCGGCCACGCCTGGACGAGCGACTACGGCAGGATCGAAGATGAGAAGATCTTCCGAAAGCTGAGGTCGTATTCGCCCTACCACAATGTGAAGAAGGGCGCCTGCTACCCGCCGACGATGATCACGACGGGCGATCATGACGATCGCGTTGTCCCGGCCCACAGCTTCAAGTTCGCCGCGGCGCTGCAGGCGGCGCAGAGCTGCGACAACCCTGTGCTGATCCGCATCGAAACCCGCGCGGGCCACGGCGCCGGCAAGCCCACGAGCATCATCATCAAGGAAGTCGCCGACAGCTGGGCCTTCCTCGTGAAGAACCTCGACATGCAGGTGAAGAAGTCGTCGGACAAGTCACCCGTCGCGGCCGTGAAGAGCAACTGATCTCACGCATTGACGGTTGGCTGTATGAACTCAAGCCCGCTCCCGATTGGGGGCGGGCTTTTTCGTGCGCTCTGATTTCTTGCCGGAATCCATCAGAGCCGCCGCGTCCCCGCGGCGAAGTGTGTCGATTGACGCGGGGATCGTGAGTCGCCGCGCTGAGGACAGCGAAGCTCTGCATGGGCGGATCGCAGAGCGGGAGAGGAGGCGCGCTTATTTTCGAACGACGCGAAACGCGACGCGGCGTGTGGCGCCGCTGTCCGCCACGCAGGCCAGCTCGTGCCGCCCCGGTGTCGCGTCGATTCGGAGCGACGCCGTCCGCTCGACGAACTCTCCGTCGAGGAACCACGCGACGCTTACTTCCGCTTCGGTCGTCGCGTGAACGATGGCCTGATCGCCCGTGGCGACGAACGTTGCGCCGTTCTCCGGGCTTGCGATGCGTGGCGCCGTCTCCGCCGTTCCGGCGTCGGCGTCTGAGAACAACGGGCGGGCGACGTCCCACGCGACAAACGCCTCCGCCGGCGTCGCCGTGGCCACCTGGGGAAGTGTGAAGACCTTCGCCAGGATGGGTTCCGCCGCCGCACGGCCGACAAACTGCGTCGCCGGCGCGCCGTCGAATCGGCCGACCCACACGCCGACGGCAATCCTGTGATTGTGACCCACGGCCCACGCGTCGCGGCGCGCGGAACTCGTCCCCGTTTTCCACATGAACCAGGGCCGCCGTTCCGCCGGCGTTTCCTCCATGCCCGCGGGGGAGCGGGCGTGGCTGTTCAGAATCGTGTCCAGGGCCCGGCAGGTATCCACGTTGAGGACGCGCGTTTCCTCGCTGTCGGCGTCAGAGAAGAGTCGGGGCGTGCGCCGCAGACCACCGCGAGCGAGCGTGGCGTAGGCGTTTGTCAGATCGAGCAGGCGCACGTCCGCGCCACCTGTCGCCAGGGACAGTCGGGCCCGGTCCGCCGCGCCGTCCGCCAGTTTCACGCCGACCGACTGAATCACGCCGGCGCATCGATCCACGCCCATGCGTTCCGCCGTCAGAATCGCCGGCACATTGAGGCTGCGCCGAAGCGCGTCGGCCACGCTGACTTCGCCATGCCGCACGCCGTCAAAATTCTCCGGGGCCCAGCCCGCTCGCTCGATTCGCACATCCGGCACGATTGAGTCCGGGGCGAGTCGCTTCGCCTCGAAGGCCGCCGCGTACACAAACGGCTTCAGCGCCGAGCCCGGGCTTCGCCAGGCGAGGACACCATCGTTCTGGCCATCCTTTGTTCGCTGGAAGTCGGACGAACCGATCCACGCGAGGATGTCCGCCGTCGCCACATCGATGGCGACGACGGCGACATGCGCCTCGGCGGGCAGTGTTTTCGCCGCCTCCCGGACGATGGCCGTCAGCGAGGCCTGGAGCGTTCCGTCGATCGTCGTCGCGCCGCCTTCCGGACGACGCGCCAGCGCCGCCATCGCCACGTGGCTGACACCGCCGCGGGTCGGACCGTCGTAGAGGTGGATCGGTTCGACGAGCGCCGACATCATCGCCTCTTGATCGATGTAGCCGAGGTCGAACATGTACTGCAGGACAAGGTTGCGCCGCTCGCGCGCCGCGACGGGATGTCGATCGGGTCGATAGCGTTCGGGCGACTGCGGCAGGCCCGCGAGCAGGGCGGATTCCGACAGGGTCAGCAGGCTCGCCGGCCGGCCGAAATAGTGACGGGCCGCCATCTCGATGCCGCGGAGGTTTCCGCCGTAGGGCGCCTCTGTCAGGTAGTCCTCGAGGATCCGCTCCTTCGATCGAATCCGTTCAAGCTGCATGGCGCGAAACGCCTCGACACACTTGCCGGACCAGCTTCGCTCGCCGCCTTCCATCATGTCGCAGACCTGCATCGTGATCGTGCTCGCGCCCGAGACGATTCGCAGCTCCCGCAGGTTCTGGCCGATCGCGCGTGCGATCGCGATCGCGTCCACGCCCGGATGCGTGTAGTACCGCTGATCCTCCGCCGCGATCGTCGCGTCGATCGCGGAGGGGGCGATATGGTCCAGCTTTGCCGGAATGCGCCACTGATCGTCCGTCGCCGTCCGGGAGAACAGTATGCGTCCGTCGCGATCCAGCACGACGGGACTGAGCGGCCGATGCTCCAGGCGCTCGATCGGGAAGGGAAAGATGGCGTCGAGCGTGACGAGCGTCAGTACACCCAGCGTGAATCCGGCCGGCAGGATCGCCAGCGCCCAGCGGGCGATCCTGCGCGTTCGTCGAAATCGTCGCCTGGGCGCTGTCTCGGTCATTGCGTCACAATCATACGTCCGCCGCCGTTGCGCGACGCGAGCATCGGATCATACATGCACGCGGCCTCGATCGGCGGCGCCGCAAAGTCGCCCAGCGCCACGACGCGCACGTGGTATTCAAACGTCTGTTCGGCCTTCGTCGCCGAGGCGAACACGAGCACGCGATCGTCGAGGTACTGCACAAGGTCAGGTCGAAGCCCGTTTTGATCGTCCGGCGACACAGCCGATGTCGCCAGTCCCGGGTTCTCAGCTTCCACGCAGGCCGGCAGGGCGTCGATGATCGCCACGTTTGGAATCGCGTCGCCACTCGACAGTCCCGCCGCGCTGAGCGTCACCTGCACGCGCACCAGGTCGCCGATCTTCAGCGTGGCCATGTCGACGGGCTCCCCTTCGCTCGTCAGCCACCTGCGGCGGATCTTCAGCCCGCGATCGTACTGATCGCCATCGTCGGTCTCTCGCGACAGCCCTTCGTGCGAACACGCGACGTACAGGCGGCCTTCGCCCTGAGTTTCGATCCGGATCGGCTTTGCCGAGCTGACGTTCCGTGTGATCGACGTCGTGCTGTCGAAGTCAATCGGGGCGCCGTCGCCAATGACGAGCGAACCCGTGTAGGCGGGGGGCGTCGCGTCCTCATCGACGCATCGCATCAGCGCTGCGAGCGCCGCGGCGTTGTCGCGCGTCGTCATCCACGTTCCGTCCTTCTGCCGCTCCATCAGCCGCTCGACGAGTCTCGGCTTCCAGTCGGAGTCGGGATCGCAGTCGAGCGCCGCCTCGAGCAGCGCCGCATTCTGGGATACGGGCGACGTCAGACGTCCGCTCAGCGTCGGCGAGGCTGTCACGAGCGCCAACACGTCGGGCGTCAGCAGCGAGCCGGCCCGATCCTTCCGGCCCGCCGCCACCCACGCCCGCGACAGGTAGGCGCGACCCTCGGCGTCCAGCCTGTCCGGGTGTTCCGTCATTCCCGCCATCCAGCCAAGCGGCGCCCGATCGAATCGCGCCAGGGCGTATGCGATCATTGGCAGGACATTCCGCGAGTCCGCTTCGTCACCGGCGTTTCGCAGCGATCGATCCAGATAATCAAGCAGATCGCCGAGAAAGCCGTCGTTGATCCTGTATCCGGCGGCGGCGATGTCGCAAAGCACCGTCGCCGCATAGGTCGAGCCCCACAGGTCCGGCTCCTGATTTCCCGGCCAGTAGGCGATTCCACCGGAAGGCGTCTGCATGGACCAGAGTCGCGCGAGGCCCGCCTCGATCATGTTGTCGATCGCGGCGCCGTTATTTTCCAGTTCGCTCGACATCGACTTCGCGCAGTAGAGCGCCCGCATCCGGCTCGACGTCTGCTCGACACAACCGTAGGGGTATTCGATCAGCGCGTCGCAGGCGGGTTCGAGCTCCGCCGTCGGGTCCGGGCTGATGCGCAGCCGCGTGCGCAGCGTGTCCAGCAGCAGCCCCTCGGGCGGCGCCAGATCCAGCGATTCGCCGGCGTCGTACTGATGCGTCAGCGAGATGGTTCGGACCGCCGTGACAGGTCGAATCGGCAGCGCGCCGAGCGCCCGCGCCGTCAGCACATTGCCATCCGCCAGTTCCGCGGACGCCCGCAGTTCGATCGCCGCCTGGCCGATGTCCAGCGAGCGCGCCGTCAGCCAGACGATGACGTCGCCGTTCGCCGGGATCGTGAAGTGCGATCGATCCTCCGTGAAACCGATCGTTGCCGGACCGTCGACCGTCGCGGACATGTCGACCTCCAGGTCCGTCTCCGTGTTATTGAAGACGCGCGCGGGCAGGTGATACGTGTCCTCGGGCGCCAGGAACCGTGCGAACTGTGTTTCGATCATCAGCGGCGCCACGATGCGCACGGGCTTCTGGCTCATGCCGTAGGCGTCGCCGCTCGCCGCCGTCGCCATCAATCGAAGCCGGCCCTGCGTCTCCGGGAGCGTGATGGCGAATTCCGCGTCGCCCGATTCGTTTGTCTGTCGCGAGGCGAGCCAGATGACGTCGCCGCCCGAACGCTTCATCGAAACGGGACTTCGTTCCAGGGCCGCGCTGCCGTCGCCCAGCCCATCCTTTTCGCCATCGTCACCCGCGCCGACACGGATCATCGACTCAGGTCGCGCGAAGTCCGGCAGCAGTTCCGCGTAGAGATCCGTCGATTCGATCGATCGGCGGCGCGGCGCGAAGAAGTACGCATACGGATTCGGTGTGCGGAACGCCGTCGTCGCGAGGACGCCTTCGTCCACCGCCCACAGCTGCACGACCGCCGGCGGGGCGCTCGACTCATCGCCCTCGGCGCCCGCGTGCACGCGAACCGCCACTTCCTCGCCGGGCCTGCCTTCTTCGACGCTGTCAATCGTCAGCGGCAGGGCGTGCGCCGATGTGTCAATTGCCAGCCGCGTCAGTCCGCGACCGCGCATGGGACGCCATTTGTCCGCGGACGTCTCCAGTGGTCGCACGATTTCCGCACTGATGAAGGCGTCGTTTCGCAGATCCTTCGGCACATCGATTTCAAACGTCTGCGATTTTTCCGGCATCTCCAGTACGCGCGTCGCCACCACGTGATCCGTCTCGATGCACACGAGCAGCGAACCCGTCAGGGCGCCGCGGACGGTCAGCGTGGCCGTGTCTCCTGGCGCGTACTTCGGCTTGTCGAGTCGCAGGTCAACCCGCTCCGGCAATTCCGTCGCGAACGACTCGTTGTATCCACCTTCCTCAAACGCGTGGAATCGCTGTTCCGCGATCGCGCCGGATTTCCTGTCCTTCAGGCAAATGCGATAGAGCCCCGGCGTCTTGATGGCGACAGTGGCCTGCGCCTCGCTGCGGGCGTCCTCCGCGTCGATTTCGCGCTTTGCGACATTGATCCTGCGCTCGACGCTTTCCCAGACGCGCCGATCGTCCACTTCGCGAATCGTCCAGTCGTACTCGATCCGATCCACGACCAGTTCAATGGCGTCCGGATCGAGCGGCCTGCCGGCGCCGTCGATGATCCGCCAGTCGAACGCCACGTCCGAGGGCACGGCGCAGGACTCGCCCGACGGAAGCCGCACGCCGATGTGCCGGCCCACGGGATCGCTCACGAACTGCGTCCGCGCGCTGACGGATCGGCTGCCGGGCTCACTGACCGTCGCGACGACATCCGCCTGCCAGCGTCCCGGCGTCTTCGGCGGGGCGGACACGTCGAATTTCAGCGTTCCATCCTCGCCCAGCGTCAGTTCGCGCTCTTCGATGACCGATTCGGCGTTTATCTCAAGGGGACCGAATCGAAAACCCTGGGCGACATCCGCCGCGAAGCCGACCTGCCGATACTTGCCGCTCAGCGTCACGGGGAGTCTGGACGCGGGCCTGCCGAACAGGTAGTTGGCGGCGACATCCACTTCCGGCGTCGCGTCGCCCGTGAACAGGGCCTCCGTCGCGTTGGCGACCACGTCCAGCCGAACGGGCAGGAACGCCTCGACCAGCGCCGTCGTTTCACCCAGCGGTCGATCGGCGCCGGGAATCGTCGTCGTGAACGTATAGCGCCCGAGCTGGAAATCCTCGCGCGTTTCGATGTCGACACTGAACACACCTTGCATGTCCGCGTCGGGGCGGATTGTCTTCGTGGCCACTTTGCGACCGTCGGGGCGTGTCGCGCTGATCACAATCGGAAACGCCGGGGGCGTTTCGCCGTCCGCCGTGCGAATGACGCCGCCGAGATGGATCGTGTCGCCCGGTCGATACGCGCCGCGCTCGGCGTACAGGCAGACGTCGTAATTCCGCGGATAGCCGCGGCCGTCGATCGCCACGCCCTCCGGCGCCCAGACGTTTCGATCCAGGCGCAGGAAGCTCGTGTCAGCGCCCGAAGACGCGATGACCACCCACGGCGCCCCGTCCGTGTGATTCGGGACGATGTCCAGTCGGGCGAGACCGTCGCGATCGGTCACGCCCGTCGCGAGGACCTGGTTGGTGTAGCTTCGAGCCTCAACGTTCACGCCTTCCTTCGGCGTCGCCGATCCGATTGACGTGACCCACGCGACAATGCCCTGCTCCGAACGCTGGCAACTGAGGCCGAGGTCCGTGACGGCGATGACGGCGTCGTCGTAGTCCCAGCGGCTTTCCGTCGAATTGACGCGAATGCTGTAGATGCCCGCCGACTTCGGCAGGATTTCGTCCAGTTCCAGCAGGGCGGTTGTCGGCTGGTTGTGCGGGGCCTCGACGTTCAGGGTTTGCCGGCCGATGTCCTTGCCGGTTTCCGACTCGTCATTGCCGTGCAGGTGCGCGACGAGATTGTTCGGGTACACGCGCGTTGCCGAGCAGTTCAGTTCCGCGCAGTTGACGGCGCCGATCTCCAGCTCCATCGAACCGGCCGGGCTCAGGACGCCGCGACTCTTCGGAATGCGGATCGCCGTTCGCCGATCCGGAATGCGGATCGCGGCCGTGGCCTCCTCGGTCATGATCGTGCCGTCATTCGCGACGAGTCCCGGCTCCACGCGAAACGCGTAGCGCCTGCCGCATTCGAATTTGCCCTTCACGCGAACGTCGTCGCCGCTGATCCGGACAGTTACACGGCCGACGTCCGGCGTGACATGGACTTTCGGGGGGCTCTGATCGTATTTCAGCCATCGCGAGAAGTTCAGGCCGACTTCGAGCCGCTCCTCGAAGGCGCCGGGCCATGAGAACGCCCGATCCAGCGTGAAGGGGGCGTCCAGTTCGAAGCCCCGCGTAAAGCCGGCGCCGAGTCCGAGTTCGCCATCGGCGCCGACGAGATTCCCGTCGATCGACAGCTTCGCGTGGTTTGACGCGGGGCGGGCAAAGCGGATCACCTGTTCGCCGGAGGCCTCACGCGTCAGGCACTGCGCCGCGAGCGGCGTCCTGTCCTTCGCGTCCTCGATCCGCAGATGTTCCGTCAGTTGATGGGGGAAAACGTTCTGATTGAATCGAACCAGCGCATTGATGTGCGTGCGATCGGCTGACTGGATGTCCGTTGACACGACGGCCAGCGCCCGCGTCCGGATTTCGTGGCGTTCATCGTCGACGACCCGCACGCCCGGCGCCGCCTCCACGTCCGCCCGTCGCGTCAGCCGGTAGATGCGCCCTGGCGCCAGCTTCTCGGCCAGGCGGTATTCCAGTTTGTCCTCAGCGGTCCAGGTCCAGGCGCCGCGCCGGGGCGGCGTCAGTTCGAACGGCGCCTTCTCCAGTGGCATGTCGATTCGATCCGAAGCGACGACGGGGCGATCGAAGACGATCGTCAGGTGATCCGCCTCGTCAGCCAGTCCCGTCGGCAGGATCTGCGCGACGCGGACTTCCTGCGGTCCGGCCGCCGGTCTGGCGAACCAGATCGCCGATCCGCCGGCGAGGCAGCCCAGTGCGAACAAACCGATACCCGTTGTGTGGTTGCGACCCATGGTTCCTCCTTGAACCGACTGACGCCGAAATGAGGGACGATCCCCGCGGCATCCCGACCTATTATACGCGGAGTTGTATCGCGGAGTTCACGACCGTGTAACAGCGGCGCGCGGGCCGTCCGGCAATGGTCTGACGTGGCGCCGCGATTCGAAGCGGCAGTCCCGCAAAAGCGAACAAACCGCCACTTCCGGGGAAATGGCGGTTTGATTGAATGTGACTGACGGGCGTTGCCGGTTACATGACGCCATCGACGCATTCGATGACCGTCATGGCCGCCGCGTTGACAACGTCATCGACGTCGCACGACGGATGAAGCACGTTCACCGGTTTCGAGAGGCCCAGCGTCAGCGGCCCGATCGCCTCGAGCCCGGCGATCTGCTGAAGCAGCTTGGCCGTGATGTTCCCCGACGCCAGATCCGGGAAGATCAGAACGTTCGCCCGACCGCCCAGTTCGCAGAAGGGGAAGGAGCGGTTCTGGATCTCCGGCGAAACGGCCGTGTCGGCCTGCATTTCGCCATCAATGCACAGGTCGGGCCGCTTTTCCTTCACGATGCGGATCGCCTTGCGGATCTTCTCCGTCTGCGGCGACTGGACGGTTCCGAAGTTCGAGTAGGAGAGCATCGCCACTTTCGGCTCCTGATGCGAGAACCGCTTCGCCACATTCGCCGTGAAGATCGCGGTTTCCGCCAGCTGCTGCGCCGAAGGATCGATCTGCGCCGTGCAGTCGGCCATGAAGTACAGGCGATCGCGCGTGATGATGATGAACATGCCCGACACGCGTTCGACGCCTTCCGTCAGCGGGATCACCTGGAGGATCGCCTGCATCACGAAGGGATGGCTGCGGCTGATCCCGGCGACGAGGCCGTCGACACGACCCAGGTCGACCATCAGCGAGGCGAACCAGTCGGGTCGGGCGGCGTAATACAGCGCGTCCGCCCACGTCACGCCCTTGCGTTTTCGCTTCTCGTACAGGTGCTGCGCCAGCGATTCGATCTCGTCGTAGGCGAGCGGATCGATGATCTGCGCGCCCTCCAGCTTCACGCCCAGTTCCATCGCCCGCGCGTGGATGCGTTCGACATTGCCGACGAGGACCGGCGAGACCAGCCGCTCTTCCCGCAGGATGTGAACGGCGCGGATGATCGTGTCGTGCTCGCCATCGGAGAAGATGATCCGCTTTTCCTGGTCGCGCGCCTTGTGGCGGATCTGCGAGAGGAATTCCTGGCCGTGTGACTGGGCCGCGATCAGCGACTCGCGATAGCGCTCAACGCTCTCGATCGGCTTCCTCGCAACGCCCGACGCCTCGGCCGCCTCGGCGACCGCCGACGCCTCCCACGTCAGCACGCGCGGATCGAACGGCTTGGGAATGATATAGTCGGGGCCGAAACGCAGCGTCTTCAGACCGTAGGCCCGCAGCACGACGTCGGGCACGTCTTCGCGCGTCAGCTCCGCCAGCGCCCGACACGCCGCCAGCTTCATCTCCTCGTTGATCTTCCTCGCTCGGACATCGAGCGCCCCGCGGAAGATGAACGGGAAGCCCAGCACGTTGTTGACCTGGTTGGGAAAGTCGCTGCGTCCCGTTGCGACGATGGCGTCCGATCGGACGGCGCGGACTTCATCGGGGAAGATCTCCGGCGTCGGGTTCGCCATGGCGAAGATCATCGGATTCGGCCGCATCGTTTTGACCATATCCTGCGTCAGCAGGCCCGCGCGGGACAGACCGGCGAAGACGTCCGCATCCTTCATCGCGTCCGCCAGCGACTTCGCCCTGGTATCGACGGCGAATTCCTCCTTTTCGCGCGTCAGGTCGTCGCGATGTTTCGTGACAACACCTTTCGAATCGACGAGCCAGATGTTCTCGCGACGCGCGCCCAGCGCCATGTAGAATTTCGCGCAGGCGATGCCCGCGGCGCCCGCGCCGCAGACGATGATGCGCACATCCTCGAGCTTCTTATGAACGAGATGGCATCCGTTCAGCAGGGCGGCGCCGGAGATGATCGCGGTTCCGTGCTGATCGTCGTGAAACACGGGAATGTTCATTCGTTCGATCAGTGTCTGCTCGATCTTAAAGCACTCGGGGGCCTTGATGTCCTCAAGATTGATGCCGCCGAACGTCGGCTCGAGCTTCGCGACCAGCTCAATGAACTCGTCCGGATCATGCGTGTTGACTTCGATGTCGAAGACGTCGATCCCGGCGAAGCGTTTGAACAGGACGCCCTTGCCCTCCATGACGGGCTTGCCCGCCGCGGCGCCGATGTCGCCGAGGCCGAGGACCGCCGTACCGTTCGAGATGACGGCGACGAGGTTGCCGCGCGACGTGTACTGATACGACAGCGATTCGTCCTTCTGAATCTCCAGACAGGGCGCCGCAACGCCCGGCGTGTACGCAAGCGAGAGATCACGCTGTGTCGCACACGGCTTCGTCAGGCCGAGTTCGATCTTCCCGGGTCTTGGCAGTGAATGGTATTCGAGGGCTTCCTTGTTGAGATCCATGGCGGGGCTCCAATCCGTCGGTAGCAATTGAGGCGCCGCGCGGTCGCGGAGTGAGGGAAGCCGGCTGGAAATCGTCCCGACACCGGCCCGTCCGCGGCACGGCCTGCACCGGAACGATCCATTGTAATGCGTCGCGGCGCCGCCGCCATGCGATCGGTCATCGATTTCGCGTGAATTGCGCAGGCCTGATTCGCGCCTTCATTGCGGCGCCGATTTGGTGCTGATTTGTCGGCCTCGCAGGCTTCGCGCTCGAAGGGATTGTCGCGATAGAAATGCTCGCCGCACAGCGCCGCCAGTGCGCTGCCGGCGACATAGGCCGGCAGAAAGAAAGGTCCCGAACGCTTGTATTGCCTGACGTGGACATGTTCGTGTGAGCGGGACATCACCAGCGATGTCGTGTCCTGGCCGAGAATGACGTGCCCCAGCGTCAGCGCCGCGGCGCCGCCGATCGGCGTGGCGTTGCGAAGCAACCGCGTCACGGCGCCACCTTCGATCTCGACGACGCCGTCGACGAGACGGGCGTGACCACCCCCGGCCCGGGCCAGTGGCCAGAAGCACAATCCGAGCATCGTATTGGGGCCCGCCCAGACGTACGCCAGCAAGCGTCGAAACCAGGGTGACAGCATGGCGGAATCCTGGGTTCAATCCACGATGTCGGCCATTGGCTCCTGACCCGCGGCGTCCCGAAACGCCTTCATCCATCACCGTTCAGTCGCTTTACGATTCTTCATACTGTCGTCCGTTCCGCCGCCGCCGACTGACAAAGATGCTGGATTCGACCTTTCCGTTTGGGTACGCTATGGCAAAGAGGGTCGCTCTGGCGGACGAGGCGCCGCGCCGCGGTGAACCGGCGTCCGACGGGTGAATTGGGGATCGTGGGACCGGGGCCGGATTCGATGTCGACACTTGTCGACATGCCGCGCCGATGGGATCGTCGCAACCACGCCAACTTCCCTGCGAGCATGGCGCCGTCGCTGGAATCGAGATGATCGATGTTCCTCCGCCGGTGAAAGACTCGCGTCACGTATGTCGAGGTGGAGCCGCACACGCCCGGCGCGTCGCAACGGACGCGGCGTCGCGGCCTGTGTAGATAACGTAGGGGTATGTTCATGTTCCGTATTGGATTCCGCTGTCGTTGGAATGTCGTCATCACGCGCGCGACGCTCGTCGCGATCATGGGCGTCGCCGGAACCGCCTTTGCCGATCCGGCGCCGAAGCTCTTCGCCGATCGGAGCGACGCGCTGCCGGCCGACCAGGTTCCCGTCGTCGAAGTCGGGCCAATCGACCTGGCCGCCGTCGAGGCTGAGGATCAGCTGGACCAGCAGAACGGCATGCCCACGCGGATTGCGATTCCCTTCCCGGTCTCGATCACGCCGGCCAGTGGCGGTCTCTGGGAAACACTCTCCGACGGCGCCCGCCTCTGGCGGCTGCGCGTCACCGGCGACGGCGCTCGACACGTCAATCTCGGCTTCACGCATTACGACATGCCCGAAGGCGGCGAGCTCGTGATGTACGCCGCCGATCACAGCGAGATCATCCGCCCCTTTACGGCGCTGGACGTCCGGGACCACGGTCAGCTCTGGACGCCGATCGTTCGCAGCGGCGACATCGTGATTGAGGTTCGATTGCCGAAAGGCGTGTCGGAAGAGGCGCTGTCGCTCGAACTCGGCCAGATCGCATACGGCTATCGCGGCTTTGGAACGGATCCTGTCGTTCTTGCCGGACCGCGATCCGGTTCGTGCAACGTGGATGTCGCGTGCTCGCAGGGCGACGCCTGGGCGAACGAAATCCCCTCTGTCGGTGTCTACACGCTGAGCGGCTCCTGGACCTGTACGGGCGCCATGATCAATAACACGGCGCAGAATCAGGTTCCGTACTTCCTGACGGCCGATCACTGCAGTGTCAGCAGTGGCAACGCCGCCTCGGTTGTCGTCTATTGGAACTATGAGAACTCGACCTGCCGAACCCCCGGCAGCGGCGCCAGCGGCGGATCGGGCAACGGCTCGCTCAGTCAGTTCACCAGCGGCGCCACGTTCCGCGCCGACTATTCCACGTCAGACATGACGCTGATTCAGCTCAACAGCGCGCCCAACGCCGCGTGGGGGATCACCTTCTCCGGCTGGAGCCGCGCCACGACGGACGCGTCGAGCGCCGTCTGTATCCATCATCCGAACACGGACGAGAAACGAATCAGCTTCGAGAATGACCCCGTTTCGACAACCACCTACTACGGCACGAGCGTTCCGGGCAACGGCTCGCACATTCGCATCACGGACTGGGATCTTGGCACGACGGAGCCCGGCTCCTCCGGATCGCCGCTCTTCAACCCGCAGCATCAGATCATCGGCCAGCTCCACGGTGGCGACGCCGCGTGTGGTAACAACCTTTCCGATTGGTTTGGTCGCTTCAGTGTCTCCTGGACCGGCGGCGGAACGAACAGCTCGCGACTGAGCAACTGGCTCGATCCCCTCGGGACCGGCGCCACGACGCTCAATACGCTCGTGCCGGGCGGTGGCCCCGTCTGCGGCAACAACATCGTGGAGACCGGCGAGACCTGCGATGACGGCAATACCGTCTCCGGCGACGGATGCAGTTCGACCTGCCAGACGGAAACGACCTCGGATGGCGACGAGTGCTTTGACTGCATCCCCATCGGCGACGGAACTGTGTCCGGAACCACGGCCGACAACACGGGCGCGGGCGACGACTCCAGCTGCGGCGGGACCGGCGATCTGATCGACGAGTGGTATTGCTATACGGCCTCCTGCACGGGGACGGTCACCGCCAGCCTCTGCAATCCCGCCACGGACTTCGACACGACGCTGGCCGTCTTCGACGCCTGCGCCGGCGCCGAACTCGCCTGCAATGACGATGCGGTGGGCTCGCCGGCCGCCTGCGATCTCAACGGAAATAACCGGAAATCGATTGCGACCTTCTCCGCGTCGGCCGGATCGACCTATTATGTCCGCGTCTCCGGCTGGAGCGGCGCGACGGGCAATTTCGATCTCACGCTGTCGTGCAGCGGCGTCAACCCGTGCCCGAACGATACCGTCGCCAATCCTGTCATCATCCCGTCGCTTCCCTACAACGATGTGGCGTCGACGGAGAACTGCACGGACAACTACAACGAGGTCTGTAACTTCACGCCGACGGGTGCGCCCGATGTCGTGTACAGCTACACGCCTCCGTCGAATCAGACGATCGCGATCGACCTCTGCGCCTCATCCTACGATACGAAGGTCTACGTCTACGCGGGCAGCGTGTCGCCCGGCTCGCCGCTCGCCTGTAACGACGACGGTTGCGCCGGATCGCCGCCGGCGAGCTATCGCTCGAGTCTCAGTGGCGTCGCCCTGACCGGGGGGACGACCTACCTGATCGTGGTGGACGGGTACGACGACACGTCGTTCGGGACCTTCGACATGACGATCACGGGAACCGCCGTGGGGCCGGTGAACGATCTCTGCGTCAACGCCACGCCCGTGACAGACGGTGTCACGCTGTTTGACACGACGGGCGCCACGACGGATGGTCCGGACGAGCCGACGCTCTGCTCGTTCTTCTCCTACACGCAGGTCGACGCCGACATCTGGTACCGATATACCGCTACCTGCACGGGGACGGCGACTGTCAGCCTCTGCGGCAGCGGCTACGACACAAAGCTCGCCATCTACAACTCGAGCTGCCCCGGCGGCGTCCCGTCGTCTGCAATCGGCTGCAACGACGACGCGTGCGGCGGATCGACGCGCAGCGAAGTGACGTTCGACGTGACCAGCGGCAGTGAGTACCTCATTCGCATCGGCGGCTATCAGGGCGCCACGGGCCCCGGCGAACTGGACATCTCCTGCGCGAACGAAGTCGAGTGTGTTCAGCCGATCGATTGTGACGACGGTAATCCATGCACCGTCGATGACTGCGTGAACAACAACTGCGTTCACGCGCTTCTGGACTCGGACAACGACGGCGAACCCGACTGCAAGGACTTCTGCCCGCTGGATCCGTTCAAGATCGATCCGGGCGTTTGTGGATGCGGAAATCCGGAAACGCCGGCCGACGGCGACTTCAACACCGACGGCCTCGTCAATGGTCTCGATGTGCAGGGCTGCGTGGACGGTCTCATCAACGGGACCAACACGGACTACAACTGCCATGGCGACTTCAACGGCAGCGGCCAGCTGGATCTCGGGGATATCCCTGGGTTCGTGGCGGCCCTGCTTGGTCCCTGACGATCGATATCGGGCTCGTTGTTCGACCTAAGTAATGACCCGCGGGCGGTGGCGATCCACGATCGTCGCCGCCCGTTTCCTTTGCGCCGTCGCCGACGTATCGGGGCATCGAATCCGACGTCCGACTTTTGAGCGAAAGTGGCGCCTTGTGACATTCCTCTCCATCGAAGGTCACCGCGCCAGATGGTCGATTTCCGTGATGACGGACAGACGTTATGGCGGACCGCGACACGATACTCATTGCTGACGCCTCCCACACGGCCAGGCGGCTGCTGCGCGCCGAAGTCGATACGGCCCGATTCGATGTTGTCGAGACCGGGAACGGCGCCGAGGCCATTCAGCTCGCCAGGGAACTTAAGCCCATCATCATGACCGTCAGCTTTGTCCTCCCCGAACGCGACGGCGTCGACGTCTGCCGGGAAGTGACGACGAACGCCGAGAACTTCGGGACGACAGTCGTCATGATCACGTCCAACGATACGAATGAGGATCGTGAGCGGGCGTTCGAGGCCGGCGCCGTGCGATTCCTGCCCAAGGGATTTCCCAAGGGCGAACTGGCGGGCTACATCGACCTGATTGTCGATTCGAGGAACCGCCTGCGAGGCGCCCGCGTGCTCGTGGCGGATGACAGTCCGCTGATTCGAAAGTCCATCTCGCAGTTGCTCCTGAGCGAAGGCGCCGAAGTGTATCAGGTGGGTGACGGACTTCAGGCCCTCGAGCTGATCGAGCAGGGCGGCATCGATGTGGTCCTGACGGATTATCACATGCCGAAAATGGACGGTCTCTCCTTTGTCACGGCCATGCGCAAGATCCGGGATTTCGAGACCACGCCCGTCCTGTTCCTCTCGGGATCGGACGACCGGCGCACCCGTATCCGGGCGCTCGACGCCGGCGCCAATGATTTCATCTGCAAGCCCTTCGAGGGCATGGAACTCCTCGCCAGGATGCGCTCGTTCGTTCGATTGGCCGAGTTGACTCAGGCGTTGAAGGCGGAAGCACGGACAGACGAATTGACCGGTGTCTTCTCAAGGCGCGAACTGCTGCTGCGCCTCGACGAGGCGTGCGCCGAGTCGCATCGATACCAGACAAAGTTCTCCGTCATCATGTTCGACATCGATCACTTCAAGGCCTTCAACGATACGCACGGGCACGCGGCCGGTGACGCGGTGCTCAGAAGCGTCGCCGCCAGCGTGAAGGGTTCGCTCCGACAGTCGGATCTCCTGGGCCGCGTAGGTGGTGAGGAGTTCGTCATTCTCTGCAGGAATACGCCGAGGGATGCGGCAGTCCATTGCGCCGAGAAAGTCCGTTACGCCGTCGAACAGGCCGCTGTTCGGTACGAAGGGAAATCGCTCGGAGCGACGATCAGCCTTGGCGTCGCCGAGTTCGATGAGCTGTATTCCGACGCTGACTTTGTCCTGAACGCCGCCGATCGCGCCCTTTACGAGGCCAAACGCACCGGTCGAAATCGTGTCTGCGTGTTTGAGGCCGTCGCCGACCCGGAGGCGTCGCTTCTTCAGGCGGCGTTCAGCGGCTGAGGTCCCCGCGTCTCACGCGTCGGCGGCGCCGACATGTCCGCGTCAAGATGGCCCGCTGCGAAATCCCGCCGCCAGTGATACCATTCTCGACCATTGATGTTTGCGCGACGCGCCGCGGCGTGATGGAATCGCTGAACAGGACACGCCGCGGACGTTTGAACCGGAGCCGCTCATGACTCTTGACCCATCATTTCGCCGCTTTCACGCCTCAATTGGGGGGCGCATCGGGCTTCTGGCGCTGAGCATTGCGTTGTCGGCGCCGATCATCGCCCGCGCCGACGCAATCGCCCCGGAACTGAAGGGGGCGCCGTTGCGCAAGTACCTCCGCGAACACTATGCGCCGAAGAAATCCCTCGACTACAAATCCGCCCGCCGGGCCATGTTCTCCAAAATCGACAACAAGGAAGGTGTCGTTCGACTCGTCTATACGGGAGGGCGCATCGAGACGCGCGACATTCCGGATCATCGGGTCGTGAATACGGAGCACACGTGGCCGCAGTCGAAGTTCGGCAAGTCACGTGACGCGAAGAAGATGAAGACGGACCTGCATCACCTCTTCCCCACGGCCAATCGCGTCAACAGCGCTCGCGGAAATTCACCCTTCGCGGAAATTCCGGATGAGAAGACCCGGGGCTGGTGGCGATCCGCGAAGGAGGAAAAGGGAATCCCCGGGAAGGACATCGACGAATACAGCGAGTCAACCCCCAGCGCGTTCGAACCACGTGAAGACCACAAGGGCAATGTCGCCCGGGCCATGCTCTATTTCTACGTGATGTACGAAGAACGCGGCATCGACACGGCGTGGTTCAAACCACAGGCGGATACCCTCAGGGCGTGGAACAAGCTCGATGTCGTCGACGACGCGGA
>Ga0116151_10001263_pt1 | contig 23599 bp, 20 predicted proteins | sample AD_UKC117_MetaG_FD_89893 | JGI IMG/M metagenome (GOLD analysis project Ga0116151, IMG submission 89893) | Active sludge microbial communities of municipal wastewater-treating anaerobic digesters from Hong Kong - AD_UKC117_MetaG | ecosystem: Engineered > Bioreactor > Anaerobic > Digestate... | reverse complement strand
TGACCAGCCTCGCCCCGATCCCGCAAGGGACGCATCTGCCGGCCGCTCTGCCCCACTCCCATCCACGGACGGACGAACCCATTGTAGAGGCCTTCCATGATCATCTCCTTCTCAAGCCGCGAATGACAAGTCGCCAGGCCATGTCACAAGGGAACCAACACCGTCAGCCCTTGCTGACTACACGCTGATCGATTTGCGACCTGCCCACCTACTACCCTTTCATCACAGCCAACGGCACAAGACGCGCCACTTTCCGCGCGATGCCGGCACCGTGCACGACTTCAATGACACGGTCGACATCTTTATACGCAATGGGCGCTTCTTCGGCCAAACTAGGCATACTGCCGGCACGCACGTGAATTCCGGCCGCCTCCAACTCTTCGCGCAGAGCACTGCCATGGACCTGGCGCTTGGCCTGGCGCCGGCTCATTGCCCGCCCGGCGCCATGACAGGTCGAGCCAAAGGTCTGCACCATTGAGTCGGCAGTGCCGACGAGCACCCAGCTTGCCGTGCCCATCGAGCCCGGCACCAGCACCGGTTGCCCGATTGCACGATAGGCTGCCGGCAGGACCGGTGAACCTGGCCCAAAGGCGCGCGTTGCGCCTTTACGATGGACACAGAGTTGCATCCGCTGGCCATCGACCCAATGTTCCTCGATCTTCGCCATGTTGTGTGCGATATCATAGACTTGATAGAGTTCATAGTCACGCAGGTGGCCGGCCAACACCTGTTCAAAGCTGCGGCGAATGTGATAGGCCAACACCTGACGATTGACAAAGGCATAGTTGGCGGCGGCACACATGGCGCCCCAGTAATCTGTTCCCTCAGGGCTATCGAGCGGCGCGCAGACCAGTTCGCGGTCCGGCAGTTGAATGCCATATTGGTGGACCACGCGCTGGAAGCGATTGACATAATCGCTGCAGATCTGATGACCCAAACCGCGCGAGCCACAGTGGATCTGAGCGACAACCTGATCGGGGAAAAGTCCCATGACTTGGGCGGCCGCCTCGGCAAAGATCTCATCAACAAAATCCAGTTCAATAAAGTGATTCCCGGCGCCCAAGGTCCCAACCTGATCCTCGCCTCGCCGGCGCGCCCGGTCACTGACTTTGGCCGGATCAGCACCGGCAATACTCCCATTTTCCTCGGTATGTTCCAGATCACTGGCAACCGCATAGCCCCGCTGCAATGCCCACTGTGCGCCGCTCTCCAAAATCGTTGTGAGTTCTCCCGGATACAACGTGATCTGGCCGCCCTTACCAACGCCGCTGGGGCAGTTGGCATAGATCACGGTCGCCAGATCACTCAGGTATGGCTCGAGTTGGGTGACATCGAGATGGCTGGCCAATAACCGCACACCACAGTTGATATCGTAACCGACACCGCCCGGTGAGATAACGCCTTGGGGACAAGCCGTTGCGACAACACCGCCAATGGGGAAACCGTAGCCCTGATGGATGTCGGGCATAGCCAGGGCATAGTTGACAATGCCGGGCAAGGTAGCCGTATTGATCAGCTGTCCCAGACTGTGATCGCCAACGATCTCCTCTAATAACACGGGATCGGCATAGAAGCGCGCCGGTACCCGCATATCACTACGATAGGAAGCCGGTATTTCATACAGGTAGGGGGTTACCTGTTTCAGATCTCGACGCTCGACCATGAATCCCCCCTTCCGCCTAAACTACACATCAAAGACCACTGTCGCTTCCAGCCCCCGAGCCGTGTGTATGATCTGCAAATTGTGATAGGTGACCGCCTTCACATGTTTTTGCAACGCAGCCACAGGGGCACCCCACATCGTGGCCCGCAAAGAGGTTGACGTCACTTCCTTGAACACAAAACGGTGGAAGACAATGCCAGTCATCTCAGCCCAGTAGGCCAGTTCGGTCAACCAATTGACCAGCAGACTTTCGGCGTCATATGCCTCAATGGTCACCTCACGTTTGATCGTCGGCGCTGTCGGCACCACATCGGCGACCAGAAGTTGGCGCAACCCAAGCGCCGCATGCAGACATAACTGTGCCAAGTTACGACCCCAGATATGCAGCGCCCAATCAGCCGTATGCTCCACTTCTTCAAACCCCACATCATTTGTCATCTACAACGTTGCCATCCTGTGCCACCGGCACCCCATGCAAAACCGGAGCCCCGCCGTTCGTGACGAGGCTCCGGTTAGCGACTGTAGACAGATTGCACAACACCTTCCCTATCCCCCAATGGCGGGCAATAAGGAGCTGATAACTGGTTCTTATTTCTTCTTCGCCTCGACCACCATCTTGACAACGATCTTCTTCGGCCAGACTTCCGCCAATTTCAGCAAGCGCAGGGTTAACAGACCATGCTCGTGGGTAGCTTCAGTATAGCCGTTTTGTCATTTCTTCGTACTCATCAACAGACGGGTCTTTACCCTGGCAATTTGGACAGAGTATGGCCTAGCCATGCGACCGATTGGGCTGCGTTCAAGCAGGCTCCAATGTCGGCCAAAGCCGTCGAATATCCTTGGGCAACGAATAGTAGATATCATTCGTCTCCCCCAAAGAGACGTGGCGGTCGAGCACCTTCAACACCGCGCGGGCAGCCTTCTCCGGATTGGCCGGCCCCACCTTACTGATCTCGCGGTTGACACGGGCCAGAAATTCATCGACATGATATTTCTCCGGCTTGCCGGCCACCTTGTAGCCTTCCAAGTAGATGCCGCGCATGAGCATCGGCAGTTGAGCGGATAGGTTGAAGACTTCCTCAACGGTAACCCGGTCACGCAGGGCAAAGAGCACCCCGCGTAGGGCATGGTAGGCCAGATGGCGGTCGGGATTGCCCATCTCTTCGGCAATCTCGTTCAGCCAATGATGGGTCTCTTGAAGTGTGTGGTCAAACCCACGAAATCCTGTTGTTGTCATGATGCCCCTCCTGCTAACCCTCTCACATTATTACAGATCTGCACAACCAACGCCGGCACCTGTTTTGCCACGGCCGGCGAGAGCCCTTCCCCAAAGCCGAAAGCCGCCCCTTCAACGCCATAGACCGTCAGCGCGGGGGGCAGCATTGTCAGCACTCGTGCCAGTTCAATTGTCTCGACGAGGCCAAAGCCGTGGGATGAGTCGACCGCTGCGCGGTGGGGGAAGAGCTCGGTGTGCAGATCCATGACATGCCACCGGCCAGGGGAAACGCCACCGGCGAGCGCGTCAATGGCAATGACTGTAGCAAAGCCTTGCCACAGCTCCAACAGAGCTGGCCCCGCCATCGCCTGCTCAACCACGACCGTCGCGGGCAATGCACAAGCCGCCAATGCCCGTGCAACGGCAATGCCAACACCATCATCCTGGCGGTGAGGGTTACCAATCCCGATAATCAATATCCCACGCTCTTCGTCACGCATCGGAAATTTCTACACGCAAAAAATGGGTTGAGCAGGAAATACAGGGATCATAGTTCCGGATTGCTTGCTCACATTGCCAGGTAAGTTCTTCCTTGGACAGATCAAGTCGTGGCGGAATAAAATGCCACAGGTCCTGCTCAATCGTTTTCTGGTTCTGCGCGGTCGGCGGCACAATCCTGGCATCTTGAATGATCCCGGCCTCATCAATGGTATAGCGATGGTAGAGGGAGCCGCGCGGCGCTTCGCTGCAACCGTGACCGGTGCCGGCGCGCACCGTAGCCTCGAGATAAGGGTGTTCGGGCGCTTCATAGTGCTGCAAGATACGCAATGCTTCATCACAGGCATAGAGCGTTTCAATGCTGCGCACCACAATGCTCTGGAATGGATTGCGACAGGTGGGTGCCAAACCGGCATCACGCGCTGCGTCTTGCGCCAGCGGGGAAAGCTTATCAAAGTTTAGGCTGTAGCGTGCCAACGGTCCCACAAGATAGTTACCCCGTTGCTCGATGGTGGCGTGCAGTGCGGTGCTATAGGGCACCTGTTCTTCGGCAATCGATTGCTCAAAGTCGGGCACGGCAATGTCAAGCCCCCGATTGGAGACGAGGCGACCCTCGTTGAAGGGGTATTCCTCGGGATGGCGCAACGCAACGAACTCATACTCCTGTTCAAACGCGGGGAAGGGCAGTTGGGCACTCCAACGCACTGTCGCCAGCGCGGCGTCACGTGCCCACTTGAGGCGCTCGATCAGTGGCGCCCATTCCGCTTTGGTCGGCAATTTGTAAAACCCACCCACTCGCACGTTGATCGGATGCACCTCGCGTCCGCCCAATAGGGTCACAATGTCATTGCCCACTTTCTTGAGCTGTAGCCCGCGCTGCACCTCATCCGGATAGTCGGCGGCCATGCGAATCGCATCGTCGTAGCCCAGGAAATCGGGGGCGTGTAACAGATAAATGTGCAGCACGTGACTCTCAATCCACTCGCCACAGTAGAGCAGCCGGCGCAACTCACGAAGCGGTCCAGTCACCTGGAGGCCCAAGATAGCCTCCATGGCATGAACCGCGCTCATCTGATAGGCAACCGGACAGATGCCACAGATGCGCGCCGTAATATCCGGCGCTTCGGTGTAATGGCGTCCGCGCAGAAAGGCCTCAAAGAAGCGCGGTGGTTCGAAGATCCGCAGCTGCACATCCTTCAGCGCACCGTTGCGCACCTTGACCGTCAACGCACCCTCCCCTTCCACGCGGGCGAGGGCATCGACCTTGATCGAGATCGTGCGATTGCGCGTGGATGCCCTGCCAGATCTTGAAACGGCATCACGATGGGCTGTCGCCTTACTCATATTCTTCGCTCTCTTTCCGGAATGGCCCCGCATGGGCATTGAACGTGCGCCAGGCGCGTACAATGTCGGGCCGCCCTACATCTAAGCGCTCATGCCACCAAGCACTCAACGGTGGTGGGTTCGGTGTCTCCATAGGGCCAAAGCAACCATAGCAACCACGCTGATACGCCGGGCAAAGGGCGCCACAGCCCGCTTGCGTCACCGGCCCCAGGCAAGGGGTTCCTTGGGTCACCATGACACAGGGCGTCCCCCGCCGTTTACACTCCATACAGACGCTGTAGGTGGGAATATTCGGCTTGCGTCCGTTGAGAAACGCGCTGACTACTTCCAGCAGCTGATGCTTGTTGATGGGGCACCCCCGCAGCTCAAAATCGACAAAGACCTGCTCAGCCACCGGCATGGAGTGGGCCAAGGTTTTGATATACACTGGATGGGCGTAGACAAGTGCGGTGTACTTCTGTACATCGGCAAAGTTGCGCAACGCTTGAATGCCACCCGCCGTGGCACAGGCGCCAATCGTCACCAGAAATTTGGAGACTTTGCGAATGTGATGAATCCGCTCGATGTCGTCCGGCGTGGTAATCGACCCTTCGACCAGCGAGAGATCGTAAGGGCCGCGGACGGTTGCCCGCGATGCCTCCAGAAAGTAGGCAATCTCGACCGCGCCGACGACCGCCAGCAGTTCTTCCTCACAGTCCAACAGGCTCAACTGGCAGCCGTCACACGAGGCAAATTTCCAGACCGCCAGCTTGGGTTTCCGTTGCTCGGGCACGTCACACCTCCTGTTTGCCGAAGAAAGACGCAATGGTATCGTAGCGAAAGACCGGCCCATCTTTGCAGATAAATTTCGGACCAAATTGACAGTGGCCACAGTAGCCGGTGGCACACTGCATGTTGCGCTCCAGCGAGAGGTAGATCCGCTCGGCAGCAACGCCGCGCCGTTCGAGCGCCTGCACGGTAAAACGCATCATCACCTCCGGCCCACAGACCATCGCCAACGTCTGCGCCGGGTCAAAGGGCGCGCGGGGAATCAGCGCGGTCACCACGCCAACGTTGCCATGCCAGCGCCCCGTGGCCCGGTCGACGGTTACATAGACTTCCAGATCAAAGCGGGCACGCCACTGCTCCAACTCATGACGATAGAGCATATCTTCTTGGGTACGCGCGCCGTACAGCAAGACTATCTTGCCGTAACGTTCGCGGTGGGCCAGGAGGGCGTAAAGGGCCGGTCGCAGCGGCGCCAACCCAATCCCGCCACAGACGATGACAACATCGTGACCATTCGCTTGCGCGATCGGCCAAGCCGTGCCAAATGGACCGCGCACGCCAAGGGTATCGCCCGGGCGCAATCCATTCATGGCCCGCGTCACATTGCCGACCGCGCGCGTCGTGTGGATCACCGGCGTTGCGACAGCGGGATCGCCACTGATCGAGATCGGAATTTCACCGACGCCAAAGACATAGAGCATGTTGAATTGCCCCGGCGCGAAGGCCGTGCTCAGCGCACCATTGGCCGGCGCCAAGACGAGGGTAAAGGTATCACTGTTCTCCTTCTGGCGCTCCACCACGCGATAGGTCAACGGCAACATTGGATCAAAGAGTTCAGCCATTATCACACCTCGGCTCGTTTTATCCAGTGGGACAGTTGGACAGTGGACAGTGGACGGGTCACTGAATACTGAGCACTGATAACTGTTAACTTAACGACGTTGACTGCTCACTGCCCCACCATCTCCCCTTCCGCCAACCGGCGCGCCTCCTCCGTAAGATCAATCCCCACGGGGCACCAGGTGATGCAGCGGCCACAGCCGACACAGCCCAACATGCCAAATTGGTCGACCCAGGTGGCCAGCTTGTGGGTGAGCCACTGGCGATAGCGAGCTTTGGCCGAAGCGCGCACGCTGCCGCCGTAGACGTGGGAAAAGTTGACGCTAAAGCATGAGTCCGCCTTGCGCCAGCGCTCAGCACGGTCACCGCTGAGATCGGTCACATCTTCGACCGCGGTGCAGAAGCAGGTCGGGCAGACCAGGGTGCAGTTGCCGCAGGTCAGGCAGCGGTTGGCGACGCTTTCCCAATGCGGATCGTCCAACTTACGGTAGAGCCGTTCACGCAGCCCATCGGTCTCCAATGTTCGGCCCATGTGGGTTGCGGTCGCCGCCACAATTGCGGCCGCCGCGGCACTTTCCTCGGTGGTGGCGGCGCGGTGCGGAATGGCAGCGATCAGGTCTGCCCCGCGGTCGGTGCCCACCACCACCACAAAATAGTGCCGTTCCGCGGTCAGCACCTCGGTCAACGCCAGATCATAGCCCCGCGCGACCTGGGGTCCCGTGGCTGTGGAGGCACAGAAACAGGTATTGCCGGCGCGGCCACAGTTGACGGCGATGATGAGAGCAGGCTCGCGCCGTGCGCGATAGATTGGATCGACATAGTGGCCTTCCAGAAAGATGCGATCTTGAATTTGGATGGCATGTAATTCACAGGCGCGCACCCCCAGAAACGCATAGAGCGGTGGCGACTCAGTCTCGGCTTCGATCTCAAACGTGCCGTTGCGCCGCGCCGCCTGCCACAGTCGCACAACCGGTGGCTGTAAAAACTGCTTCCACGAATGGGGGCCAAGCGTATAGCCAAAGAGCGTCTGCTCGGGAATCTGCTGCAACCGGTAGTGACCGCCCTCTTGTTCATCCGTCCAACCGATGGGCAAATCCGCCACTTCCTGCAGCTCGGCGTAGACAATCGCACCGTCACACACCGTGGGTCCAACAATCGTGTAGCCCTGCACACGCAAGGCATCGAACAGATGGTGGAAATCGCTCCGTTCTATGAGCTGCTGCTCATCGGCAGCTTGCGTTGTCATGGCACGCTCACTTTCCCTAAGGTCATTTCAAGAAAATAATTATCCACGAAGGCACACGAAGAAAAGCTGAATGCCGTGGCTAGTTATTTCTTTGAATGCGCCTAATTGTTCCGTACCAGCAAAACCGGGCAGCGGCTGTGTTGCATCACCTTGTCGGCAACGCTGCCGGAGGTCCACGGCGAGGGACCACCTTTGCCGTGGGACGAGATTACAATCAGATCGACTGCCTCATCTGTCGCGGTGGCCAGGATATCCTCAGCCGGTGGGCCGTCCCGCACGATCGTGCGCACCCGAATACCCGCATCCTTGAGCAACATCCCCTGGTCATCCAAATAGCGCTGCGCCTCACGGAAATTGGCTTGCATCGCCTCCCGCACCCAGTGATTTTCCGGGTATTTCACCTCCAACGTGGGCAACGGCAGGTCGAGCACGCGCAGCAGAATCAATTCACCGTCAAAAGTCTTGGCCAGCAGAGTGGCAAGGGGGATAGCATTCTCCGCCAATGCCGATCCATCAAGTGGTAAGAGTAAGCGTCGTAGCTCTGTCATAGATGCCTTCCTTCGCTCAGTAGTCGGTGTTCACTCGTCAGTTGTCAGTCCCGCCAGGGCGCAGAGCGCCCTTCCAACGGGCAGTGACAAATGGTGGTGACATCACCCCCTCCCAGCCTCCCCCGCGAGCGAGGGAGGAGCTATCTCTCCCCTCCTCGCTCGCGGGGAGGGGCCGGGGGGTGGGGTGAGTAATCCAAGCCATGTTACTTGATAGTTGTCAGTCAATGTCGTTAAGTTAAGATGACTGCTCGTGCCACGCTGGAGCGTGGGAACCAGGTTTGCTTAACTTAATGCCATTGAGTAGCCAAGTAGTTAGTAGACTGTTCACTGTCTCACTGTCTCACTGTCCACTGTCTCACTGTCTCACTGTTCACTGTCCACTGTCTCACTGTCCACTGTCTCACTGTCCTACTGTCTCACCGCCCACTGTGCGCCATCACATAACTCACCAGGGCGTTGAGCGTGGCAACCTGGCCGTAGTCTGCCTCGGGGATCTCGACGCCGACCTCCTCGTTGAGACCAATCAAAAAGTTGAGAAAATCAAAGGAATCGATATCCAACTCGCTCTGGATCGGCTGATCTGGGTCGAGCGCAGCAAAATCCGCTTCCGGGGCTATTTGACCCAACAGTTGAAAGATAATGGTCTTGAGTTCTATTGCACTCATTGGTTTGGTGGCAATCATCGTGTTGCTCCTCATGTATACGTAAAGACGTAAAGACGTAAACGTAAAGCGTGAAACGTGATAGTTTATGGCGGGTTACGTGTTTACGTCTTTACGCTTTGCGCTTTGCGCTTTACGTTTCACGTTTCACTCCACAACTTCTCCGGCTCTTGCAACAGCTTGTTTAGCAGATCCAGAAATTGAGCGCCGGTCCGACCGTCGGTGGCACGGTGATCGCCGGCAATCGTTGCCGTGAGCACAGGTCGGATGCCCAGCATGCCATGCTCTGCCCACGGTTGGTCGGTGATCTTACCCAGACCAACCAGCGCCACCTGCGGCGGATAGATAACACCGTAGACCGTTTCAACCCCCAGGTCACCGAGATTGGTTAGGGTAATGGTCGAGTCGGTCAGCTCGGAACTGCGCAGACGACCTGCCCGTGTCCGCATGATCAGATCGCGCATGGCTTCCATCAGGTCGTCGATGCTCATCAGATCGGCATTGTGGATCGCCGGTGTGACCAGGCCGCCCTGGCGCAACGCAATCGCAAAGCCGATGTTGATCGCCTCCTGCGGTTGCAGATGGTCATCCACCCAGTAGCCATTGAGTTCGGGGAATTGGGTCAATGCTTTGGCCACCGCGCGAATCAGGAGCACGGCGGGTAGCACCCGCTCTTTGATCGACCGTTTCTGATTTGCGGCCTCCAGCCACACAAGCGCCTTCTGCATATCAATGCGGGTCTGCAGATAGTAGTGGGGGATATCGCGGTTGGCACGCGCCATCGCCAACGCAATTGCATGGCGCATACCAGTGGCAAAGTCGACACTCTTTGCCGATGCTTTGGCCGCAACTTCAGCCACCGGCGGCGCTTCGACTTTGGGTACCACAACTTCTTTCTTGATCGTTTTTTGCTTCACTTCTTCTTGCTTCACCGCGTCCCGTAGCGTTGCTGTTGTTGCGCCTTCTGCCTGTGCCGGCATGGGCTCGGCTTTGGCCGCGGCCTCAACATCTTCACGCGTGATCGCGCCATTGGCGCCACTGCCGGTGATCTGTGTCAGATCAACGCCCAGTTCTGCAGCCAATTTGCGGGCCAACGGCGAGACACGTGGCCGATGACCATTGGTCGCAGGCGGGATGGCGGCGGGCGCAACTGTCGCTCCTCCCGCTTGTACCGCAGCAGCGACCGGTGCCGGTTGCGGTGTGACTGTGACCGGCACCGGTGCGGCCTCCCCTTCACCGCGGATGTGGGCAAGGGGAGCACCGACTGGTACTTCGGTGCCTTCGCTCACTAACAGTTCCTCGACAATGCCGGCCTCAAAGACTTCGACTTCGATTTCGCCTTTTTCGGTGCCGACAACGGCAATGATGTCCCCCCGCTTTACTTCGGCACCGGGCTTCACCATCCATTCGAGCAACTGCCCCACTTCCATATCTGCACCCAGACTTGGCATTTTAAATTCAGCCATGCTGCACCATCCTTCTGACAGCGGCAGCGATGGAGTCAACTTGTGGGATCGCCGCATCTTCCATGTGCTTGGCATAGGGCAGCGGTACTTCTGCGCTGCAGAGCCGTTCCACCGGCGCATCGAGTTCGTAAAAGGCCTGTTCCATAATCCGGCTGCTAATTTCGGCGGCAATGCTGCCACTGCGCCACCCCTCATCGACAATCAGCACACGGTGGGTCTTGGCCACGGAGGCCATGATCGTCTCATCATCGAGGGGCCGCAAGAGACGCAGATCGATCACTTCGCAATCGATCCCCTCTTGGGCCAGTAGCTCGGCCGCTTCGAGCGCCTTGATCAGGCTCATGCTGTAGCTGAGGATCGTGATATCCTTGCCGCTGCGCCGCACCTTCGCCTTGCTTATGTCAACCGGCCCGGCATTGACGGGCAGCGTCCCTTTCATGTTGTAAAGCAGTGAGTTCTCAAAGATCAGAACGGGATCGGGATCGGCCAATGCGCTCTCCAACATGCCGCGCGCGTCCTCAACGGTGGCGGGGGTCAACACCTTGATGCCTGGAATATGGGCGTACCAACCTTCCAGACTATGCGAATGTTGGGCGGCCAATTGTTTACCGCCGCCGGTCGCCATGCGGATGACAACGGGGACGTTGAACTGCCCTCCGGACATGTGCAGGATGGTGGCGGCATTGTTCAGAATCTGGTCCGCGGCCAACAGGCTAAAGTTGACAGTCATTACTTCAACGATGGGCAACAGGCCATTCATCGCGGCCCCCATGCCGGCGCCGGTAAAGCCCGACTCGGCGAGTGGCGTATCGATGATGCGCGTTGTGCCAAATTCTTCCAACATACCTTTGCTAACGGCAAAACAGCCCCCGTAGCGCCCAACATCTTCCCCCATCAGGAAGACGCGGTCATCATGGCGCATGGCGGCACACATCGCTTCGCGCACCGCTTCCCGGTAGGTGATCTCGCGCGTCTCAGTGGATGGCACATCCGATGTTGGCAGTTGGTAGAGAGCCGCGGCCCGTTCCGGTTCGGAATAGACCCAACGTGTCAACTCCTCCACCGGCTCCCATGTTCCGGCCTCAGCAAAGGCAACAGCGTCGTCAATCTCTTCTGCCACCTTGTGCTCCAACGCGGTCAATTCGGCGGGAGCGAGCAGCTCTTCTTCGGTGAGTTTATCGGTAAAACGCGCGATGGGGTCGCGCTTACGCCAGCTTGTCACTTCGTTCTTGGTGCGGTAGAGCTCGGCATCAAACATCGAATGGGCCCGGAAGCGATAGGTGCGACATTCAAGGAATTGTGGTCCTTCACCGGCGCGCACCGCGGTCGCGGCGGCCTTGGCAGCCGCTTCCACCGCCAGCACATCCATACCGTCGACCGCTTGCGCAGGGATGCGATAACTCGCGGCTTTCTTGGCGATATCGGTCTCCGACTCTGCGTACTCGAGCGCAGTGCCCATGCCGTACATGTTGTTTTCACAGATAAAGAGGATCGGGATCTGCCAGAGTGCGGCCAGGTTCATGGCTTCGTGAAACTCACCCTCTGCCACGGCGCCATCGCCGAAGAAACAACAGGTGACGCGGTTGATGCCCCGTAGCTTGTCGGCCAGGGCAACCCCAATGGCCAGTGGCAGGCCGCCGCCGACAATCGCACTGCCGCCATAAAAACGGGTCGCCGCGTCAAAGAAATGCATCGACCCGCCGCGGCCGCGGCTGCAACCCTCTTGCTTGCCATAGAGTTCCGCCATGATCGTGCGGGCGGGGATCCCCCGCGCCAACGCCTGGCCATGTTCACGATAGGTGGCGACGACCGCATCTTCAGCGGTCAACGCCTGCATCACGCCAACGGCCACGGCTTCTTCCCCGTTATACAGATGTAAAAAGCCGCGGATTTTCATGGCGCTGTAGAGTTCCGCCGATTTCTCCTCCAGCCGGCGGATGCGCATCATCTCGTGGAGGAGGTGGTGCGCATACTCGCGATCCAGGGGCGCCCGCTTCTGTGCGGCACCTTGCGGACCGGCGCGCGTCGTTGCAGTTACTGCCATCATAAGATCACCTCCGGATCTATCTAAACCTGCGCCTACTCCTGCCCACAAGCTACTGGTACAGTTGGGCGTAAACAGACCGATAGTGGGGTAGTGGGACAGTAAGACGGTGGGCCAGTAAGACAGTGGGCCAGTGGGACAGTTGCGGTCTCACTGCCTCACCGTTTTACTGGCCTACTGTCTTACCTCCACCACTGTGTACCAGAGAAAGCGGACAAGTAGGCGTAGAAGAACTCATGCCAACACCAATGCCCTCACCGGGGTTGGCTCATCTGACTCCACAGTCTCCAAGGTGGAGAGATCGCCTTCAGGCAGACCCAACTCACGGGCCTTGAGCAAGCGGCGCATGATCTTACCACTGCGCGTCTTCGGCAAGTTCTCCTGGAACTCAATTTCCTTGGGGGCGACGGCAGAGCCCAGTTTCTGGCGGGCAAAGCCGATCAGTTCCAGGCGTAGCTTATTGCTCGGTTCATAGCCCGGTTTCAGCGCGACAAAGGCTTTGACCAATTCACCTATCGTTGGCTCAGGCTTGCCGATCACCCCGGCTTCGGCCACCGCGGGATGCTCCATGAGGGCGCTCTCCACCTCAAAGGGACCGACCATGTGGCCGGCGGTTTTGATGATGTCATCGGCGCGCCCCATGAACCAGAAGTAGCCATCCTCATCCCGCCGCGCCAGGTCACCGGTGATGTACCAGCCATCGACAAAGCATTTTTGATAGCGCTCCTCATCGTGCAGATAACCGCGGAACATCGACGGCCACCCCGGTTTCAGCGCCAGTTCCCCATCGATATGGGGTTGTGTGATCGGCTCAGCACGTTGGTTGCCATGCTCGTCCTTGAAGCGGCGCACGACGACCGCTTTAATCCCAGGCAACGGACGGCCCATGGAGCCGGGACGCACCTCCATCGCCGCGTAGTTGGCGATCATAATGCCGCCGGTCTCGGTCTGCCACCAGTTATCGTGGATGGGCATCCCCAGCTTTTCAACACCCCAAATCACCGCTTCCGGGTTCAGCGGCTCGCCGACACTGTGGATCAGGCGCAGATTGTGCAGGTCATATTCCTCGCGTGGCATGATCTCCAGTCGCATGAGCCGACGAATCGCGGTCGGGGCGGTGTACCAGACGGTAACTTTCTGCTCTTCGAGGATGTGATACCAGCGGTCGGCGTTGAACTCAGCTTCATCAACAATATTGACAACACCATGTAAGAGCGGGGCGATAATGCCATAAGAAGTGCCCGTTACCCAGCCGGGGTCGGCAGTGCACCAAAAGATGTCACCGGGATGGAGGTCCAGCACATATTTACCGGTGAGATAGTGGGTATAGACGGCGTTGTGAACATGGATCGCGCCCTTGGGCATGCCGGTTGTACCACTGGTGAAGTGGAGGATGGCCATCTCTTCCGGATCCGTCGGCGGAATCGTGAAGTCAACGGCCGCTGCGCTGAGCAATTCAGGCAGGGAGTGCAGACGGGGATCGGCGAGCGCGGCAACTTCTTCCGCCGTTGCATCGGCGAGGAGGACATAGCGCAACGTGGGCAGACGATCAAGCAACCCGTTGACCTTCTGCTCGAAAAGGCGCATGGTTGTCACAAGCACTTTGGCGTCGCCGCGGTCCATGCGCTGAAAGATGGGTTCCGGGCCAAAGGCCGAAAAGAGGGGACAGAAAACACTGGTATTCTTCAACGTGCCGAGTGCAGCAAAATAGAGTTCGGGGATACGCCCGGCCAATACAAAGACCCGGTCCCCTTTGCCCACATTGAAACGTTGCAAGACATTGGCAAAGCGGTTGCTCTCCTGTTGCAGATCGGCATAGGTAAAGTCACGCACGGCGCCATCTTTGCCCAACCAGCGCAGCGCCAGTTGATTCGCAAGGCGCCCATTGGCATGGCGATCCACAGCTTCATAGGCAATGTTCAGGCCGCCACCATTGGGTAAACCGGCAAGCGCGGCGCGCACCTCTTGCCAAGAAAACGATTGATACGTCTGTTCATAATTGGCTAGGTTTGGCGAAACTCGCCAGGATGCTGGAGATTTCGGAATCGGTGCCCATGCCATAACATTCACCTCCTTGTGAAAGGTACGGAACGTACACGAAAGACCATTCGCGCATCAGCCGAAAGTGTGAGCAAGTGCCTTTTTGTTACTGACAATTGACCCCAACTCTCACTTCTCACAGATGAGCCAAGACCATTTCCCCAGGCGACATCGAATTGGGCGGATTACATAGGTTGTACGACATGCATGGCCACTGACGCTACGAGGAAATGGATAGCGATACTGAAGGGGTGACGAATAAGACAACTCCTTTCGCGCGATATATGTACTCCGCAAGACGGTAGACTGTGGAGGGTTGAGTTGCACTCTTACTCTAACGCAAGATAAAGAGATCGAACTCAGTCTAGTGGAGGGCATTGAGCCTAGTCAGCTAGGTAGTTTTTCTAGCCCAGTTTATAGCCGATTTGCCGCAGCAACCCCGTGCGCCAGGCGACCCCTTCCTCATCCTCGACACCCTTGGGGGCGAAGCCGTCAATGACGCCGAGAATACCGCGCCCTTGCTCACTTTCGGCAACGATCACCTGGGTGGGATTGGCCGTCGCACAGAAGATGTGGCAGACCTCGGGCACGGCTTTGATCGCATTGAGCACATTGATCGGATAGAAACCTTCGCCAAGAAAGATGATAAAGCTGTGGCCGGCGCCAACCGCTTGCGCGTTCTTGGTCGCCAGTGCCGTCAATGCGTCATCGGTGCCGCTGACCCGGATCAGGCAGGGGCCGGAGGCTTCGCAAAAGGCGAGACCAAAGCGAATCCCCGGCACCGCGTTGACCAGCGTTTCGTGCAGATCTTCCACGGTCTTGATGAAGTGGGTTTGGCCGAGAATAAAATTGAGCGCTTCAGGTTTCTCGATAGTGACAGTGGTTAAGTTCATCAGGGTGATCTCCTATGGTTTCGTGCTCGCCTCGTTCTTGTTGCGAAACACGGAAATGTTTCACGCAAAGCCGCAAAGGTCTCACTGGTATTTCTGGGCAAGCTTTGCGCCTTGGCGTGAGAAATTGGCCTTTCACAACAGGAACTAGCCTACATCAGCGGTTGCCAACACAGTGAGGAAGCGCTGTTACCCCGCCCCACTGTGTTGACTGTTACATCATCGCAAACTCTGCGCCACATTCACGAACAGCGCCTGTCCACTCTTGGTCATCGCGCTGGGTCCGGCGTTGTAGCCCCAGAGAAGGAAGCTGCGTTCGCGCCGGTTTTCGCGGATCACCGGGTAGTGATGCTGATCTTTTACCTCACGGGCAATTAGCTCTAAGCTACCGCCCGGCTCGGGCACGTAGACACCAAGTTCAGTCAATGGCCCAGGATAGAGCTTGACCAGCGGTGCCGTTGCGCCGAGATCAATCGCATAGGGCAGTTGCCAGTAACGCGAACTCGGCGCCACGGCAAAGATCTCGTTGTTGGTCGAATACCAGGTGTTGCTCCAACCGATGCGCAAATCAGCGAGTTCAAAGAAGGCCGCACCCCCTTCACCCATGCCGAGGACCGGCAGTGGATATTGGAGCAGCAAGCCAGCGACATCCGGTGCATGGAAATCACCCCGCTCACCGGTCTCGGGACCAATGATCAGGAGCGCGTAGTTGCGTAGATCGATCGTCGGCACCGCGCGCAGGTGAACGCGGTCGACGAGCCAGTCGTGCGCTTCGAGCAGACGGGCCACATCGAGAGCCGTTTCCTGGTCGCTCTCCCAGAGGTAAAGGGCCCGATGGCGCACGTTGAACGCGGTCTGGGCATAGCGGATAAAGGGTTCACCCTGGTTGTTGACCCCCTCGGCGGCAAGCTTCACAACATAGCCGCCGGCAACCGTGGTAGCCGTGAAGTCCGCGGCATAGAGACCATCGTCCCCCTTGCCGTCGCCGTGATTGCCGTCGTCATAGAGCTGTTGTAGCGTGCTGCTGCCGTCCGGCTTAACAACGTAGGCGACGACCTTGGCACCCAGGATCGCATGTTGATCAGTCAAAATACCGTAGAGTGGCACCGGCTGCCCGACACCCCGCTGTGTCGGATCACCGCCGACCGCGGCAATCAGCGTCGTGGGTGTTTTGGCCGAAACCATTAGATGATACTCAGCGGTCGGCTTCTCAATCTGGATCAGTGCGGTCCAGTTGCCTGCCACCGGATCACGCACCCGCAGTTGATGGTGGGTTGCGGCGCGCAGTTCCATGGTGGGCGTCACCGGGTTGCCCTTGGGATCGCGCAGACGCAAGGTAAGGTCGCCCGCCGGATCATCCCAGTTGAGCGTAAAGATGATCCCCGCAAGTCCTTTTTCGACCGGCACTGTCTGGTCAAAGATCTTGCCATCACGCGCCTGACCGTGTGCTTCAAAGAGCCGCTGCCAGCCCTGACTGAGTTCACCGATTGCCACATAGGTGTCCGCCAGGCGATTGGCCAAGGTTTCATCAAGGAAGGGCACGGCCAACGGTGCGCTTAGCGCAGCAGCATCCAGCGGTGGCGGGATCGGCGGGTCGATATCGACGTAGAAGAAGTTGCCATCCTTGGCACCGGCGATGCTCTGCAGCAAGGTGCGGTTGGCATCTTCACCAAGCGCCACCGTGTGCATAACCACATCGGTGATGCCGGGCGCCACATCGGCCCAATAGGGTGGCTCATTCTCCATCCCGTCGCTGAGCAGCACCATCGTCCAATCGTGATCGGTGTGGGCGGCGGCAGTCAGTAGCCCGTAGCCTTGTTGTACTCCCTGACCGAGCGCGGTCGTGCCGTCAGCAACCAGCGCGTTGATAGCCGCATTGGCCGCATTGCGGATCGGTTGGCCGGTGATCTCATGGAGCGTGTAGTCGGTGCTTGCCGTCGTCGCAAAGCTGGCGACCCCTACCCAATCATTGTCGTTGAGCATATCCACAAAAGCATTGCCGGCATTTTTGGCGGCATCGATCTTGCCGTCGTAGGCCATGCTGCCCGAGCGATCCATGACCACGACTTCGTCCTGTGGATTCTTGGGCAGATAGTAGACGGCTTGCGTTTCGGTGTCACTTTGGCTAGCCAGCTGCACGGTCAGATCAAAGGGGCCGCCGCTGCTCTGTGTGTGCGGACTGACAACCAGGAAGTAGGTGTCACCCGATGGGTAGACCGTCAAGACGGGGCTGTTCTGCCCACCGATGGCAACGGTAAAGTCACCGGAGGTGTAGGATTGAGGCCAGTTGGTCGGAACGGCGGTGCTCACCTGCACAAGGATCTTCTCCGGCGCGGTGGGATCACCGGCGTTGGCCTGGCTGGTCTTGCGTGGCCAGAGGATGTTGAACTGCGGCACACAGGCGTTGTGGCTGGCACTGTCGAAGTTATTCGATTCGCCAAGCGCCGGTTCGTAGCCGCCGTTGACATTGACATCTTCACAGCCATCAGGCGCGTTGTCGGCGTCGTTGTCCCAATCCAATTCCTTGCGCAGCGTATCGCTGTCGAAATCGGCACGGGTCGGTGTGTAGACGTAGGTCCCATCGAGCTTGTAGACCGTTTCGAGAATATCCTGTTTGTCACGCACCCAGTCGTCGTCGCTGTCTACCGCAAAGGGATTGGTGTGGAAACGCTTTACCTCGTCGTAGTCCTGTACACCGTCACCGTCACTGTCAGTCCAAATGCTTGGCTCATCGGAGCGGGCCGCGGGCGGTGCGCCGGCAGTGCCGGGGGCTTTGTAGACCGCGATCCAGTTGATGCGCTGAATGCTGTTGCTCGTGTAGGCGACCCACTGCGCCGAAGTCCACGGGTCGAGCAGATGGATCTGCTGCGGTGGACCCGTGCGATAGCCGTCAACGACCATAATGTGACCGGGGATGGCGACCAGGAGTGGTCGATTGGCGTCGATCCAGCTACGGATGTTGCCAAAGGGGATCGTTGTGGTCGGCGGGTCGTACGCATAGCGGTCGATCTGGCTGAAGTCATTCCACGCATAGCCGAGCGACCAGGCCAACGCCTCCAATCCTTTGTTGCGCCCAGCCCAGAAATCATCTTTGAGATCGGGCATGCACTCGGGATAGAGGCAAGTACGGTCGGGGTCGAGGCCCCGTTTGGAATCGGGCCACTCGCGAATCGCGTAGTACGAAAGCCGTTCCTGACTGATATCACCGCCATAATACGAAGCGATCATCGACATGCCGGCAACCTGACAGTAGTGGTTGTCGTGTTCGGTAACACGGTGATCAGCGGGGTGGGGTTTGTCCCAGGCACCGTCGCCACTGAAGTTGTTATACTGACTCAAGTCGAGCAATGGCGTATCTTTGTGTTGCACCTGCCAGGTGATACCCAGCGTCTTTTCGGCGCTTAGGCTCGCCGCAGTTACACCAAAGTCTATCGTCTGAAGCGAAAGAGGTGCGGACCACGGACCGCGGTTGCCGCTCTGCATTTCACTCCGCACACGCCAGTAGAAGGTTCCCGGCCCGAGCAGACCGTTGTGGTGGTAATCGGCATACGGCGTTACCGTATCGACGACCAGGTTACTGAAAGCAACATCGGTCGCGATCTGAATGGTATATTGGGCGGCATTGGGCAAAACGCTCCAGCCCAGAACCACATTGGCAGCATCAACAATATCGCCGTCCGCAGGGCGGCGAAAGGCAGGATTGGGAACGGGGTTTGGCGCGCCCGGCGAAAGTTGATCGCGGCGGTAAATTGACCAAACGTCGATATAGCCGGGGAAACGCCCCGCCGACTCATTCGGTTGCAACCCTAGCGCAGCACCGGCAGCGACATAGCCCGCGGAGGGCGCAAAGTCCAGATAGGCGCCCATCGCCCAGAGACCAGCCGCGATCGCGTCATCGGCCTTTCCTGGCGCAGCCCCCCATGCCACAAAATCTTGCAGCGTGACCGGCGAGTGGGTGTTGCCGCGGTAAAGCGCAACCTGATCGGCAGCATCATCCAGGCGACCAACAACCCCAGCCGGTGTATGGAGAATGGCGACGCCACGCACGAATTGCAGTTGGTCGGCAGCCGGTCCTTGCCCATCCAAATAGATGAGCACATAGCCGCCGGCGGGTACGGGGGGAAGTCCAGCGGGAATCGTGTAGAGCAGCCCATCCTTGTCCGTCAGTTGCCAGCCGGCAATCGTAACCGATGCCCCCTCGACAAGTGCATTGGCCACTATCCCGTCGGTGGACGCGGTAGCAGCGCTGGTGGTACTTGTATTCTTGTTGATGATGGGCAAATAGGTGTCTGCGATGAAGGGTGCCGTGTTGCGCAGTTCGATCCACTCAGGAGCGCCGCCGGCGGCTTTGGGCATTACTTCGTGAAGAACAAGGGTAGCGGTGTCGGCTGCCGCACTGGGTAGGACTGCCACTTGGGCACTCACCGGTTGCCTGTCCGCGATGGCACCGCCTGCGGCTGTGGGAAAGCTGGTGATACAGAGCAGCACAACCAGCAGCAAATAGTTGGGAAAATGGAAGCGCGTCCTCATGATACCCTCCTTTCAGGCAACAAGGGACCTTCCGATCCATGTACACATCGTCTCTATGATCTTAGAACCTGTCCGTAAATTCGGTTGTGGCCCAGCGGGAACAGAGAATTTGCGGATAGACACTTGGTAAAGGCTGGAAGATCATAAGGTATGCAACCAACCTACCACAATCAGCAACAACTTACACCCGCCAAGAGCATAGCTATTACCTAGCCTGACAGTTAGTGTTACCTGTTCAAAGATGTAAGCATATGATGGGGTGGGAACGCGAACGGTATTGACAGAAGAAGGGTTGCTGATCGGGCCAAAAACAAAAGAGGGGGTGGCACTCAGCGCCCCCCCTCTTTTGTTTACAGACCACGCTCCACTCAGTTTGGTCACGCGCCACGTTTTGGCTTTCGTGTCAGTAAACGTTTTCAAATTGATTTGAGTTTAAAGCTTGCGTACATCGGCAGCGGCCGGCCCTTTTGTACCCTGTTCCACCGTAAATTCTACGCGATCCCCTTCTGCAAGGGAACGATAACCGGTGGCAACAATGGCGGAATGATGGACAAACACATCTTTACTGCCATTATCCGGGGCGATAAAGCCAAAGCCTTTTTCATTATTGAACCACTTCACGGTTCCTTGTATACGGTCACTCATGGTTGGGAACCCCCTATTTGATTTGGACTTACGCAGCCATCCGAGAACGCGCATCTTGGCAGTACCTGTTGCGCGCGGCTTACCCGCTCTCGGGGCGTAAGCCGTATTGCTAAAAAGTACCTATCCTGCCATAGCCTGGATAGGTACGTTCAAGAACTGAAGCCCGGCAAATTCACAAACTCTGGACAACGCGCGCCAACCGCTCACGGACCTCTTGCGCAATACCCTGCAACCCCGGATTTTCAATTGCCTGCATGGAAGCAATCGGATCGACGGCCGCCACGTGGACCACGCCATCGTTGCCCTCCTGCACAATGACGTTGCACGGCAGCATGGTGCCAATGTACTCCTCGGCCAGCAGCGCTTTGTAGGCAAAAGGCGGATTACACGCGCCAAGAATACGATAGTTGCGGAAATCCACATCAAGCTTTTTCTTGAGGGTGGCCTTGACATCAATTTCGGTGAGGATGCCAAACCCTTCTTGCTTTAGCGCTTCGGTGACGGCTCTGATGGTCTCATCAAACTTGGTGGAGACCTGTTTGTGAATGTAATAGCTCATTATATCTCCTTACAAAAAACGGGTAGTCTACCGGAACGGGGTTGTTCAGGTGTAAACAGCACCCCCCCGATTCCCGTGTAATCAGATGATAACAGCGCCATACCGGGAGAGTACCCCAAAAACAAAACATTTGGATAGATTCTACATACGCTCCTATGGGCGAAGCGGTGAAATCGCTACCATTCGCAGGGAGAATCCACTGCTATCACCCGCAGACCCAGATGAGCCTTCTACATAAACGAAGGGCGCACCAGCACAACGGCACAGGAGGCCTCATGAAGTACCTTGTTGGCGACGCTGCCAAAACGCCAGCGGGCAATCCCGCTGCGACCGTGGGTGCTCATGACAATCAGATCAATATCGTGGGTATCCGCGTAGTCGACAATCTGAATCGCCGGATCCCCAATCAAAATCTCCACAACCGCTTCAACCCTGCGGTGGCGCAATTCCGGCACCAAAGCGGTCAGTGTCGCCTCGGCTTCATCGATGGCCTGTCGTTGGGCCTCATCATCCAATGACGTGCCCAGTAGGCCGACCGCACCGCCCCCCACACCGCCACCCATGCCAGTGGTGCCCAAACCAGGGATAGCGCCTACTTTTACATGTTGCTCAACAGCCCGCACCAGCACCAGTTGTGCCTGTGCGCCACGCGCAATCTCCACGGCGTGGGGTAATGCTTGAGCGGCCAGTTCCGAACCATCCAGGGGGACAAGAATCTTTTTGTACAAGGCGGGTATCGTCAGTTCATTGTTCTTTGTCATCATTGCCTCTCTTTACCTCCGCCACCCCAATCCTTCTTCCCAATCAGCTGATAGATCAACAGGCCGGCACTATTGCACCGCCACAATGCGATAGTGCAGCGTACCGGCGGGCACCTTGACATTCACTTCGTCGCCGACCTTTTGCTTGAGGAGCGCACGACCGAGCGGGCTTTCATAGGAAATGTACCCCTGGTCGGGGTCCGATTCCGCCGGGCTGACGATGGTGTAGGTTTCGACATCTCCATCGCTCTGTAGAACGACGGTCTCGCCCACATCCACCACGGCATCGTTGCTGTGCGGCTCCACAACCTCGCCGGTCTCCAGCAGTTTTTCCAGACGGTGGATTTCGGCGTCAATGATCCCCAGATTATTTTGCATCTGGATCATCTGGGCATTATCCCGCCAGTCCGCGCTGTTGCTGACATCTTGCAGGTTCAGTAGCGCGGCCGGTCGTTTCACGGTGCGCAACTCCTCCAGCTGTTTGGCGAGCTTTTGGTATCCTTCTTTGGTAATCATCACGCGGTTTTCGGTCATCGTCGTGGCTCCTTTACGGTAGACCCGGCGTGGCGACCGATAGCACAGAACGCACGCAACCAACCGGAAACACCTACCTTCTGTTCACTGTTGCGCTTTGACCATTCGTTCTCAGTGCGTACGTTGTATGGCATTGTCCCTGTAGCTGTGTTGAAGAACCACAGTCAGCACAGCCACAGAGCAGGCCATCGCGCCGCCGGATATGCGGTAGAATTGATTCCTTTCTATCCGAAAATTCTCTGTTCCCGTTGGACCACAACCGAATCTGCGGATAGCTGCTTGGCTACCCTTACACGCGTTTTTCTCAAGGACACAGGGTGCGTACCACCTGTTTGGCATGGGACGCGCCCAAGGACACAGGTCCGCTTGCCAATGCAAGCAAACGTACGATGGCGCGCGTGCAGGGCCAGTGATCTACACTGTAGCACAAAGGGAAGGAGAGGGGATGAGTCACATGGTGGGGGTGGATACTGGATAAGTGGGTAGGTCGCGGGTAATTTAGACTGTGCGTTTTCTACCCCACCAGTCGACCTCGTAACTGTGCTGTAAATATGCGCTGTCCAAGCCCGCCCGACCAATGTAGATCTGCTCCAGACAGTACGCCGCCCCATGTATCTACCGCGAACGCATGCGATGGCTAAAATCGTGGTGATCTTGCGTCGGTTGTCCCCGATCCAGATGACGGCTGTGGCTGTTCACCTGTTGCTGCACGCTCGCTTCCGGGGATGTTGCCTCAGAATTGTACCCATCAACTGGCGGCAACTCCCTATCAGTTGCAACGCTGATCACCACAGGGTTACGACGCAGCGGTCGCGCTTGGCGCTTTTGCATCAGCCGCTGACGTGCCAACAACAGACGCTTGGTCATCTCCGGCGTCGGATGGACTTGCCACGGCGATATCGGCTGGGGCAGTGGTGGTACGTTGATCTCGCCGCTTTCCACTTCGTGTAATCGTTTTGTCAGTACGGATAGCCGGCTCATAACAACCTCCTCTTCGGATTAAGTATAAGGCGCTTGCAAATTATAAAACACCCCATCCTGTAGGTGCCTAGAAGGCAACCGCCCCTTGCGGGCGCCCGCAAGGGGCGGTTGCCTTCTAAAGTAAAAACTCTTTGAGAACGGAAGTTTTCTAGAAGGTGACAGTCACTGTCCAGAAGATAGCTACCCGTGTGACGGATCGACAGGACAGATTCTCTCATCGATGTCAATAGGCCAAGTGGCGAAAGACAAAAAATTTAAGGTAAAGAAGGGGAAGACTCAAGATGAGAGAAACGAGTCGGATCAAAAGGGGAGGCCGAAGTAAAAACGGCCCAAGCCCAGGTAAGAATTTTGCGACTACAAGCGA
>Ga0116151_10001247_pt1 | contig 23755 bp, 23 predicted proteins | sample AD_UKC117_MetaG_FD_89893 | JGI IMG/M metagenome (GOLD analysis project Ga0116151, IMG submission 89893) | Active sludge microbial communities of municipal wastewater-treating anaerobic digesters from Hong Kong - AD_UKC117_MetaG | ecosystem: Engineered > Bioreactor > Anaerobic > Digestate... | reverse complement strand
CCTTGTCAGCCATCAGGGCAAACGGCTTCCGCGACCTTCCGGTAGTCGGCTTAAGGCCTGTGAAGGCTATATAGGCCGCGTACGCGCAAAGCAGTATGTTGGCGATGCCAAGAAGCACGTTGATTGTACTCGTATCATTGTTAAGGTGCCCCATCGCCGCGCCCAGCAAGATGGAATTGTCCAATACGATCGCAATGTTGACAAATGCCGTCACCGACATCCCCGCGCAGAGCCATAACAGCCGCCTGTCCTTCGTACTGATATACGAAAGCGGCAATAGCGCAAAGACTGCAAACAGATAGCGTTCGTGAATCTTCAGTCCCAGCACATATATGCCAATGAGCGTCAGCGCCAAATAGAACGGGACCGAAGCCGCCCGCCGCTCGATGATCACCAGCAGAAGCACGGCGGTATAGATAAACACCATCCACATCGTACCGTAAACCAGGAAGGTGCTTGGCCAGAAAGCGGAGTTCAGAAACGCAAGACCAAACAGGGCGCAAAGCATAGCCAGAACAAGCTTGCGGCTGTCATCCGAACCGGATTCCCTGTGTTTCAATCCCTGCCAGAGCGCATGGAAACGACCGGTTAGACCCTGAAACATCCGCAAAGCATCCAGCTTCCATAACCCAAGCCCCAATAGCAGCAGCCCGGTACCCGCTGGAATCCAGGCGCTCAGGTTCTTCACAACGCCAACATCTGCCGTCAGCGGTGACCAGTTCCCCTTGAGCAGGAAGGCAAGGTTTGCGGTATTGAGCACCGCATAATTATAGGATGACAGAGTTTTCTGATAGAGTTTGACGAGCCAGAGCGGATCATCCTGCTTCCATTGAAACGGCGCAATCACGGCAGCGGCTGTAATGATGGCCAGAAGAACGCCCTGCCATAGCTGCGTCCATTGTGCTTTTCGTCCCTGTTTCTCGTCAAAGATGAACATGGCAATCAGCCATACGAGCGCGACAGGGCCGAATAAAAGCGCTTGTGGCTTCACTAGTACGGCCAAGACATATACGGGCAGCGCAATACGCCACCTCTTTTCCATCGCCTGAATGGCCGCAATCAGCAATAAGAGCGCCAAAACCGAATCCACCTGCCCCCATGCCGATCCAGTGACCAGCACAGCGGGATTGAATGCAAAGAACAGCCCGAGGAATATCGCAGCTTTGAGAGATACGCGCTTTCTGGCGTACAGGAACAGGAGCATCGCCGTAACCATATCACAGAGTATGGGAATGATTTTTAAGAACACCAGAAAGGTACTGGACTGCGAAGCGCCAAGCATAAGATTCAGCTGACCGACAGGCCAGAGCATCAGCATATATCCAGGCGGATAATCGCAGAAATAATCAGACGTATAGAAGTTGATCGGCCCGACCGTGGCAATGCGCTGGCTCCATGCCGAGAAGCAGCCGATATCCACCTCGTAACCATAAACATTGCCTGCTAAAACCAGTCGCAACGCAAAAGCCGCCATCATCCCCAGCACAAGCAGGCCAATCGCGGTGGGCTTTCCATTTGGTCGCAGTTCATGATCCGTCAGCAGGTAATGCGCGGCAAGCGCTGTAAGAACCAGAAAAAATAACCCAAGCACAAGGAAAATGTCTGTGGATGCGTGCGAATCCTCTTCTTCCATAGCCTGAGATGCCAAAGAGTCACTGCCTGCGGACTCTTTAAACCACAGATCGGCGTAAACATCAGCCGGAACAGCGTCGACCTTTTCCAGGCTGATATCATCAAAGTAAGCTGTGCCTCTGCTTTCGGAACCATACCCGCCAACGCGCACACCGATCTCCACTGAGGTTTGTCCCGTATCGGTCTCGCCGTACCACTCAACGTACTTCCATTCCCCGTTGGTATCGTAAACGCTCTCTGATCTGGCATAAACGCCCTCTAACGCGAAGTTCGCACCGCTGCCGGCATCGTCCATCCCGGCCACCAGAATATAGCCCGATAAGCGGTATACGCTTTCGGGCTCAACTTTGGCAATGGTCACAAAGCGCGCGTCATTCAGGTTCTCGTTAACGATTTTGGCGCTGAAAGCGCCGGAATGAGCCCGTTCATCAGTGACCTCAAACAGCGTATTGGTGGCGATCTCGTTATAGGAAACCGTATACCAGTTTTCCGGCATTCCCGATGTGCTGACGTCTTCAAATCCGCCGTTCTTCAGCAGATTCGTGCTGCCCGCCGTTGCGCAGCCAAACAGCAGCAGCGCGATCAGGAAGCCGAAAAGTAGTTTTTTCATCCGTCATTCTCCCCGGTGAAATTTCTGATAAACGAACGCCTGTGCTCACAGCATGGGCCATACAGGCGGAGTGCCTCAATGTGATCTGAGGTGCCATATCCCTTGTTCTGCATCAGACCATATTGCGGATACATCTCCGCAAGGCTGTAAAGCTGGCGGTCACGCGTCACCTTGGCGATAATGCTTGCCGCCGCAATAGAGTAGCTAACCGCGTCGCCGTGAATAATCGGCTTGATGGAAAAGGGAACGTCCAGACCCCGTACCGCATCCACCAGACACAGGGTGGCGGGCGCTTCGGCCGCCGCGCGCTGCATGGCAAGCTTCGTGGCGTTGAGGATGTTGATCTCGTCGATCTCCTCCGCACTGGCTTCCCCTACGCCGATATACAGCGCGTGTTTCAGGATTTCGTCAAATACTTCGTCCCGGCGCTTGGGTGAAAGCTTCTTGGAATCGTCAACCCACGGAAGCACTGGCGTTTTGGGCATGATCACGCAGGCAGCCACTACAGGACCCAGCAGCGGGCCGCGCCCCGCCTCATCCATCCCGGCCAGCGATACGCCAAAGGCGTCCCATGCGCAGTCGTGGGAGTACAGCGCTTCGCTTCGCTGCAGTCGTTTTGCGTTGGGCTTGGTCATGCTTTTTGCAGCCTTGCGCTTCCGGGCGGCTCTTCCAGCGTGATGCGTCCAAGCTTTCCTGCGCGGAACTCGTCCAATATCACGGCGCTAGCGCGGTCGTAATGCGCAACGCCGCCTTTGAGCAGAAATCCCCGTCCGCGGCAGACCTCATCCAGAAGCTCTATGCCTTTGGCGTCGGGATTTTTGATCTTAAAGCGTTCACAGGTTATATCCCTGCGGTCTTCCAGCAATTCCGAAAGCAGGTGGATGCTGAGCTCCAGCTGATCGTATACGGCGTCCCGGATGGTGCCGATATAGGCAAGCCGCATCGCGGCCTTGTTATCGCTGATTTTTGGCCAGAGCATGCCTGGCGTATCCAGCATTTCCAGATAAGGGTTAACCTTCACCCAGCGGTTGGCGCGTGTAACCCCTGGACGGTCGCCAACATCGGTGGTTGCGCTGCCGGTGAGGCGGTTGATCAGTGTGCTCTTGCCCACGTTTGGCACGCCAACGACCATTGCCCGCAGTGTTTTTTTGATACCGCGCCGTTCCGCGCGCTCGTAAAAGGCTTTGGCGGCCACATCCATCAGATCCCGCACCCGTTTGGTTTTCTGCGGGGTGGTATCGTAGGCCATAGCCTGTATGCCTTCGTTTTCGAAGTATTTCAGCCAACGGTTGGTAGCGTCCGTATTGGCGAGGTCCGCCTTGCACAACAGCAAAATCCTGCTTTTACCCGTCAGCAGCCGATCCAGATCCGGGTTGCGGCTTGAAAGCGGAATGCGCGCGTCACACAGCTCCACGGCGATGTCCGCCTTGGAGAGCTGCTGCCCCAGCAGGCGTTTTGCCTTGGCCATATGCCCCGGGTACCATTGTATATCCAAAAGGGGAGCCCCCTTTCCATAAGTCTACCCAATTAAACCATTGTTTGGAAAAAATAGCAATCAGAAGTTCTTCTTGTTACAATACCCTGCAACCGATTATTTAGCAAGGGTTTTCGATTCTATCACGTAATGATTCCCAATCATGAATTCCTTAAGAAAAACGCTATTCTACTGTTATGCGTCCGTATCATCCTCCGATGTCCGTTCTGTATCCGCGTCCTCGTAAATATCCCCAAGCAGTTTCTTGCTCTCACCTTCATCCAGCTCTTCCACTCCGCGCAGCTTGCGCTCAATGCTGCGGGTGCGTACAAACGCCTTGTCGATGGTCTTGCTAGCCTGGGATAGCTTTTCCTGCGTGTTTTGCAGCACCTGGGAGAATAAACCGAAGTCGTTCTTCACCGCGCCCAGAAGCCGCCAGACCTCGGCCGAGCGTTTCTCGATAGCAAGGGTGCGGAACCCCATTTGCAGGCTGTTGAGCATCGCCAGCAGCGTGCTGGGTCCCGCGATCACAATGCGCTGTTCCCGCTGCACGGTCTCCACAAGCGAGGCGTTGCGCATGACCTCGGCATACAGGCTCTCCAGCGGCAGGAACATCACAGCAAAATCAGTGGTATAGGGTGGCTCGATGTATTTTGTTGCAATTCGTTTCGCTTCAAGCTTCACGGCATTGATCAGCGCCGTGCGGGCCGCCTCGGTCGCCAATGCGTCGCCCTGTTCGCTGGCGTCTGCAAGCCTTGCGTAGTCCTCCTGCGGGAATTTGCTGTCAATAGGCAGGTATACAGGATGATCGTCCTCTTTCCCCGGCAGGCACACCGCAAATTCCACACGCTCGGCTGCGCCGGGGCGCAGCTGTACGTTGGTTTCATATTGCTTCTCCGTCAGCACCTCGGCCAGAAGGTTCCCAAGCTGAATCTCACCCCATACGCCGCGACGCTTTACGTTGCCCAGCACTCGCCGCAAATCCCCTACGCCTTCGGCCAGCCTGTGGACCTCACCAAGGGACTTGTACACCTGCTCCAGTCGGTCGCTGACCTGCGTGAAGCTCTGTGTCAAGCGCTTGTTCAGGGTGTCCTGCAGCTTTTCATCGACCGTCTTGCGCATCTCGTCGAGCTTCTTTTCGTTGTCGGCGCGCATACCCGTGATGGACTTTTCGATCATCTCCCGCATTTCTTTAATGCGGGCCTCATTCTTGGTAAGCTCCTGCTCCAGGGTTTTATCGATTGACGCCATACGGGTCTCAAACTTGTTGAGGCTTTCTTCAGTAAAGCTGTACATACGCGCCTGACGCCCCTCCTGCGCGGAGAAATGGTTTACCTGATACTCGGCGTTTCGGTTCAGGTTTCCCAGAAGGCTTTCATTAATGGCATGCAGTGTGCGCATCAGCTCTTCCCGCTGGCGGAGGCTGTCTTCGCTGATCGCAGATTGCAGCATACGGAGGTTCTGCACCAGCGCATCGCCGTTTTGCCGCCTGCGCAGAAGCGCCAGCGCCGCGATCATCAAGATCACGAGCAGCGTAAGAAGTCCGGTTGCCAGCCATTGCCACGGTTCCAGTGGAAACATCCGGTATCCTCCCCATCGTTATGCTTTTGTGTGAAAAAACCTGCGGTACGCAGGTTTTTCGCTTAAATCTCCCGCCGGCCTTCCATGGCCTTGGAAAGTGTAATTTCATCAGTATATTCCAGATCGCTTCCCACAGGCACACCGTGCGCTATGCGGGTGACCAGAATGCCCATAGGCTTGATGAGCCGCGCGATATAGCTGGCCGTTGCCTCGCCCTCGATATCAGGATTGGTGGCGAGGATAACCTCCTGAATCGCTCCATCCGCGAGGCGCTTGAGGAGCTCCTGAATGCGGATATCGTCCGGCCCGATGCCCTCCATTGGCGACAGGGTGCCATGCAGCACGTGGTAGCCGCCTTCAAAGTCGTGCATGCGCTCGATAGCCGCCACATCGCGTGGATCGCGTACTACGCAGATCTGCCCGTTTTTTCGACTTGGGTCGGCGCAGATATCGCAAAGCTCGTCCACAGCATAATTGCCGCAGACGTTGCAGTATCGGATTTCCTTGCGTCCCTGGTAGATAGCCGAGGCCAGTTCGCGTACATCCTCAAGCTCCATGGAGATGATATAATACGCCAGGCGCTGCGCGCTTTTTTGCCCGATGCTGGGAAGCTTGGAAAGCTGCGTTACCATCCGCGTGATGGGCTCAAGCGGTTTGGACATGCTTAAAACATGCCTCCCATACCCGGAGTCAGCTTGCCAAGCTCCTGCTCGCGTGCTTCCTTGCCCAGTCGAACCGCTTCATTCACAGCCGCGAGGATCATATCCTGCAGTATTTCCACATCATCGGGATCCACGCATTCAGGATTGATTGCAATCGCCTTGAGTTCGCCTTTTCCGGTCGCCGTAACTGTTATCATGCCACCGCCAGCCTGGGCGGTGTATTCGCGTTCGTCCAGCTCAGCCTGGGTTTTGGTCATCTGTTCCTGCAGCTTCTGGGCCTGCCGCATCAGCTGCTGCATATTTCCCCCGCCGCCACCGAAACCGCCGAATTGATTTCTTGCCATGATACTCCTCCTATGCTTCCTGCCGTAAGCTGATTTTCAAATCGCCAGATACGCCTGTCAGGCGCACCATAGGCGCAGATTTATCATCTGTGAGTGTGACACCGTGTATGGTTTTGTGTCCGCTGACCGAGCGCGCCAAAACGTTCAGCGTTCCAAGCTCCGTGCTTACTTCGCTGTCGCCCGATACCGTGCGCAGTTCCATTTGCTCGAACTCGCCTCTGGTATCAATGCGGATATTGCCGCTGACGGTGGTGAAGCGGTAGTTCTTTGCAGAAACATTGTCCAGCGCGATGTTGCCGCTGACGGAGCGGCCCGCAAAGGTTTCGCAGATCAGCTGCGTGCCCTTCACAGCACCGGCCGTGGTGCGCAGCGCGATGGAGCCCGCAGTTAACTGTGTGGCTTTCAGGTCTCCGGTAATGGTCTCGATGGCGATGTTCTCGCCGCCCAGCCCGCGCGCCTTGATTGGCCCGCTGATGGTGTTCAGACGCGTGATCCGGTCCCACGTTTTGGGTACGCGAACCAGAATCTCCATCCAATGCCCATGCGTGATATCCAGTGTCAGGCCATACTGTGGCTGTTCGATGATCAGTTCGCCGTCGTCGACCGCGATTTTCAGCTCAGATACGGTGCGTTCGTCGCCTGAGGCGAGGATCTGAATCTGTTCTGTATCATCTGTAATGATTTCCAGCTGCGCCCACGCCAGACGAGCGATTATTTCATGAAGCTCCTCAATCGGAAAGGTTTCATTGCGTTCCAAGATGGTTCCTCCTCCGTAACGGTCGGCTGTAACCGGGAATATCTTCCGGCAGTTTCCCCTAAATTATACAGGTTTCTTATAAAAAAGCAATGTGCGGCTGCGTACGATTCCCGCGCAAGACTGCCTCTGTGCATACCGGAAACGGTTCCCAAAGAGGCAACTTTATGGTATAGTAGGCAAAGGAAAACAACTGTTCGGACGGAGGAATCCGGGTACCCGGGAAAGACTGTCAAAACACCGTTCCCGCTGTTCCCGCCGATGCATTTTACTGTATTATGAAAGAGTTTGATCAGCAAACGCTTTGGAGCACCATGGTCGATCACCCCACACAGTCGCCCCTGGCCGACCGTATGCGCCCTCGCACTCTGGAAGAGTTCGTTGGGCAGGAGCATCTGGTTGGCGAAGGCCGGCTACTTCGGCGCGCCATCATGGCGGACAAGCTGCAATCCAGCATTTTCTGGGGACCACCCGGCTGCGGGAAGACCTCGCTTGCGCATATTGTCGCCGGAATGACCGGCAGCGATTTTGTGAAGTTGAACGCTGTGACCAGCGGCGTAGCCGACGTGCGCAAGGTCTTGAAAACCGCCGAAGAAAGGCGCTTGTTACAGGGCAAGGCGACCTACCTACTGCTTGACGAATGCCACCGCTGGTCCAAAGCGCAGAGCGATTCCATTCTCCCGGCGATCGAATCCGGGTTGATCCGCTTTATCGGCTCGACCACCGAAAACCCCATGGCGAGCATGACCCCCGCAATCGTCAGCCGCTGCCGTGTTTTTGCCTTTCAGCCGCTGACGACCGACGATATCCATCAAGCCCTTTTATCTGCACTCAAGGATGAGGAACGCGGCTACGGGCGTTATATGGTGGACTGCGGCGACGACGCGCTGCGCTACATCGCCCGTATGTCCGGCGGGGATGTTCGCACGGCATTATCGGCGCTGGAGCTCGCGTTCCTGACCACGAAAGAAGATTCGGACGGCGTGAAGCATATTACGATGGACGTAGCGCAGGAAAGCGTTCAAAAGCCGATCATGAAGCTGGATGAGGGGCTGTACTACGATATGCTGTCGGCGTTCATTAAGAGCATGCGCGGCAGCGATCCGGACGCTGCGCTTTTATGGTTTGCGCGGCTCATGTACGCGGGCATCGATCCCCGGTTGATTGTGCGGCGGCTGATTGTACACGCCAGCGAGGACGTTGGGCTTGCCGATCCGGTCGCGATGCTACAGGCACATGCCGCAGCCAATGCCCTGGAAACCGTCGGGATGCCCGAAGCGCGCATCCCCATCGCGCAGGCGATTCTGGCGATCTGCCTGGCCGAGAAGAGCAACAGTGTGGTCGAAGCATTAGGCGAAGCCGAGGCCGACGCCAGAAACGGCAACTTTACCGCCGTTCCTGTTTATCTTCGTGACCAGAGCATGGTGCCCGCCAATGAAAAGAATTCCGATTATCTGTACCCGCACATGTTTCCGGAGCATTTCGTCAAGCAGACCTATATGCCCAAAGGGTACGAAAACCGTGTGTATTACCGCCCCAGCGACCAGGGGAACGAGCAAAAGCTGAAAGCCAGACTGGAACGTAGGTTTGGGAAGGATAAAAAAGCGTGAACAGAAGAAAAGTCACCCGCCAAATCGATGTCAGCAAGGCATCCCTATACGCCATCATCGTCAACATCTCCGAAATCGCGGTGCTGATGGGCTTTGTCGTCTACCTTCTGTTCACCGGCATTACCCCGCAAAACCGGCAGTTTATTCTTCTTTTTGCGGTCATCGGTGGACTGATGGCCAGCTGGGGCGCGTTTCTGGACATACGCGAAGCGTTGATGGCGCGAAGACGCCAGCTTCAGATTATGGATCTGGAGCAGACCAACACGCAGATGGATGATTTGAACCACACCCTGCGCGCACAGCGGCACGACTTCCTCAACCATTTGCAGGTCGTGTACAGCCTGATGGAGATGAGCGAATACGCCGAAGCAACTGATTATCTGGAAAAGGTCTATGGCGACATCCGCGCAGTGTCCAGCTTCCTGTCTACCCGCTCCACAGCGGTTAACGCGTTGCTCAAGGTCAAGGCCGGGGCCTGCGCGCATGAACACATTTCCTTGCAGATGGATATTAAAAGCCCGCTGCAGGACCTGCCCATGCCCGCCTGGGAATTGTGCCGTGTGCTCGGCAACCTGATTGATAACGCCATGGATGCCGCAAGGCAGGCGGAACACCCGCAGATTTCCCTTTCCATTGCGGAAGATATCCGCGCGTTTCGCTTTACGATTGATAACAACGGCGCGGTCATCCCCGAAGAACTGCTGTCAACCATTTTCGAAGAAGGTGTCAGCACCAAAGGCGAGAACCACGGCATGGGGCTGTCCATCGTGAAAAACACGCTCAAGCCGTATGGCGGTACCGTTGACTGCTTGAGCGGGGAGTCTGGCACGCGTTTTTCCGTTCTGCTGCCAAAAATTGCCTTGAAGGACGACATAGCGCCGAGCATTGACGTAGCCATCTCGTAACGATATAATATTCTTTACGGTTCATGGATCTTGAGCAATCAAAGTGAAGGAGGAAGCAAAGTTATGAAGGTTATTTTACTTTGTGATGTGAAAGGTCAGGGTAAAAAGGAAGATATACTCACGGTTTCCGATGGGTATGCACGCAATTATCTGTTCCCGCGCAAGTGGGCTGTGGAGGCCACGCCCGCATCCATCAAGGAGATTGAGCGCAAGCGCGCCGCCGAAGAGCAACAGGAGAAAGAACGCCGACAGACTGCGCAGGATGAAGCAAAGGCGCTGAGCGGCAAGGTGATTCGCGTAACCGCTAAGTCCGGCGATACCGGGCGCCTGTACGGCAGCGTGACCAATCAGGAAATTGCCGACGAGCTTAAAAAGCAGTACGGGTTTGAAATCGACAAGCGCAAGGTGGAATGCGATCCCATTCGCCAAACCGGCGAGTACGATGTGAACGTGACCGTATATTCCGGCATCGCCGCGAAAATGAAAGTGCTGGTTTCCGGCACAGGCGACAAGTAATATTCATTCGTGTCCAGTGCAGAAGGGAGGCAGCGCAGCATGCAGCAGCAGGATCTGATCAGCATCACCCCGCCAAACAGCGTCGATGCGGAGCGTTCGGTGCTTGGCGCTGCCATGCAGGACTCCGGTGCGGCTACGCTTGCCGTGGAAACGCTGCAATCCGACGATTTTTATTCTCCCGAGCATCAGGAGATTTTTAACGCGGTCAAAGCGTTGTTCTCCTCCAGCGCGTCCATCGACGTGATGACGGTGTCCAACGAGCTATCCCGCCGGGGTACGCTGGAAGGCATTGGCGGTTCAGCCTACCTGCTGGCCGCCTGCCGCTACGTACCCACCACCGCCAATACGGCTTCGTACATCCGCATCGTGCAGGAAAAAAGCACCCTGCGCAAGCTGATCACCGCTTGCCGACGCATTGAAGAAGAATGCTATACGCAGATGGACGATATGGATACGCTCCTTTCCAACGCCGAGCGTTTGATTTTTGATATCGTCATGCGGCGCGGCGGCGGCGATACCCTGACGCCACTCAGCGCGGTGCTGATGGAAACATTTGACAAGCTGGAACAGCTAAGCCGCCTCAAAGGCAAGCTCAGCGGCGTACCTACGGGACTTTATGAGCTGGACCGCAAGCTCACCTGCCTGCACGGCGGCGAGCTGATTATCGCGGGTGCGCGCCCCGGCATGGGCAAAACTGCGTTTGCATTGGGCATTGCGTTGTTTGCAGCCGAGCATGTCGGCAGCCGTGTTGCCCTGTTCACCATGGAAATGCCCAAAGAACAGATCGGCATGCGTATTCTCTCCAACGCCGCAAGCATCAACATGCAGCGGCTTCGCTCCGGTATGCTCAGCGACGACGAGTGGATGAAGGTCGGCGATACCTTGAACCACCTGAGCACCTGCCGTATTTTTATCGACGATACGCCTGGCCTGACGCCATCCAAAATGCGCAGCCGCGTACGCCGCCTGATGATGGAGCAAAACGGACTGGATCTGATCGTGGTCGACTATTTGGGTCTGATGTCATCTGACAAGCGGCAGGATAACCGCCAGCAGGAGGTTTCCGATATCAGCCGCGGGTTAAAAGCCATTGCCCTGGAACTGAAAATACCGGTGCTGGCTGCCGCACAGCTTGCCCGTGGCAATACGCAGCGGCACAATAAACGCCCGCAGCTGAGCGACCTGCGCGATTCGGGCAGTATTGAGCAGGATGCCGACGTGGTGCTTTTCATCCACCGTGAGAAGTATTACCAAAGCGATGAACCCAACGATGAGCCGGTTGCGGACGAGGGCATGGCGGAAATCATCGTCTCCAAACAGAGAAACGGTCCTGTTGGAACCGTGGAAGCGGAATGGCAGGATGAATTCGCCCGCTTCATCAATCCGCCGGGTGTGCGTGTGCCCTCTTACATCAACGAGAACGGAGTTTGACATGAAGCAACAGAGTATCATGACTCTAGTAAAGGATATGCGGTTTGAAGGATACGTGCTGGTTCGCATGAGCGCGCAGCGTACCGGAAATACCGGAAACAAGTACCTGGATCTCACCCTGGCGGACTGTACCGGAGAGCTTAACGGCAAGCTATGGGATGGGAATACCGATCCGCCCCCCGCGGGCAGCGTGATCAAGGTTCGCGGTATCACACAGGAATATAACGGCAGGCTGCAGCTGCGCATTGAAAAGCTGCGGCCGCTGGAGGAAACGGATAAGGTGGATATGAGCTTGCTGACGCCCAGCGCCCCGCAAAGCGCCGAATCCATGCTTGCGGAGCTGAACGAAGTCGTAGATAGTATCTCCAGCTCCCCTTTGCGTACAATTGTCAGGGGAATGCTGGATCTGTATAACGATAAACTCCCCTATTTCCCCGCAGCGCAGCGCATCCACCATGCGGAGCGCGGCGGTCTTCTCCACCACACACTGGGTATGCTGCAGCTCGCCAAGGCGGTATTGCCGCTTTATCCTCAGCTCAACGCAGATTTGTTGATATCCGGCGTGGTGATTCATGATCTGTGTAAAATGGAAGAGCTGGACAGTGACGAGCTGGGTATTGTAAAGGATTATACAGCAGCGGGTTTGCTACTTGGGCATATCTCCATCGGTGTCACGCGCCTTGGTGAAGTTGCCGGTAAGCTTGGCATTCAGGGCGAGCCCCTGCTGCTGTTACAGCATATGCTTTTAAGCCATCACGGCGAGGATATGTATGGAAGTCCGCGTAAGCCTATGTTCCCCGAAGCCGAGGTACTGCACTGGCTGGATATCCTGGACGCGCGTATGAACGAAATCAGTACCGCCCTTGCCAAGGTGCCGCCCGGCGTGTTTTCCGAAAAGATCTGGTCACTGGAACGTAGGCTCTATCAGCCGCAGTATGATCAGCTTGAACAGGAACAAGAGCCTGAAGATAATGTAAAATAAAGCGTCCCGGCAGACCCTGAAAGTCGTGCATGTTGACGCGTTTTGCGCAAAATGATAAAATACAATTGTACTGACCGTAAAAAACGAAGCCTGACTATACAACGCCAACTCCGCAAGCACCGCTTGCCAGGAATCGGAGGAAATTGATATGAAGCGTACAGCCCTTGTGCTGCTGTGTCTTGCGGCTTTTGCCCTGCTGCTGACCGGATGTCAGGGACAGAAGGAAGATATCATTCCTGAGGTAACTCAGTTTATCGGGCCTGCCGCGACAGATACCCCTGCGCCCACACCAACCCCGACAATCGATACAACAGCTGAGTTTACTGAAGATGACGCGCTGGCGGAGGAAGACATCACGACTGACCTTCAGACGCCCGCCAGTAATTTTGATGCCGGACTCGCGGCACAGACCAACTTGTTTTCTTCTGCAAGTGCGACCGACAATGCCAACGCAACCGAGTACCCGTATTCCGGAAGCACTCCAATCCCGCTGGATCCCATTGACGCGCCCACACCTACGCCTCAGGCACCGCTCAACTTCACCTACATCAACTATAGCCCCACCACCGTTGGCGTGACCTTTGAAGCCCCCGCCGGCTGGGTGCCCGACGAAACCTACAACGAAGTGTTTACCCTATCCGAGCCTGAAAGCCAGATGAAAAACGGTCAACTAGGCATTATCAACGTCTATGCCGTGCCTGTCATCAGCGATTATTCCCAGTCACAGCTTGAACAGGAGATTAAACAGCGCCTAAACACCATCGGCTCGTTGAACTTTGTGGAATGGAAGCCAAGCTACACCGCAACGCGCCACCTGATGGGAAGCCTTGGCGTATATGCGCAGTATACCGGCAAGCTTGTCACCGGTGTGGAGGTTGGCGGTCGTGTTCATGCCGTAACCATTGACAATGTGCTGTACTGTATTCAGATTACCTATCCCCTGGCTTTCAGAGAAGACTTTCTGGACGTATTTTCTAAGCTGAGAGAAACCATCAAACGCGTACAATAGTACAGATAAACAATACCGATCGATCAACGTGAATCCTGTTTTTCGCTTGATCTGCAAACGAAAAGCGCTTCCTCTGCTAAGAGGAAGCGCTGGACTTGCCGATCTACGCTCAGTACTGGGACTGGCGATTGCGGTCAAAGCACTCGCGGCAGTACACGGGACGATCGCCACGGGGCTGGAACGGCACCTGCGTGGTCACGCCACAGCCGTCGCAGATCACTTCGTACATCTGGCGCTCGCCACGGCCGGGGTTCTGTGATGCACGGCGGGCGGCACGGCAGCCGGGGCAGCGGCTGGGCTCGTTCTGAAAGCCTTTGTCAGCAAAGAATTGCTGTTCGCTGGCAGAGAATACGAACTCCTCACCACAATCCCTACAGTTCAGTGTTTTGTCTTCAAACATGATGGTCTCCTCCAAATTGATAATCTGTGTCCCAAGCTTTCCAGTGATTACGGTGTGGATTTCCAAACTTCCGGACATAGTTGCACGAAGGAGGAAGAACCGATACCTCATACCTTGGCTGGGTCATCTGCGACATTATACCATGATCAACCGTCTTTGTATAGCCATATTTCCCTGATTTCATAAAACAAGTCTCATTTACGTAGATTTAACAATTTTTCTGCACTCCTTCTATCAGTACACCCTTAAGTCGTATATCGGACCATCAGACACTTTTCAAACATCGTTGGATTCGATATATTGAACTCGACTTCTGTTCGATTTTTGAACAGACTTTCATATTTTTTACATTGGGGATGAGCACTACATGGATTATATCGATCTGGGACGCCGTATCAGGAAACAACGTACACAGCGTGGATGGACGCAAGAAACCTTGGCGGAACGTGTGAATGTATCCACCTCTTTTGTGGGTCATGTCGAGCGCGGTTCCCGAAAAGCCAGCCTGGAAACCTTGGTTTCGATGGCAAACGCTTTGGATGTAAGCGTGGACTATTTACTGTCCGGCAGCATCAACAACAGCGTGATTGGCCCGATGCCCAAAAGCCTCAACAATCAGCAACGGACAGCGCTCAAAGAGATACTGACCACGATCCAGGACAACCTCTCGGAATGGGAAAAGGATCAGTAAGCAATCCATGCGTACCTCGTGGTACGCTTTTTTTTTGCAAATTTTTAACAGAGTCCGGTACTGTTCCATCAACTGATTGCAAGCGTTCTGCATATCATTGATCGCTCATTGGGTTGTAACAGGCGCCAGCATTTCCTGGTTTTACATTGAAATGCCGTTTCTCCATTGAAACCCATCCACTGAAATGATATAATATATCGAATCGCTCGCGTGCGTGCAGCGACAGATTGGAGGGGCCATGAAGCGCAGGGACATTATCATTCTTGTAATCGTTTTGGTTGCGAGTTTGACCTTATATCTTCTTCGCCCCAAGGCTGTTGATGATGCGTCCGCCGGAGTCTATATGCGGGTATCAATTGCCGGGCAGGAGCAGGAGCTTGTTCCGCTGACTGAAGACCGCGAGATTCGCATCGAGCAGGACAACGGTGACTATAATATTATCCATATCTTTGACGGCGGGTTTGAGATTACAGAGGCAAACTGCTACAACCAGGACTGCATCCATCAGGGTGAGGTTACGGTAGATAACATCGGCGGGCGGGCATTGGCCAACGAAGTGATTTGTCTCCCCCACAAGCTGGTGCTTTCGCTAGTCAGTGCCGATGGCGCTGAGCCGGAGACTGCCCAATGATCAAAACACGCAGGCTGGCGCTGGCAGCCGTATTAATATCTATTATGTTGGTGCTTGGCTATCTGGAGAGTATGCTTCCCGTATCCCCGGTGCCCGGCATCAAGCTTGGTTTGGCCAACAGCGCACTGATCGTTTCACTGTATTGGCTTGGTATCCCAGTCAGTTTCCAGATCATGCTGATCAAGAATGTGCTGTTGGGACTGCTTTTGGGAAACCCCATGCTGATCCCCTACAGCATTGCCGGAGGCATTTTGAGCCTGACGGTGATGAGCATCCTGTACAAAAGACGCGGCGTCAGCCCTATCGGTGTCAGTATTGCTGGAGGGGTTACGCACAACATTGGACAAGTGCTCCTGGCAATGATCATTCTTTCCACGCCATCGCTTGTATTTTACCTCGGTCTGCTCATGCCGGCCGGAGCTGCGATGGGTTTCATCACCGGGATGATCGCAAAAACACTGATGCGCCACTTCCCGCCCAGCCGGTACCTGAATCGGCCAACCAATCAGTAAACGGAGGATCTATTGTGAAAAAACAGGCCTGGTTAATCCTATTTCTGATCGCGCTGGTCGCAGGCGTTGCTCTGGCAGCCACCAATATGGTAACCGCCGGTCCAATCGAGCAGCAGCGCATTTTAGCTATTGAAGCTGCACGCAAGGCAGTGTTCCCGCAAGCAAGCAGCTTTGAAGACTTAGCAGTCGGGGATCTTGCTGGGCTTGACAGCGTTACCACCGCGAAATCGGACACGGAAACCCTTGGGCAGGTACTGCAAATCACCGTTTCCGGGTACGCGGGTCCCATTCAGATCATTATGGGTATTGATACACAGGGTGTGATCACGGGGCTCACCGTTGGCGGCAGTAAATTCGCCGAGACTGCGGGGCTTGGTACACAGGTCAAAGGACCGGAGTTTACCGGACAATTCGTTGGTCTTGCCGAAATGCCGACCTTGAACGGCAATGTGGATACGATCAGCGGTGCGACAATCTCTTCTTCTGCGGTCATCAACGGCATCATACGCTGTTATCAGGAATGGGAAACGCTCGCAGCTTCCGGTTTTTAACTTTCACCGCCGATCTTACAAAATGATCGGCGGTTTTCAATGCTCCGGATTCACCCTATGCCAAGCATTCATGGCAAGAGCTATCTCCGCTGCGCCTATTAATTCTTTGGTACTCAAACACAGGCTATAAAAGGAAGAAAGGAACAAATCGTGAAAAAGTCAATCGGCGTGGTCTGTTCCCTGCTTCTGGCGCTCATACCCATGTCATTCTCCCTTGCAGTGGATACAGACTTCACGGGCGAATGGCGTTGTCTGTATATGGATATGGGCGACGGCATCCTGCGGACGGAAGATGAAGGACTTGTGTTTCAAGATGTTATTGTTATGCAGCTGAACGGCGACGGTTCCTTTGCGATTAGCGGTTTCGGTACACAAGGTTCCGGCACCTGGCAACCTATGAGCGACGGCATTGCCATATTTGCCGATGGTTTGACTACTCATTTCACCCTTGAAAATGAAATGCTAACAACCACCGAAGGAGACGTTACACTATATTTCAGCCGTGCGACGGGCTTTCTGCCGCAGGATGAAGATAACACGAATCAGTTTGTGTTTTCCGGGAATTGGAAGTGCATTGCCTATGAAGCTTCCGGTGTATCCTACGATAGCAGCACGTTTCTCCCCGACGGGATGCCTATAACCCTCTACCCGGATGGCACAGGTGCTATTCAGGTCGACGCACAAACCATTGAAAGCGTAACCTGGTCAATAGAAAACGGTTATTTCTCAATAAACGGCAGCTATCTTCTTTACGATCCGCTATGGAACGCTGAAAATGGACAGCTTACATTCCGCTATATATCGGACGATATCCGCGTAGTTTACGTGAAAGACGAAACCCCTAAGTCGATCACCGTACCGTATACGCCGCTACTTCCCCAGATCTATACCTGCGCGTTCTTCTCCGTCGCCTTTCCGGATGCGTGGGTGCAGGACGAGAGCAAAACATATGCCGGAGATAAGCTTTGCTCCGCTCAATACTCCTATAAGGATAGCGATGGCCATGATTTATGCGATGTTCAGGTCATTGTCAGCATTGAAGATGTTTCCGGGTATCGAAATGGTATCAATGAGATATATAAAGAGGCAACCATGATCGGGTTGGGCTCGCTTGCCGAGACGGTCATCAGCGGTATTGCATTTCAGGGTCTTTCCTATGGTGAAACCTCAAGATATAGCCGCTATCTGGCGCGTGTACCTGAAGCGTCCGTGACGATCGAGATTCGTATATCTAATCCAGAAAACGTGCAAGATGTATTGCCGAATATACTTGATTCCATTCGTTTCAGTTACCCTGTTCCGGATTCACCGTATGTCGATCCACCTATGGCTGAACATGGTGACCGATTTAAGCCTTCCCCAACAGCCGTAACTCTTGGTGCATACGAATTGAAAGCCAAGTGGCTGACCACCGATGAATCGATCCACGGTAAAAGTAAATCTGCTAGCAGCATTGCACTGATGAACGATACAGTGTACATGCTTGCCGGCGACACGTTGCACATATTCACCCGTTTCGACGATACATTGATGGAAGCTTTCTCTCCGGTTGATCTGCAGGCAGACTACAGGCTGCTAAGCGCTAGCCAAAACGGTACCTTGTACATTTCTGACGGCTATTCTCACACGCTGTCCTATCACGCCGGGGAGATCAAATCATTGGATGTTGACGGATATTTGGTGACTCACCCGGATGGTCTGTGGGGCTTGCGCTACTGGGCGTCGTCAACAATGAAGAAGGTCACCATAGAGAATGAGGAACTCACCATGAATGACTGGGCGCTCCATAGCCCGATCAATAGCTCTTCTCTACTGGGTAGATTTAGCTCTGTAGAGTATATGTTGCTGACCACTGACCACATTTTCGTTGCCGGGCCCGATACTTCCAGCACACATTTGGTCAGAATAGCGATGTATGATCTCGACGGCAATGAATTGGGCGTTTACGGAAGCGACGATTGGATGTCGCCTGCGGCGCTTGGCTCGGTAACGGGCATCGTGGAAACCAGAGACGGCATTCTGGTACAGGATGGTTTATACCGGGAGTACAAGCTATTTACAGCGGATGGCGCTTACATCGGCGCGGTCGGCTGCGATGCGCTTCTGGGAACCAACAATCCGTTACCCGTGGCTATGACCGCAACGGATGTCGGCGCTCTGGTCCTGCTGGAACAAGACCGAGCGGACGCTTCCGGCAATGAACTGCTTTTATTTGAACTGACGGGGTTTTAATATGCAGAAACAAAACGTATCCATCGAAACACTAATTGCAACGGCTGCAGGTCGCCATGAACCCGATTTGGTCTTTAAGAACGCGAACGTTCTTAACGTCTTCACACAGGAGATCATTCGTGCGGATGTTGCGGTCACTGGCGGCAGAATTGCTGGTGTTGGAAGCTACACTGCAAAGAACGAAATTGACTGTACTGGCATGTATCTATGCCCCGGTTTGATTGACGCGCATTGCCATATCGAAAGCTCGATGGCTTTGCCGGCGGAATTCTCTCGCGCGGTACTTCCGTCAGGCACCACAACACTGATTGCCGATCCACATGAAATTGTCAACGTCTGCGGCTCGCAGGGTATGCAATTCATGCTGGATGCCGCGCAACATGCGGTTTGCGATATCTACTATATGCTCCCTTCCTGCGTTCCCGCGACGGCATTTGAAACCGCAGGCGCTGACTTTGGCGCTGAGGATATGAAAGCCTTTCTATCGCACCCGCGCGTGCTTGGTCTGGGTGAGGTCATGAATTTTCCAGGTGTCTTGTCCGCCGATCCAACAATGCTTGATAAAATCAAGCTGTTTACTCATCATGTCATCGACGGTCACGCTCCAGGCCTTAACGGAAACGCTTTGCAGGCGTATGTATCCGCCGGAATCTCAAGCGATCACGAGGCGACGACCTTTGCGGAAGCTGTCGAAAAGGCGCGGGCCGGGCTTGCCGTGCTGGTGCGCCAAGGCAGCGCCGCACAGGATCTTGAGGCGATCCTCTCCGGCGTTCTAAAAGAGAAGATTCCCACTCGGCATTTCCTGTTCTGCACAGATGACAAGCACCTGGATGATATTCGCAGGGACGGGCACATCGTACAAAACGTTCGGATGGCGATCAAACTGGGCTTCTCCCCGATCAAAGCGATTACCATGGCCAGCTATAATACGGCTGAGCATTATGGCATGCGGGATCGTGGGGCGATTGCCGCCGGACGCAGGGCCGATCTTTTGCTTGTGAGCGATCTGGATGCGATGCGCATCGAGGCGGTGTACTGTAACGGTGTTTCGGCAAGCGATCTGTTGCGTTCGTCCTCTACAGCAATCAATTTTCCGCAAGAAATTCTCAATTCTGTTCATTTCAAGCCCGTGATCACGGATGATATCCAACTGCTTGTCAATACGCAAACCGATGTAATCGGCATGAATCCCGGGCAAATTCTCACAAATCATCTGCGGGAAACGATTCCGGCTGAATATGGCGTTTTCAAGCCATCCCCTGAGTACGCTAAGCTTTGCGTGCTGGAACGCCACGGTAAAAACGGCAATATTAGTGTCGCCCCTCTCAAGGGATATGGTATACGAGGCGGAGCGGTTGCAATCTCGGTTGCACATGACAGCCATAATATTATCGCCGCCGGGGATAACGACCGCGATATCGTGCTGGCTATCAACCATATTCGTGATATCGGCGGCGGGTATGTGGTGGTGCAAAACGGCTCCGTGATCGGTTCCCTGCCGCTAAAAGCTGCCGGATTGATGAGCGTTGAGCCCTTTGATCGCGTTGAAAAGCAGACCGAAGCCATTCTGGCGGCTGCGCGCCTGCTTCATATCACAGAAGGAATCGACCCGTTCATCAGCCTTTCCTTTATGGCATTGCCTGTCATACCCACTTTGCGGCTGACTGACCGGGGACTGATTGACCTGTTTCTCCCTTCAGCTTGATCTCGTACTTTCGTCGTACATGGAAAGCAAACTTCTTTGCATCCCTGCCAAATGATGTTACAATAAGTGTCAGGTCAGGTTTTTTCACTGACCATTGATACGAAATGATACGTAGCAGAAAGGGGTTCCCCATGAAACAAACAATACAAACCGATTCCGCACCAAAAGCCATCGGCCCATATTCTCAGGCTGTCTCAATAGGAGATTTTGTGTATACATCCGGCCAGCTCGGAATTGATATGAATACCGGTAAGCTCGCCCTGGGCGTAGAGGCGCAGGCGAAGCTGGCTTTGCAGCATATCGGCACGATCCTGAAGGAAAAGGGTCTCTCCTATAGCAATATTATCAAAACAACTATTTTTCTCAAAGATATGGCAGATTTTTCCGTAGTCAACGCCGTGTACCAAAGCTTCTTTATCAAAGAGTACCCTGCTCGCAGTACTGTGCAGGTTGCCGCGCTGCCGCTTGACGCCAGTGTGGAAGTCGAATGCATCGCTGCGCGATAAAGGAAAACACAATGTTCAAGATACTCCAAAAACGTATGCTGAACCCTACTGTCGCACAAATCACCATAGCCGCGCCTCTGATAGCCAGAAAAGCGGAAGCCGGGCAGTTTATCATTCTTCGGGCCATGGAAAACAGCGAGCGTATGCCTCTGACAATCGCGGGGTACGACCGTGAGGCGGGTACCATTATGCTGATCTTTCAGATCGTAGGCGCGGGTACCACCGAACTCAGCTCCTTAAACGAGGGCGATTCACTGCAGGACTGTGTTGGCCCGCTCGGCCAGGCAACCCATCTTGACGGCCTGCACAAGGTTTGCGTTGTGGGTGGCGGCGTTGGCTGCGCTATTGCGTTACCTGTTGCCAAAAAGCTTCACGACCTGGGCGCGGAAGTCCACGGTGTTATTGGCTTTCGTTCAAAAGACCTTGTCATCCTGGAAGAGGAATTTAGCGGGATCTGTCAGGAGCTTCGCTTGATGACTGACGACGGTACGCACGGCGAAAAGGGCCTTGTCACCACGGCGCTGGAAGAACTGATCAACTCTGGTAACCATTACGACGCGGTAATCGCCATCGGCCCGCTGGTGATGATGAAATTTGTCAGCCTGCTGACCAAGAAATATGGTGTGAAAACAATTGTCAGTATGAATCCCATCATGGTGGACGGCACTGGCATGTGCGGCGGATGCCGCCTTACCGTTGGTGGCGAAACCAAGTTTGCCTGTGTTGACGGACCGGATTTTGACGGTCATCTGGTGGATTTCGACGAAGCGATCAGCCGCTCCAGAATGTATGACGAGTTTGAGTTCCGCGCACGGGATGAGGCTTGCAGACTGCTGCGCACGGAGGGTCAATAACATGCCGGATCGCAACATGAGCCCGCTGCAAACCCCCATGCCTGCACAGGACCCGGTTGTCCGCGTAACCAACTTTCAAGAGGTTACGCTTGGCTATACCAGGGAAATGGCGATCGACGAAGCCAAGCGCTGCCTGAACTGCAAGCACAAGCCCTGCGTGGCGCAGTGCCCTGTGATGATTGATATCCCCGCGTTTATCCAAAGGGTTGCGCAGGATGATATGGAAGGCGCGTATGAGGTTCTCAGCGCCAGTACTGCGCTGCCTGCCGTATGCGGCCGCGTCTGCCCTCAGGAGGTCCAGTGTGAAAAGGCTTGCGTACGAAAGCTCAAGGGCGAAAGCGTTGGCATCGGCCGGCTGGAGCGCTTTGTTGCCGATTGGCACAGGGAGCACAATCAAACAAAACCCGCCAAGGTAGAAACCAACGGCCACCGTGTCGCCGTGATTGGCGCCGGCCCGGCTGGACTTACGTGTGCGGGAGATTTAGCGAAGCTCGGCTATGAGGTTACCGTATTTGAAGCATTGCATATGCCGGGCGGTGTGATGGTATACGGAATTCCGGAGTTCCGGCTGCCTAAGACCATTGTTGCTCATGAGATTGAAAACGTCAAAGCCATGGGCGTGAAAATTGAAACAAACGTTGTCATCGGTAAGACCCTGACGATTGACGAGCTGTTTGAACAGGGATATGCGTCCGTGTTCATCGGCAGCGGCGCGGGCCTTCCTAATTTCATGCACATTCCCGGCGAGAGCCTGAAGGGCGTGTACAGCGCTAACGAATACCTGACCCGCATCAACTTAATGAAGGCCTACGAGCATAACAGCCGCACCCCGATTCAAAAAAGCAACGCGGTTGCGGTGGTCGGCGGCGGGAACGTGGCGATGGACGCCGCCCGCTGTGCCAGGCGCATGGGTGCGAAAACCGTTTATATTGTCTACCGCCGTGGGCGCGATGAGCTTCCGGCAAGGCTGGAAGAGATTGAGCATGCTGCGGAAGAAGGCATACAGCTCAAGCTTCTCACCAACCCTGTAGAGGTACTCGGCGACGAACGCGGTTGGGTAAGAGGCCTAAAATGCATTGAAATGGAGCTTAAAGAACCGGATACAAGCGGCAGGCGCAGACCTGTGCCAAAACCGGACAGCGAGTTTGAGCTGACAATCGATACCCTGATCATGGCGATCGGCACCAGCCCCAATCCCCTGCTGAGCAGGGCGACGGACGGACTGGAAACCAACCGCTTCGGCTGCCTTGTTACCCGCAACGAGGATGGGTTGACCAGCTGCAATCATGTGTATGCCGGAGGCGATGTGGTGATCGGAGCGGCTACCGTCATCCTGGCGATGGGCGCAGGTAAGCGTGCTGCTGCGGCGATCCACAAAGATATCTCCCAACAATCTGGCGCTGTTTAAGGCGCTATATCATGACCGTTTGCTTATAGACTAGCTTCCTTGTGAATGCTACAGCTCACCGATCCCCCTCATTCAATAAAAGCAATACGGGCGGCCTACTGGCCGCCCGATTTTCTGTATTCCATTATTCACTTTTCCCGATCTGCATACCTTGCTGCAACGATAAGGGAAATCGGATTAGGCTTCGTCGCCGTCGAGTGAATCCTCATCAAATGTTGCTTCCGCCACGCGGATTAGCTGTTCCAGCAGATCCTGGTCTTCTACGGGCACGAATTCTTCCGTGTCGTCGTCTTCCTCCGAAGGTACGACTTTCATTACGTAGAGCTCCATGGTGGTTTCCTGACAATCTTCGTGTCCGCAATCGCAGTGGTCATGGTCGCTGTCCGCTTCTTGGACATCGCCCAGGATAACGTACTCTTCGCCGTTATAAAAGAAATAGCGGATGACTTCCAGGAGAATGGTGTTTCCGTCTTCGTCGACAGCTTCGATGAGATCCGCATTCTCCATGTCGTCTGCGACCATGCCACCGACGTTCTGATCTTCATCTTTGTTGTTCAATGGAATCCCCCCGCTTTCTGAGCCATATTCAACATAGCTTCCGGGCTCACCATCAGTATATACCTTTTTGCAGTTTTTTCAAGCATCCACGAAATATTTAGGCACTTTTTACATGAAAGCAAATAGTACCGCGGCTGTGATGAAGATCAGCCCGTTCATCAGCAGATACCCGTATTTCGCGCTGGGCTTTTCCGCTT
>Ga0116151_10001246_pt1 | contig 23768 bp, 20 predicted proteins | sample AD_UKC117_MetaG_FD_89893 | JGI IMG/M metagenome (GOLD analysis project Ga0116151, IMG submission 89893) | Active sludge microbial communities of municipal wastewater-treating anaerobic digesters from Hong Kong - AD_UKC117_MetaG | ecosystem: Engineered > Bioreactor > Anaerobic > Digestate... | reverse complement strand
GAGGAAGAACTGATAAATGGGAAGACCTTTCGTAGCGAAATACTTAGCAGGATTAATTAATATTTAACCTTGAGTTTTCCAGGATAGCAACATGATTTTCAATACGGTGAAAAGTAAAACATTTGCACTGTTCTGTACAATTTTCCCTGGTCAAAGTATTATTAAATAAACCAATCACACTTCAAAATCGTTTTCTTATCACGACATTAAATTATAAAATTCTATGCTGCATGATTTAATTACCATTACTCCGCAACACGAAAGTTCGGCCAAAATGGTGTTCGATAAAGTTCTTGAATTGAGAAACGGAAATCCCCGGGGAAAGATGATTATAACCATTTCGGGTGAGGTTGGTTCGGGCAAATCCACCATTTCCATTGTTTTGGGCCGCCTGCTAACCAATCAGGGCATCAGGGCAAAGATCATTGACCTCGACGATTTTTACAAAATTCCTCCGCTGGAAAGGCGAGCCTGGCGTGAAAAGCATGGTCTTCAAAGTATTGGTTATGAAGAGTATGACTGGAAAAAAGTTTATCAAAACATCAGTCATTTTCTCCAAAATAAAGTTTGTTCAATGCCCTGTGTTGATTTAATTACAAATCATGTGGACGAGCTTATTACCGATTACAAAGGGGTTGATCTGCTCATTATCAACGGTCTTTATTCACTCAAAATTAAAGAAGCTGACCTTAAAGTCTTTATTGAACAAAGTTATGATAAAACAATTGAATATCAACATTATAGCCTTAAAGAAAAGCTTGATAGTTACCGTTTGAAGGTGCTTCAGCGCGAACACGAAGTAGTGAATTCCCTTAAAGGTCTGGCGGATTTCTTTATCGATTTTGAATCCAGTTTATATCATTTATAATTCTATTTTTCAATATTATGTTAGGAGACATTTTGCTCATCACCGAAAAACACAAACAGGCAGCCGAAATAATTGCTGCTCATATTATCAATAACCGAAAAGATCGGATGATCATAGCCATTTCAGGAGAATCAGGCTCAGGAAAATCAGAGCTGGCACATGCGATTGCAAAAATTTTAAGAAAAGAAGGCATTTTTGCAAAACCTTTGCATACCGACAATTATTATAAAACCCATCCTTTGGAACGCCGGGAATGGAGACTCAGACACGGTATCGAAAATGTGGTAGGATATGACGAATACGACTGGGAGAAAATCAACCAAAATCTTGATGATTTCCGTAATGGCCGTAGGTCGGAAATGCCTTGTGTAGATCTTGTTACCGAACAGGTTGACCGGCTCATTACAAATTTCGGGGAAGTGGATATGCTGCTGGTTGAAGGTTTGTATGCGATTAAATCAGATAATGTTGACCTCAGGGTTTTTATCGAACTCACCTATCTCGAAACCAAGGAAAAACACACCAAAGATGCGCGGGGTAAAGAAATAATGGATGAAGCACGCTGGGCTACATTAGGTCAGGAACACAAAATGGTTCAGGCGCTCAAACCCAGAGCTGATCTGCTGGTTACCAAAGAGTATGCTGTTGCAAAAGCTGCTATTTCCTAAACAATCGGGATTTTTTCAACAAAAATTATCTGATTTATGACCTATAATTATGCTGCTTTGCCAAATGGGATCAGGGTTATTCATCGCGATACGGACAGTGAGGTTGCTCATTGCGGGGTAGTTATCAACGCCGGCTCACGTGATGAGCTTCATGGTGAAAGCGGAATTGCTCATTTCATCGAACATCTGATCTTTAAAGGCACCAGGAACCGAAAAGCTTTTCACATCCTCAGTCGTCTCGAAAATGTCGGTGGCGACCTCAATGCTTATACAGCCAAAGAAGAAACTTTTCTTCATGCCTCATTTCTCAAAGCCAATTACGACCGTTCAATTGAACTTTTTTCCGACATTCTGTTCAATTCCGTTTTTCCTGCAAAAGAGATCGAAAAGGAAAAAGATGTCGTACTGGATGAAATCAATTCTTACAAAGATTCACCTTCAGAATTGATTTTTGACGAGTTTGAAGAATTGATTTACAAAAATCATCCGATTGGCGGGAGTATTCTGGGTAATCCACAAATCGTAAAAAGTTTTAAAAAAGACGATATTATCAGTTTTATGAATCGGAATTACCTGTCCAACAGGATGGTAATTGCTTCGGTCGGGAACATCAGAATGGATAAGCTGATGTTTTTGGTTGAAAAGTATTTTGGTAATGCTCCGGCATCCAATGCGGTCATAAAAAGGGATACTTTTCAACAATATCTGCCGGAATTCAAAACTGAACTGAAATCCAATTTTCAGTTGCATTGTATCCTGGGGAATCTGGCTTATAGTCTGAAAGATGAAAAACGAACAGCTCTGGCGCTGTTGAATAATATTTTGGGCGGTCCTGGTATGAATACACGTTTGAATCTTAATATAAGAGAGCGATACGGATATTGCTACAATATCGAATCACATTATCAGCCATTCTCCGATACCGGCTATTTTATTATTTATCTGGGAACTGATAATGGTTATCTCGAAAAATCCATCCGACTAATTTTTAAGGAATTAAAAAATTTGCGAGAGGTCAGGCTTGGCACTTTACAGTTACATCGCGCAAAACAGCAGATCATTGGCCAGCTCGCAATTTCACTCGAATCAAAAGTAAACGAAATGATATCCATTGGCAAAAGTCATTTGTTTTTCGATAAAGTAGATACCTTTGAAATAATCAGGGAGAAAATTAACCGGCTTTCGGCAGATGATCTGCTCGAAGTGGCAAACGAAATCTTTAATGAATCACAATTCAGCAGACTGACTTATTTGCCTAAGGAAAACAATGGTAATCAGATTTAATAATACCTCATATGATCGAACCTGTGCATCCCGATTTTGAATCTTACGCCGAAACTTTCACTACACCGGAACCTGATTATCTTAAGGCACTTTACCGTGAAACCCACCTCAAAACAATGTATCCCCGGATGTTGAGTGGTCATTTGCAGGGAAGGTTTCTGAGGCTGATCAGCCAGCTCTTACATCCGAAACGAATTCTTGAGATTGGAACTTTTACAGGCTATTCGACCATCTGTCTGGCGCAGGGCCTTACTTCTGACGGCATTATTCACACCATCGACAGCAACCCCGAATCGGTTATTATAGGTAAAAAGTATTTCGAAAAAGCTGGTCTGACTGACAAAATCGTTTCTCACATAGGAAATGCCATGGAAATTATTCCCGGAATTGACGAAATCTTTGATCTGGTTTTTATTGATGCTGACAAAGAGCATTACACGGATTACTACAGGATGGTTTTCGACAGCGTCAGGCCGGGCGGATTAATTCTTGCTGATAATGTTTTTTGGGACGGCAAAGTTATTGATGAGCAGCATGCTGACAAAGAAACACGCGGAATCATAGAATTTAACAGGTATGTAAAATTGGATAAAATGGCCGAATGCCTTTTGTTGACGCTGAGAGATGGTCTGATGATGATCAGGAAAAAAGACGGTTAATCTTTTCCTAATCGCTTAGAGAAAACGAATTATTCAGGTTTTTTTACAAAAACAAAAAGCCGCTGAAGCATTCTGACAGCAAGCAAACCGAGAATTGGCATCAGATCGGGAGGTAAATGCTGAGGAATGTGGTGCCAGGTGACTAGGCAAAATGCAATTCCGGTAACTACTATTGCAATGAAGAAATGAGCTGTTTTTTCCCAACCCGTAAAAAGGAGTACAGAAATGATAAGATTGAGTGGATTTGCCCATAAAATATTGAGGTTGGATTGAAGCGGGATGTGCTCGCTGAATATCCTCAGAAACAGGAAAAGACAGCCAAGAATACCGGTTAACGCAAACAAAACAATATCTGTTCTGTCACTAAATGACTGTGATGTGAAGGAAGTTAATACTTCTGCAATCAGCAGTAAGGCCAGTAACCAAATGACGATAGATGTAGAAAAAAGAAAATCACTTCCTCTGCCTGTATGTTGTGTTTCATTTTCAAAAATTATTTTTGGTTCACCTGCCCATTGGCTCTTTGACAGGCTTTTCATAAAATTTTCGGGAAGGAATAGACTTTGCTTGTAGCTAACAGGCTGGTCGGCATATTTGCCAAGTAATATATTAATCCCCATCATAAGCCATGAACGATGCCCGACAGCCTTTTCAATTTCCTTCCGGAAAGTTGTGCTGACCGGTTGATTGAAAAATTCATTCCTCAAACTGTCAGGAAGAAAATGAACAATTATATTCATGGCTCTTGTGGTACAATTATCTTCAAAAAAATCGTAGCGGTAGTTCCTAAATTCTATTAAAGAATTGATTTTCAGTGAATCATAAATTAAATTCAATAGATTTTTATCAAAATGCAAGACCTGTTCATAAATGTTTCGGTTTTCAGAAACGTATTCCGTGTAAAACTCTTCAAAATCTGAAATCGTCAGTGAATATTCAAGTTTTCCGGTTAAGAATTTCAGGTAAAAAAAACGTTGCTTAAAATCGAAAGTTCCGTAATTAAAAACAAGGTCCAAATGATTTTCGTAATCTTTAACACGTATTGCAGTATGGCCGAAAGCGGCATATAAAGGTTGCCCCGGGCCGCAGGTGATGACCGAAATCATTGCACTGTCCGACAGGTGATGAGCAGAACCTGAGCTTGTCATCAAAAGCCAGAATGCCAATAGGATTGGTAGCAACCGATATTTATAAGTCATTCTTTTTGACCACCACATAAAAATTGTTTTCAATCGGCAGATAGCCCGCTTCGTAGCAATAAAAATAAATTGTTCCGGCTTTGGTGGCATAAGTATGGGTGATGTAGGTAAAATCAAATCCTTCTTTCAGCAGTTTATCTTTATGAACAGTTGCTTTACCTTCAGGAGCCATTTTTAGCAAAATCCTTCGGTTTTTCATTAGTTTACTGTTGATAGTTCTGATTAAGTTGGTTGCTGCGCGGTTTTGCCGGTTGTTGTAATTATTGCGGCACTGGTCGGAGCAAAAAATTTTGTCACTTCTGCCAACAATTTTTTCTCCACATTCAAGACAATACCTTTCCATGATAATGATGATTTAGAGAGATGGTAAAAATAAACATTTTCTGTTTATCCGTTTACAACTGTTTACAATCGGTTAAGTCCGTTTACAAACGTAAGTAAATGTTTATTAACCGAATCACCTCAATCCCCCACCCTATCTTTGCTTCATGATTTTTAACTCAATGTTTAACTTTAATTTTTAAATGTCATGAAAAGCTTAAGAAACAGTGTTCAGTTGATTGGTAAGCTGGGAATGGACCCGGAAGTAAAACAAATAGCCAACGGTAACAAAATGGCCCGCTTCTCGCTGGCCACCACCGAAACCTACAAAAACCAGAAAGGAGAAAAAGTAACCGAAACGCAGTGGCACAATGTCATCATCTGGGGCGGGTTGGCCGAAGTTGCAGAAAAGTACCTGAAAAAAGGAAAGCAGGTGGCTGTCGAAGGTCGTTTGGAAACCAACACTTACGATGATAAGGACGGTAACCGGAAATTTTTCACCCAGATCAACGTGAACGATCTGGTGATGCTTGATGGGAAGAATAACTAAGGTTATTTTTTCAACTTGCTGATTAAAAAAAAGTGAAGGCTGCTGAAATCGTCAGCAGCCTTTTTTTTATCCGGGTTGCAGGTTTCCGTTTTGTTTTAAATTGATTACCGGAACCGGGATTTTGGAAAATTTAATTAGTTGATTTTGCTTATTCCATTGGGATTAAAAATGAAATAAACCATAAAAATATAATGGGAGGATAGGCGCATCTAATTGGTTATACAGCCGGCGTTTCCCCCGGGCAACATGCGCATCCTCCCATTATTTGTTAACGAATGGAGTGAAGAATTATTCCTCTTCTTCCATGTCTTCTTCGTCTTCCATGTCTTCTTCGTCCAGGTAAGCACCCCAGTTAACATTTACTACTTTGCCATCCTGGAATAAAAAATCAATTAATGCATCTTCAAAAGAAATCCATTTGTCCATTTCGTCTTCATTCTCATCTGACTCTACTTCATCAATGTCGTATTCTTCATAGCCATTTTCATTCATCAACTTAATGATTTCGTCTTCAGTCATTTCGAAAACCTTTTCCCCAAATAAGGTAACATCGGGATTATCGGTTTCAAAATTTGACAGGAGCGGATCTTCCAGATCATCGTAATAAATGGTTACTCCGATTTCGTCATAATGATGGATTAATGTATCCATCAAGTCTTCGTCTTCTTCCAGAACTTCTTCCTCGGTGGGTGTACCAAGAAATTTTTCAACCTCTTCGGGTTTTGATCCAAATTCAAGCTCACCAAAACCTTCCAGTGGCCTGATCTCAAGTGTTAAACCTTTCATAATTAGTTAATTAATGATTGAAATTTATTTGAACGGTGAATTACTCTCTTTTGCCATGTGATTATAAACCAATTTATCTACGAGTGCAGGGAAAAATCGGTTGAGCAGCACGGTTAATTTGCCCTGAGATGTTAAAATTAAAGTTCTTTTACGCCTGGCAACAGCATTGGCAATATGGACAGCTACTTTTTCGGCAGGCATCATCTTTTGTTCATTACGCGGTGATTCTCCCTGAATTGTTCCGTCTGCTGCAAGTGCTGTTTTCCTGATGTTGGATGCTGTAAAACCAGGACATGCAATAAGAACGTGAAGACCTTTTTTTAAATTTTCGATGCGAATTACTTCAAGTAAACCCTGCATGGCAAATTTTGAAGCGCTGTAACCTGTTCGACCGGGCAGACCTTTGTAGCCTGCAATCGAGGATACACCGACCAACGATCCTTTTGATTCGAGCAGATACGGAATGGCAGATTTGCTACAATACACTGTACCCCAGAAGTTAACGTCCATAAGTTTTCTGATAACGCTGGTGTCCAGTTCGTCGAATAGTGCCCGCATGGAAATACCTGCATTGTTGATCAGCACGTCAATTTTGCCGAATTTTTCTATTGTTTTTTCAATCAGGTTGTTACAATCCGATTCATTGCTTACATCAGTGGTAACGGTAAGGATATTTTTTCCGGATTGTCTGAGCTCTTCTTCAAGCGAACGTAATTTTTCTGTCGAACGGGCAGCGGCTGCTATTGCTGCTCCCCTGCCGGCAAACTCGTAAACAAGTGCTTTTCCTATCCCTGAAGATGCTCCTGTGATGATCACTACTTTATCGTCAAATCGCTTCATTATTTGGGGCTTTTGTAAACCGCAACGGGATTTTCATGTCAGCATTCAATCGCGTTAATGTTTTGTTGTGGTGAGATTATTGGCAAATGTATCAAATAGTTGAAATATGAATGATTTTGTGTGAATGTTTTTTAGTTAAATTTTTCAAATATCTCAAATATTGTCAATCAGTTTGTTGGCCTGGTTGCGGGCATTTTCCTTAATTTTATCTGCCTGCTTTTGGGCTTCCTGCATCAGTTTTTCCGATTTTTCATGTGCTTCTGACACCATTTGGCCGGCTTTGTTTTCTGCTTCTTTCACTACTTTTTCAGCTGCTTTGCGGGCTGCTATTTCGGCAAGAGCTCCTTTTTTGGCAGCATCATCGATCAACTTTTGGGATTGGGTTGATGCTTCCTTTTTTAATTTTTCGGCTGCACTAGCGGCTGTTGCATTGATAGCATCAGCTTGTTTTTGTGCTTCTTTCAGGATTTTGGCAGCCTGTTCGTCAGCTTTAGCAATCAAAGCATCAGCTTCTTTTCTGGCTTCTTCTTTTTTCTTTTCCAGTTCTTTGCGGGCTTGATCTTCAAGTTGCTGTTTTTGCAAATTAAGCTCTTCCTGTGCTCTTTTTTTCAGGTCGTCAATTAACGATTTGCCGCTTCCTTCGCCCGGTAAAAGCTTTATCTGTGGGTCGCTGGTTGTTCCTGTGATTTTGGAGTTTATGCTGATTTTGTCACCCACAGAAAAATTTGTTCCTAACTTATTGGCTTCAGCTACCAGATTATCGAGGACAGCGTTGGCTGATCCGCCAAATTTATTTCTGGGGACTATCATTACCAGGTCAAAATCAATTGTCTGGTCGAAACTGACCCAGCCCAGTATGTTGGTGCTAATTTCCTGATAATTAACATCAAAAGGTTTAACATGAACTTTACCATCAACAAATTCGAAGGAAAGATTGACAGGTTCAAGCTGTAATCTTTTCAAACCGGGCATTTTGAGTAAATCTGCAAGTTTGTTGATTGTATTCAAATTTTCGATGACAATTTCGGATGTATTCAATGCTCCTCCCCCGTTCATGGTTGAATAAACAGGCATGAGCTTATTGTCGAGTAATGTCTTAAGGTTCAGGGCTGCAGAGAATTTACCATTTGTTTTTTGGGCGATAGGGGCAAATTTTTCAATGGTTCCAAAAGTGAAATAAGATTTCTGAATATCAATGTTATTCAATTCCATGTCAAACTCAGCTTTTGGATTATCCGGTTCTTTGGTGTCGTATTTTCCTGAAATCGCCATAGTTCCATCCAGGATTTCCATATTTAAACGGTCGAGCAGGATAGCCTGGTTTTTTACCATTAGTTTGCCCTCTAAATTTTTGAATTCTATACTATCGAAAATGAGGGTGTTTATCGTTGATTGCAGGGTGAAGTCAACATTTTCAGGAACTTCAATCACTGTCATGGAAGCAGTGTCAGCTTCATTATCAGTTTGTTCATCGTATTCAGGTAAAAGCTGCGAAATATTCAGGTAGTTGCTGTTGATCTGCAGATTGCCTGATAAAATTCCATCTTCAAAAGCATAAGGAAGAAAATTTTCAAGTTTTCCGTTTGCTGAAATATCATTTTTGCCAATGGCAACCTTAAGGCTTGAAAGGTCAACAAATTGCGGAGAAAAATTCATTTGTGCATTTGAAACCTCAACCGGTTTGTCAAACATGGAGCTTTTATAGGAGATGTCGGTGAGCAAAACTGACCCGAGAAGTGTAAACTCATCGTATTTACCTTGCTCAATAGCAGACATGTGCCCGTCGAAAAGCAACTTGGAAGTGATTTTCCCCTGAAGTTCTTCGTTCCCGCTTAAAGGATAAAAGTCTTTGATCCCTGAAAGGTCTATAATTCCGTCCACTTCGCCTCGCAGGAAGAGGTCAGACACCGGGTGACTGATGTGTAGCGAAGATGCAAGTTTATTTCCTCCCATGTAAAGGCTGAAATCATTAATATCCACCACAAGCTGATCGAAGTCATTCCCGCCGGGATAGTTGATTTTTGTTTTCAGATTGATTTCGTCAACTGATTTTGGTAGTTCAGGATAGTGAAACCTTGCATTATTTACCAGGATATTAATTTCAAAACCAGGATAGCTCGTATCGTTGTAAACACCTTTGATATTACCATTAATTAGAGCAGTTCCGGCAGTTTTTATTTTTTCAAAATCGTTCATATAAATAGCCGGAATCAACGAAATAAAGTTTTTGAAATCAGTTTTTTTGGTGGAGAAAGTAAAAGCCATCACATAATCACCATTGTCAGGCATAGCAAAGGTTCCTTCGATGATTAATGCAAGATCATTAAGAAGCAGATCACTGTTTTTGAAGGTGAAAATGTAATTTTTCAGGTCTGCTTCTATTGGTGCGTTAAGCGTTGCATTAATGCGGTGAAGATATTTAATCTGATCGTAGTAAACCGTAATTTCATCAACATAGGTGTGTGTGTTCAGCGTGGTAAAATCCATGGTAAAGTCACCGGATAAAACATGGTCTAATCCAAACGCTTCAACGTAAGTTACCAGGCTCTTGTCATCATAAACAAGGTTGGCATCGTTGATTTTAACCAGGTCAAGCCGAATGAGCATTGAGGAAGATGATTCCGTTTCTGGTTTATCTTCTGTTACCGAATCTGCCGGCAGCATGATATCCCAGTTTGCTGTCCCCTCTTCATTTACCAGCAGATTGATCTCAGGCTGATTGAGTTCCACTGATTCGATTACGTAAGCATCTCCTTTGAAAACACTCATCAGATCAAGGGTTAGGTTTAACTGTGGAACAAATACGAGCGTATCTCCTTCAAAGGGCTGATGGTTGATAACCGAGAGTCCGGAGAGCCGAAAATTGAAATCAGGGAAGCTTCTGAAGAGAGAAAGACTAAAATTGCTAAAATCCACATCAGCGTTAACAGATTTATTTATTTCCTCTTTTACTTTGGTTACAATCTGGTTACGGAAAAAAAACGGAATGATGACCATTGCTGCTACAATGAGTAGAACAATCACCCCTATGATTTTCACTATTAGTTTCATGATGTTGTGATTTTTTTACAAATTAACGAAATATTTTGTGGATAAGTTTCTTAACCAATGATCGGCAATAACTAATGCAGCCATTGCTTCCACAACGGGCACAGCACGTGGAACAACGCAGGTATCATGCCGTCCTGCGATGCTAATGCTGGTTTCATTTCCTGATTTGTCAACTGTTTTTTGTAGTTTTCCGATAGATGGTGTAGGTTTGAAAGCAACTCTGAAAACCAACGCTTCACCATTTGTGATTCCTGCCTGTATTCCTCCTGAGCGATTGGTCAATGTCCGGATATTTCCATGTTCGTCAGTATAAAAAGAATCGTTGTGTTGTGAACCTGTCATGATAACAGACTGAAAACCGGAACCTACCTCAAATCCTTTTGCTGCATTGATACTCATCATTGCTTTGGCAAGGTCTGCATTGATTTTGTCAAAAACCGGATCACCCAGACCGGCCGGGCACCCCAGAACCTGACATTCTACAATCCCGCCGGTGGAATCCCCTTCTTCTTTCAACTTTTCAAGTAATGCGATCATTTTTTCTGATAATTCCTGATCCGGACACCTGACTGGTGATGATTCAATTTGATCTGAACTGAAACAGGAATAATCAGGAGGGAGCATTAGTTCACCAATCTGGCGGGTATAAGCGATTATGCTAATATTCAACCGTTGGAGCAGAAGGCTTGCAAATGCGCCGGCTGCAACCCTGACAACGGTTTCGCGTGCTGATGCTCTGCCACCTCCTCTCAGGTCGGCAAAACCATATTTTTTTTCATAAACAAAATCAGCATGAGAAGGACGGTAAACGCGGGAGATTTGATCGTAATCTCCGGATTGACTATCCTGGTTCTGGATCAGGAAAGCTATTGGACTTCCGGTACTTTTTCCTTCGTAAATTCCTGACAGAATTTCTATTTTATCCGGCTCATCTCTTTTTGAAGCACCGATGCTTTTTCCGGGGCGACGTCGTTCGAGTTGTTTCTGTATGTAATCCATATCAACGACAATACCGGGAGGGTATCCATCAAGAATACCTCCGACGGCTTTGCCGTGGGATTCACCAAATCCGGTCAGTCTCAGCGTTTGCCCGATTGTATTACCCGGCATGGGCTATTGATTAATTTTCGAATGAATGCGAGAGCCTATTTGTTCAAAATCTTCAGCTTGGATTCAAGCATACTGAGTTCATTTTTTGCCCGTTCGATCTTCTTTTCAAATTCTACCTTAAAAACATTGGCATTTTTGGTGTCGGCAAGAAAACCGATATTGTTTTCCCATAGCATGATGTCTTCACGAAGTTCGGCAATTTTGTTCTGGATAAAATTTTGTTCGCGTTGAAGCTGACGATTGCCTTCGGGGGAGTGTTTTATTCCATCCAGCCGTGAGATATAGTTGGAAAGGGTCATCTCGGAATTGCTGATATTGAGCTGATCGAGTTTTTTGTTGATGGCATTCCGGAATGCATTCTGCAGGCGGTCTTTTTCTTTGAAGGGAACAAATCCTATTTCAGTCCACTGACGTTGATACTCTTTAAGTATTTCAAGATTTTTGGCTTTGTTATTTCCAAATTCCTGATTTTCAACTGCTGCAATTAATTCTTCTTTTTTCTTGAGATTGTCTGATTCTTCGTTACGGATTTCAGAAAAATGCGAAGATTTCCGGTTGAAAAATTCATCACAGGCTTCTCTGAAACGTTGCCAGATTTTGTCAGCATATTTTCTGGGTACCGGACCAATTTCTTTCCATTGTTTCTGAAGATTGATGAGTTCACGCGTTGTATTTCGCCAGTCATCGGTGTTTTTCAGCGATTCGGCCTGAAGGCACAACTCAAGCTTCAGGTTGTAATTGTTGACCTGTTGCTCTTTGATTTTTGAGAAATACTCCTTCTTTTCGGTAAAAAATCCATCCAGCGAAGCTTTGAATCTTTCCCATACTTCGTCGTTTTGTTTTTTGGGAGCCTGTCCGATGGTTTTCCACATTTTAAAAAGTTCGTTGAACTGTTTTGTACGTTCCTGCCATCCTTTTATTGAAGTAACTTCTTCGGCCTGCAGGCTTTCTGCTTTTTCGCAAAGGGCGATTTTTGCTGTCAGGTTGGCTTCCTGTTCTTCCTGAAGTTGCTTGTAATGCTCGCGTCGGCGCTGATTGATTTTGTCGGTGGTGGATTTGAACCGATCCCAGATTTCATCTTTTTTGTCGTCAGGAACTGGTCCGATTTCCTTCCACTGTTCGTGATATTGTTGTAACTTTTTAAATGACTTAATGATTGAGGTTTCGAGGAGTAACTCTTCGACTTTTTCACAAAGTTCGATTTTCTGCTCCAGATTTTTTTTCAGGTCAAGATCTTTGAGTTCTTTGTTGATTTTTACCTTGTCGAAAAATTTCTCGACAAGAAAATGATAGTTCTGCCAAAGGTTATTGATTTCTCCTTTTGGAACCATTCCGATTTGTCTCCATTGTTCCTGAAGCTCTCTGAAGTCATCATAGGTTTTCTTCAGTGTTTCTTCAGAGTTGATAAGGTCTTTGAGTGCTTCAAGGATGTCCTGTTTTTTCTTCAGGTTAGTAATTTTCTCGGCTTCAAGATTTTCGAGATAAACGCTTCTTTTTTGTTTGTAAACATCAAAAAAGCTGTTGAATCTGATTTCAAGTTCATCAATCTGAGGTGAATAATCTTCTTTTTCGCCTCCTTCGTCGAGATAATTCTGATATCCGGTTTCTTTAAATTCTTTTGTTTTTCGCAGAAAGGCTACTTTAATCAGGGCAATCCGCGATTTTATTTTTGTAACGTCTTCTTCGTTAACCAGAGATTCGAGGTTATCGACCAACTCTTCACGGGTCATTTCGTCATAATTGAGCTGTGTATATTCAGCGTGCTCATCATGTTCAATGTCATCATCTTCTTCATCTTCATCGAAAGGTTGCTCATGCTCACCGGTTTCTGAAACTGGTCCGGATACTTTGTCCGGAGAAGTGTTCTGTTCTTCAGCATCAGCCGGAGATTCTTGCAATTCTGTTGCCGGTGATGGTTCGGTGAATTGTTCAACAGGAGCTGATACAGGCTCTTGCGATGAATTTTCAGGATTATTTGCAATTTCAGTTTCATTTTCGATGCTGCTTTTTTCTTCGTCAGTTGAGGTTTCAGTAGCAGCAATGTCTTCGTTGACTGGTTCCGGAGAAGTATCCGGAGGCAACAACGATGAGATTTCAGAGGGAATGTTGTTTGTCGGTGCTTCGGTGTTTTCGATTGCAGAATCCTGTTCAGGTTCGTTTTTGGGAGATGCTTCAACATCGTTGGGCTGTGTTTGTGAAGTCTTCTCATCCTGTTGTTCCAATTCGGGTTTTGCAGGAATTTGATTTAGTTGATCTTTATTTTCCATAACAAAAGTAAATTTGAAATTTTGTGGTACGAATTCTGGTTTTTAATTTATCTAAAAACCTGATTATTAGATTTTATCGTTAAAAAATGAGGTGCAAAAATAGCAATTATTCGTTTCTGACTAATTTTTTGCAGATAAAAGCGCAATATTTAGAAGGATTTCATGGTATTTGTCCGTTTCAGGGGGTTAGTTTTGAGGGGAAGGTTTTAAAGAAAAAAATAAAGCCTTGAAATCTAATTATTTACAAGGCTTGTATCTGATTTTGGCGGAGAGTGAGGGATTCGAACCCCCGGACCCTTGCAGGTCAACGGTTTTCAAGACCGCCGCAATCGACCACTCTGCCAACTCTCCGCCGCAAAAGTACACTTTTTTCAAATTCTAAAAATTTTTTTTCTAAGCAAATGCGATTCCTGTCTTTTTTCGGGTCTGCTACAACGGCTTTATATTACAAATTCCCTAAAATCAGGACTCCAATGCTTTTTCAAGGTCCGAAAATATAGAAAAGATCATGGTAAAACCGGAAATTTCGAAAATTTCCTTTATGGCGGGCTGCAGCTGACAGAGCTTCATTTGTCCTGACAATGCCATCAGTTTTTTCTGTAAAACCAAAAAAATACGCAGGCCTGAACTGCTGATATATTCAAGATTTTTACAATCGAGAATCAAGCGGTTGCTGCGGGTGACAATTTCCATCATTTGCTTTTCAAAAGTGTCGCAATGGTTGGTATCCAATCGGCCATCAATAGCTACAACAGTGTAGTTTTTAATATTTTGTTCGCTAATTTTCATTGGCATAATTCTTTGTTAGTTTTAAGACATTTTTATTTGAGATTCTTTCATACCTTACATCATCCATCATTTTTCTGATAAGGAAAATTCCCAGTCCGCCAACTTCGCGTTCACTTATTGGTGCAGTGATGTCAGGGTCATCTTTTTTTGTCGGGTCGTAGGGTTGACCATCATCAACGAGTGTAATTAATAAGGTATAACCGGTATTTTCGAACTCGATGATTATTTCATGTTGATCCTTGTCGTTGTATGCATACAGGACAATATTGGTAAAAGCCTCTTCGAGCACTAAATCGAGGGTGAATCCCAGGTGTGCGGGAAGGTTCCACTGTTCGACAATTTCACTTGCTGCGAGATGAATTTTTTCGAGTTCATCAAGCTGATTTTGAAATGTCAGTCGGCGTATTGAATTTTGGTCAGGCATTGAATTTTATTGTCATCATGGTTATGTCATCAGATTGCAAAAATCCTTTTACATGTTCTTCGATGGCAGCACCCATCTTTTCGATCAGGATACCGGGTTCAGGCTGGTCAACATTTTTTAGTACCCGAAGCATTTGTTCCTCGCCGAATAGCTCTGACTTTTCGTTTTCAGCTTCTGTAACGCCGTCAGTATAGGCAAAGATCATGTCACCACGTGAAAGCCGGATTTTTGATTCGGTGTAATTAAAATCGTCGAAAAGACCAAGAGGAATGGCATTGGCTGTTTCGAACATGGTTGCCTTTCCCTCATGGCTGATCAGAACCGGAGGATTGTGGCCTGCATTGGAATAATGAAGCCAGCCGGTTTCCAGATCAAGAATACCGAGAAAGAAAGTCACAAACATATTGGATTCATTGTTGAAGGCAAGCGATTTATTAAGGTTTCCGACAATGGTAGAAGCTAATTTTTCTTTATCAGAAATCGAACGCAACAAGGTACGTGTAACAGCCATGAAAAGGGAAGCAGGGACTCCTTTTCCGGATACATCACCGATAGCAAAACAGAACTTGTATTTGTCAAGAATAAAAAAATCGTATAAATCTCCACCTACCTCTTTTGCCGATTTTAATCTTGCAAAAAGGCTGATCTGTGGCAGATCGGGAAAAGGCGGAAAGGTATGCGGGATCATTGCCATTTGAATCTCGCGGGCAATGCGCAGCTCACTTTCAATTTTCTCTTTGGCTGAAGTGGTTTCTTTGAGGTTTTCGACGTATTCGGCCAGCTGATGCTGCATGTGCGTGAATGCCTGATGCAGTTCGAGCATCTCATCGTTTGTTTTTACCGGAGGAATGGTGGCATTGAAATTCCCTTCGGCAATGGTACGTGCAGTCCTGGAAAATAATGTCAGTGGTGCAGCAAGCTGATTGATGATTCCTGATGTGAGCACAATGAGCAGGATCAGACCTGCAATAAATAAAACAATGAGTAAAGTGGTAATGTTTCGGAGTGGAGCGAATATCTCCCTGTCGGGATATACCACGCCAATGCTCCATTTGTTGGATTGCAGATTACGGTAATAAATCCATTGTTTCTGTCTGCCCGGAATATTATAATCCCTGAACCGACTCACTCCTTTAGACAAATCACGTCCGATTTCGCGCATCACCGGCGCATTCCATTCAATGGCATTGGAATAAATACTTTTGTTCATGATCTGCTTTTTGTCGGGATGAGTAACGGCAACACCATTAGCCGACAACAGAAAAGTATAGCCGGTTTCATAAATTTCCACTTCCGAAACAATACCGGACAGCCATTCCAGTTCCAGATCAACTGTGATAATGCCTGCAAAATGACGTTCCCGGTTTTTTTTGCAGTAAAACGGAACTGCGTACGTTGCCATCAAAACATTGCCGGCTCCTTCGTCAAAATAAGGCTCCGACCAGCTTGCTTCTTTAAAAAAGGTCGGAATCTGATACCAGTCCATGTAGAAATAGTCATAATTTTCATCACCGAGATATATTTCCTTGATGGTGTCGCCGTGTCGGTAAACATACGGCATAAAATAACGACCTTTGTCGGGAAAATAATCTGGCTCAAATGCAATGCTGGCGCCAAAAATTGTTGGGTTTTCATTTAAAATGGTTTTCAAAACCAAAATGAGAGAATCTCTTGTGAATACTCCCATTTCAAGTGAAGTTGAGAGCATTTGCGGAACTTTCTCAATTGGCTGAAGCACATTTTCGATTTTGCCTGTTATATTCCCGGCAAGCTCAATAGCGTTTGCCTGTGTGGATTCAATAATGATTTTTCGTGTCTGGTAGTAATACACACTCAGGATAATGATGAACAGGGTGATGGTAATTAGCAGCACTCTGGTAATAATCCGGAACGACAGTGTGTTTCTTCTGATTTTAATCATAATTATTGGTTTGTCTTTGGCTGCATTACAGGTTTGTAAAAATCTCCGAAGTAAATGGTATCATTATTTTTTTCCATCAGTCTCAAGATGTTCAATGTTTTGTCAAAATCAGAACGCAGAAGTTTTCCTGCCTGAAGATTTTTCTCATTTAACTGCTGGGTTTCTATTACTTTGTCAAGCATCCACTGCTGATGGGCTTTGTTGGTGGGGATATTTGCTTTAAGCATTTTTTCCACCACCAGATTCACTGTGTAATCTCTGTTTTCGGAAGCAAACTGCCAGCCACGCAGAGTAGCTTCCACAAATGCCCTGAGGTCGTCGCTTCGTTTTGCAAATGTAGGTCGCATCACATACAAACCATCTTCGGGAATGTCGTATCCGTAGTCGGACATAAAAAATGTATTTAGCTCATTTTCGTCAATACCACAAAGATAGATCTGATGATATTCGTTAAACCACATAACGGTCATAGCATCAATGCCTCCCAGAAGAAACATGTTGACTGAGGAAAGAATGGGAACCCATTCTACGTCAATTTGCCGCTCGTTGAGCATTGCCATGGGAACTTCCTTGAAACCGCTCTTCCACACCCCTATCCTTTTTCCTCTTAACTTGTCAGGTTCATCAATTCCGCTGCTTTTTTTGGTTACAAACATAATGGCCGAATGTTGTGATATTTGTGCTATATTCACCAGATCAACTTCATTCAGGGCGGCATGGAGGCCGGTAACCAGAAACAATGAAATGATATCCGCTTTACCCTCTTTCAAAAAATTTAAAGCATTCACTGATGCGTTGGGGTGAATGATTTCGACATCCAGACCGGCTTCTTTGTAAAATCCCTGATCCAATGCGATGTAATAACCGGCGAACTGTGCCTGTGGCATCCAGTGTGGAGAAAAAACCAGCTTGTTGTCCTGAGCCTGAACATTTGTAATCAGGCAGATTAGTAGCACAAACAGTAGTCGTAAAATAGGTTTAGTCATAATTTTTTTGTTTGAATATCAGCAGAAAAGATGAACAAAAATAATCAATCATTTTATCTGGTGTTTTTATCTTCCCAATGAATTTATATTTATTGGCTTTTGTAGAATTTTTTTATCGTTCGCAATACCTCTGCTTCAGGGCTGAATGAATGTTTAATCAGCTTATGCTATCTTTGCCGGTGAATGAAATTGTACTGCATGACAGGTTTATTTTGTCATTTCAATGGGTAAAACAAAATTTTTTTGAATCGAAAAACGCATGAAGTATCACCTGATAATCCTTGGCTGCCAGATGAATATGTCGGATGGTGAGCGGGTTCGCACAATTATCGAAACTCAGACAGGCTATCAATGGACCGACCGGGAAGAAGAAGCAAATCTGCTGGGAATACTTGCCTGTTCGGTAAGGCAGAAAGCAATAGATAAGGTTTATTCGCGCATTCATAAATGGAACAAATGGAAAAATCAGCGAAATCTGATCACTTTTCTTTCCGGCTGCGTTCTTCCGGATGATATGGAAAAGTTTCTCAAAATGTTCGACATTATCTTCAGGATGAGTGAACTGGAAACGTTTCCTGACATGATCCGGCAGTATGGTGTGGCAACACCTGTTTCGCTTGCACCTGACCTGACAGGCATGCCAAAAAATGAAAATATTGACCATTTCTGGAAGATTACCCCGCAGTACAGCTCTTCATTCGAAGCATTTATCCCGATACAGAACGGATGCGATAAGTTTTGTACTTTCTGTGCAGTGCCTTATACACGTGGTCGGGAAGTTTCCAGATCGTCGGACGAGATCATGTGCGAACTGCAAGGTCTGATTGACAGGAATTACAAATCCATCACCCTGCTTGGGCAAAATGTAAACTCCTATGGGCTGGATAAAAAAGGAGAAGAAATTACTTTTCCGGGTTTGCTACGCAAAATTGGTGAATACGGGAAATCATCGGGGAAAGAATTCTGGGTTTATTTTACCTCCCCGCATCCGCGCGACATGACGGATGAAGTGATAGAAGTAATTTCGCAGTATGATTGTCTGGCAAAACAAATTCATCTTCCCATTCAGTCAGGTGACGATGATGTGCTCCGCAGAATGAACCGGAAGCACACCGTTGAAAAATACCGTTCCATCATTGCCACTGTTCGCCGATTGCTTCCGCAGGCAACAATTTTTACCGATATCATTGTCGGATTTACCGGAGAAACTGAGGAACAATTCGAAAATACGCGCAGGATAATGGATGAGTTTAGCTACAATATGGCTTATATTGCGCAATACTCACAGCGTCCCGGTGCAGTTAGCTCACACTGGGTTGACGATGTTCCCGCTGACGTCAAAAAAAACCGGTTTCATCTTCTTGGCAACGATTTGCGCCGACATACATCGGCTCACAACAGCAGAATGATCGGGCAGGTTTACAAAGTACTGGTCACCGGTTTTGACCGGAAAGAAGGATATTTATCAGCCCTCACTGAAGGCAAAATTGTTTGTCGTTTTAAATCTGCTGATGAGCAGCTTATCGGGCAGTTTGTCTATCTGAGAATCATTTCTTCAACCTATTTTTCAGTTGAGGGAGAACTGATACTTTGATCGGATTTCCTGCAGCTAACTGTTTCTTGGATCAGGTACAATGGGCAGTTTGGCCATTTTTTCCACTATCAGGCTTTGAAAACCAAATTCCTCTTCAATTTTGCCAAGGATCAGATAAATTCCATGTCCCCGGAAAGGCCATTGTTCGAGAGTTTTTGGAAAATGGGTGGTGTCAAAAAATTCCCCTTCGGCATCAATAAAAGTTCCGAAGTTCATTATCTGACCCGATTTGGTTTTTGTAAATTTTCGGGTAACCAGCTCTCCGGCCATGCGCACTGTTTTACCGGTGTGTGCTGCCATTTCACGGGCCATCACCTCTCCACGAAACGGGGTTTTCAATAAATCGAAATACTTAACCGAAACAGGGAATCCAATCAGTTCGATTTCATCATAAGCATCTTCAACAACGCTGTATTCGAGTTGTGGCAGGGAAAAGCCCTTTTTTGGCGATGAAAATAAGGTGGTTTGTGTAACGGAGTGTTTGTTTTTTCCAAAAAAAAGATGGGCATCCCAGAGCAGCCGGCTTTTGCTGATTCCGGTAAAGCGAAGTGCACCTGTGCGGATGAGCAGAATGAGTTGTTCAAGCCCGGGATGAACCCGCTGAATGAAATCTTCAAGATCGGCAAACATTCCGTTAATGCGGCGCTCTTCTACTATCCGCAGGCCGAGTTTTTGCTCAAGGTTCTGGATGTGAATGAAACCTGTAAAAATCCGGTCGCCATGTATGGTTGTTTTGTAGTCGCTTTGGTTTACACATGGCAGCTCAATGGTAGCACCGCAACGTCTGGCTTCATTAAAATATACCCAAGTTCTGTAATAGCCGCCAAAATTGTTGATCACTGCTGTCATGAACTCAAGCGGGTAATGGGCTTTGAGGTAAAGACTCTGGTAACTTTCCACAGCGTAGGAAGCGGAGTGGGCTTTGGAAAAGGCATATCCGGCAAACGACTCAACCTGGCGCCACACTTCTTTGGTAATGGCTTCCTCGCGTCCAAGCTGACGTGATTTCTCAAAAAACCGCTCAACAATCTGCTGAAATTCTTTCCTGCCGCGCACTTTACCGCTCATGGCACGGCGCAGCACGTCCGATTCGGCCAGATCCAGCCCGCCATAATTATGACATACCTTGAGCACATCTTCCTGATACACCATTACCCCGAAGGTTTCTTTCAACTGCTCTTCCATCACCGGATGAATAAATTTGAAATCCTGGGGATGGTGAAAACGGTAGATATATTCGCGCATCATTCCCGAACGTGCCACACCCGGCCGCACAATCGAGCTGGCAGCCACCAGAGTAAGATAATTGTCGCAACGCAGTTTGGTGAGCAATCCTCGCATGGCAGGACTTTCGATATAGAAGCAACCGATCGTTTCGGCACGTTTGAGCTGTGCTCTTACACGGGCATCCTTTTTGAATTTGGGAACATTGTGTACATCCACCTCTTCACCGCGGTTTCTTCTGATGATGTCAGCACATTCTTTAATATGGCCAATGCCCCGCTGGCTGAGAATGTCCATTTTTTCGAACCCGATGTCCTCGGCAACGTACATATCCCACTGTGTTGTAGGAAAACCTTTTGGGGGAAGGTCCAAAGCAGTGTAACAGGTTATGGGTTGTTCGGAAATCAGTACTCCGCCGGCGTGAATACTCCGGATATTCGGAAAATCAGCCATTTGTGCGGCAACCCTTAGAATCTGACTGGTAACGCTGTCGCGGTTTTGCCTCTTTTCCGGAAAATCCACCAGCTCGTCTATCTCTGATTTTGGCAATCCGTAAACTTTTCCAAGCTCGCGCAGGGGCGACTTATCCCTGAAAGTTGGGATAGTTCCCATAAGTGCCGTGTGGCGATGGCCATAACGCTTGAAGATATAGTCAATCACTTCGTCGCGCTCTTTCCATGAATAGTCAATATCAAAATCGGGAGGACTGGTGCGTTTGGGATTGATAAACCGTTCGAAATAAAGGTCAAGCTCAATAGGATCTACATCTGTGATTTTAAGGCAGTAAGCCACCACACTGTTGGCTCCGCTCCCGCGACCGACATGGTAAAAACCGCGCGACATCGAATAACGGACAATATCCCAGGCCATCAGGAAATAGGACGAAAACCCAAGCTGATCGATAATCCCAAGTTCGTGCCTGACCCGCTGCAATGCAGTCTTGTCCTGATTTCCGTAACGATAAACCATACCATCCAAAGCTAATTTTTCCAGTAACACTTTGTCGTCGTAACGGCTGCCGGTGAACACCTGCTTGTTTTTGTTGGTCTTAAACTCGAAATCAATGCTGCACATATCCAAAATGCGGTGTGTGTTTGCTATAATGTCAGGAAAATCAAGATACGGCCTGATAACTTCTTCTGCCGGGCAAAGCCGCTCATCAGGAGCAGCTATATCATCCGGTGTAAGTTTAGTAATCAGGGTGTTTTTATCTATTGCCCTGAGGTTTTGATGCAGCAGAAAACCATCCCTGTCCCTGAATGTAACCGAATGTAGAATCACCAGTTTCGAAAAGTCTGCCGAAGATGTAGCCAGTCTCGTTACCTCTTCCGGTTTTATACCGATGTATTCGTAATTGCGAAGCCGGTGCTGCGGAGGATGGGAAAAAGGCCATATCAAAATTACATTGGAAAAATCAGGGGGTTGTCCGGGCAGGGGCATCTTATTCAGGTTGTGTACCGAAAGAAATTCGTTTAACTCCCTGAACCCTTCGTTGTTTATGGCAATCCCGATGTACAACAGACGGTTTTCCTGCCGGAACTCAATTCCGGCAACAGGCTTTATTCCATGAACATGACAGGCTTTTACAAAATCAATTACACCCGTCGAGTTGTTGATGTCGGTCAGGGTCAACGATTCGAATCCCATTTTTGCTGCTCCGGCAACAAGCTCTTCAACCGGTATTGTGCCGTAGCGCAGGCTGTAATATGAATGTGCGTTGAGAATCAAAGTTTAATGTGTTAAATGATTATATTTTAATCATAATTCCGGCTACAATATAAACAAAAAACAAATGCACAACCAAAATTTTTTAGCCGACATTGAACAACAAACTGAATTTTGCCGTTTACACCGGAAAATTAATTTTACACCAAATTTTAATTCCTGATAGTTATGAGAATGAAAAGAACATCTGTTTTACTTTATTTAGCCACCTTTTTTCTTTTGTCACAAAACCTTGTTGCACAGGATGTAACTCCCAACAAGAAGATGTACGCAAAATCCTTTTATCACCAGAAAGCTCCGAAATTTGTTGTTGAAAAATGGCTTTCCGAAGTTCCCGATATGAAGGGAAAATTTGTGATGATTGATTTTTGGGCTACCTGGTGCGGCCCCTGCAAGCGCTCTATCCCGCGTATTAACCAGTGGCACCATAAATATAAAGACCGGATGGTAGTTGTTGGGGTGTCAGATGAACCCGAAGCCAAAGTGCTTGCACTGAAAGAACCAAAGAAAGAATATTACAGTGCCATTGACCCAAAAAAGCAAATGAAGAATGCCTATCAGATTACCGGTATTCCTCACGTTGTGATCATTGATCCCAAGGGTTTTGTCAGATGGCAGGGATTTCCCTTTCTACCCGGCCATGAGCTGACAGATGAGGTAATTGACGAAATTTTGGTCAAATATGGAAAATAAACTGTAACTTTTGCTGTTCTCCTGAGTCTAAATTGTCGCCTGATTCGGAATAATTTTCGCATTACCGGCATGTCTTCTGGTTTTGATTTTATTAGTCAGACCTGAGAAAATGCCGGTAAATCTGCAAAATGAAAACAATCCGGCAAATGAAACGATTCATTATCAGCAAATGTCCTTTATACTTCAAATCAACGGATTAACAAAATACTACGGCCGGATTCATGCTGTTGACCAGTTTGATCTTCAGGTAAGTGAAGGACAGATTTTCGGACTGCTTGGTCCAAACGGAAGCGGGAAGACCACTACCCTGGGCATTGTGCTCGACATTATTAAACCTGCCCGCGGGAGTTACAGGTGGTTTGATGCAGAGCCTTCAGCCATTTCACGCCGGATGATTGGTGCAACACTCGAACAGCCTGTTTTTTACCCGCATCTTTCTGCTGTGAACAACCTGCGGATTCCGGCACGCATCAAGGGCATTCCTTTTGATGATTTTGAGCGTGTACTCAAACTTGTAGATTTGTATCCCCGCAGGGATGACAAATTCAGAACCTACTCACTTGGAATGAAACAGCGCCTCGCCATTGCTTCGGTGCTCATCGGAAAACCAAGGGTACTCATTCTTGATGAACCTACCAACGGACTTGACCCCCAGGGCATTTTTGAAATAAGAAACCTCATAAAACGTATTGGCAGTGAAGGCACTACCATTATTCTGGCAAGTCATCTGCTGGATGAAGTACAAAAAGTATGTTCACACGTGGCTGTAATGCACAGAGGTAAAAAGCTTTTCAGCGGAAGTGTGGAAG
>Ga0116151_10001245_pt1 | contig 23772 bp, 21 predicted proteins | sample AD_UKC117_MetaG_FD_89893 | JGI IMG/M metagenome (GOLD analysis project Ga0116151, IMG submission 89893) | Active sludge microbial communities of municipal wastewater-treating anaerobic digesters from Hong Kong - AD_UKC117_MetaG | ecosystem: Engineered > Bioreactor > Anaerobic > Digestate... | reverse complement strand
CGCGGTCGCCAACGGCTTTTCGGCCCATTGCTCCGACCCTGGTCGAACACTAGCCATTCGCCCGAACGGCAGCAATCACCATGGCTGCCTGACCTATGCCCCGGCCTCTGGCCTACCGGGCCAGGGCAACGGCTCTTCTGCAGCGAAGCGGCGAAGCACGTTGGTCGTCAGTCGGGCGACATTGTTGTCGAAGCCGTTCCAGCCCAGTGAGCCGGCAAAGGCAATCGAGCCGGTCGACCAGACGGCCCCGCCGTTGGGCGTCTCGAAGAAGGTGATGTCGGCGTGGATCTCGGGGTTGATGATGGCATCCGTGGCGCCGTGCGGAATGAGCACCTCCTCGGCGACCACCTCGTAGGTGTTGGAGTGGTTCTCGCTTTGGGCCACGACCAGCGCGTGCGGCGGGGTGCCGAGCCGCGCATCGACGGCATCGATCTCGAGCCCGGCGGCACCGCCCTGCAGGATGCCGAAATCGCCGATCAGCTCATCCTCGATGCCGTCGAACATCCAAGCCGCCCGGGGGTCGGCGGCGGCGTCGGTGCGACGGTAGTAGCTGCACTTGTCGAAGCCCTGGCTGATGAAGCCGACACCGACCAACTTCTGCGGTGCCCGCGAATTGCGCCGCCAGAGGCCGCCATACTCGCCGGTGAAGCTGTGATGGTACTCGCCCGGCAGGGCATCCCAGGCACGCACACCGCCTTCGGCCCGGCGCACCTCGATCACCCCGTCGCGCGTCGGGTGGTGGGCAATGCGCCAGTAGAAGCCGTTGCCGCCCATGTACATCAGCCGGCCGCCACGGCGCAGATAGGCCTGGAAGGCGTCGAGCATGTCGAGCGAGTCGTACTCGGGATGGGAGCCGGTGATCACCACGTTGTAGGGTGCGAGGAGGCCCATGCCCTCCTCGTGCAGCTGCTCCTCGGTGATGACGTCGTAGTCGCCGCCCAGATGCTCGAGCCAATCGATGATGCAGAGGTCGAGATTGAAGTTCCAATGGCGGCCGGTCGGGCGGAAATTGTGCACCGGGCGATGCCGGCTGGCATAGGCGACGCCGGTGCCGTCGCTGTGCCGGTCATAGGTCGAGAGACCCATCGCCGGGTACTCGAACAAGAGGGAATCGATCTCGTCCATGACCGTCACCCGGCCCTGGTAGACCTCGGTGGCGCTCGAGAGAAAGCGTCCCTTGTTGTTGAGATAAACGGTGTAGGTTGCCGTCGACGCGATGAACGCGACCTTCGAGCGCGCCTCGCCCTTGGGCGGGCTGACGAAGAACGGCACCCAGAAGACGAAGTCGCCGGCAGTCAGCTTCGCCGCATAGACGCCCGAACGCTGTGCTGAAGTGACCTCGAAGCTGAAGTCCACCGTCCAGCAGGCGTCGACGATATCGTCGTCGTGGAAATGGATGGCGCCATACTGCTCGGGTGCCTGGGTCCAGTCGTTGATGCAGCCGGTCCAGTTGTGCCCGTGGACGGCCCGGGTCGGCAGGTTGACGATGGTGCCATGCAGGCGGTTCGGCCCGGTGTCGATGATCGCCTCGCCGCCGATGTCCAGGGAGAAGTCCCAGGCCGCGACGAGCTCGTGCTCGATGGCGGCAGGCCCCGTCTCGCCCATCAGCTCGGCGATGCCGGCGTGGTCGAGAGCACCCTCGACGATGCGCGGCCGGTCGATGCGGCCATTGAAGTGCTGGGCGAACTGCAGACCGCCCCAGGCCGAGGGCCCCGCTGTCTCGCCATTCTGCCAGGCAGCGAAGGTGAGCGGGTTCATCGAACGGGTGCTCGGGCACCCGCGTTCGGCGCTGCGTGCGATCGGTCGATCGAGATCGAAGCCATGGCGGGAGACCGGTTCCTGCCAGATCGCCATGCGGCCACTCTGGCTGTCAAAGGTGCCGGCCACACGATACCAGCGCCAGGCACGCATCGGCTCGCCAGTAGCGAGCGTCACCTCGGTGCCACGGCCCGCGCCGAGGCGCAGCACGAGACTGCCCTGCTCGTCGAGCTCGAGCCCGAAGCCGGTGCGGCTCGCTTCGCACCAGTTGCCGAAGAGCGCCTGGCGGCCCTTCGAGGGCGTGGTCGGCATGACGTAGGCCACGAGCGTGGCGGCCTCGAGCCGCTCCAGGCACGGGTGGCCAGTCACCACGGCGAGCGAGCCGATCGGCAGGGCCTGCTCGCGGCCCGCATAGCGGCCGTTGACGTCCGAGGCAACAGGCTCCGGCTCGAACGGCGTGGCGAGCGGGCCAGCCTCGGGTTGCTTCAGTCGGACGATCTCGGCCGCGTAGCTCTCGGCGCCAATGCAGCTCACCATGAAGTTCACGGTGTCGCCCGGCCTGACGCTCCAACGATCGCAGTAGCCCATGATTCGAGTCATTGATCTCTTCAGTCCAGCGAGCGGCTCAACACCGTCTTGAGAACAGGCTTCTCCAACGCTTCGTCAGTCGAACGGCAGCTCTTCGCCGGCGAGCTCGGCCCAGCGCAGCTTGAAGACATGCCATTCCGCCTCGCCTGCATCGGTGAAGACGAGGTTGGTCGGGCGCGGCGGGCTTGTGCCGCCGGGCTCCATCACCGCCAGCGTCCAAGATTCGCCCCATTGCCGGGGCATCAGGACGAAGTGGGGGCGCTTCGGGTCGGGCCGGCGCATCAGGTTCAGGAGATATTGCAGGTCCGGGCGATGCTCGCCGAACGGATTGGCCTTGAACTCCCGGGCGAGGTCGAGGCGAGACTTGTCGAAGCTGTACATCGTTCAACCCTTGACGCCGCCGACCTGCAGGCCCTGGACGACGAATCTTTGCAGCAACAGGACGAGAATGACCGATGGCAGCATGGCCAGGAGGCAGATCGCCATCATCAGGTTGAAGAAGACATGCACGTCGCCGACCAGGCTGGCGATGACCACGGGCAGTGTCATGAACTCGGCGCGCGAATTGAGGATCAAGGGGATCAGCAGCTCGTGCCAGGAGATGATGAACATGATCGCCCCGCACGAGGCGAGCCCCGGCGCCGAGAGCGGCAAGGTGATGCGCCAGAATGCGCTGAAATGCGTGCAGCCGTCGATGCGCGCCGCATCCTCGAGCTCGCGCGGGATGGTGGCGAAATACGGCGCCAGCATCAGGATCGCATAAGGCAGGAGGAACCCTGTAAGCGCCACGATCACGCCGCTCAGCGAGTTCAGCATGCCGAAATTGCGAAAGGTCACGTAGAGCGGAATCATCAGGACGATGATCGGCACGAAGCGCGCCATGACGTTGAGGTTCATCAGCCAGATCGTCCAGCCGAAGCGCAGCCGGGCCACCGTGTAGGCCGAGAGCGAGCCGAAGACGAGCGTCAAAATGGTGACCGAAGTCGCCACGATCACGCTGTTGGCAAAGGCGCGGTGAAAGCTCTTCACGTTGTCCGGCAGGTAGGTCACCTGCTCGAAGATCTTGCCGCGCTGCTCGCCGCCGGAGAGGATGACGAGGAAATTGTCGAAGGTCCACTCGGCCGGCAGGATCGCCTGGGTGTCGGCCTGCAGCATCTTCTCCGATTGCAGCGAGCCGATGGTGACGGCCACGATCGGCAGCAGGAAGAAGGCGATCACCAGTACATTGGCGAAATGCAGGAGGATCTGGGCGATCGGCGATGGCTTGAGCACGACGCTACTCGACCCGCCGGTAGATCATGCGGACATAGACGAGCGCCAGGATGCCGACCAGCATCGCCAGGAGATAGGCGGAGGCCGAGCCGAGACCGATGTCGAACGGCGGCGCGAAGGACTTGCGGTAGCTGTACCAGGCAGCCACCCAGGTCGCATCGCCGGGGCCGCCCTGGGTGATCGCCAGGATCTCCTCGAAGACGGCGAAGGCGAACGACGTGCGCAGCACGAGGATGACGACGATGATCGGCGTCAGGAGCGGCAGGGTGATGTGCCAGAACCGGCGCCAGGCATTGGCGCCGTCGACTGCCGCCGCCTCGTGCAGCTCCTTGTTGATGCCCTGCAACGCGGCATGGACGAGCAGAATGGCGAAAGGCAACGTGCGCCAGACATAGGGAACAGTGATGGCGAAGAGTGCCGTGTCCGGGTTGCCGGCCCAGTTGATCGGCTCGGTGATCACTCCCAGGGTGAAGAGGATGCGGTTCAGGAAGCCGAACTGGTAGCTGTACATGAACGACCAGACGAGGCCGTTGGCGATCGGCGGCACCGCGTAGGGAACGAGCATCAGGATGCGGGTGACCCGCGATGTCCAGATGCCCTGCTGGTTGATCAGGAGGGCGATCGCCACCGCCAGCACGATCTCGGCGACGACGACGATGGCGCTGAAGGTGAAGGTGTTGAGAAGCGCCTTCTGGAACAGCGGATCGGTCAGGACGCGCTCGTAGTTGAGCAGACCAACAAACGGGAAGACGCCGCTGCGTAGCTGGCCCGGACCTACCTGGTGGAAGGAGAGGAAACCCGCGTAGTAGATCGGATAGGCCAGCACCAGGGCCAGGATGAGGATTGTCGGGACGTTCATGACCACCGCGAGCGAACGCGGCGAGAGTTCCCGCCCCGACGCGGCCCCGCTGGCCGCGTCGGTGTTCCGTCTTTCTGCGTCCGCTGCCAATATCCGACCTCTGCCGCGAACCGGGCTCAGCCGCGCTTCGCCTCGTCGACCGCGGCCGTCAGGATATCGCAGCACTGATCGGCATCGATCTGCCCGGTCAGGCAGTTCTGCACCTCGATATTGAGCCGATCGGTCCAGGGGAAGTGCCAGGGCTCGTTGACCGAGCTCACCACCTCACCCAGGTAGGTGGCCTTGCCCCACATATCCAGGATTGCGTCGACGTCACCCCACTGCGCCCAGCTCTCGCGGATGATGTCGCTTTCCATCACCGACTGGTAGCCGCTGCCGAGCATGGCATCCTTGGCGAGATTGACAGCCTGCGTGTACTCGCCATCCTTGGTCCTGCCGCCGAGATACTGCAGCAGCTTCCATGCCCAGTCACGGTCACGGGTGCCGGTCGACAGGAAGTAGACATGGGTGACACCGATGGTCCGCCCGTCACCGGGGAAGCCGTGGACCTTGACCCGGCCGGCAATCGGCGACTGCTCAGGGTCGTTGACGATGCTCAGACCATAGTGGTGGTTGGGCCCGCGATACAGGTTCTTGCCGGCGCTGAACGCCTTGGCCGACGACGTGAACTGGACCTTCAGCGATTCCGGGTCGGCCAGCTCCTCCTCGAAGGTCTTGGCCCACCAGCGCAGGGTCTCGCGCGCCACTGAGCCCGGCCCCAGGGCCGGCGTGCCGTCCGGCTCGAAGAACGTGCCGCCACGATTCCAGGTCAGTGAGTACCAGGTGCCCGGCAACTGCTCGAGGCCGACGCCGGCGACCCAGAGGATCGGGTGCTGGCTGACACCGTCCTTCTTCGCCTTGCGCAGCTGCTCAATCAGCTCGTCATAGTCCTGGAAGGGTTCGAGGCCAGCCTGCTCGAGCAGGTCCTCGTAGTAGTTCCAGACCCAGATCGCCGAGAAATAGGGCAGCCCCATGACCTGGCCGTTCTGCACGGCGACCTGCTTGGTGAAGGGGCTGAAGTCAGCGACATACTCCTCGATCCCCGGCAGGCCGTCGAGCGGCTCGACCAGACCCTGCTGGATGAAGTTGGGAAAGGAGAAGGGCGAGGACTGCGAGACGTCGATGTAGTCGCCGCTCGCGAACATCGTCATGAGCTTGGCCGGATGGTCGTTGAACGACGAGATCACCGACTCGACCGGCACGCCCCAGTCTTCCTCGAACCTGGTAGCGAGCTGGCTGTAGATGTCGCCATAGGTCCAGACGACGAAGTTCAGGAGGTCGACCTCGCTCGGCGGCCGATCGGCCCAGGTCGCGGCCAGTGGCGATCTGGCGAGACCGCCCATGCCAGCCAGCGTGGCGGCACCGGCCGCCGAGCCGAGCAGCCGGCGGCGGCTCAGATCATATTTTGTATTGGGCAAGTCACGCATGCCAACTACTCCCGGACCGGTTGTCGTCGTTGCAGCGTACGCAAGCAAGGGCCACTTGCGCTAAGAAAATCTTTCTGAGGCTATAGGTCTCGCCTCAACCCGAATGCTGCCGACGGTATCGGCGGCTGTCAATGCCGGATAACGGTGCTGCCGCGGAAAACTGGCCGCGTCAGCAGGTGACGTTCTTGCCCTCGCTGCCGAAGGCCTCGAGCCGTTCCGCGTCCTCGATCAAGACAGCATCGGCCGGGCGATAGTGGTACTGGACGGCCCAGCGGAAGCTGTCGGTCTGGTTGGTCGGCGTGCCATGCGGGATCTTGCCGTCGAAGAGCAGCACGTCGCCCGGCCGCATCGGCACGGCAACCCGCCCGCTGGTCGCCACGTCGGTATCGCAGATCTGCCAGTCGCGACGCTTGAAATGGAGGCGCGGGCCTTCCTTGTGGCCGCCGGCCAGCATGTGCATGCAGCCGTTTTCCGGAGTCACCTCGCCCATCGGGATCCAGACGCCGACGATCGGCGTGTCGATTGCCACGTTGAAATAGGCGTGATCCTGGTGCCAGGGCTTCTCCCGGCCGCGCGCCGGCTTGACCAGCGCCATGTCCTGGAAGAGCTCGCTCGACCCGCCGGTCAACCGGTCGACCAGCGCCATGATCGCCGGATGGCGGGCAAGCTGACCCAGCGCCGGATGGCGGCGGAAGAAGCCCATGAACTTGCGCACATGGCGCGCGCGGAGGTCGGGCTCGACATCGGGCAGGCGGTCGGCCTCCTGGCCCGGCGCGAAGCCGACGCCGCCGACCTTGCCGTCGATCTCGCGATCCAGACTCGGATCGAGGCGGATATGGTCCCTGAGCGCCCCCTCGTACCAGATCCCCCAGCAGTCGGGCGCGTCGCTCAGCGCCATGGCCTCGAGCTCGGCCCGGGCGGCCACCACCTCCTCGACCGGCAGCAGGCCGCGCACCATGAGGAAGCCGTCCTCGCGAAACCGGTCGAGCGCTTCCGGCGCGGCCGTGGCCGGTACACCTTCGTCGAAGCGCTCGAAGTCATAGAGTCCGGGCTCGTAGTCCGGGATCTTCGGCTCGAAGAAAACACGCGGTGCGCTCGCCGCCATGGCTCGGGTCTCCAGGGTTCACGTCGTTGCTGGCGGGTGGCCCTCCTGCACGCCAGCCAAGTTCAGCTCCTCGGCCAGATGGCAGCGGGCGAGATGGTCATCCGCCATGGGCCGCAGCGCCGGTATCTCGACCCGGCAGCGCTCCACAGCATAGCGGCAGCGGGGATGGAAGTGACAGCCCGAAGGCGGGTTGGCAGGGTCGGCGACCTCGCCCAGCGGCACGATCCGCCCGGTCCGGCGCCGAGGATCGGGCACCGGCACGGCAGACAGCAGTGCTTCGGTGTAGGGATGGCGAGGCCGGGTGAAGAGGTCGGCCGTGGGTGCCAGCTCGACGATCTTGCCGACATACATGACGGCCACCCGGTCGCTCACATGCTTCACGACGGAAAGGTCGTGAGCGACGAAGAGATAGGAGAGGCCGAGCCGGTCCTGCAGGTCGAGCAGCAGGTTGACGACCTGGGCCTGGACCGAGACGTCGAGCGCCGAGACCGGCTCGTCGGCGACGATCAGCGCCGGGTTGAGGGCGAGGGCTCTAGCGATGCCGATCCGCTGGCGCTGGCCGCCGGAGAAGGCATGCGGAAATCGGTTCATGTAGGCGGCGGGCAGCTGCACGAGATCGAGCAGCTCGCGCACCCGGCGCCGCCGCGTCTCGAGATCGCGCACGCCATTGACGAGCAAAGGCTCGGCGATGATGTCGGTGATGGTCATGCGCGGGTTCAAGGACGAGAACGGGTCCTGGAAGATCATCTGCATCTGCCGACGAAGCGGCCGGAGCCCCGCCTTCGGCAGCTTCGCGACGTCGACCTGCTCGCCCGTCTCGGTTCGAAAGCGGATCGCCCCGTCGGTCGGGGTCAGGGCGCGGAGGATGCAGCGCGACGTCGTGGTCTTGCCGCAGCCGGACTCGCCGACCAGCGACAACGTCTCGCCATGCTTGATGGAGAAGGTCACGTCATCGACGGCCCGGACATGGCCCACCACGCGGCGGAGCAGCCCGCGGCTGATCGGAAACCACTTCCTGAGGCCCTCGACCTCGAGGATCGTCTGCGGCTCCGCCGTCACTCGGCACGCTCCAGCAGACCCGCAGGCAGTGCCGGGACCCCGCTCCCGCCATAGAGGAAGCAGCTCACCGCATGCCGCGCGCCGAGGTGTGTGGGCTCGGGCAGGCTGCGGTCGCAGCGGCCGGCGATCGCGTCGGCGCAACGCGGGTGGAAGGGGCAACCAGCGGGCCGGGCATAGGGGTGCGGGATCGAGCCCTCGATGGTGCGCAGGCGCGAGCGCGGCTCGGCGAGGACGCTCGGGATCGATTGCAGGAGCGAGCGGGTATAGGGGTGGGCCGGGTCGTGGAAGATCGTCTCGACCGGCCCCTGCTCGACGTCGCGGCCGAGATACATGACGACCACATCGTCCGCCATCTCGGCAATCACACCCATGTCGTGGGTGATGAGGATCACCGCCAGCCCCTGCTCGGCCTGCAGCTTGCGCAGGAGGTCGAGGATCTGGGCCTGGGTGGTGACGTCGAGGGCGGTGGTGGGCTCGTCGGCGATCAGGATGCGCGGCTCGGCGGCGAGTGCCAGGGCGATCATCACCCGCTGGCGCAGGCCGCCCGATAGCTCGAACGAGTAGCTGTCGACCCGTTGGGCGGGGCGCGGGATGCCGACCAGGGTCAGAAGCTCGACCGCGCGATCCCGGGCCGCCTTCTTGCTCATGTCCGAATGGAGGCGAATGGCCTCGATCAACTGGTTGCCGATGGTATGGAAGGAAGAGAGCGAGCTCATCGGCTCCTGGAAGACATAGCCGATCTCGCCGCCGCGGACCTCGCGCATCTCCCGGCCCTGGCCATCGAGCTTCACCAGGTCGACGACCGAGCCGTCCGGCCGCCGCAGCAGAATTTCGCCACTTTCGACGCGGCCGGGACGCTCGACGATCCGCAGGATCGAGCGCGCGGTGACGCTCTTGCCGCAGCCCGATTCGCCGACGATGCCGAGCGTATGGCCGGGCTCGAGGTCGAAGGACGCGCCGTCGACGGCCCGCACGATCCCCTCGTCCTGGTGGAACCAGGTGCAGAGCCGGCGGACGGAGAGGATCGGCTCAGCCATAGGGATCGGCTGCGTCCCTGAGGCCGTCGCCGAGGAAGTTGAAGGCGAGGATCACGACGATCACCGGAATCGCCGCCATGAGCAGCCAGGGGGCGATGGCCAGGGCCTGGATGTTCTGCGCATCCTGCAGCAGCACGCCCCAGCTGATCGCCGGCGGCCGCAGGCCGAGGCCGAGGAAGGAGAGCGTGGTCTCGCTGATGATCATCGCCGGCAGGGCGAGGCTGACGGCGGCGATGATGTGCGACAGGAAGGACGGCACCATGTGGCGGAAGATGATCCGCAGCTGCGAGGCGCCGGCGAGCTCGGCAGCCATCACGAAATCCTCCTCGCGCAGCGAGAGGAAACGGCCACGCACCACGCGCGCGAGCTCGGTCCAGCCGATCAGCGAGATGATCACGGTGATCGCCAGATAGACCTGGAGCACGCTCCAGGTAGCCGGCAATGCCGCGGCGAGGCCCATCCACAAGGGAATCGTGGGTATCGAGCGGAGGATCTCGATGACGCGCTGGATCACCGTGTCGATCCACCCGCCATACATCCCCGAGATGCCGCCGAGCAGCACGCCGAGGAAGAGCGAGATGGCGACGCCGGCGAGGCCGATGAAGAGCGAGGTCCGGGTCGCCAGCACGAGCCGGGACCAGAAATCGCGGCCGAGCTGGTCGGTGCCGAGGAGGAAGAGCGCTTCCTCGGGAGCACCGCGATCGAGGCCGAGCAGATGCAGGTTGGTCTCGAAAAGGCCGAGAAGGCGGTAGGGATAGCCGTCGACGAAGAGCTCCAGGTAGCGCTTGTCCTCGGGGTCGGCCACATAGACGAGACGGAAGGTCTTCATGTCGCGCTTGCCCTCGAGCGCGAAGACGTGGGGGCGGAAGCTGCCGTCCGCGTCGAACCAGTGGATTTCCTGGGGCGGGATGTAGCTTCGGGCGGCGAGCGTGGCATAGGGATCGTTGGTGGCGAGGAAGTCCGCGAGGACCGCGACGAGATAGAAGAAGAGCACGATGACGCCGCTGGCCACGGCCACCTTGTGCCGGCGAAACCGCCACCACGTGAGCTGGAGCTGGGTCGCGACCGCGACCTTCTCCTCGGCCGCCGTCGTCACCGGCGCGGCTGCCGTCGAGATAGCGGCGCTCACCCGTGCATGCCCGCACGGATGCGTGGATCGATCCACATGAGCATCAGGTCCGAGAGGAACGTGCCGATCACGGTGAGCACGCCAAGGAGCAGCACGATGGCACCGGCGAGGAACATGTCCTGGGCCACCAGCGCCCGGAGCAGGAGCGGCCCCACGGTCGGGAGCGAGAGCACGAGCGAGACCACGATGCTGCCGGAAACCACGAACGGCAGCAGGTAGCCGATGGTGCTGGCGAAGGGGTTGAGCGCCGCGCGCACCGGGTATTTCATGATCACCCGCCATTCCTGCAGCCCGCGCGCCCGGGCCGTGGTGACGTAGGGGCGGCGCAGCTCGTCGAGCAGGTTGGCGCGCATGATGCGGATCAGCTGGGCGGTCCCGGCGAGGGCCAGGATGAAGGCCGGTAGCGGCAGGTGGCTCATCAAATCCCAGACCTTGTCCCAGGACCAGGGGGCCAGGTCATACTCCGGCGAGAACAGGCCGCCGATATTGGCGCCGAAATACTTGAAGCCCAGATACATGATGATGAGGGCGAGGAGGAAATTGGGCACGGCGAGGCCGATGAACCCGATCAGGGTGAAGATGTAGTCGGCGATCGAATACTGCCGCACGGCGGAATAGATGCCGATCGGCAGGGCGATGCCCCAGGTCAGGATGATGGCGGCGATCGAGATGACGATGGTGAGCCAGAGCCGGTCGCCGATCACCTCGAGCACCGGCCGGCCCCATTCCATCGACATGCCGAAGTCACCCTGCAGCACACGGCCCATCCACTTGCCGTACTGCACCCAGATCGGCCGGTTGAGCCCGTACTGCTCGCGCATGGCATCCGCCTCGGCGGCGCTGACCATCGAGCCCGAGGCCGAAAGATTGGCGATGTAGCTGTTGACGAAATCGCCGGGCGGCAACTGGATGATGATGAACGAGATGACCGAGATCGCCCAGCAGGTGACGAGTGCCAGGACGAGACGACGCGTGATGTAGGTGATCACGGGCTAATGGGCACCATCCGCTCCCTCCCTGCGAACAGGAAGGGAGCGAGACGGAAGCTCAGCATGCGAGACGACCGGCACGTCACTCCTTGAAGTACCACGTCTCTGGATGGGCACCGCCCGGTGTGCGGCAGTGCTGCGCGATGCAGTTGCGGGACGGGATGTTGCCGAGCTTGTTGCTCACGAGACGCACGCCCATCAGCGCCGGCGACTGGCCGACCGTGCCGATGCCGTATTGCTGGTCGATCAGGATCTTCCAGATCTCCTTGGCCGTCTCGATCCGCTCCTCGCTCTTCTGCCCGGCAGCGCTGCGGAAGAGCTCGAGGATCTTCAACATGTTGGGATCCTCGGGCGCCCTGCCCTGCGCACCATTCGACGCGTACCACTTGGCGAACTCCGGACCCATGAAAGCCTCGGTCGGATCGACCGGGATGGCGTGTCTCGGGAACAGGTAGAGCAGCTCGGTGCCGCCATTGTTCCAGACCATGATCTGGTGCTCGTTGGCCTGGGTGCGGGTGAAGGCGAGCGAGCGCTCGGTATCCTTCACGTCGGCCTGGATGCCGACCTGGCGCCACTGGTCGGCCACCATCTCGCTGATCCTCGGCCAGGGCAGGAAGGCCTGCACCGCCTGGACCTCGAGCCGCAGCCGCTCGCCGTTGTCGGTGCGCAGCCGGTAGCCCTCGGCGTCCTTCTCGGTGAGCCCGATCGAGTCGAGCAGCCGGTTGGCCTCGTCGGGATCGTAGGTCGACCACTTCTCGCGCCAGCCCTCGCCCGGGAAGTAGGGCAGCACCTCGCCGGGGGCTGGCGAGCCCGGTGTGGCGACGCCGAGCCAGAAGGTCTCGTTGAGCTGGTCACGGTCGATGGCGAGCGACAGTGCCCGCCGGAAGTCGGTGTTGGTCAGCCACTTCGCGATCTCCGGATCGGCATCGTAGGTCTGGTTGAACTGGTAGATCGCATCGGCACCATTGAAGGCGAGATCGAGATGGACGGTGTAGTTGCCGGCCTCCTGGTTCTCGAGGATCACCGGCAGCTTGCCGAGGTCGATGTGACGCTCCTGCAGGTCGTAGTCGCCGGCCATCGCCCGCAGGTTCAGGACCTCGAGGTTCTCCACCACCGACATGGCCACGCCGTCGAAGTAGGGTAGCTGATTGCCGGCCGTGTCCACCGCCCAATAGTAGGGATTGCGCTCCATCACCCAGTTGGCGTTGTTGATCGGCTGGACGGTCCGGAACGGGCCGAGGACCGGCAGCTCGGGATTGAGCGTCCAGTCCTTCTTGAAGTGCAGCCGCGCCACCCAGTTGTCGAAGCCCTCCGCCTTGGCCTCCGCGTCGAGCTCCTCGACGGACTTGGTATCGCTCGGCACGTACTGGGCGAGGTAGTGGCCGGGCGCGTAGCCGCCGGCGGTGCGCTTGTCCGACTGCCGCACCGCCTGGCCGCCGCCGATGAGCGTGTCGCCCATCATCAGCTCCTCGAACAGGAAGAACGGCACGTCGAACTCGAAATTGACGGTGTAGTCGTCGGCCTTGACAATCCGCCCGGGCTTGCCCTCCGGCGTCATGTCCGGAATGGGCGTCGGCACGATGTCGGGATTGCCGTAGATGTCCTCGTACCAGAACACGAAGTCGTCGGCGGTGAAAGGATCGCCGTCGGACCACTTGAGGCCGCGCCTGAGGTTGAGCGTGAAGGTCTTGCCGTCCTCGCTCATCTGCCAGCCCTTGGCGAGCGAGGGGCGCGGGGTGGCACCGGTGTGGTCGACCAGGATCGGGCGGTCGGAAGCCTGGATGCGGTTGCCGTTCTCGTTGTCGCCCGGACCGGTGAAGCCGCGCCGCCAGATGCCGCCATACTGGCCGATCTCGCCGACCGGCTGGATGACCATCAGGTCCTCCGGCAGCCGTTCCTCGACCGGCGGCAGAGCACCGCTCGCGACCATCTCCGCCAGTTCCGGCGCCTCGTTGAACGAGGTCGGCCATTGGGCCGGATCGGTGATGATGGTCACACCTTCGAGCTCACCGATGAGCCCGGATTCGGCGAGCGCATTCTGCGCCCAGACAGGCTCGGAGGGGCTCGCAAGGATCACTGCGGCAGCCGCGCCAAGCGCAGCCGGCAGTCGCCGAATAGACCGCATGTTGCTGTGCCTCCCGTTTTTGATCGACCACCGGCGCTCAAGGCCTCGGCGGCATCTCGCGGACAGTCTACACCGGCACTATTCGCAGCGCCCGACGGCTTGTCAATTCGATGTGGCGGCCCGCCAGCAATGCGGGGGCAATCGCGATGGCGAGGCTTTGCCCGGATCGCGTCCGGAAGAAGATCCGAACCGGCACCTTTGGCCATTGTTCAACGGTGGTTATTGCGAGTAGGTTGCCGCCAAGCGATGCGGAGAAAGGGAGGCCGTGCGCGCCATTTTCTTGATGTTCGATTCGCTCAACCTCAAAGCGCTCGAGAGCTACGGCGGCACCGCGCATCTGATCTCGGATCACTACTTCGAGGATGCCGGCTGGACCTACCACCCGCGTTACTCCAGCTTCGACTTCATCCGCGGACAGGAAGCCGACAAATGGCAGGCCATGGTGCGGCCGACGCTGGAGCGTCTGCGCGAGTGCTATCATCCGCTGCAGATCGACGAGGACCGCAAGGGTCTCCGGTTGCAGAACCTCCTCAATCGCGAGGCGGTCCGCGACGCGAATGATTTTCCGGCCGTGCGCCGCTTCGAGCAAGCCACCGCGTTTTTCGACGAGAATCGCGCCAATGACGACTCATTCCTGCAGATCGAGACCTTGCCTGGGTGATCCGGGCCAGATGCGCCCGGTCCAGGACGAAGCCGCAACCGAGCGGCTCGTCGCCCTCATGCTGGACGAGATGGGCGCCCACGCGGCGCCGCCCGAGATCTATGCGCGACTGGCCCTGGCGCCATGACGGTGCCGCTCGATTTCAGCATCCGGCGCCTCGACGTCTTTCACGTGCGCGCCGCGGGCGGCGGCTATTGGGAAGGCTATGTCGACGGCCGCAGCCGGGCGGCGGAGCGCTATATCCTCGCCAATGGCTGGCGCACGGTCTATGCGCGCCATGTCGAGAGCGCGGTGGTGCGTGTCGAGCTCGCCGATGGTCGTGTCGGCTGGGGCGAGGCCAACGCGCCGATCCTGCCGGAGGTGGTCTGCCAGATCGCGCGCGACCTGCTCGCGCCCCTGCTGCTCGGCCGCGACTTCATCGACCCCTCGGCGATGTGGGGCTTCCTCTATGACCTGCAGCGCGGCCGCGGCCACCAGGGTGGCTATCAGGTCGATGCCGTGGCCGCCATCGACATCGCCGTCTGGGATGCGCTCGCCCGCCGTGCCGATGTGCCGTTGGCGGCACTCCTCGGCGAGCAACCCCGGTCCATGATCCCGGTCTACCTGTCGGGTCTGCGCCAGGCGACCCTGGCGGAGCGGGTGGCGCACGCCCGTGAATGGGCCGGTCGCGGCCTCTCCGGGGTCAAGCTCTTCCTCGATGCCGATATCGAGGCGGGCTGCACGGAGCTGGCAGCGCTCAAGGAGGCAGTGCCGGCGATCGACCGCTGGATGGTTGATCTCCTCTGGAGCCTCGAGACGCTCGACGAAGCCGTCGCCGCCAAGGCGGCCTATGGCGCCCAGGACGTCGGCTGGCTCGAGTGTCCCTTGCTGCCGGAGGACATCGACGGCCATCGGCAGTTGCACGCACAGCCCGGAGCGCCGATCGCCCTTGGCGAGCATTTCCACACCTCCTTCGAGGTGGCGCCCTGGCTCGAGCCGCGGGCCCTCGACGTCCTGCAGCCCGATATCGGCCGCACCGGCATCAGCAATGCGCTGCAGCAGCGCCTGATGGCGCTGGCCGCCGGCATCGACGTCACGCCCCACATGGGCTCCGGCCTGGATATCTTCCAGGCGGCGACATTGCAGTTCGCGGCGATCTGCAATGACGGGCCGCTGACCGAGCTGCAGGGTGGCCTGAGCTCGCGGCTCGGCGATGCGGTCGACAGCGGCTGGCACTTTGCCGATGGCGGGTTTCGCCTGCCCGACCGGCCCGGCATCGGTATCGAGGTCGATGCCAACCGGCTCGGGGCACTGCGCGCATCGTGAGCGGCGCGTCGGAAGGTCCCGCAAGACTGCACATCGCACTCTTCAGCGACACCCATATCGAGCCCGAGGGTGATCCTGAGCCGCGCTCGAACCGGCGCGCGGCGGCGATTGTCGAGCGCATCAATGGCGACGGCTTCGAGCTCGCACTTCATCTCGGCGATGTCGTGCACCCGCTACCGTCGATGGCGAGCGCCGAAGCCGCGTGGCAGGCGGCGGACGCCATCCTCGGGCGACTGAGGATGCCGCTCGCGGTCATCCCGGGCAACCACGACATCGGCGACAAGTCCTTGCCGTGGCTGCCGGCGAAGTCGGTGCGCGCCGATTGGGTCGAGAGCTTCGAGGCGCGTTTCGGCCCGGCGTGCCGCGCCATCGACCACGGACCGGTCCGCCTCGTCCTGCTCAACGCCCCCTTGCTCAATAGCGGCCTCGATGGCGAGGTCGGGCAGTGGCGGCAGCTGGAAGAGCTTCTGGCCGAGCCAGGCGAGCGGCGTCTTTTCGCCTTCCTCCACTACCCGCCTTTTCTGGTCGCCGCCGACGAGCCCTCGACCTACGATAATCTCGACGAGCCGGGGCGCGCTCGATTGCTGGCCTTGCTCGCCGATCATGGCTGCGAGGCCCTCTTCTGTGGCCACGTCCATCACCGCTTCCTCGACCATTATGCCGGCACGGCGATCTACACGGTGCCGGCGACCGGCTTTACCCGTCGCGACTATGTGGAGACGCATCCGCTGGCCCCCACACCAGAGCAGGAGCACGGCCGCAATCTCACGACCAAGCTCGGCTTCCTGGAGCTCGCCATCCACGAGCACGGTCACCGCACCCGGTTCCACCGGCTGGAGAACGATTTCGGCCCACCTGCTGGCCATGCGCTCGGCGTCGACCTCCGTCATCCGTGGTCGGAGGTCCGCGCCCTGCCCTACAACCCGCCCACCGATGCCTTCCAGCGTCGCCGCGTGCGCGACGACGGCGCCGTGCTCGCACTCCTCGATCTCGGTATCCGCCGGGCCCGGGTGCCGCTGGATGATTTCCTCGATCCCGTGGTGCGTGGCCGGATGGCATTCCTCGCCGAGCAGCACGGTGTTCGCTGGACCGTCTTCGCGCTCGGCCCACTGGCACCGGACGTCGCTGGCCAGCTCGCCGAAAACGCCTCGATGATCGAGGCTGTGGAGGTCATCGGCGAAAGCGGGGCAGAAATGTCCGGGCTGCCGGTGGTGGCCGCCCCGCTGATCACCGCGCACGCGGCGGTCGGCGACGCGACCAACCTCGGCCAGTTCACCGGTTGGGGGCTCACGCTCGAAGCGCTCCGCGCCCTGCCCCCGGACCTCGCGCCTGGTATCTCGGGCTACGTCCTCGACCTGCCGTGGCGTCAGCCTTTCGCCGAAACTTGCGAGGCAGCGGCGGCGCTCGCCGGCGAGCGGGGCTGGCGGCTGCATGTGACGGTCGGGTTGATGGGGTCGAGGCCGGACCTCGCAAACACCGATGATCAGGCGATTGTCAGGCGGGTCCGCGGAGCGGCAGCGTTTGCTGCCCGCAACACGGCACATCGCTGCTTTCTCGACACGTTCGAATCGATCGACCGCGGCTATTTCGTCCGGCACGGCCTGATCGACCGTCGCGGTGATCCGACTCCGGCGGGCCTGGCGCTGGCCCGTTTCGGCAAGGAGGATCAGCCTTGAGCGACAAAGCCCGCCGCGGCATCGAGCAGGAGATCGCGCATCCAGATCGAGCGCATGACGTCCTCGCGCATGGACTTGCCGGCGGCGCGCACCCGTGCCGCGACCTCCGCCGCCGCGGCGATGGCGGCAGGATGAGCCGGCTGGCCCGGGTATCCCAGGCCTTGCGCGAAGTCGTTGGCGCCGATCATGAAGCAGTCGATCCCGTCGACCGCCAGCAGCGCATCGAGATTGTCGATGGCGGTCTGGCTCTCGATCATTACGCCGACGAGCACATTGGCGTTCCAGTGGCGACAATGTCGCTCGAGATCGACGCCGACACCCAGGCCTTCGGCGCGGCCGGCGCCATAGGAGCGGCTGCCCTCGGGATGGAAGCGGCAATACTCGACCAGCCGGCGCGCATCCGCCGCCGTGTCGACATGGGGAGCGATGATGCCCCGCATGCCGCGATCGAGGAAGCGCCCGACCGTGCCGCGGCTTATTTCCGGGATGCGGGCGATCGGCGTCAGGCCGACCAGGTCGCAGGCGCGGCAATGCTCCTCGAGATCGCGCAGATCGAAGGCGCCATGCTCGCCATCGGCATAGGCGAAGTCGAAGCCGCCCTGGCGCCCGAGCAGCTCGACGATGCACGGCGACGGGAAATTCATCAAAAATCCCACCGCCTTGCGCCCGGCGGCGTTCGCTTCCCTGATCCGGTTGGGGGGCATGTCACCGTTCATCGGCGCCTCTTCATTGATGCTCTTGGACTACTGGCGAAGCCTAGGGCAAACCCGGGAGGCAGGCCATGCATGTGACACTGACGTCGGACTTCGTGGGCCCGGACGGGCGCATCAAGCTGGGAGAGGAGCCGCTGGCCCGGCTGCGGGCGATCCCGGGCATCGAGATCTCGACCATCGCCGGCCGGCCGACCAACCATCCGCTCGAGGCCAGGGACGTGACCGCCTGTGACATTCTGATCGGCAAGCGCAACCGGCTCGATGCCGACCTCCTCGGCCTGCCTGGCTTTCGGCTCAAACACATCGCCCGGATGGGCGTCGGCTATGATCACCTGGACCTCGACGCCTGCACCAGGGCCGGCGTGCTGGTGACCATCACCCGCGAAGCCGTCAAGCGCCCCCTCGCCTCGGCGATGCTGGCGTTGATGCTCGCTCTCGCCCATCGCCTCTTCGAGCGTGACCGACTCGCCCGCCGCGCCGACTGGGCTACGCGCTTTGCGATCGAGGGCGTCGGCCTCAGCGGGCGCACGCTCGGCCTGCTCGGTGCCGGCAATATCGGCGCCGAGCTGATCCGCCTGGTGCAACCTTTCGGCATGCGGGTCCTGGTGCACGATCCGGGGCTCTCGCCCGACACATTGGCGCAGCTCGGCGCGGCATCGGGCTCGCTCGACGAGGTCGTGCGGCAGGCCGATTTCCTCATGCTCGCCTGCTCGCTCAACGAACGAACGAAGGGCCTGATCAACGCGGCACGGCTGGCGCAGATGAAGCCCACGGCCTTTCTCGTCAATCTGGCGCGGGGCGAGCTGGTCGAGGAGGCGGCGCTGGTGGAAGCGCTCGCCTGTAGCCGCGTTGCCGGTGCCGGCATCGACGTCTTCGAGCACGAGCCGCCGGCCAGGGACAATCCCCTGCTCGGTCTGCCCAACGTGATCCTCGGCCAACACAATTTGGGCATGACCGACGAACTCGACCGGCTCGGGCAGATGGCGGCGGTTGATGCGGTGATCGAGGTGGCCCGGGGCAACCTGCCGGCATCGGCCGTGAACCCCGAGGCGTGGTCCCAAACCTTGCAGAGATTCGCACGTTGAGCAGCTTCAGTGGTGTCTATCCCATTCTCTACAGCTTCTTCGGCGCCGATGGTCGTCTCGACCACGAGGCAATGCAACTGCAGGTCGATCGCTGCATTGCCGCCGGGGTGCACGGCATCGCTGTGCTCGGCAACGTCACCGAGAGCAACAAGTTGACTCAGGCCGAGCGGGTGGAGCTGATGGAGCTGGTGGGCGAGTCCATCGCCGGCCGCGTGCCCTATGCGGTCACCATCGGCGAACCGAGCATCGATGGTCAGAAGGCCCTGGCACGCGTCGCCGAGGCGGCCTGCGCCGACTGGCTCATCCTCCAGCCGCCAGCCGTGAAGGGGGTGCCGGAAAGCGAGATCGTGCGCTTCTTCGGTGCGGTCGCCGATGCCGCGTCGCTGCCGATTGCTGTCCAGAACAACCCGGTCAACATGGATGTCTGGCTCTCGAACCCGAGCCTGCTGGCACTGCACCGCAACCATCCGAACGTCTCGCTTCTCAAGGGCGAGGGTGCCGCGTCCTGGGTGCAGCAGTTGATCGAGGCGACGGGCGGCAGCCTCGACGTCTTCGCCGGGCTCGCCGGCATCGAGCAGATCGCCAACCTCGAGAGCGGCTGCGTCGGCCTGATCCCGGCCCCCGACTGCGTCGATATCCAGGTGCGCATCCACGCGCTCTGGCAGGAAGCGACCGAGGACTCCCGGGCGGAGGCGGAACGGCTCTACAAGGAGGTCTTGCCGCTGATCGTCTTCATGACCCGCAACCTGCAGACCCACCAGCTCGCTGTTGGCAAGCGCTTCGTGGCGAAACGGCTCGGCCTCGCGGAGGTGCATGTCCGAACGCCGGCCGCGACGCCGACGCCGTTCCAGCTCAGGGAGGTCGCCCGCATCGGCGACTGGCTGGGTCCGCTGGGCGGCGAGCGCCGATGAAGCGTTTCCACCCATGGTTGCTGGACTGCCTGGTCAACCAGCGCCTCGCCTGAACAAAACGTCGCCATGGCCACTGTTCAGCGGATCGTCGATATCGCCATGCTCGTCCCGCTGGGCCCCCAGCTCACCGTGGAGCTCGAGTGCCGCTTCAGCCGCCACCGTGTCCATGCCGAGGCCGATCCTCCAGCCTATCTGTGCCAGCATGGCGACCGCATGCGCGGTGCGGTCCCTCACGGCGTGGACGGCATCTCCACCACCCGGCCTCACGCCATGCCCGATCTCGAGACCTGCACCATCGTGGACGTCGGCCTCGAGACCACCGACGTCGCCGGTTGCTGCAAGTGAGGCGTGGTGCTCACCATCACTGCCATCCCCCGCGACGATTCGCCGACCGCACTCTGGCGCACGCTCTGGCCGCCTGCCGCCGCATCGCGGAGGGCGACCGTTGTGAGCGCGCCGGCAATGGCGCGATCGCCGGCGTCCGGTCCGTCCCCGCACGGTGGTCATCAGGCCGCATGAACCTCGCGAGCGGCCATGTCAGGACCGCCATCAGGGGCGCCACACTCAGCGCGAGTGCCGCACCCGGACCATGTTGCAGGGAGCCGATGGACTTCTCGTCGACGAGGATGCCATAGTGGCGGGTAGCGTTGCCCGGACCGCCGCCGGTCATTGTATAGATCAGGCCAAACTGGTTGAAGGTCGGGTTGGGTCTCGGCTGGCCACTCCATCGCCGCTGGGGTTTCGGGCCGGATACGACCCTTCCGCGAAGCTCGGCTGGTAGCCGCCCGACGGCAGCCGATTGCGCGCCAGCTCGCGATTGATCGTCGACGACGACCGCCCCACCCGCCGCGCCATCGCGGTCTGGCTCAGCCCCTCGAGACGCCAGACCACGATCTGCTCGCGCTCCTCAAACGTCAGATGACGGTATCGGCCCTCGCTCATCCTCCCGCCCTCCAAGCGTTTTCAGCATCTTGGCACCTCTGCGCTTGAAGCGGGAATCCACCCGAGCTCGGGGAGGGTTCGTGTTTCGTCGCCTGGGGCGAGTTGCTGCACGGGCTGCAGCCGATAAGGGCTTGTCCCTGGATGGGTGCCTGCTGCTCGCCAACGTGCTCCTGCTGAGCGGCGAGCTGGCCCTCCCGTTCTACGCCGTCCACGCCGCCACCCTGCACGATCCGGCCGCCCAGAACGTCACCCTGTTCGTGCTGACCAACAGCGTCTGCGTCCTGCTCAGCGGGTTCTGGGCAAAGGTCCCGACCCGCCACCGAATCGCGGCCGGCGCACTGCTCGCCGCACTGGCACGTACCATGACCTTTGTTTTCGAGGCGACCGGCCCATGGCAGGTGCCTTACTTCTGCGCCGCGTTCTTCATCTTGCTGACGTGGGACGAGGAGGGCTCGATCCAGGGGCGCTTGACCTATCTCGCCAACCGGCCCCCCGAACACGATCGTCCAGCCTTGGTGGCTACCAGCAGCACGGCCGGCTGGATCGCCGGCATCGGCGTCACGGCACTGCTGGCCATGGCCGGCAACCTCCAGATCGCCCTCACCGCCACTCGCCCATGCCGCCGGGAAAGTGGCAGACGGCGAAGTGGCCGGGGCGATGCTCCCGGAGCGGCGGCACCTCGGCGGCGCAGATCTCGCGGGCGATGGGGCAGCGCGTGCGGAAGCGGCAGCCGCTCGGCGGGTGGATGGCGCTCGGCGGATCCCCCTCGAGCAGGATGCGTCGACGCGACCGCTCGGCTTCGACATCCGGTATCGGCACCGCCGAGATCAGCGACACGGAATAGGGATGGAGCGGTTCCTCGAACAGGGTGGCGGCCGGGGCGGTCTCCATGACCTTGCCGAGATAGAGGACCACGATCCGGTCGGAGACGTGACGGACCACGGCGAGGTCGTGGGCGATGAAGAGGAAGGTGAGGCCGAGCCGCTGCTGCAGGTCGAGGAAGAGGTTGATGACCTGGGCCTGGATGTTGACGTCCAAGGACGAGATCGGCTCGTCGGCCACGATGAGCTGCGGGTCGACCGCCAGGGCGCGCGCCGTGCCGATGCGCTGGCGCTGGCCGCCCGAGAACTCGTGCGGGTAGCTGCCGGCGGCGCGCGGGTTGAGGCCGACGAGCGCCAGGAGCTCCTGGACCCGCTCGTTGACCGCCCGGCCCTGGGCGAGGCCGTGGAAGCGGATCGGCTCGGCGAGGATCTCGCCCACGGTCATGCGGGGGTTGAGCGATGCGAAAGGGTCCCGGAAAATCATCTGCATGCGCCGCCTGAGCGGCCGCATCCCGGCCCGGCTGCGCTGCGCGATGTCCGTTCCCTCGAACAGGATCTCGCCGGCGGTCGGGTCGTGGATGCGGGTGATCAGGCGCGCCAGGGTGGACTTGCCGCAACCCGATTCGCCGACCAGCCCGACCGTCTCGCCTAGGCCGACCGTCAGGTTCACGCCATCGACCGCGTGAATGACCTCCTGCGGGCCGAAGAAGCCCCGGCGCCGCAGCGGGAAATGCTTGACCAGCCCCCGGAGCTCGAGGAGCGGCGCGGCACCGTCCACTGGCCGTCGCCTGCTCGCCGGGCCGACGCTCGACGGCGTCGCCGCCCGAGCCGCGTGCTCCTGGCGCCGCGGCAGGGGCTCGCCCGCCTGCGTCACCCAGCAGCGGGTGCTGCGCCGAGGCCCGATGCGCTCCAGCTCGGGATGCTCGTCGCACTTGGCGATGCGGAACGGGCAGCGCGGGGCGAAGCGGCAGCCCGACGGCATGTCGAGCGCGTCGGGCGGCGTGCCCTCGATCGTGGTCAGGCGCCGGTCCGCCCCCGGATCGCGGTCGAGGCGCGGCACCGCGTTGATCAGCGCCCAGGTGTAGGGATGGCGGGGGTCGGCGAGGAGCTCCTCGATCCTTCCTTCCTCGACCACCTCGCCGCCATACATCACGATGATCCGCGAGCAGACATTGGCGATGACGCCGAGATCGTGGCTGATCATCAGGATGGCGGTGCCGAAGTCGCGGTTCAGCTCCTTCAGGAGATCGAGGATCTGCGCCTGGATCGTGACGTCGAGCGCCGTGGTGGGCTCGTCCGCGATCAGCAGCGACGGCTCGTTGCCGAAGCCCATCGCCAGCATGACGCGCTGCCGCATGCCGCCCGAGAACTCGTGCGGGAAATTGTCGATGGCGCGATCCGGCGAGGTGATCCCCATCCGGCCGAGCAGGCCCACCGCCCGGCCGCGCGCCGCCTCGGGGGTGATGCGGCGGTGAACCAGCAGCGCCTCGACGAGCTGCCGCGCCACCCTGATGACGGGATTGAGCGAGGTCATCGGGTCCTGGAAGACCATGGCGACCTCGCCGCCGCGCAGGCTGCGGATCCGCTCCTTGTCCATCGCCAGCACGTCGTCGCCACGAAAGACGATCTCGCCGCCGGCGATGCGCGACGGCTCCTCGAGGAGCCGCATGATCGAGAGGGCGGTCACACTCTTGCCGGAGCCCGATTCGCCGACGATGCCGACGGTCTCGCCCGCGTCGACATGGAAGCTCACCCCGTCGACGGCCCGCACGACGCCGTTGTCGGTATGGAAATGGACCCGGAGATCATTGACCTCGAGCAGCGGTGCCGTGCTACCGGCCGCCTTGTTCACCGCTGGCTCGGTCATCGCGTGCGGGACCGCGGATCGAGCCAGTCGCGCACGCCGTCGCCGAGGAAATTGAAGCCCATCACCACGGTCAGGATCGCGAAGCCCGGAAAGGCGGCGACCCACCATTGCTGGATGAGCTCGCGGCCCTCGGCGACCATGGCACCCCATTCCGGAACGGGCGGGATCACGCCGAGGCCGAGAAAGCTGAGGCCCGAGAAGGTCAGGATCGCCTGCCCGACATCGAGCGTCACCAGCACGACCATGGGCCCCATGGAATTCGGCATGATGTGGCGCAGGAGGATGCGGCCGGGGCCGTAGCCGATGTTGACCGCGGCCTCCACGTATTCCTGATTGCGCTGCACGATCACCAGGCTGCGGGCGAGGCGGGCGAACTTGGGCCACCACACCACCAGCATGGCGAT
>Ga0116151_10001240_pt1 | contig 23794 bp, 10 predicted proteins | sample AD_UKC117_MetaG_FD_89893 | JGI IMG/M metagenome (GOLD analysis project Ga0116151, IMG submission 89893) | Active sludge microbial communities of municipal wastewater-treating anaerobic digesters from Hong Kong - AD_UKC117_MetaG | ecosystem: Engineered > Bioreactor > Anaerobic > Digestate... | reverse complement strand
GATCCGGATCATCGAGGGCCGCGAGGTGCGCGTCTGCTGCGCCGGCTGCTTCAAAAAGATCGAGAAGGACACGAAGAAGTACTTCGCGAAGATGGACAGGCAGATGGCCGACGACCAGCGAAGCCACTATCCGATGGATACTTGCGTCGTGTCTCACGAACCGCTCAAACGCAGGGGGAAGGACACGGCCTTCGAGTTCGTGTTCAAGAACCGACTCTATCGCCTCTGCTGCGAGGATTGTGCGAAAAAGGTGGAAGAGAACCCGGCGAAGTATGCCGCCGAACTCGATAAGGCGGTTCGCGCCAGGCAGGGCGACAAGTACGCGCTGACAACCTGCCCCGTATCCGGCGAGAAGCTGGGCGGTATGGGCGAACCGGCCGAGCGCATCGTCGCCAACCGACTGATCCGGTTCTGCTGCGCCGGCTGCTTCAGGACTTTTGACAAGGACCCGGCCAAGTACATCGCAAAGGTAGACGCCGCCGCGAAGAAGTAATCGCGACTGCGCAAACGCCGATCATCCATCATCGCTTCCTCTCTGCGCGCCGCGGCCCCGCCGTCGGCGCTTTTTTTTCGCGAATGTTCGACTCGCGCCAGTTGTGGCCCCACACACACGAACGCCGGATTTGAACAACACTCGATGCGTGCGGACACACAGCGACAGCGGGTCAGCGACACTCACGACGCGCTTCATCCACCTATGCCCATAGACTTGTCCCAATTTTGTGGCTCGGCACACGGCTTGCAATGAACTCACGAGGAGTCGAACCGCTGCGCCCGCAAGATGCGTCGTGCGACCTCTGTCACATGCGCAGCGCTGCAATGAATGAACAGGAATTGGCATCAATCCAATACCGCTTGACGAACCCGATGGATAACTTCATTAATCGCAGTCGGGCGGCACATCGCATAAACAGGGACAGAAAGGCAGGCATCAATGGCGCGATTCACACTCCTTACGCTCACATTCACATTCATCACGTCTGTCGCTTCCGCTCAGACAGTGACCGTCACGACGGCCGAGGATGTCATTGACATCAACGCATCCACGGCGACAGTCGCGGACCTGCCGGGCCCGGACGGAAAAGTCTCGTTTTCGGAGGCGATGATCGCGACGAACAACACTCCGGGGCATCAGACGATCGCCTTCGCCATACCGCAGAACGAGTGGACGCTTCAGTTTGTGTATCCCGGGCGCGCCGTTCTGCGAACGATCACGGGATTCTACCTGCGTTCGTTCGACGACGTGACGATCGACGGCACGACCCAGACGGCGTTCACCGGCGACACAAATCCCGATGGGTGCGAAGTCGCGTTGTTCGGCGGCGAGATCTTCATCAACGGCGACAACAGCGTGATTCGCGGATTCGACAGCACGAGCATACAGCTCACGGGTTCCAACGGCGTCGTCGAAGACAACACGGGCACGATGAACATCACGGTCTTCGGCGGAAACGGCGGGATCATCCGAAACAACCACGCATCGACGATCAAGATCGATCGCTCCAACGACAACGTGATCGTCGGCAACACGACGATGCGCGTTCGCGTTCTCGGATTCGTCAGCGATTTCGGCACGGGCCCCGTCCTGAACACGCGCATCGGGGGACCGGCGCTCGCCGATCGCAACTACATCACGGGGTACGGAACCTTCAACGGCGAGGGCTTTCCGGCCGGAAGCAGCGTGCAGTTGTTCGACACGGCCGGGACCCTTGTCGAGAACAACTGGATCGGAACGACGCCTGACGGCCTTTCACAAGGCAGCGCCGCTTCCACGGTCGGCGTCGGCTTCGAGGCGCACAATGACAACGTCGTTGTTCGGAACAATCGCATTGCCGCGATTCGCGCCGTCGGCATTGGTCCCCACGCGACGGGACTCGTCTTCGGGACGGGCATCTACGTCGACGGCGACGTCTCCGACATTTCGATCCTCGGCAATACGATCGGGCTCAACGCCAACGACGAGCCGGTCCTTGGCAGCGTGACAGGAATCGACGTTACGAGCGTGGGCGCCGCGGGAGCCGTGAAGATCGGCGGCGATGCGCCGGGCGACGCGAACGTCGTCGCGGGCCATCGATTCGCCGGCGTCAGCGTTCGCAACGGCACGAATGGCGCGACGATCTCGGGGAACTCGATCTTCGCCAACGTCGAACTCGGTATCGATCTGCATCCGGCGACGAATACGATCGGCGTCACACCGAACGACGCGCTGGATGCGGACTCGGGCGGCAACGGCCTGCAGAATTTTCCGACGCTCGCTCCCGCGACCATCGCCGCGGGAGTTCTGCAGGTGGACGGCGCCCTGGCCAGCCACGCCTCGGAGTCCTTCCGGATCGAGTTCTTCACGAACATGGAATGCTCCGCCTCCGGCAATGGCGAAGGTGAGTTCTTCGTGGGCGGGATCGACGTCCAGACGAACGCCGCGGGCCAGGCGATCTTCTCAGCCGATCTGCCCATCGCCCTCGGAGCGCCCGACGGCCTCGTGACGGCCACGGCGACGCGAGCTTCGACCGCGGACACGTCAGAATTCTCCGCCTGCGCCGATATCACTGTCATTGCATCCGCGCCGGGCGATATCGACGGCAATGGCGTCGTCGACGCAACTGACGCGCAGCTGCTCGCTTCGGTCCTGAGCGGCCTCGACACGGATCCGACCCACGCTCAGCGTGGCGACCTGAATCAGGACGGATCAACGGACGGTGACGATATCCAGATGTTTGTCAGCCTCATCGGCGGCTGACTCGCACATCAACGCGGAACACAGGACGGCCCCATCGACTGCGCGCTCGATGGGGTCGTTGTCGTTCGTAGTAACGAGGTCGGCTTATCAGTGTGGGCGAACGAAGGTGACTACAAAATCCATCGTCGCAGTCGTCCCGTCGGCGACAGACGCAGCCAGACGACCACGCGTCGGCGTCGCGCGCCCGGCGGCGCGTCGGGCCATCGACGGTTGTCGACCAGGGCAATCTTCAGGACGCGCCGGCGCAAATGGGCCAGACGATCCGTAATTTCATAGCGCATGACGTCCCGCAGCGCCCGGAGGTCCACCCCCGCGACCCCACCAGAGTTGGACACGATCTCCTTCCGCACCCACTCAAGAAAGGCCGCGGCGTCGCGTTCATAGCGGCGATCGGGCGCGAGCACGGTATTGCCGGCAAAACGCATAAAGAGCGATGCAAATGCGTCCCCCAGTACCGCGACAGTCAGAGGAAGTCTCGCCCGTGCGGCGATCAGGCGTTTACGTTTCAGCGTCAGGGCGTGCAGATCGACGCCGGGCAGTCGGGCCAGCGATTCGACCCGCGTTTCAGACGAACCTCCGGCGCCGTCTGCGCGTTGCGCCTTGCGTCTTGCGGCGTCATCCGTGACGAGCCGCGCGAACTCCGCCTGCAGTGATTGCAAATTCACGATCGCGCCGCCTTCCAGATTGACCGCGCCCGCGTAAGCTCATCCCGCAGTTCGGCGAACGGCGGAATATTCTCGTCGCGCTCCAGAATGACGCCCTTGACCGGGGCGCGGCGCACAATCTCCTCCAACAGCGCCCAGACTTCGGGCGGCGTGGCGTCGGAGTGGCTGTCGATCAGAACATCGCCGTCCCAGCGCCCACCCACAAAGTGAAGCTGCACGACGGCGTCCAGCGGCAGTTCATCGATCATCGCGGCGGCGTCGAACCGATGGTTGACGGCGTTCGTGTACAGGTTGGTCACGTCGAGCAGGAGCCCGCAGCCGGTACGATCGACGAGTCGCCGAAGAAACTCGGCCTCGCTCATCTCGGCGCCGGGCATTCGCAACGTGTACGTGATGTTCTCCAGAATCAGCGGGACATCGATCGTCTTCCGCGCCGTCTCGACATTGCGAACGATCGCATCGATCGCCTCATGGGTGAACGGCAGAGGTGAAAGATGACCGATGTCGATGCCGCCGGCCCGTGTGAACGCGATGTGTTCGCTCCACCAGGGGCAACGCACGCGCCGGACGACGTCGGCGACGCGTTCGAGATACCGCTCGTTCAGACCTTCGGCGCTGCCGAGCGAGAGATCCAGACCGTGGGGGATGAGCGTGAAATGGTCCGCCAGAAGCTGAAGCTCGGCGTCGCCCTCGCGTCCACGATCGAGAAAATGGTCGACTGTGATCTCGAGAAAATCGACCTCGCGCCGATGGAGAAACAGATCGCCCCTGAAGGGCGCCCGAAAGCCGAGCCCCACGCCGAGGGCGGGCAGGTTGGAGAATCGATCGTTCATCCGCCCCCGCATCCGCCACAGCCGCCGCCACAACCCCCACCACCGCAGCCGCTTCCGCAACTACTTCCGCAACTGCTCCCGCACGAGGAGATCATGCCCGCATTTGCGCTCGACGCCTTGAAGAGTTCGTGCACTTCCGACATGCCCGTCGTTCCGAGCACGGCAAGACCAAACACACTGACGGCAAGAAGCGACGACGCGTCGTCCTCTCGCGTCAGGGCCGTTCCGAGTGACGACCTGGCGCCGCCGAAGACAACCTTCAGCCGTTCGACATAGCGCCTGCCAAGACTGGAGAGTCTGCGAGGCCGACTGACGGCATAGTGTGTGATCGTGGCGCCGATGGCGATAACGATCAGAAAGCCGACATTGTGCTTCCCGCGGGAGAGCGCGATGGCGAGTTTGTATCCGCCCAGCGCGAGAATGACCGCCGCGCCTGCAAACCCGATCATCCGGCGCCTCGTTCGCGACTCAGCCGGCAGAAGGTACTTCGCCTCCTCGTTTTGTCGCCGCGCCTCGCGAAGATGCGCATCGACCGCCGAGGCGAGGCTCGCGCCGAAATAGTCCTTCGCCTTTCGCGCGTGGACCGTGAAGTCGTACACCTCACGTTCGATCGGGCTCAGGTTGTTGAGATCAACGGGCGCCGACGATCGACGGACGAGCCGTTTCGAGCCACTGGCGTCCGTCACGAGTACGCCGCGCCGCACCAGGTTGAAGACCGCCAGCCGCACCACTTCCTGCACATCGCCGCGCAGATGGGCGATGGTGTAGGGATCGAGCGACTCCGGCGCCTCCGGTGTCGGAAGGTCACGCGTCGAATCGGCGAAATAAGCGGCGATCCAGCCAAAGACGACGACAACCAACGACACGACGAGATAGACCTTCAGAAAGTCCGGCCCGTACATGTTGGCGATGGCGTTGTCACGCAGGAAGTCCATCAGTGGCGCCCCCCTCTTCCATTCATCCTTCGACGAATCGGCCCGATCGCGGAACACGTCACATTACCCGGACGGCGCGGCCCGGGCGACGACTTCCACCCGATAATAACGGCGCCGGCGCTCGCACCCCACGCCGAAACGTCGTGTCGCCAATAAGCTATGCGCGCCGCCCTGATCTATCGGGATTCCCTGAATTCTAGTGAATCCGACTGGCCCCTGTGGGCGAACGCATTGTACGTATACGAGCGGATTTCGGATTATCGGAATCCGATTCATTGACGCGGAGTGATCACCCGAGAGCCGGAAGTCTCATTAATGCAGAGCCTAACGACCGTTCGGATCATCCAGTTCGTGCTGGAATCGCTGGGGGTTCGTCGATCGGAAACCCAGATTCGAGGCGCCGTCTCTGACTATGAGGCGTCGGAATCGCTCGTTCGCGTGTTATCCGGATGCCTGATCCGGCTTGGGGTCCGCACGCGACGCGTCGCGATGACCTTCGAGGACGCGCTGAAGGCGACCGATCATCGCAGCGGCTTTCTCTACCTCTGCAAGCCGACGGATCCCGGCGCGGCCCTGGCGATCCTCGACGGAAAACTCCGCCTGATCAGCCGCGACGTCGCCGCATCCCCGGCGCCGATCGACATCGAGACGGTCCATACGACGCTCGGACTCGGGCCCCGGGACAACGTTGAATTCCTCTCGTTCGAACCCCATGCGAATCTTGACTCGGCGCGAGAAGACGCCGACGGGAATCACGAGCTCACGCCCTTTCGTCGACTCATGGGGCTGTTCGCCCCCGACGCGCGAGATATCGCCGTCGTTATCCTGTTCGCTGTCGGCGTCGGAATCCTGTCGCTCGCGACGCCGATTGCCGTCCAGTCGCTCGTGAACTTCGTGGCGTTTGGTGGTCTCGTCCAGCCGCTGTTTGTCATCGGGATTCTCCTGTTTGCGTTCCTCGCGATGGCCGGCGCCATCGGGGCGTACAAGTCGTACATCGTCGAGGTCCTGCAGCGACGCCTGTTCGTTCGCGTCGTCGGCGACCTGGCCCATCGGCTCCCGAGGGTGCGTCTCGACGCGTTCGATTCCCGAAGTGGTCCGGAACTGGTCAATCGGTTCTTCGATGTCTTCACGGTACAGAAGGCGAGCGCGACGTTCCTGCTGGACGGCGTCGGCGTCCTGCTCCAGGCCCTGATCGGTCTCATCATTCTCGCGTTCTACCATCCGTTTCTGCTGGCGTTCGACATCGTCCTGATCGCGGCGATTCTGTTCGTCGTGTTCGTCCTCGGTCGCGGCGCCGTCCGCACGGCGATCCGCGAGTCGAAAACCAAGTACGCCGTCGCCGCGTCGCTGGAGGAAATCGCGCTGAATCCCCTGCTGTTCAAGCAGGCGGGCGGCGGCGACTACGCATGGCGACGCACGGACGCGCTGGCGGCGGACTATGTCGACGCGCGACGAAAGCACTTTCGCGTCGTGCTTCGGCAGATCGTTGGCGCCGTGACGCTGCAGGCGATCGCGGCGACAACATTGCTCACGCTCGGCGGCTTCCTCGTGATACAGGGCGAGCTGACGCTCGGACAGCTGGTTGCGGCGGAGTTGATCGTGTCTGTCGTCCTCGCCTCTTTCGCGAAGTTCGGCAAGCACCTGGAGAGCATCTACGATCTGCTTGCCGGCGTGGACAAACTGGGGCAGCTCATCGATCTTCCGCTGGAGCGCCAGGGCGGCGAGGACATCTCCGTTCGGACAGGCCCCGGCGCCCTGCGCCTGATCGACGTCGGCTTCGACTACGGTGGCGCCGGCGCGACGATCGAGAATATCAACCTCAATGTCGAAGCCGGCGAGCGGCTGCTGATCGTCGGCGACCACGGAACGGGCAAGAGCACCTTGTGCGAACTGATCTGTGGTGTTCGGACGGCGACGCAGGGTCGCGTCGAACTCGACGGTGTGGATCTGCGCGAGATGAGTCTCGATGCGATCCGCCGCCACATTGCCATCGTCAAGGGAATCGAGGTCGTCGAGGGGTCGATCTCTGAGAACATCCGCCTTGATCGATCAGACATCACGCACCAGCAGGTGCGAGATGCGGTTCGCGCCGTCGGTCTGCTGGATGACATCCGAGAGCTGCCCAACGGGTTTGAGACGCAGCTCAATCACCTGGGAAGACCATTGTCCTACGGTCAGGCCTGCCGCCTGATGGTCGCCCGGGCCATCGCCGGAACCCCGCGCATCCTCGTACTGGACAACCTGCTGGACGACTTCGACGCGTCCGCCCGCGCCGATGTCGTCCGCGCGATCCTGTCGCCCGATCGCCCCTGGACCGTGATCCTGACCAGCCAGACGGCGCACCAAATCAAGGAACTGACGCGCAGCGTGGCGCTCGAGAGCGATCGCGCCCTCGTGCGGGCATCGTGATCGCAAGGAGCAACGACGTGGCGAAGGGACTTTCAACAACACGGCGCGAACTGTCCGCGATGCGGATGACGCAGTCGTCCAAATGGACGATGCGGCTTGCCCTCGGCATCGGCGCGAGTCTCGTCGTGGGAACCCTGCTGATGGGACTTCTGCCCTGGCAGCAGAACGTGCCCGGCGCAGGTCGCGTCGTCGCCTACCTGCCGATCGAGCGACAGCAGTCCGTCGACGCACCGATCGGCGGAAGAATCGTGGATGTTCACGTCCAGGAAGGTTCGATCGTCAGGAAAGGCGACCTCCTGCTTGTTGTCTCCGACCTGGATCCGCAGTTCATGGGGCGACTGGAACAGCGCAGGCAGGCGATTGAATCGAAACTCAGCAGCTACGAGGAGAAGGTTCTGACCTTCGAATCCCAGATTCAGAATCTCGAGGCGGTCAGAGACCTCACGATCACGGCGGCGCAGTTCAAGGTCGAGACGGCCAAGGAGAAGGTCAACGCGGCGCGCCAAAAGCTGGCCGCCACCGAGGCCTCGCTCGTCGCGGCGGAGGCACAGTTCGCGCGGAAGAAGAATCTCTTCGAGGCGAAGGCGGTTTCCAAGCGGGACCTGGAAGTGGCACAGCGCGACCTCGAAATCGCCAGAACCTCCAGGATCAGCGCCGAGGCCGACCTGCAGGCCGAACTGGCCAACCAGCAGGCCCTGGAGACGGAACTGCACAAGATCGAGCAGGATACCGCCGTGAAAATCAACGACGTGCGCGGTAAGGTTCAGGAAGCGCGGGGTCAGGTCGCCGACACCCGCGACAGCCTTGCGAAGATCGAAGGGGAGATCAGCAAGGCGCAGACACAGCGCCTGACGGCGCCGATGGACGGCGTGGTATTTCGCCTGTCGGCCAACCTGTTCGGGCAGATCGTCAAGTCGGGCGACAAGCTGCTTGAGATCGTGCCGCAGACGGACAATCGCGCCGTCGAGCTCTGGGTGGACGGCAATGACGTTCCGCTCGTCACGGCGGGCGCCAAAGTCCGGCTCCAGTTCGAAGGCTGGCCCGCGGTCCAGTTCGCCGGCTGGCCGAGCGTCGCTGTCGGAACCTTCGGCGGCGTTGTGGACCTCGTGGATGCAACCGATGACGGCAAAGGCAAATTCCGAATACTCGTGCTCCCGGACGATTCCGACGAGGAGGCCTGGCCGAGCGCTCACTACCTTCGCCAGGGCGTTCGGACCAAAGGCTGGGTGCTGCTCAACGAAGTCAGCATCGGTTACGAAATCTGGCGGCAGCTCAACGGCTTCCCGCCCGTCACGTCGCCGGATGCGCCCAAGGACGACATCGCGCGGAAGCGCGTGAAGTGACTGCCGGGACTCGAGATTCATGAAGACCCAACATCGATCGATTGCGATGACGATCATCGCGACCGCCATTGTCGGCCCTCTCGGAGGCTGCGCCGCATGGGAAGGCGCCCTCGACGACAAGCTCGAACGCTCCGTCAGCGCGCGGCTTCGTGACATTCGCCCTGTCGATCTGCGATCGCTGGCCACGCGCCCGCCGTCGACAGTCGACGAGAAGATCGACCTGTTCACGCAGCGCCGCCCGAACGACACGTCGCCCCCGCCGGCGTCATTGTCGCTCGGCGTCTCCGACGCGCGGCTGGCTTCGATTCAGAACAACCTGACACTCCAGGCCGCCTTCGTTGATCCGAAACTCGCCAAGACCTATATCACGGAGGAGAAGGCGAAGTTCGACGCGCTGATCAGCGTCAATCTCGATCTGTCGCGCAAGGATTCTCCGGCCCTGGACGGCGATCTCGTCACGTTCACATCCGCCAGCAAGGAAATTGACAAGAAGACGGCGAAGCTGACGCGCGTCGAGCAGACGAAGGACAATCTCGATCTCGGCGTCGGACTCGATGTCCCGCTGCCCACGGGCGGCAAGGTCAAGCTCCGCTCGCTCTGGAGCGAACAGAATCTCTATCAGCCCGCCTTCTTCGATCAGTTCGTCAGCGCCAGCAAGTTCTCCATCAGCCAGCCGCTGCTTCGCGGAGCGGGTGTCGCCGTGAACACGGCCGCCATCCGCATCGCGCGCCTGAACGACAAGGCCATCGAAGCGAAGACGAAACTGAAGGCGATTCGCGTTCTGGCGAAAGTTGAGAAGGCCTACTGGAAACTCTATGCGGCGACAAAGGAGCTGGACGTCCGCCGTCAGCAGTACGATCTGGCGTTCGACAACCTCGAACTCGTTCGCAAGCGCGTCACACAGGGGCTGACGGCGGAAATTGAGATCGTGCGTTCGGAAGTCGGCATTGCCAAACGCATGGAGGCGCTGATTGTCGCCGAGACGAATCGTCGTCTGGCCGAGCGCGAACTGAAGCTGCTCCTGAACATGGACAATATCGATCTGGACTCCCCGACAACGATCCGGATCACGAGCGAACCACAACTGCTTCATTACGTGTTCGATCGGGACACGCTGGCCGCGCGGGCGCTGGAGCAGCGCATGGAGATGCTCGAACTCGAAGTCAAGCTTGCGGCCGACGCCGTCAAGATCGATTTCGCCCGCAACCAGACTCTGCCCCTGTTCATGGTCGACTTCGAATATGGCGTCCTGGATCGAAAGGACTCATTCGGATCGGCGTTTCGCGGCGCCTGGGACTTCGACAACGTCGACTACAAGCTGGGCCTTCGCGGCGAAATTCCCATCACGAACGAAGCGCGAAAATCCAAGCTGCGACGGGCCGTGCTCACGCGTTCCCAGCGGCTCGCAACGAAGAAGCTCCGCGAAATCACGATCCGCCGAGAGGTCTTCGACACGCTGGATGTCCTCGAACAGAACTGGCAGCGCATCCTGGCGGCGCGTCAGAATGTGATCGTGTCGGGCATGAACTACGAAATCGAGTTCAAGCAGTTCGACGAGGGCCAGCGCACGATGCGCGAAGTGCTCGAGGCGCTGACATCGCTGGGGGACGCCCAACTCAAGGAAATCAAGGCCATGATCGCCTACCAGGAGGCGCAGATCGACCTCGCCTACGCGACGGGCACCCTCCTCGGCTACTCCGACGTCGATGTCGATTCGATTCCGATTCCGAACTGACAGCCCCACGGACGGCGCCTATTCCGGACCATCGCCGCATCGACATCAATCGGATGGCGACAACAGATCGACGAATCGGCGGATTTCCTCTGACGTCGACGGCGTCATTTTCAATTCGCGACATCGCGTCCCTTCGCCGCGCGCATCCCAGATTCGAATCGTGTAGTCTCCGGAACAGGAGAAGAGACACTCCCCGCCCGCGCAGAAACGCAGACCGTCCACGCTGTCCAGATGTCCGCGAAGCTGAACGAGTTCAGCGCCACTGCCGGCGTCCCAGACGCGGATCATGCGATCCCGCCCGCCCGTGATGATTCGAGAGCCGTCCGGCGACACGATGACGGATCGAAAGACGCCCTCGGATTCACCGAAGCTCCGCACATCATCCGAACCGATGTCGTCAATGATGTTCACCTGCGCCAGCGCGGCGCAGATGCGACGGGAATCCGCCGAGAAGGCGATCTGTCCACTCGCTTTCGGCCACGAGCGGATCATGTCGAAGGACTCAGCGTCGAACAGGCACACGCCGCCATCCATGGACTCGCCCGTGGCGATGAAGCGTCCGTCGGGGCTGAATTCCGCGTACATGCCGCGCAGCCGCGCGACCTCCCTGAGGTCGTCCATCCTGAAAATGTGCGTCTCGCTGTTCACAGCAACGGCGAATCGCCTGCTGCGGGAATCCACACTGATCCCGCCGACGTTCTCGCCGATCCACTCATCGATCACACATCCTCGCGTGACGCCCGCGTCGGCGTCGTGAACTTCCAGCATCAGTTTCGAACTGTCCGCCGACTTCCATGCGACAATCAGTATCGCCCCCTGATCCGCGAAACGAACGGCGATCGGCGTCGCGCCGTCGATGTTCTCACGTGAAATCGTTGTCACGGGCGACCGTCGCGACAGATCCCAGAGAATCAGTTCGCTGGCGATCGACGCCAGCATGGCCCCGTCGGGGCTCACATCCATGTCGCGAACCTGATAGGTATGACCGCGCAGAACGCCGTGATCGCTGGCGGTGTCGACGTTCCACATCCGCAGGGCGCTGCGATCGCAGCTGGCCACCCGCCGGCCGTCGGGACTGAAGGCCACGTCGTTGACGGGCTCGCGATGACCGACAAGTACGCCGGCCGATGCGCCCGTGGCGGCGTCCCAGAGCCGAACGATCCGATCCTCCCCGCCACTCACGAGCTTCGTTCCGTCCCGATTGAAGGCGATCGCCAGCGCCGCGTCCGTGTGGGCTTCGTCGATGGCCCATTCAAGCTCGATGCCCGGCGACAGGCGCCACATGCGAATCTCGCGATTGCGCCCGGCGGTCACGAATCGCGCATCGTCGGGACTGAACGCCGCATCGCCGACACCTTCCGGATGCGGCGGAAGATCGGCAATCCGTCGCCCGCCCTCGACATCCCAGAGCGAGGCGTCAAACGGCTCACGCAGGTTCATGATCGCCATGAGGCGCCCGTCGTCGCTGAAGCGGATGTTCCCGCGCCTGACATTCGTCGCCTCGATCGCGCGATGCGCGCAGAGGAGCTGGGCCGTCGCCGCGCCTGCGTCCGGCCAGTTCTTCAGCGCGCATCGGCCGCTCGAAAGTTCGACACTCAGTTGCAGCGACAGCGGAATCGATAAACGCTCGGCCGCAATGCGAATCGGCGACATCAGCTCGGCGCGCCCCTGCGGCTCGATCAGAATCAGCGCGTCTCCCCATCGCGTCATCGCGACGTTTCGAACTGTATCGAATCCCTCGTCAGCGATGATCGCCAGATCCGGCGAGCGCAGGCGAACCAGCCGCCCGGTTTTCTCGGCGCTGTGGGCCTGCCTGACCAGGAGAACCTCGCCGCCGTCCCGACTGAAGGCAATCTGCGAGTTGAGTCCATGGCCCGGCGCCTCAACGACGGCGACGGATTGATCCAGTTGGCCGAAGAGATAACGCCACTCCCAGCCGCGAAGCGATTCCGGCGCCCGAAGCAGATGCTGTTCGGCGCCCGGAATGTCCTGATCCCGAATGGCGCCGCTCGCCGCCGCCAGCCCGCCGAGATAGGCGGAAACAGCCGACTCTTTCGCGTACGCCTGCGCCTCGCGTCGCGCGGCGCCCTCCCGCACCGCGAGCCAGGTCACACCGGCCAGCCCCAGGACGAGACTGACCAGCGTGGCAAACGCGCCGGCGACGACGGCGCGATGTCGCCGGGCAAATTTCCGCGCCTGGTACAGGGCGCTCGCCGGCCGGGCGTCGATGGGTTCGTCGTTGAGATACCTTCGAATGTCGGCCGCGAACTCGGCGGCGGAGGCGTAGCGCCGATCGGGCGCCTTGTCCATCGCCTTGGCGATGATGGTCTCGATGTCGCCGCGGAGTCGCTCGTCGTGCAGCGTGAGCCGCGCGGGTTCGTTGTCCCTGATGACCTGGGCCGCCTCAAAGATCGAGACATCCGTCAGGTCATGGGGCCGCCTGCCCGACATCAGTTCGTACGCGATCACGCCGAGCGAATAGACATCGCATCGCGTATCAAGGTCGCCGCCGGCGCCACTCAGCTGCTCGGGGCTCATGTAGGAGAGCGTGCCGACCACCTGCCCCGCCCGGGTGAAAATCGTATTCGCTGTCGCTTCCGGATCGACGCATCGGGCGATGCCGAAGTCGAGCACCTTCGGCCGACCGCCGCCAACCGACGCGCTGTCCGCCGATGAGTCCTCGCTCGTCCCCGGCGCTTCGTCGTCACTCCCGGCGACGACAAGAATGTTCGCCGGTTTCAGATCGCGATGGATGACGCCCTTCTGATGCGCGTGATGCACGGCGTCCGCCGTCAGCGCCAGTAGTCGCAGGCGTCGCCGGACATCCAGGTTTCGTCGGCGCGCGTACTCGTCCAGCGGAAGCCCTTCAATCAGTTCCATCGCGAAGAACGGCAGCCAGTCCGTCCCGACACTCGCGAATCCCGATTCATAGACGTGCGCGATGCCCGGATGCTGGAGTCTGCCGAGCAGATGCGCCTCCCGCTGAAATCGCTTGATGAGCTGGCTCGACGCCATGTGTGTGCGGATGACCTTCAGGGCCACTCGCCGGCGCGGGTTCTCCTGTTCGGCCTCGTAGACGACGCCCATGCCACCCTCGCCGATCTTCCGAATCACGCGATAGTTGGCGATCGTCACGGGCGTTTCGACGACGCCGTGCGACGACTGCGGCGCCTCGTCGATCAGCTGATGCAGCGCGTGGCGGCCTTCCTGAATGGCGTTGTCCGAGAAGACGTCGTCATCCGACAGGGCGTCGTATCCGAGAAGCGATTCGACCTCGCGAATGATGGACGTGTCCCCCGCCGCCTCACGCTGAAGCAGCGCGTCGCGTTCTTCCGGCGCCGCATCCAGGCACGCCCGCATGATCCGGCTCACGCGCTCGTGTCGATTGGGTTCGTTCATCAGGAATTCGTTTCAGTGATTCGCTTTCGCAACCACGCGCGGGCGATGCGCCAGTCGAGTTCGACTGTCCGACGAGACACACCCAGCAGATCGGCGATTTCCTCGGCGTTCAATCCGGAAAGAAATCGAAGTTCGACGATCCGCGACTGGCGCGGGTCCAGCTTTGACAGCTCCGCGAGCGCGTCATCCAGCTCGACGAGGTCGATCTGAGCGGTCTGATCCGTCAGGTAGTTGTCGTGAAGCGTGATTTTTGCGGCGCCCCCGCCCCGCTTCAGCCGCCGTCGGTCCCTCGCATGGTCCGCGAGCACCTGTCGCATGGCCGTCGCGGCGACCGCCATGAAGTGCCGCCGGCTCTCCCAGGAGTTGCTCGCGCTCTTCACGAGCTTCAGGTAGGCCTCATGGACCAGCGCCGTCGGCTGCAATGTGTGTTCCGGGTTCTGGGCCCGAAATAGGACCGCCGCCTGGGCCCGAAGGTCTTCATAGACGAGCGGCAGCAGGGCCGCGGCGGCGGATGAATCGCCCGCCCGTACCTTCGCCAGCATCTGCGTGACGTCGCTCTCGCTCACCGACGATCCTCGATCGAACGAATCCCCGACTTCCCGCGTCCTCGTTCCGACATCCGACGTATCGGCGACTCAACTCCGTAGATCCCAATAGCTTATGGAATCTCGGGGCGATCGTCCGAGATTGTTTTGCGCTGGGCGCCCCCAAAAGGCGTCTACGAAGGCGTGGAAGCCACGTTGGGGGGCGCCGCCGAGACAACTGCGATTCTCCGCGATTGTCATCGTCGTCGCAAATGCGTGAATGGCCCACACCCTACCCCATGAAACGGGCGGCGACAGACGTTATGTCGCCCGCTCACGAAGACGGTCAGGCAACCCCACGGCGCCTGGCCGTCTTCGATCTTTTCGGACGCAAGCCGGCGTCCGGAGCCGTTCTTACGTCGCCCGCCGACAACTTGGGCGCGCCGTCAGGTCCTCGATCAAGGTTGCCAACAGCAGGAGCTCGAAAATGCCATCCGTCGCCCATCCAGTTCACCATGAGTCGCTGCGCCTGCGGATCATCCGACGCTGCGCGTGCGCGCTGGCGCTCACCTTCCTCCTGTCAAACGCATCGACACTCACGGCGCAAACGACATACAACTGGACGGGCAACCAGAACAACAACTGGGACAACGGCGGCAACTGGGGAGGCGCCTCGGGCTACCCGGATGACCCGATGCACAACGCCAACTTCGACTCCTCGAACTACGGCCAGAGCGATCTGGTCATCGACACGCGCGGCGGGACCTTCGACATCCTCAATCTCCAGATGTTCGCGGCGGAGGAGCCGCTGACCTTTCGATCATCGGAGAACAATCCCGGATTGATTCGTGTTCACGGCAACGTGCGGTTCGGGAACAACGGCGTTAACGCCCCCACCGGGGCGCATGTGTTTGAGACCAATGTCGAGGTCGTGAATGCCAGCGAGTGGTCACGCGGCCTGAATCACTACGTCGATTTCCTCGGCGTCCTTTCGGGGGCGGGGACATTGACCGCGACGGCGAACGCAGAGGGCGTGGGACGGACACACTCGATCTGGAGGAACGCCAACACGTTCACCGGAACGCTGATCATTCAGGATGTCTACGTCGACATCCAGAACCGCAACGCGTTTCAGAATGCCAACGTCGTGATCAACTATGACGACGGCTTCGATATCGACGGCGCGACGCTGGCCGGCCAGACAGTCAACATCGGTTCGCTCAGCGGCACGGGGCGGCTCGACTTCCAGGCCAGCCACTTCGTCACGACCACCAACTCGAATACCACCTTTTCCGGCGTGCTTCGCAGTACCGGTAGCAACTCCCAGGCCCGCAACTTCACGAAGGCCGGCGCCGGAATCCTCACGCTGTCCGGGCAGATCACCAACTTTGGCACGCTCTACAACACCGGCGGCGGCGAGGTGGAAATCCTCCACGGCGGAACCTGGCAGCGACTTGAAGCCGACAGTGGCACGATCGATATTCGCGGCGGCGCGACGGTCAACCTCGCCAACGATGGCCCGAACGTGTTTTTCCTGAACGGCGGCGGCAGTGTCTTCATCCGCGAAGGCGCCGACGTGACATTGACTGGAACGGCGACCAATCCGCCGCCGCGCGTCATTCAAACAGGCGGAGGCTCGTTCAACGTCAGCGGTTCGGGCAGCACGCTCACCGCGCCGCAAATCACTGTCGGCCCATCGGGTACCGGCTCACAACTCTTCGTGGCGGACGCTGGCGGCGCGGCGGATGTCGGCTTGCTTCAGGTCGGTGATATTGCACCCGACGACGGATCGTCGGGCGCCGCGGCGGCCAGCAATAGCGGCGTCATCGACGCCGACCAGATCTCCCTTTTCCCACGCGGCTCGCTGCTCGTCTCCGGCGGTCAGGTCATCGCGGACCAGATCGTGGTCGGAGGATCAACGGAACCGATGGCATTGTCTGACGGCTCACCTGGCGCAGCGCTGGTCATAGGCGGAAGCGGCGGCAGCACAACGTTCAACAACGTCATCCAGAATAACGTCGGCGGCGCCGGCTCAGTTAGAAAGGAAGGCGCCGGCACGCTGACGCTGGGCGGCGCGAATACGTTCTCCGGTGGCGTCACGGTCAACGGCGGAACCCTGCTGGCGACAAACACGTCCGGCTCCGCGACGGGCCCCGGCAATGTCACTGTCGCCAGCGGCGCGACGCTCGGCGGCACGGGCGCATGCGCCGGCGCGGTGACCGTCCATTCCGGCGGTACTGTCGCGCCGGGCGCGTCGATCGGCACTTTGACGGTCGGCAACGCGACCTTCGAAGGTGGTTCAAACTTGAACATTGAGTTTTTTGCGGGAACTTCGACAGTCCAATCTGACAAGCTCGTCGTAAACGGGACCGCGACCCTCGGAGGGATGCTGAACATCACCAGACTCAGTGGCTCAGTATCTCTTCCGAGCAATCCCTTCGTCATCCTGACGGCGGACAACCTCGTCGGTACATTCGACCAGATTATCACGCCCTTCGGTTCCCTATGGAATGTCGTTTATGACAGAGTTACGGGCGAGGTTCGTGTCGGAATCTGTCTTGACTCCGACAATGACGGCGTTTGCGACGAAAATGATATCTGTTCTGGCTTCGACGATCATCTCGACGCGGACGGCGACGGCGTACCGGATGGTTGCGACATCTGCCCCGGTTTCGACGACAGTGTCGATGCCGACAACGACGGAGTGCCCGATGGCTGCGACATCTGCCCAGGCGGCAATGATACCTTGGACACCGACAGCGACGGCGTCCCGGACTTTTGCGATCCGTGCCCGCTCGATAACCCCAACGACTCCGATTCCGATGGCGTGTGTGACTCGAACGATATTTGCCCCAGCGCCAATGACACGTCTGATGCAGACAGTGACGGCATTCCCGATGGCTGCGACACGTGCCCCAGTTCGCCCAACGTCCACAATGTCACGCAGGACGCGTACTATCCGACGATCCAGGCCGCGCTCGACGCCGCACAGGACGGCGACGTGATTCAGCTCGGCGCATGTACGTTTACAGAAAACGGCCTGACGATTCCGCAAGGCGTCAATGTGACGCTGCAGGGCGCGGGCGCCGCCGCAACGACAATTGACTGCAACAACGCCGGCCCCGCCATCACGATCAACGGCGGCGCTACGCCGAGCACATCGGTCATCCGTGACCTCGCGATCACGGGAGGTGGTAGTGATAAATTCGCAATTGTGATGGGCGAAGGCGATTCGCCGACCATTCAATCCGTCGTTGTCCATCAATGGGTCGGTGAAGGAATCGTCGTAGCCGGTTCGGCGTCTGTGCTCGATCGCTGCTCCTTCCTGGACAACCAGACGGAATTTGGCGTCGTGGCTCTCAATTCCGTGGTCATGCGGCAGTGTGTCATCGTGGACACGGGGACAAGCTCGTCCGTCCTCTTGTTGGCTGGTACGGCGGCTCAGATCGTAAATTGTACGATCAATTCAGCCGGCGGCATTGACGCCGGTCCTCTTGCAACGTTGGACCTGATCAACTCGATCGTGAAGGGCGCCGTTCTTGTTTACGAAACGGGTACCCTGAACGCCTCGCGCAGCATGTACGTGGGCGCGACCGGCGACAACATCGACGCCGATCCGGTATTCAGCGATTCATATAAGCTCGTGGAAGGCTCGCCCGCCATCGACGCCGCGAACTACGACGCCTACATCACGGCGGGCGGCGGCGCGACAGACATTGACGGCGCGCCGCGAACGCATGACGACCTGGGCGTCGGCGACACCGGCGTGGGCGCGATCACGTACCTCGACATCGGCGCCGCCGAGTTTCAGTCCTTCAGCGATTCCGACAACGATGGCGTCGGCGACGCCTTCGACATCTGCCCAGGCTTCGATGACAACGTGGATACGGACAACGACAGCGTGCCCGACGGCTGCGACGCCTGCGCGGGCTTCGATGACAACATGGATGCGGACAGCGATGGCGTTCCGGATGGCTGCGACGTCTGTGCCGGTTTCGATGACATCGAGGATGCCGACGGCGACGGCACGCCTGACGGCTGCGATGTCTGTCCGGGTTTCAACGACTACAACGACATGGACAACGACGGCGTCCCGGACGCGTGTGACGCGGATTGCACGACCTTCCCGGTCCACGTGGCCACATCGCAGGAGCTGAGTGACGCCATTGACTGCGCCAACTACCTCCCGGACAGCGGCACGATCTACCTCGACGCCGATATCACACTCACGTCAGAACTCGATGTATCCTCGCCCATCGTGATTGAAGGACAGGGACACGTCATCGAACGTGACAGCGGAGCGAACCTCAACCAGTTGATATTCGTCTCTACCATTGGCGAACTCACGCTGCGCGAGTTGACGTTGCGGAATGGCGCGTCAGGTCACGGCGGCGCGGTACGCGTCACCTCAGGAACGCTCACGATGATCGATTGTCAGGTGACAGATAGCTCGGGCCACTTCGGCGCTGGCGCTATTCTCGCCCAGAACAACTCCGATGTCACGCTTGAGCGTGTCGTTATGACCGGCAACGTGACGGATTCGGGTAATGGCGGGGCCCTCGAGATGGTAGGAGGTACTCTGGCAATTCGCGATTCGGTATTTGCCGGAAACACGGCGCGCTCAGGCAGCGCAATTTACATCGATGGAGTCAATCAAGCTCTCGTGGCGAACTCGATCTTCTCGGGTAACTACGCCGATGGTAATGGCGGCGCCGTCTGGAATAAGAACGGCACGCTCACGCTGGTGAATTGTACGCTTGTCAACAATCGTGGCCTCACCAACGGCTGCGGGTTGTTCACAACAGCCAGCGCTACCAGCAACTTGATCAACTGCATTGTGGGAGGCGCCACGACTGATTCCGGTCCCAGCTCGGAGATCTATACGGATATTGGCGGCGTGTTCAATACGAGTTTCACCGCGCTGAAGGGCGGCTTTGCTTCGGTCGCGGGCTCGTACAATGACCTCGGAGGCAATCTGTCCTTCACGAATCTGAGCGACGTATTCGTCAATCCGATCGATGGGGCAAACGCCCCGACCACAGACGGCGACTATCACATCGTCCCGAACAGCGTCGTAATCGACCAGGGCGACAATACCGAAGCGACAAACGCCGGTCTCACAACAGACATCGACGGCGACGACCGCATCATCGGACTGACGGTGGACATGGGGGCGGATGAGGCCACGTGCTCGCTGGACGGCGATGACGACGGCGACGGTGTGTGCAACTCCGTCGACGTCTGCCCCGGCTTTGACGACAAGGCCGACGTCGACGGCGACGGTACGCCGGACGCCTGCGACTTCTGCCCCGACTCGCCCAACGTATATAACGTCACGCAGGACGTGTACTACTCGACGATTCAGGCGGCGCTCGACGCCGCGCAGAATGACGACCTGATTCAGCTCGGCGCATGTACGTTTGAAGAAAGCGGCCTGACATTTCCTTTCGGTGTCAAACTAACGCTTCAGGGCGCCGGAGCCGGCGAAACGACATTCAATTGTGTCGGCGCTGGCCCCGCAATCAACTTATTCGGCAGCACCCCACTGAACTCACCCGTTATCCGCGACCTCACCATCACTGGCGGCACGTCCGGGCTCGCGATTTCATTGGGCGAAGGCGATGCGCCGACCCTTCAATCCGTGGTTGTCCGACAATGGGGTGGCGTCGGAGTTATCGCCGGCGGTGCGAACGTTGTCCTGGATCGCTGCTTCTTTGTGGATAATGCCACGGACATCGGCATCGCGGTCGGTCCATCCTCGATCATTCGACAGTGTGTCATCGTGAACACGGGATCGGAATTCTCCGTCTATTGCCCTTCCGGATCGACGCAGATTGTGAACTCAACCATCAACTCGGCCGCCGGCGTGATTGTCTCTGGCAGCGCAGAGCTGGACCTGATTAACTCGATCGTGAAGGCGCCCCTTAGCGTTGAATCGATGGGAACGCTCAACGCCTCGCGCAGCATGTTCGTCGGCGCGACCGGCGACAACATCGACGCCGATCCGGTCCTGAGCGATTCACATCGACTCGTGGCGGGCTCCCCGGCCATCGACGCCGCGGACTACGACGCCTACATCGCGGCGGGCGGCGCTGTGACGGATGTGGAGGATCAGCCCCGCACCCACGACGACGACGGTGTAGCGGATACCGGCGTGGGCGCGATTACATATCTCGACATCGGCGCCTTTGAATTCCAGGGACTGACCGATTCAGACAACGACGGCGTGGGCGACGCCATCGACGCCTGCCCCGGTTTCGATGACGCCCTGGACGCCGATAACGACGGCATCCCAGACGGCTGCGACGAGGACTGCACCAATGCCCCGATCCACGTAACCACGGCGCAGGAACTGATCGACGCCATCCACTGCGCCAACTACTCTCCGAACATCAGTACGATCTTCATCGACGCTGACATCGGACTTACGTCGGCGTACGACAACCTGTTGGACGACGGCTTGCCCAGTGTGACGACGCCCATCGTGATCGAAGGACAGGGCCACGTCATACAACGCGGCGCCGGCGCAGTCGGAGTGTTCCGTCACTTCGGCGTCGACGGGGGCGACCTCACTCTGCGCGAACTGACGTTGCGTGATGGCGCCGCGAGTCGTGCCGGCTCCCTACGCGTCTATTCAGGAACGCTCTCGATGATCGATTGTCACGTGATGGATAACCGCGGGCACTTCCGGTCTGGCGCACTCTATGCGATTGGCGGTTCCGATGTCACGCTTGAACGCGTCACAATGACAGGCAACAGGACAGACAATGCATACGGCGGGGCCGTCGATATGTGGGGCGGCACATTGGTGATTCGCGATTCTATATTTGCCGGAAACACCGCGGATTCGGGTAGCGCCATATCCGTCACTGACATGGCTCAGGCATTCGTGACGAATACAATCTTCTCGAGCAACTTCGCCGAGAATATCGGCGGTGCGATCTACAACAGCAACAGCACGCTCATGCTGGTGAACTGCACGATTGCCGGCAACCGCCGCGATGCCGGCCGCAGTGGGTTGTACACCGCCACCGGATCTACGACCACGCTGATCAACAGTCTGGTATGGGGCAATTCGTCCGCATCCGGCCCGCAAATCTATACAGAAGCTGGCGGTACGATGAACTTGAGTTTCAATGGTCTTGAAGGCGGTCTGGCCGCCGTCGAGGGCCCGCTTAACGACAACGGCGGCAATCAATCGTTCACGAACGCGGACGTGGTCTTCGTCAATCCGATCGACGCGGCGAACGCGCCCACCTCGATTGGCGACTATCACCTCACGACCAGCAGTGTCGCCATCAACCTCGGCGACAACGCCGCCGCGACGAACGCCGGACTGACCTTCGACATCGACGGCGACGCCCGCATCATCGGCGGCGTGGTCGATCTCGGCGCCGACGAAGTCGATGCATGTGTTGGCGACGGCGACAGCGACGGCGACGGTGTGTGCGACGCCGTCGACGCCTGCCCCGGCTTCGACGACAACGTCGACCATGATAACGACGGCGTGCCGGACGGGTGCGACGTCTGCGACTTCATCGACGACAACCAGAAGGTTCATAACGAGACGCAGGACACGTACTACACGACGCTTCAGTCGGCCATCGACGCCGCCAACAACGGCGATGTTCTTCAGCTTGCTGAGTGCGTCTTCTTTGAAGACAACATCACGTTTACGCCCGGCGTTGACGTCACGATCCGTGGCGGCAGCGATCGAATCATCGACGGCGGAGACGATGACAACGATCCCATATTCGTCATTGATGGCGGCGCTTTCGAGGCGCGACCCGTGATCGAGGGCATGACGATTCGGAACGTGGGCGGTCCGGCCATCACAGTGGCCGATGGCAATTCACCCACGCTCCGGCGCCTGACCTTCCCACAGGTCGAAGCGGACCACGTGATTGCCGCCGGCGGCTCGACGCTGATCGACAGTTGCCTCTTCGGCCAATGCACAGCGACGGATGCGATCGTACGACTCAGCGAGCAGGCGACGATGCTTCAATGTCTGACATACGCCAATACGACGCCGCATGAGGTCCGCGCTGAGGCGGGATCGCCGCGAGTCGTCAACTGCACGATCAGCGGCCCCAATGACTCGATCCACGCCGCGGACGGGGTCACAGTGGACGCGGTCAACTCGATCTTCGAAGGTGGTGTCTCAACCAGTGGGAGCGGCGCCATCAACGCGTTTCGCTGTCTCTATCAGGGCGCCACGGGCGACAACATCGATGGCCTGCCAACCTATCAACAGCCCGGGAATCCGTACCTGTTTGCCCAGGGCTCTTTGGGCATCGACGCCGCCGACTACGACGCTTACGTCGCCGCCGGCGGCGCCTTGCAGGACGTCGGTCATCAACCACGAACGCACGATGACCTTGGAACGCTCGACACCGGCTCGGGCGCGATCAGTTACCTCGACATCGGCGCCATCGAATACCAGGGGCTGACAGATTCAGACGATGACGGAGTCGGCGACGCGATCGACGCGTGCCCCGGATTCGACGACAACGAAGACGCGGACAATGACGGTCTCCCCAACGGCTGCGACGCCTGCCCCAATCAGGCCACGGGCGACGTGAACGACGATGGGTTCGTGGACGCGGGTGACATCGCAGGTTTCGCCGCGATTCTCCTCGATCCGGACGCCGCGACGCCCGACGAGCTCTGCGCCGCGGATACCAACGGCGACGCCGCTGTGAATGGCCTCGACATCCAGGGCTTTGTCGAATTGATGATTGCTCCTTAAGTACAGTGAGTTAGCCCCTTGCTGTACGAATCCGTTGCATGCCCGCGGCGCCGATTGCGATCGGCGCCGTGTGGCGTGCCGGTTCATCCCGCGACCGCCGATCCACCTCCCCCGCTCATCTCAGACCATGCGGACACTTGACGCCGGAAGACGCGTGCAAACGCCGGCTCGACATCGCGAGTTTCCGATGGTCCGCGCCCTTGATAGGCTCCCGGCATGATCAAGCGACAGATCGTGGCGATGGGCGGCGGCGGATTTCTCATGTCCGGGGATTTCGACAGGATGGACGCGTATGTCCTGTCGCTTGCCCGTAAGCGCAGACCGCGCGTCTGTTTCGTCCCGACCGCCGGCGGTGACAAGACCGACAACATTGCGAAGTTCCATGAGGCGTTCACAGGCGCGCGGGCGGAGGCCTCGCACCTACGCCTCTTCGGTGTGCCGCGGACGGACATTCGTGATTTTGTG
>Ga0116151_10001239_pt1 | contig 23797 bp, 22 predicted proteins | sample AD_UKC117_MetaG_FD_89893 | JGI IMG/M metagenome (GOLD analysis project Ga0116151, IMG submission 89893) | Active sludge microbial communities of municipal wastewater-treating anaerobic digesters from Hong Kong - AD_UKC117_MetaG | ecosystem: Engineered > Bioreactor > Anaerobic > Digestate... | reverse complement strand
CGCTCAAGGACAAGCAGCTCTACACCCTCGACCTCGGCGCGCTCGTCGCCGGCAGCCGCTACCGCGGTGACTTCGAGGAGCGCCTCAAGAAGGTCCTCAAGGAGATCCGCACCCGCGGCGACATCATCATCTTCATCGACGAGATCCACACCCTCGTCGGGGCCGGTGCGGCCGAGGGCGCCATCGACGCCGCGTCGATCCTCAAGCCGATGCTCGCCCGTGGCGAGCTGCAGACCGTGGGCGCCACGACGCTCGACGAGTACCGCAAGCACATCGAGAAGGACTCGGCCCTCGAGCGGCGCTTCCAGCCGATCCAGGTGCAGGAGCCGACGCTCGCGCACACCATCGAGATCCTCAAGGGGCTGCGCGACCGCTACGAGGCGCACCACCGGGTGTCCTACACCGACGGTGCGCTGGTGGCCGCCGCCTCGATGGCCGACCGCTATGTCAACGACCGCTATCTGCCGGACAAGGCGATCGATCTCATCGACGAGGCCGGCGCCCGGCTGCGGATCAAGCGGATGACCGCACCGCCGGACCTGCGTGACTTCGAGGACAAGATCGCCGAGGTGCGCCGGCAGAAGGAAGCGGCCATCGACGGGCAGGACTTCGAGAAGGCCGCCCGACTGCGCGACGACGAGAAGCAGCTCACCCTGGCCCGCAACGAGCGCGAGGCCCAGTGGAAGAGCGGCGACATGGACGTCATCGCCGAGGTCGACGAGGAGGTCATCGCCGAGGTGCTCGCCGCCTCGACCGGCATCCCCGTCTTCAAGCTCACCGAGGAGGAGTCCAGCCGGCTGCTCAACATGGAGGCCGAGCTGCACAAGCGGATCGTCGGCATGGACGACGCCATCAAGGCGCTGTCCCAGGCCATCCGCCGCACCCGCGCCGGGCTCAAGGACCCGCGCCGCCCCGGCGGGTCGTTCATCTTCGCCGGCCCCACCGGCGTCGGCAAGACCGAGCTGGCCAAGACGCTGGCCGAGTTCCTCTTCGGCGACGAGGACGCGCTCATCCAGCTCGACATGTCGGAGTACAGCGAGAAGCACACCGTCTCGCGGCTCTTCGGCTCTCCGCCCGGCTACGTCGGCTACGAGGAGGGCGGCCAGCTCACCGAGAAGGTCCGTCGGCGTCCGTTCTCCGTCGTCCTCTTCGACGAGGTGGAGAAGGCCCACCCGGACATCTTCAACTCGCTGCTGCAGGTGCTCGAGGACGGTCGGCTCACCGACAGCCAGGGCCGGATGGTCGACTTCAAGAACACCGTCATCATCATGACGACCAACCTCGGCACCCGGGACATCACCAAGGGCAACCTCGGCTTCTCGGCCGGCCCGGACACCCGCAGCGACTACGAGCGGATGAAGGCCAAGGTCACCGACGAGCTGAAGAACCACTTCCGGCCTGAGTTCCTCAACCGCGTCGACGACACGATCGTCTTCCCCCAGCTCACCCAGGAGGAGATCGTCGCGATCGTCGACCTCGAGATCGCCAAGCTCGACAAGCGGCTCAAGGACAAGGACATGGGCATCGAGCTCACCGTCGCGGCCAAGAACCTGCTGGCCAAGAAGGGCTACGACCCGGTCCTCGGCGCTCGCCCGCTGCGGCGCACCATTCAGCGCGAGATCGAGGACATGCTCTCCGAGAAGATCCTCTACGGCGAGCTCAAGGCCGGCGAGTTCGTGCTCGTCGACGCCACCGGCGAGGAGAAGGACGCCACCTTCACCTTCACCGGCAGCGTCAAGCGCGACACCCTGCCCGAGATCCCCGACGTGCCGCCGGTGGAGAGCGTCGGCGGTCCGCAGGACCGCGTCTGACCGGTCCGCACCACGCGTGACCCCCACCCGACCCGGTATGCCGCGCCCGCGGCATACCGGGTCGGTGGCGTCTGCACGCAGGTCCGCGGCCGGCTGGCGGACGTCCCGAGGCGAGTCCGAAATGCCCGTGGTCTCGGTGTGCCTGACAAGCGACAGGGCGTGAAGATAGGCTGACCCTCGTGTCAGGAACGGCGGTCGAGACCCAGGTCCGTGAGGAGCGCACTCATTACGTGCTCCCGCTGGTCGGGCGCGAGGTCGACCAGCTGGCCATCGACTACTCGGTGACCCTGGTCATCGAGGGCACCGACACGATCCGGCTGATCACTCCGTTCACCCTGCACATCGCCGGGACGACGCACCTCGTCGACCCCGAGGATCTCGACACGGTGGCGGTCGTGCTGCAGCTGCATCGGGCGGTCGTCGTGCGGGCGCACGCGAGCAAGGACGGCTCGCTCATCGTCGACTTCGACGGCGACCGCGAGCTGCGGGTCGCCCCCGACCCCGACGGCGAGGCGTGGGAGATCGGCGGCGGGCTGCCCCCGGTCACGCCGAGCTATCTCGTCGTCTGCGAGCCCGGCGGCGGGGTCCGGGTCGGCTGACCCGGCCGGGTCACCAGCTGCCCAGCTGCTCCTTAACGCTCCTCTCGCCCCTCCCCTCCTGGCAGCCGTCCGCCGCCCTCATCCCCCGTCGGCGACGTCCCCGGGGTTGCATGCGGCGGCGACCGTCGCGACATAGCCGACGGCCGGGCGGCGCGGCTCCAGGAACCAGGCCGGCTTGCTCGGCGCGAAGACCACGTGACAGACGAGCTGGTCGCGCATCCCGGGGCTGTCGGCCTCGGGCACGAGCGCGACCAGCTCGGCGAAGACCTCCTGGCCGCCATCGCTCCACCCGCGCGCGCCGACGGTCGGCTGGACGCGCAGCGAGCGCTCACCGGATCGGGTGACCCAGCTCGCCGAGCCGACCGCCCGGGTCGCGAGGGTCAGTTGCACCCGCAGGGCGGGCCCGGGTGGCAGCACGACGACGAGCCGCCCGTCGCGCACGGCGAGGCTCAGGCCGGGATCCGGTCCGGGATCAACGGCTTCGACGAGGGCGGCGAGCCGCAGCCGCCCGCCGTCGGTCACCCAGGCCCGTCTCGGGGCGAGCTGCACGGCGCCGGTGGGCACCGGGCCAGGGTGGGGCAGGGACCGGGCCTCGGTCCGCGCCGGCACACTCGCCGTGAAGACCGCCGTCGCCGCGTCCGCCGGCGCCGGCTGGGGCAGCCAGGTCACCGCCGGGCTCAGCTCAGCAGGCAGCTGCCCCGCACTCGGTATGCCGCCCGCGGCACTCGCGCCCTCGCCCGCCGATCCCGCGCTGGCGCCGCCCGCCGGAGCGCTGGTCGAGCCCGCCCCGCCCATCGTCGTCGGGCCGGCCGAGGCCGACCCACCGGCCGGGGTCTGGGCGGCCGGGCCATTCGCCGGCGCGGGGGAGCACCCTGAGGCGATCACCGAGACGACCACCGCCAGCACGCCGACGACCGCCCACCCGGCACTCCCGCGCCACCCGCGGGCGTGGCCCCCGGTGGCCGACGAGGCCGACGTGGGACGATGGCGCGCGGCATACCAGGACGGCACGAGTGAGGGACCCCCTTCGGTGAGCTACACGACCAGGCCGGCGCGCACGGCGGACGTCAAGGCCATCCGCGCCATCGTCGCACCCCTGGTCGCGCAGCGCCGACTCGTCGCCAAGGACGCGGTGCAGTACTACGAGGCGCTGCAACAGTTCCGGGTCGTCGAGACCGACGGCGGTCCGGAGGCGACGCCCCGACAGGTGGTGGGGTGCGGGGCATTGCACGTGCTCTGGGACGACCTCGCCGAGGTGCGCACCATCGCGGTCGCGCCCGAGCACCTCGGCCGGGGAGCGGGGCACATCCTGCTCGCCGACCTGCTCGAGGACGCCCGATCGCTCGGCGTCCGCCGGGTCTTCTGCCTCACCTTCGAGACCGAGTTCTTCACGCGGCACGGGTTCGAGCCGATCGACGGACAGGCGGTGCCGCCGGAGATCTACGCCGAGCTGCTGCGCTCCTACGACGAGGGTGTGGCGGAGTTCCTCGACCTCGAGCGGGTCAAGCCAAATACTCTCGGCAACACGCGGATGCTGCGCAGTCTCTGAGGTGGGCGCGGTCACATGCCCGCGGGACGGACGACCCCTTCCGCTACGCGCCGGTATCCAGCACAGTGTGCCTTAACTAACCGAACGGAAGGTCACTAATGATCCTCGTCGCCCACCACGGTCCCGATTCCGACAACGCCCTGGACTGGGCGGCTCGCGAAGCGGTGCGCCAGCAGGACTCGCTGACCATCATCCACGTCATCGCCCTGCCGGGGATCACCGGCGACATGCCCGAGCTGCCCGAGGAGCTCGTCGAGGCAGCCGACCAGCTGCTCGCGGGTGCCGCCGAGCGGGCGCGCTCGCTCGGGGTGACCGAGGTCGATACGCTCAAGGGCTATCGCTCGGTGACCGCAGCCATCGTCGAGGCCTCGCGCGAGGCCGAGCTCGTCGTCGTCGGCAACCGGGGCCATGGCGAGGCCGCCTCGGCCGCGCTCGGCTCGGTCGCCTACGCCGTCACCTCGCACTCCAGCTGCCCGGTCATCGTCGTCCGCGGGGACGGCCACACCGACCTCACCGGCGAGCACCCGGTCGTCGTCGGCATCGACGGCTCGCGCTCGGGCGTCCACGCGGCCTACTTCGCCGCCGAGATGGCGGCCCGGGCCGGTGCCCCGCTGCACGTCGTCGGCGTCTGGGACGTCAGCGGGCTCGGCTCGGTGAGCCAGGAGTTCGCCGCCCGCGTCGGCGTCGTCGGACTCAAGGACAAGCACGAGGCACAGATGAGCAAGTGGGTCGACCTCGCGCTAGCCAAGCTCAAGGAGCGCCACCCCGACCTCGCCGTCGATGGCAAGGTCGTCCAGGGCTCGCCGGTCGTCGCGCTGCGCGAGGCCTCCGACGGCGCCGGGCTGCTCGTCGTCGGCACCCGTGGGCGGGGTGGCTTCGCCGGCCTGCTGCTCGGCTCGGTCAGCCACCGGCTGATCCACGACTCGGGCTGCCCGGTCGCGGTCGTCCGCTAGCCGGAGCCCCACCTCCACGCGGTATGCCGCGCCCGCGCCACCGCGCGCGGGCGCGGCATACCTGCGTCTGCGCCAAGGCACCCTGCAAGGATCTGCTCCGCTAGCGTGACCCGGGTGAGCACAACAGCGATCGTCGTCATGGGTGTGTCGGGCAGCGGGAAGACCACCCTTGCCCGCCGGCTGGCCGATCACCTGCAGTGGGAGTTCGTCGAGGGCGACGACTTCCACCCGCCGGCCAACGTCGCCAAGATGGCCGGGGGAACGCCGCTCACCGACGAGGACCGCTGGCCCTGGCTGGGCGAGATCGCCCAGCACATCGCGACCCGTCAGCAAGCCGGCGTCTCGCTCGTCGTGACCTGCTCGGCGCTGCGTCGGGTCTACCGCGACGTGCTCCGGTCGATGGGCTCGGGGGTGTCCTTCGTGCACGTCGAGGCGGCACACGACACGATCCTGCAGCGGATGCGGGCTCGGGTCGACCACTTCATGCCGGCCTCGCTGCTGACCAGCCAGGAGGCCACCCTCGAACCGCTCGAGCCGGACGAGTCCGGCGTCGTCATCGGCAACGCCGGCACGCCCGACGACGTGCTGCAGCGTGCCCTCGACGCGCTGGAGTCGATCGGCGCACTGCCGGCGCCGCGCCCGTCCTGATCCTGCTCCCGCCTGACCTGCTCCCGCCTGCCCCTGCTCCAGCAACGGAAAGCGAGACTCCCGTGTCACTGGCTCTCCACCTCGCCGGGCCGCTGTCGACGGCTCCGCTCGCCGACGCCCCGTATGCCGGCAACGGACAGCTGCTGCTTGCCGCGGCACTGGCCATCGCCGTCGTCGTCGTGCTCATCTCGGGCCTCAAGGTGCACCCGTTCCTCGCCCTCATCCTGGGCGCTGCCGTGCTCGGTGCGGTCGCGACGATGCCGCCGGACAAGATCGTCTCGTCGTTCACCAACGGCTTCGGGTCGACGACCGGCAGTGTCGGGCTGCTCATCGCCCTCGGGGCGATGGTCGGCAAGCTGCTGGCCGACACCGGCGGGGCCGACCAGATCGTCAGCCGGCTCGTCGGCAAGGGCGACGAGCGCACCCTGCCGTGGGTCATGGCGCTCGTCGCGGCCATCCTCGGGCTGCCGCTGTTCTTCGAGGTCGGGGTGGTGCTGCTCGTGCCGGTCGTCATCATGGTGGCCCGGCGCACCGGCATCTCGATGATGAAGGTGGGCATTCCCGCGCTGGCCGGCCTGTCGGTGCTGCACGGGCTGGTGCCGCCGCACCCCGGTCCGCTGGTCGCCATCGACGCGCTCAAGGCCGACCTCGGCACCACCTTGCTCTTCGGGCTGATCGTCGCGGTGCCGACCCTCATCGTGTCCGGGCCCGTGCTCGCGCGCTTCGTCGACCGGTGGGTGCCGCTGCAGGCGCCGTCCGAGGCGACCGTGGCCGCGGCGATGGCCGGTGCCGCCGACCACGGCCCCGCGCAGGCGCCCGCGGCCTCGGCGCCGTCCGCGTCCGCGGCAGCCTCGGGGTCGGGCAGCAGCCCGCAGACCCCCGGCACAGGCGGTGGGGTCGTCGGGGCGCAGGGGATCGCATCTCAGGCACCTCGGCTGGTCCGGCAGCCGTCCTTCCTCGCGGCCATCGTGTCGATCACCCTGCCCGTGCTGCTCATGCTGGCCCGGTCGATCGGCGAGCTCGTGCTCGACAAGGGCAACGGGCTGCGCAGCTTCCTCACCTTCATCGGCACGCCGTCGGTGGCGCTGCTGCTCGCCGTGCTGCTCGCCTTCTTCGCGCTCGGCAAGGGCGCCGGCCTGAACAATGGCCAGATCAACGCGTCCTATGGCTCGGCGCTGCCGGGGATCGCGGCGATCCTGCTCATCGTCGCCGCCGGTGGCGGCTTCAAGCAGACTCTCATCGACGCGGGCGTTGGGAACGTCGTCAAGGACCTGGCGTCCGGGGCCAACCTGTCACCGCTCGTGCTGGGCTTCCTCGTGGCCGTCGGCATCCGGCTGGCGACCGGCTCGGCAACCGTGGCGACCATCACGGCCGCCGGGATCGTCAGTCCGCTGGCCGCCGGGATGACCCGGCCCAGCGTGGCGCTGCTCGTGCTCGCCATCGGTGCCGGCTCGCTGTTCTTCAGCCACGTCAACGACGCGGGCTTCTGGATGGTCAAGCAGTACTTCGGGATGACCGTCGGCGAGACGATCAAGTCGTGGTCGGTGATGGAGACGGTGATCTCGGTCGTCGCCTTCGTCTGCGTGCTGGCGCTGTCGGTCGTCGTGCACTGACGGGCCATCCGCGCTCGGCGACCGTCAGCGTCGCCGCGGGTCGCGAATCGACACCAGGCGACTAGCCCGGCAGCCGGAACCGTCCGCGGGACAGCGGCTCGACCAGTCCGTCGGCCACGAGACTGTCCAGACAGCGGTCCAGTTGGTCAGGGTCATCGGGCCAGCACGGGGCCAGGGCGGCCCGGCGCACGGGTCCCTGCGCCTCGCGCAGGACCTGCAGCACGGCCCCGCGGCACTGGCGGTCCGTGCCGTGCCATGCCTGACCGCGCCGTGCCGGACCCGGGTATGCCGGCCGGCCGGCTGCCAGCCAGGCGCACCGGTCCGCCACCGGGCAGCTCGGGCAGTCCGGCGAGCGCGCGGAGCAGACGAGGGCGCCGAGCTCCATCACCGCGACGTTCCACATGACCGCATCGGCGGGGTCCGGGGGCAGGGCGGCAGCAGCGAGGTCGAGCTCGGCCCGGGTGAGCGCCGGCGCCGCCTGCGCCTGGCCGAGCAGCAGCCGGGCGAGCACCCGGCGCACATTGGTGTCGACGACGACGGTCGGCTGCCGGTAGGCGAAGCACGCCACCGCCGCAGCCGTGTAGCCACCGACACCCGGCAGCGCGAGCAGCTCCTCGAGCCGGTCGGGCACCCGACCGGCGTGCCGCTCGACGATCGCCCGGGCAGCCTCGTGCAGTCGCAGCGCCCGGCGCGGATAGCCCAGCCGTCCCCAGGCCCGGACCGCCTCGCCGGCCGACTCTGCCGCCAGGTGGGCAGGGGTGGGCCACCGGGCCAGCCACTCCCGCCACACCGGCTCGACCCGGGCCACCGGTGTCTGCTGGGCCATCACCTCGGAGACAAGAACGCCCCAGGCTGTGGTGTCAGCGTCCCGCCACGGCAACGGGCGGGCGTGCGCGGCATACCAGGCGAGGACGGTGCGATGGATCTCCGGCAGCGCGCGGGGTGGCCCAGACGACTCCGGCGCGGGCGTCGCGTCGGGGCCGGGACGGCCGGGACCGGGACGGGCCGGGTGCGGCCGCTCGGTGGGGGAGCCCACCGGCTCAGACGTAGCGCTCGAGGATGCTCGACTCGGCCATCCGGGACAGCCCCTCGCGGACCGCGCGCGCTCGGCTCTCGCCGACCCCCTCGACGGCCATCAGGTCCTCGATGTTGGCGGCGAGCAGTCGCTGGAGGCTGCCGAAGTGGTCGACGAGCCGGTCGATGATCGCGCCCGGAAGGCGCGGGATCTTGGTGAGCAGCCGGTAGCCGTGCGGGGAGATCGAGGCGTCGAGGTGCTCGGCGGGGGTGACGAAGCCGATCGCCCGGGCCCCGGCCGACAGGTCGAGCAGGTCGGTCGAGGACAGCGCAACGAGGGCGTCGAGTGCCTGCTGGACGGTCGGCTCGGCCCGGCCGGGCGGCAGGTAGTCGCGGATCACCAGCTCGCGGTCGTTGCCGAGCCCGCCGACGAGCTCCTCCAGCTGCAGGGTGAGCAGCCGGCCGTCGGTGCCCAGCTCGATGGCGTAGCCGTGGATCTCGTCGCTGATCCGGCGGACCATCTCGAGGCGCTGGACGACGGCGGCGACGTCACGGACCGTGACCAGGTCCTCGATCTCGAGGGCGGACAGGGTGCCGGTGACCTCGTCGAGCCGCTTCTTGTAGCGCTCGAGGGTCTGCAGCGCTTGGTTGGCGTGCGACAGGATCGAGGCCGAGCCCTCGACGACGTGCCGGCGGCCACCGACGTAGAGCGCGATCGTCTGCATCGACTTGCTCACCGAGATGACCGGGGCGCCGGTCTGGATCGCGACCCGCTCGGCGGTGCGGTGCCGAGTGCCGGACTCGGAGGTCTCGATCGACGCGTCCGGCATGAGCTGGGTGTTGGCCCGCACGATCCGGCTGACGTCCTTGTCGACGACGACCGCGCCGTCCATCTTGGCCAGCTCGCGCAACCGGGTGGCGCTGAACTCGATGTCCAGGGGGAATCCCCCGGAGCAGAGCGCCTCGACGGTGCGGTCGAAGCCGATGACGATGAGCGCGCCGGTGCCGCCGCGCAGCACCCGCTCGAGTCCGTCGCGCAGCTCGGTGCCCGGGGCGACGGCCGCCAGCGTGGCGATCAGCAGGTCGTCGTCACGGTCCACGAGGGCCGAGTCTAATCAGGTCGTATGCCGCGCGCCCCGGCCGTTCGGCCCCGGCTGCGGCGGATCGGCGACCCCTGCGCCCGCGACGGGCGGCGTCGAGCCGGGGGGCTGCACGAAACGCCCGCCCCACCTGGGCGTTTCGTGCGCGACCCGGTGCCGGCGGGCTGCCGGCGCGGCGACGTCGGGGTGGGTCAGTCATGGCGCCGCTGTCGGACCCTGGCACGGAAGTCGACGACGGTCGTCGGCACCGCCGCCTCCACGTCCAGCGCAGCTGCGACGGCGTGCGCCATGTCCGGGACCTCGAGGATCTGCAGCCCGGCCGGCACCCCGCCGGCCGCGACCGTCCCGACCGGCACGATGGCCCGCGCGAAGCCGAGCCGGGCCGCCTCGGCGAGCCGGCGCGGCATACCGGACACGACCCGGATCTCGCCGGCGAGCCCGACCTCGCCGATCGCGACGAGGTCCGGGTAGCAGGGCAGGCCCTCGTGCGCCGAGGCGAAGCCGAGGGCGACCGCGAGGTCGCAGGCCGGCTCGGTGACGCGCACGCCGCCGACGGTCGCGGCATACGTGTCGAAGGTGGTGATCCGGATGCCGGCGTGCTGGGCGAGCACGGCGTGCAGCATCGCGACCCGGGAGGAGTCCAGCCCGTGCACGACCCGCCTCGGCGTGCCGACGCCGGTCGTGCTCGCGACGAGCGTCTGCACCTCCGCGACCAGCGGCCGGCGACCCTCGAGGCTCACCGTGACGCACGACCCCGGCACCGGCTGCTCGCGGCGGGTGAGGAACAGCCCGCTCGGGTCGGGCAGGCCGACGATGCCCGCCTCGGACAGGTCGAAGCACCCGACCTCGTCGGTCGCGCCGTAGCGGTTCTTCACCGCGCGGACCAACCGCAGCCGGGAGTGCCGCTCGCCCTCGAACTGCAGGACGACGTCGACGAGGTGCTCGAGCACCCGCGGCCCGGCGATCGCGCCCTCCTTGGTGACGTGCCCGACGAGCAGCACGGCGATGCCGCGGGCCTTGGCGACCTGGATCAGGGCGGCGGCCACCTCACGCACCTGCGCGACGTTGCCGGCCGACCCCTCGACCTCGGCGCTGGCGAGGGTCTGCACCGAGTCGACGACGACGAGGCCCGGCTCGAGCGCGGCCAGCTGGCCGAGCACGGTGGCCAGGTCGGTCTCGGCCGCGAGGTGCAGCCGCGGGGCGAGCGCGCCGATCCGCTCGGCGCGCAGCCGGATCTGGGCAGCCGACTCCTCACCGCTGACGTAGAGCACCGGCCGGGTCTCGGCCGGGTCGCGGCCGGCTCGCGCGGCCACGTCGAGCAGCAGGGTCGACTTGCCGATGCCCGGCTCGCCGGCGACGAGCACGACCGCGCCGGGCACCAGCCCGCCGCCGAGCACCCGGTCGAGCTCGTCGACTCCCGTCGGCCGCGCGATCGCCTCGTGCAGGTCGACCTCGCCGATCGGGGTCGGCAACGGCACACCGGTCGCCGGGGCGGTGAGCCGGGCCCGCGGCGCCTCGGCCTCGCCGACCGTGCCCCACGCCTGGCACTCGCCGCAGCGGCCGGCCCACTTCGCCGTCTGCCAGCCGCATTCGCTGCACCGGTATGCCGCCCGCACCGGCTTGCTCGTCGTCGCTCTCGCCATGGTGGTGAGGCTAGGCGGCAGCACTGACAGGGCTCCCCAAGCGCACCGTGGAGGTCTTCCGCCGTGGAGGTCATCGGCAGTGGAGGTATTCGGCCTGCTCCAGAGTCCCGCCAAATACCTCCACCGGTGAGACAGTGACGCCATGCGCCTGCTCGTCCTCGGTGGCACCGCCTGGCTCGGTGGCCTGGTCGCCGCCGATGCCGTCGCCAGCGGTCACGACGTCACCTGTCTCGCCCGCGGGGAGAGCGGATCCGTGCCCGCCGGCGCGCGCCTCGTCGTCGCCGACCGCTCCGCCTCGGCCCCCGACGCCGATCCGTATGCCGCCGTCCCCGGCGACTGGGACGCCGTCGTCGACGTAGCCCGACACCCGGCTCACGTGCGCGGCGCGGTGCGCGCGCTGGGTGAGCGGGCGGCATACCTGACCTATGTCTCGACGGTGAGCGGCTATGCCGACACGTCCACGGCGGGTCAGGACGAGCAGGCGCCGCTGGTCGAGGCGTTCGCCGGCGCGGAGCCGACCGACGCCGACTACGGGCCGGCGAAGGTGGCGTGCGAGGAGGCGGTGTGGCAGGGCTTCGGCGCCGACCGTGCGCTCGTCGCCAGGGCCGGCCTGATCGGCGGTCCGGGGGACTGGAGCGGCCGAACCGCTTGGTGGCCATGGCGATTCGCGCATCCGGCGTCCCCGGACGGCGCCGTCGTCGTGCCCGTCGATCCCGCCCTCTCGACCCAGGTCATCGACGCCCGTGACCTTGCTGCCTGGCTCGTCGACTGCTGCGAGCGGGCGACCCCCGGGCTGGCCGACGCGGTCGGGCCGATCACGACGCTCGCCGAGCATCTCGCGACGGCACGCGAGGTGGCCGGGCACACCGGTCCGATCCTCGAGGCCGAGCCGGATTGGCTTGTGCAGCAAGGTATCTCGCCGTGGATGGGACCGCGGTCGCTGCCGCTGTGGCTGCCGACGCCGGAGTATGCGGGCTTCATGTCCCGCCCGGGGGACGCCGCCCGCGCTCTCGGTCTGGCATGCCGCCCGCTCGCCTCCACGCTCGCGGACACCCTTGCGTGGGAACGGGATCGGGCCCGACGCGAGGGTCCGGACCGGCCCTGGCGGTCGGGTCTGACCGATGCCGAGGCGGCCGAGCTGGTCGCGGCCTGGAGGCGCCGGGCTGGATCGTGAGGCGCGCGTCCTGCACCGACCGAGCGCCTGTGGAGGCAGTGCGGCAAAGGCTGGGCACGACCCGGCGCATCGCCCTATCGTGACCAGATGGTCGAGACCTTCGCCGGGCCACGAGCGTTGACTGGCTTCAGCTCTGCTGTCGCGGGCACGCTCGTCGACCAGCACGTCCGAGCCGCCCCGGGCAGCCCCTTCGAGGCTCAGCTCAGCGCGCGACAGGTCGCCGAGATCGGCCTGGTCGAGGCGCGCTTCACCCCGGTCCGGGCCACCAGGTCAGGTCCCCGGCTGGCCGTCGCCGATCCGCGGGTCGTCTTCCTGCTCGTTCCGCTCATCGCTCGGGGCCGGCTGCAGCATCGACATGGCGCGGAACCCGTGCAGCCCGGCCACGCGATCGTCATCCCCTCGACGGAGTCCTTCGAGGTCGTCCATGAGGTCTCCAGCCATCTCGTCTTCGTCACCCTGCCAGAGGCTGGGCCGGGCCGACGGGGATGGCCGCACAGGGTGACCTCCTACCCGCTCGACCCGGTGGCCGAGCTGCTCGCCGACACCCTGCCGGCACTCCTCGCGGCGGCCGGTCGGCGCGGCGTGCCGCCCGACGAGCACTCGCGCGAGGCGCTGCTCCCCCAGGGGGGACTCACTGGCGCCGGTCGTCCGCACGACCGTCGACGCGCTCCTGGCGCGCTGTCCCACCGGTCCTGGGCTGCGCCCCGCTGCGGAGCGCTGGCTGCAGGCACGGCTCACCGACCCCACCCTCGACGCTCCGACGACCGCGGCCGCCCTGGGAGTGTCGCTCCGCACGCTCCATCGGGCCTTTGCCGCCGACGGGCCGAGCTTCGCCGAGACCCTCCGCAGAGCCCGCGCCCACGAGGCGGCGCGTCGGTTGCGTGAGACGCCGTGGCCGGTCACCGACATCGGGTATGCCGTGGGCTTCGGCTCGGTGAGCCGGTTCGTCGCGATCTTCACCCGGGTCTACGGCATGAGCCCCGCGGCCTACCGCGCCGCAGTCCTCGTGACACGAAACGAGAGTCGGGATGGCATCGGCTGAGCGGCGCTCACCGATCGTGGCTGCCTAGGGTCGCCGTCACCAGCCGACTCGCACTCACGGAGGTTCGCATGCGCTTCGTCCTCGTCCACGGTTCCTGGCACGACGAGCGGTGCTGGGACGCCGTCATCGCCCGACTGGCCGACGCCGGCCACGACGCAACCGCGATCACGTTGCCCGGCAACGGATTCCGTCAAGACCCTGGTACGACGATGGCAGACGCGGCGGCGGCTGTCGCCGAGCACATCCGCGATCTCGACCTCCACGAGGTCGTCCTCGTCGGGCACAGCTTCGGGGGCGCGGTCGTCCAGCTGGCGGCTGAGCAGGTTGCCGATCGGCTGGCCCGGATCGTCTTCTACAACGCCTACGTCGTCGAACCCGGCCGGTCCGTGCTCTCCTATGTGCCGGCGTCGGCCGGGCAGGCCTTCGCCGCGCTCGCCGCCCCCGACGGCACGCTCGAACTGCCCTTCGAGTTCGTGCGTGAGCACCTGCTCGCCGACGCCGACGACGACACGGCGCGGGCGGCATACGCGATGCTGTCGCCGGAGCCCCTCGGGCGCTCCGGCGAGGTCCTCGACCTCACTCGATTCGCGGAGCTCACCGTGCCGATGAGCTATGTCCACGCCACCGACGACAAGGTGTTCCCACCCGAGGAGCTCACGTGGCACCCGGGCATGAGCGGCCATCTCCGGTCGGTCGAGGTGTTCGAGCTCCCAGGCGGCCACGAGCTGATGTTCTCCGATCCGGCTGCCCTGGCCGACGTCCTCGTGCGGGCCGCACATGGTTGACGAGGTGTTGGACCACCCGCTGGCGCAGATCGCGACGGCGGTCCACGAGCGACAGGTGTCGCCTGCGGAGCTCGCGGCGGCCGCCCGGGTCCGGATCGAGCAGCGTGATCCGCCGATCGGGGCAGTGGTCCACCTCGCCGACGAGCCGCGTTTCGGCGACCCGAGCGGGCCGCTGGCCGGCGTCCCCTACCTGCTCAAGGACCTGCAGGCCGACGCCCTGGGGCTGCCGCTGACCCGGGGCAGCCGGCTGTTCGCGGGGGAACCCTGCCGAGGTGACTCCGCCCTCGTGTCCCGGCTGCTGGCGGCGGGCGTGACGTTGCTCGGCCGAACCAGCTCGCCTGAGCTCGGTCTCAACCTGGCGACCGAGCCGGCGGCCTACGGCCCGACCCGCAACCCCTGGCACCTGCGCCGTACCCCCGGCGGGTCGAGCGGTGGTGCGGCGGCCGCGGTCGCCGCGGGCATGGTGCCGATCGCCCACGCGACGGACTCCGGTGGCTCGATCCGCATCCCGGCAGCCTGGTGCGGCCTGGTCGGCCTCAAGCCATCACGTGGCGCCGTGCCCGCGGGCCCCTGGCGGGCCGACGACTGGCAGGGGCTGAGCCACGAGCACGCGATCGGGCGAACCGTCGCCGATGTCGCCCTGCATCTCGGCGCGGTCCGCGGTCCGCGGCTCGGCGAGTGGCAGGGCTGTCCCGCCATGCGGTCGGTCCCGTCGTCGCTCGTCGTCGGTCTGGTCACCGAGGCGCCTGGTCACGGGACGGTCGATGCGTCCTGGGCCGATGCCGCGCGCGCCGCGGCAGCCGCAGCCGAGTCACTGGGGCACCGGGTCGTGCCGATGCCGGCCGTCGAGGCGGCGCGCCGGGTCGGCCCGATCTTCGGCGCGCTGGCGTCGGCCCACGTCGCCGCCCTCGTCGGGGATCGACCCGTGCACCGCGACGGGTCAGCGCTGCTCGAGCCCGCCACTCTCGAGATCCTGCGGCGCGGCCGCGCCATGTCGGCGGTCGAGCTGGTCGCGACGGTGGCCGAGATGCATCGACTCGCCGTGGAGCTGCTCGCGCCGTTCGCCGAGATCGACCTCCTGCTCACCCCGACGCTGGCCGGACCGCCGCCGCTCGTCGGCGAGCTGACCACCGCTCAGCCGGCTGCCGACCTGGTGGCCGCGATCTTCGCGCTCTCGCCGTTCGTCGGCATGAGCAATGTGACGGGCGGCCCGGGACTGTCCTTGCCGTGGGGCCTGGATGCCGCCGGACTGCCGGTCGGAGTCCACCTGGCCGGACCGCCCGGCGCCGACGACGTGCTCCTGGCCCTCGCAGCCCAGCTTGAGGCCGTCGCCCCGTCCCGACCGTCGGGGCCGGAGCTGCTGCACTGACCCGCCGTGGTGGACCGCGGACGGGTCCCACGGGCGCGGCTCAGAAGCGCCGCCACCACACGTTCACGGCATAGTCGACCGAGGTGCGCTCGGGGTCCTCGGCGAGGATGCGCGCGGCATACTCGGGCGCGAACTCCAGCCCCACGACGGCCTCGAAGTCGGCCCGCGACTCGAACTCCCACCCGATGAGCAGCGCCCGACGCTCCCACCGCTTGCGCGCCCAGAACCGCTCGACCGCCTCGGGGTCGTAGTCGGGCCAGGCCCCGCGGAACCACCGCCCGAAGGTCGAGCGGGTCGCGTCGTTGTCGATGACGAAGGCGATGCCGCCGGGGCGCATGATCCGCGCCAGCTCGGCGAGCCCGTCCTCGCACCCCGGCCCGAAGAAGTAGGCCCACCGCGCGTGCGCGACGTCGACCGAGGCATCGGCCAGACCGGTGTGCTGCGCGCTGGCCAGCCGCACCGAGACGTTGGCCAGCGACGCGGTCCGCTCGCGCGCGATCGGCAGCAGCGACGCGTGCGGCTCGATGCCGATGACCCGCTCCGCCGTCTCGGCGAAGCGCGGCAGGTGGAAGCCGCCGCCGCAGCCGATGTCGGCCACGGTCAGCCCCGCCCAGTCCTTGCGCCAGGCCAGCTCGAGCATCGTCTGCTCGATCAGCCCGTCGCGGTCGACGGCGCGATTCTCGATCTCGTAGACCTGCGGGCTCTTCCAGATGTTGGGGGACGGGATCGCGCCCTCGGCGTCGGCGGGCCGCTTGGCCGAGACGACGACGCTGCGCCGGCGCTTCTCGTCGTTCTCGAGGGTCGCCGGGTGCACGAGCAGGGGCAGCATGGCCCGTCCCGACCCGCGGTGCGCCGTCTTCACCGATCGCAGGTATGCCGTGCACCGCACCGCCAGCTCGTCGTAGGCGCCCTCGCCCATCAGCTCGATGAGCTCGTCGCGGTTGGAGCGGTAGACCGGCTCGCGGCCGACGTGGGCCTCGGGGTTGCCCGAGCAGTACCAGTCGAGGTCGTGCCCGCCGGGCCCCCAGCCGCGCCGGTCGTACTCGGTGATGGTGATCTCGAGGTAGGTCGTGCCGTCGTGCTGCTCGACGGTGCGGTAGGCCCGCCGGATCGGCAGCTGCCAGCAGACCTCGGGCTTGACGGTGTGCGGCTTGCTGCCCTCGCGGACCGCGTGCTGGTGCAGGGCGCAGCCCATCCCGGCGGGGAAGCCGCGCCGGTTGAGGAAGATGCAGGCCCCGTCGACGACCTTCGTCTTGCGGGCGGTGTCCTCCATCTCGGTCCACGCGCTCTTGCGCAGCTCGCCGCCGCCGGGGTGGGCGACCCCGTGGTGCTGCCACTCCTGCGGGGTCAGCTGCTCGGCGATCGCCTTGACCCGGCGGTAGTCGTCCTTCTCGGTGAAGTGCGCGCCGAGCGTGCAGCAGCCGTCGTCGGGGCGTTGGGAGTAGATGCCCTTGCAGCCCTGGCCGTAGATGCAGGTCCACCGCGAGGTGAGCCAGGTGAGGTCGCAGCGGAAGCGCTGGCCGGGGTTGTCGGGGTCGGTGAACTCGACGAACGTCCGGGCGAGGTCGAGCGGGGACTCGGGCACGTCCGACACCCTAAGGCCCCTGCAGTAGCGTGAGGCCATGCGCCTCGGAGTCGTCGACGTGGGCTCCAACACGGTCCACCTCCTCGTCGTCGACGCCCACTACGGCGGGCAGCCGCTGCCGGTGTCGTCGCACAAGACCCTGCTCCGGCTCTCGGAGCACCTGCGCCCCGACGGCACCGTCGGCCCGGTCTTCGAGGAGCGGCTCACCGCCTTCCTCACCGAGTGCGTGACGCTCTCCGAGGAGGAGGGCGTCACCGACCTGATGGCCTTCGCCACCTCGGCGATCCGGGATGCCGCCAACGGCGACGAGCTCATCGCCCGGGTGTCCGCGGCGACCGGCATCGACCTGCAGGTGCTGCCCGGGCCGGACGAGTCCCGGCTCACCTATCTCGCGGTCCGCCGCTGGTTCGGCTGGAGCAGCGGGCGACTGCTCGTCATCGACATCGGCGGCGGGTCGCTCGAGCTGTCGACCGGCCTCGACGAGGAGCCGGACGCGGCGATCAGCCTGCAGCTCGGAGCCGGCCGGGTCACCCGCGACCTGTTCCCCGACCCCGGCGTCCCCACGCCGGAGCAGGTGAAGGCGGCCCGGCTGCACATCCGGGCCGAGCTCGGGCAGGCCGTGCGCGACGTGCTGCGCTTCGGCCCACCGACCCGCGCGGTCGGCTCGTCCAAGACGATGCGCTCGCTGGCCCGGATCGGCGGCGCCGCCCCGAGCGCCGAGGGCATCTATGTGCGCCGTCGGCTGCGGCGCAAGGACCTCAAGGCGGCGATCCCCGAGATCGCGGCCCGTGATGCCGGAGCCCGCGCCCAGCTGCCCGGCGTGTCGACCACCCGCGCCCATCAGCTGCTCGCCGGCGCCCTGGTCGCCGAGGCCGCGATGGATCTGCTGCGGGTCGAGCGCCTCGACATCTGCCCCTGGGCGCTGCGTGAGGGCGTCATCCTGCGCCGCCTCGATCACCTCGAGGCTCTCTAGCCCACGTCCGGGGCTGGCCCACCTCGGGGCCGCTGGCCCACCTCGGGGCCGCATCTCCACCGGGTGGAGGTATTCGCCCCGCCGCCGGACCCGGCGGCATACCTCCACCCCGCTGTCTGGCGGCAGGAAGTCCACACTCGCCGGGCTTTCGGTCGGTATGCCGCCCCCGGCCGCCTGGGCAGCCGGGCGACACCCAGCCCGCGCCGCCCCACCCGCCCCACCTCCACCGGGTGGAGGTATTCGTCCCGCCGCCGGACCCGGCGGCATACCTCCACCCCCGCCGGTCTCCACCGGGTGGAGGTATTCGTCCCGCCGCCGGACCCGGCGGCATACCTCCACCCCCGCCGGTCTCCACGGGGTGGAGGTATTCGTCCCGCCGCCGGACCCGGCGGCATACCTCCACCCCCGGCTCTTGGCGGCAGGAAGTCCACACTCGCGGGGCTTTCGGTCGGTATGCCGAGTGGCTGGCGGCAGAAAGTCCACACTCGCGGGGCTTTCGGTCGGTATGCCGCCCCCGGCCGCCTGGGCAGCCGGGCGACACCCAGCCCGCGCCGCCCCACCCACCCCACCTCCACCGAGTGGAGGTATTCGCCCCGCCGCCGGACCCAGCGGCATACCTCCACCCCCGGTGTCGGTCGGGACACCCAGTGGGTGGCGGTGGGCAGTCGACAACCCCACCCACCGAGTGAAGGTATTCGCCAAGGTCCTGGACGCTGGGTATTACCTCCACCGCGGGGAAGGCCAGCTGGCCAGGCACAATGTCCCCATGCCCGCGCGCGTCGGCCTGTCCACGGCCTCGGTCTATCCCGCGACCTGCGCGACGGCCTTCGAGCTCGCGGCCCGGCTCGGCTACGACGGGATCGAGGTCATGGTCTGGACCGACCCGGTCTCCCAGGAGCCCGGGGCGCTCGCCGCCCTGTCGGCCCACTACGACGTGCCGGTCCTGTCGGTGCATGCCCCGACCCTGCTGCTCACCCAGCGGGTCTGGGGCCCGGACGCCTGGACCAAGGTCGACAAGTCGATCGAGCTGGCTCGCGAGGTGGGGGCCGACACCGTCGTGCTGCACCCGCCGTTCCGCTGGCAGCGCGAGTATGCCGCGGAGTTCACCGACGGCGTCGCGCTGCGCGAGCACGACGCGGGCGGCATCCGGCTCGCCGTCGAGAACATGTTCCCGTGGCGGGCCCGCGGCCGGGAGGTGCAGGCCTACCTGCCGCACTGGGACCCCGTGCCGATGCCCTACGACCACGTCACCCTCGACCTCTCGCACACCGCGACCGCCGGCTCGGACGCCCTCGAGATGGCGACCGCGCTGGGCGAGCGGCTCACCCACATCCACCTCGCCGACGGCTCCGGCGCCACGGTCAAGGACGAGCATCTCGTGCCCGGGCGCGGCGGCCAGCCGTGCGCCGAGCTGCTGCACCGGCTCGGCCCCGACTGGCCGGGCCACGTCATCGTCGAGGTGACCACCCGCAAGCGCACCGCCGAGGAGCGCACCACCGACCTGCGCGAGGCGCTCGACTTCGCCCGCGAGCACCTCGGATGAGTCGGATGAGCCGGTGAGCCGGTGAGCACGGCAGCCGGGCCGGCGGCATACGAGTGGCCATTCGTTCGTGCCGGACGCGAGGCGCGGCAGCTGCTCCGCGACACCGGCGAGGGGCTGCTGCGCGCCGGCGTCCCGCTGCTCGGCATCGCGCTGACGAGCTTCGCCGCGCAACACCTGCTCACCCGGCTGGCCGCCTCGATCGCCCCGGACAACGGCCCACTCGGCCTGGCCGTGCTCGTCCTCGCGATCACCGTGCGGCTCGTGCTGCTCGGCCTCGGCATCTATGTCGCGGCCGGCGCGATCCGGGTCGACGGCCGCTCGGTGCTGCTCGCCGGCGCCGACCTCGGGCACGCCGAGGAGGGCCCGCGCGAGGGTCAGGAGGGCTTCGGCGGGCTGATGAAGGTCGCCATCGTGCCGATGGTCGTCCTGTATGCCGCGTGGAACCAGGTGAACTGGGACATCCACAAGTTCATGCTCGCCTTCTACTACGAGGTGCAGGACCGCTACGACTGGGACCAGCCCGACAAGGTCGTCAACTTCAGCAACATCGACTTCCAGTCCGGCGGCTGGAAGAGCTACATCCCCTATGCGATCGGCATCTGGGTGCTCAAGCTCGTCGTCGACCGGATCGCCGAGCGGGTGCGGCATACCGCTCTCGACCTCGTCGTCATCGCCCTCGAGTGCGGCTGGATCGTGCTCGCCTGGCTCGTCGTCTCCCCGATCGTCGGCTTCGTCGGCGGGTGGCTGCGCACCCGGGTGCTGTGGGTCGACTGGATCGGCGGAGCCGGCCGCCGCCTCGGCGAGCTGCTCCATCTCGACCTGCCCGACCTCGTGAGCCGGGCGGCGTCCTGGCTGTGGCAGCTGCTCGTCACCGTGTCGACCGAGATCGTCTGGCCGCTCGTCTGGGTGGCCCTCGTCGGCCTGCTCGTCGGCTGGGTGCGCGCTGACACCGATATCTCGGTGGGCCGTCAGCACGCCCGCCGCAGTGTCCGGATGCTCGGCCGGGTGCTGTCCTCGTCGACCGCCGGCATCCGCGAGAAGTTCTACCCCGTCGTCTCGCTGGCCCGGGCGATCTGGCGGGCCGGTCCGATCCCGGTGCTCGTCATCGCCGTGCTGCACGCCCTGCTGATGTGGGTCTTCGGCCTGATCCGCACCGTCGTGCTCGTCAAGGCGGTGCCCGAGCCGATGCAAGGGCCCTACTTCTACGACGCGTGGATCAGCCTCGTCGACGCCGCCCTCACCCCGGTGCGGACCTGCTTCGTCGTCGCCGCCTTCGCGCTCGTCCTCCGGCTCGTGCAGCAACGTGGGCCCGCCAACCCGGCCAGCCCCGCCGGCCCGCGCGACGACGGTCAGGGGCCGACGACGTGGGGATCGATCCCGCCCCCGAGGAGGACCCTCAACCCGCTCGCGTCCGAGGCCACCGGCACGACGACGGCATAGCGCGTCACGCCCTTGGCGTCGGCGTGCTCGCCCCCCTCGACGTCGAGATAGCTCACCGCCGAGCCCGCCTCCTTGGCGGTCATCGTGCCGTCGTGCTCCCACTGCCAGCCGCGGTCGTCGATGATCCCGGTGCGCGGCGGGCCCATCTTCCTCTCGACGGCGCAGCGGCACTCGGCGATGACGAGGATGTAGTCCGTGCCCGCCGCCCGCATCGGGGTGCCCAGGCTGCGCACCGGGGTGAGCGTGTCGTAGCTGTGGTAGGACACGACCCGCACCTGCGAGCGCCAGGGGTGGCTGAGCGGCCCACCCGTGACCTGCATCTCGAACCACTCGCCGACCTGGTGCTGAGGGGCCTCCGACGCCTCGTAGCGCATCGCCTCGGACCACTCGCGATGCATGGCGTATGCCGCGCTGCCGGCTCCCAGCGCGAGCGCCGCGATGCTCGCGGCGACCCGGCGCCCGGCGCGCGGCGTGCTCGGGAGGCTGGGCGCGCTCACTCGGCCTCCCGGTTGGCGGCGACCGGGGCGATCGGCCCGAGGTCGAGCCGGGCACCCTGCTCGAGGTCCGCGTCGAGCATGACGACGACGGTCGCCTGCTCGCCGGCGAGCTCCTTCGGCAGCTCGAGGACGAGCACGCCCTCGACCGGGATGCCGGGCGGGCCGGAGAAGCCGTGGGCGGTCCGATACTCCCGGCCGGCCACCTGCAGCTGCGCGGTGCAGACCCGCTTGACCTGATAGGGCACGGCTCGCACGCGCAGGGCGAGGTAGATCCGGTCGGGGTCGTCGTAGGTCGACCGGCCGACGGTGAGGGTGCGGGACACGGTGGCCCGCAGCACGGTGAGCTCGCCGCGGGCGACGACGACGCGCTCGCCGAGGCCGGCGGGGGTCTGCAGGAAGGTCGCCTCCTGGATGACGCAGGCCCCGGTCGTCGTGGCGCCGCAGGAGTCGCCGGGCACGACCGCGAGGGCGCCGACGAGCGTTGCGAGCGTCGCGGCATACCCGATGGTGCGGGCGAGCCGGCCCGGGCGGCGAGGGTCTGGAGAGCCGGGGGTGGGCGGGACTGCGGTGGGCGCGACGGGGCCGGTCATAAGGACTTCTCGTCCGGGTCGTCCTCGCGCACGAGCCGCTCGCCCACCGGGATCGCGGTCACCTTGCCGACCCAGGTGCCGATGGACGTCCACTCGGGGCCGCCGTTGATCATGTTCGACCATTCGTACTCGGGCGCGGAGAGGTAGAGGTCGACTTCGTCGACGCCTTCGATCCCGCTCGGCGGGGGAAGGAAGTCCACGAGCAGCTCGCCGCTGAGACCGGGTTGCAACGACACGGTGTCGCCGCCTCGCTCGCGGGTCAGTTCCACGCCACCGGCCTGCATGAGGAAGTAGGAGCCGAGGAACACGCCGGGCTTGCTGTCGAGCATCGTCACGGTGAGCCGGGCGCGCAGCACGACCGTCGGCTCGGTCTTGCGCGGGCCGCCGTACCGCGACTCGTTGGTGCGATAGACCTCGTGCACGACGACCGAGACCCGGTGGAGGTCGACGGGGGCGCCGAGCGGCAGGTCGGGGTAGGCGTTGGGGCTGACCCGCAGTCCGCCGCCGAGCCATACGCCGGCCACGAGGAGCAGGACGGCCGCGCTCACGGCGGTGACGACGTGCCAGTCGCGCACCTGACGACGCCCCGTGCCGGAGCCCACCTTCGGCATGCACTCGATGCTAGGGCAGGTCATGGGGCGGTGCCGCGCCGGCCGACAGCGCCCGGTTCGGGACGCCGACGGTCCTGACGCGCCTCTAGAGTGAGGTCGTGGACGCGAGTGATCTGCTGCGGGGATCGTTGCTGCGACTGTCGAAGATGACGACGGTGCGTGATGCCGTCGAGAAGGCTCCGGTGAGCCGGTCGGTGGTGCGCCGGTTCGTCTCCGGGTCGACGGTCGACGACGCCGTCCGCGCGACCGGTCAGCTGCTCGCCGTCGGTCGGGTCACGACGATCGACTACCTCGGTGAGGACACGACCGAGCCGGCGCAGGCGCGGCATACCAGAGACACGTATGTCCGGTTGCTGACGGCGTTGCGGGACAAGGGGTATGCCGCGGACGGCCGCGCCGAGGTGTCGCTCAAGCTCACCGCGCTCGGGCTGCTGCTGCCCGACGGCCGACAGGTGGCGCTCGAGCATGCGCGGGCGATCTGCCAGGCCGCCGCCGACGCGGGGACGACGGTCACCCTCGACATGGAGGACCACACGACGACCGACGCGACGCTCGAGGCGCTGCGCGAGCTGCGGCCCGACTTCCCGACGACGGGTGCGGTGCTGCAGGCCTACCTGCGGCGCACCGAGGGCGACTGCCGGGACCTCGCCGGGCCGGGCTCGCGGGTGCGGCTGTGCAAGGGCGCCTATGCCGAGCCGGAGTCGGTCGCCTATCAGGACGGCGGCGATGTCGACCGGGCCTACGTGCGCTGCCTCAAGATCCTGATGGCCGGGGCGGGCTATCCGATGGTCGCGAGCCATGACCCGCGGATCATCGAGATCGCCGGGGCTTTGGCCGGCAAGGCCGGGCGGGACCCGCGCTCCTTCGAGTACCAGATGCTCTACGGCATCCGTCCCGACGAGCAGCAGCGGATCGCCGACCGGGGCGATCAGATGCGGGTCTATGTGCCCTTCGGCGAGGAGTGGTACGGCTATCTGATGCGCCGGATGGCCGAGCGCCCGGCCAATGTCGCCTTCTTCCTGCGCGGCCTGGCCACCAAGGGCTGAGCTGGGCTGGAGGTCGAGGCCTGTTGCCCGCTAGGGAGTGGCCTGTGTGACGTAGGTCACTGGGATGTCAGCGGTTTCTTTACTGATTCCTTACTCGTGCTGGTCTTGTGGCGGGTCTGTAACAGGAACGGTGTAAACGGCGGTTTCCATGGTTGTTCGTTCCTACAGCTCTGCTGGGGTGGGCATGCGGTCGGCGAAGGTGATCGCGAAGG
>Ga0116151_10001235_pt1 | contig 23853 bp, 22 predicted proteins | sample AD_UKC117_MetaG_FD_89893 | JGI IMG/M metagenome (GOLD analysis project Ga0116151, IMG submission 89893) | Active sludge microbial communities of municipal wastewater-treating anaerobic digesters from Hong Kong - AD_UKC117_MetaG | ecosystem: Engineered > Bioreactor > Anaerobic > Digestate... | reverse complement strand
GATCGCCACCAGCGCCGAGCTCGAGGAGCTGGCACTGGACGACGAGGCCGACGTCCCCGCCCTCAAGGGCTGGCGCCGCGAGCTCTTCGGTGCACGCGCCCTCGACCTCAAGGCCGGCCGGATCGGCCTCGCCGTCAGGGACCGACAGATCGTCCTGATCGAGCCGCCCGCTTCATGATCCTCGTCACCGGCGCCGGCGGCCTGATCGGTCGCCATGTGGCCCGGGCGCTCGGCCCGCTGGCCCGGGCCAGCGGTCACAGGGCGCTCGGCGAGCCGGGCCTGCTCGACGGCATCGAGACGGTGATCCATGCCGGCCGGGACCCGAAGCTCGGCACGCCGCACTATCGCCTGGAGGACGATGTCGAGCTGGCCCTGGCGCGACGGGTCGCCGAGCAGGGCCTGAAGCTGCTGACGCTTTCCTCGCGCAAGGTCTACGCCCCGAGCGACCGGCCCCTGGGCGAGGAGTCCGCACTCGGCCCGACCGACGCTTACGGGCGGCAGAAGCTCGCCATGGAGGAGGCGCTGGCAGCGCTCCTCGGCGACCGCCTCACCCGCTTGCGCCTCGCCAACATCTTCGGCTTCGAGGCCGGCCGGCCGAGCTTCATGGGCCGCATGCTGGACGGCCTCGCCCGTGACGCCACCGTCACCTTCGACATGAGCCCGTTCACCACCCGGGATTTCCTCGACGTCGACACGGCGAGTCGGATGATCGCCGCCATCGCCCGCCGGCCACCGGGCGGCATCGTCAATGTCGGCTCCGGCGTGGCGCTCCCCACCGGCCGGCTGGCGCTGGCGCTCATCGAAGGCTTCGGCCGGGGCCGGCTGGTCGTCCTCGATGCCAGCGAGCGCGACGCTTTCGTGCTCGATTGCCGCAGGCTCACAAGGCTGGTCGGCCCCCGCCCCGATGCGGCCGCCCTCCTCGATCAGGCCCGCCGGCTCGGCGTCCGGCTCAGCGAATCCGCTCGGCCGTGAACCGGCGGTCCGGCTCCGCCAGTTGCGCCTGGGCCGCGACCAGCGCCAGCTCGCGGCGCCCGGCCGCCAGGGTCGCCTTGACCAGCGCGAACATGGCGCTCGCCGCCGCCTCGAGGGCGCCGGTCGGCTCGCCATGCCGCAGATAGTGGGCGAGGATCAGCGCCGTGAAGGCGTCCCCGGTGCCATTGAGATGAATGTCGAGCCTCGGAGTCCAGATCACCCAGCTCCCGTCCCCGGTTTCGGCCAGCACGCCGAGCTCGCCCGGCCGCTCGGCGAGCTTGAGGCTGGTCGCCACCACCATGCGCGGCCCGAGATCGCGGACGAGACGGGCCGCGGCCAGGACATCGTCAAAGGTCGATATCTCCCGACCGGCGAGGAACGCGAGCTCGAACTGGTTGGGCGTGATGATGTCGGCGGCCGGCACGGCGTGTTCCCTGAAGAACTCGGGAATCCCCGGGCGCACGAAGAAGCCGTCATCGAGATCGCCCATGACCGGATCGCAAACGTAGAGCGCGTCGGGTCGGCGAACCTTCACCTGCGCCACCGTCTCGAGCACCGCGAGGCCGAGCTCGGCATCGCCCAGATAGCCGGAAAGCACGGCGGCGCAGCGATCGAAGGCACCTCGCTCCCCGATCCCGCGCAGGATCTCCCGCACCTGATCCACGGTCAGGACATGGCCGCGACAGGTGCCGTAGCCGGTGTGGTTGCTGAACAGCACGGTGTTGACCGGCCAGACCTCGAAGCCGAGCCGCTGCAACGGGAACACCGCGGCGCTGTTGCCGACATGGCCATAGGCCACGGCCGATTGGATCGAAACGATGCCATCCTGCAAATTCGAGCCTCCGGGCTTCCACCGATCCGGTGAAGCGCACAATAATGTCCCCGGCCAGCACCACGGCGGCGGCTGGTTGCGGAGCCACTTTCCCAGGAGAACGCCGATGCTGCTCGATCCGGCCCAGTTGCGCCAGCATTACGATGCCGGCGCCCTCGACGAGGCCGATGCCGATGCGGACCCCATTCGCCAGTTCGGCCGGTGGTTCGAGGCAGCGCTCCAGGCGGACCTCCACGAGCCGAACGCCATGGCGCTCGCCACGGTCGACGCGGCCGGCCGGCCGTCGTCCCGCATGGTGCTGCTCAAGGGCTTCGATGCAGAGGGTTTCACCTTCTTCACCAACCGCGAGAGCCGCAAGGGCCAGGACCTCGCCGCCAATCCCCGTGCGGCCCTGCTCTTCTGGTGGGACCGGCTGCATCGGCAGGTGCGCATCGAGGGCCCGGTGGAGCGCATCTCCGATGCCGAATCGGATGCGTATTTCCACTCGCGCCCCTATGGCAGCCGGATCGGTGCGGCGGCCTCGCCGCAGAGCCGGCCGGTGGCGTCGCGGGCCGTGCTCGAGGAGCGCTATCGAGCGCTCGAGGCCGAGCATCCCGAGCATCCGCCACGCCCGGCGCATTGGGGCGGCTATCGGGTCCGGCCGGACCGTTTCGAGTTCTGGCAGGGCCGCCCCAGCCGCCTGCACGACCGGCTGGCCTATCTTCCCGACGGCGGCGGCTGGCGGATCGAGCGGCTGGCGCCGTAGCAGTCTGGCGCGAGAACAGGCACAGCCCGCCCGAACCTTGTGCTAGAGACGAGCGGCTGGCAAGCATGGAAGGCAGGGCATGAGCGAGCGCAGGAACGTCTTCATCACGGGCGCCAGCCGCGGCATCGGTCATGCCACGGCGACCTACTTCGTTCGCCAGGGCTGGCGGGCGATCACCTGCTCGCGCGAGGTGGTGCCGGAAGGCTGCCCGCGCGACGAGCGGCACGACCATATCACCGTCGATCTCGGCGACACGGCCAATCTGGGTGCCACGGTCGGCCAGCTCGACGAGCTGCTCGACGGCGCACCGCTGCATGCGCTGATCAACAATGCCGGCTACTCCCCCAAGGGCGAGGCCGGGGCGCGCCTCGGCTGCCTCGACGGCGACATGGCCACCTGGCAGAAGACCTTCGCCATCAACTTCCTGGCCCCCGTCTTCTTCAGCCGGATCGTGGCTCCCAGGCTCGCGCGCACGGGCGGCACCGTGGTCAACATCACCTCGATCGCCGGCCACCGCGTCCACCCCTTCGCCGGCAGCGCCTACGCCACCTCGAAGGCGGCGCTCACCGCCCTGACCCGCGAGCTCGCCGCCGATCTCGCGCATCTCGGCATCCGGGTGAACGCCGTCTGTCCCGGCGAGATCAACACGGCCATTCTCTCGCCCGGCACCGCGGAATTGGTCGAGCGCATCCCGCTTCGCCGCCTGGGCTCGCCCGAGGAGGTGGCGGCGGTGATCTACTACCTCGCCACCGACCAGTCCTCCTACATCACCGGCGCCGAGATCCCGGTCAATGGCGGCCAGGACGTGTATTGACCGCTTGCCCGCCTATTCCCTGATCCCCCTGAGCCGCAGGCTCCTTCGGCGCAGCAGCTCGACCGTCGTCAGGAGCAGGATCGAGATCACGATCAGGATGGTCGCCACGGCGAGGATGGTCGGGCTCATGTTCTCGCGGATGCCGTCGAACATCTGACGGGGCAGGGTGCGCTGGCCGGGGCCGGTCAGGAACATCGCGACCACCAGCTCGTCGAAAGAGGTGATGAAGGCGAAGAGAGCGCCCGAGACCATGCCAGGTGCGATCAGCGGCATGGTGATCCGCAGAAAGACCTCGAACGGCGCGGCGCCGAGGCTGGCCCCGGCACGGGTGAGGTTGCGGTCGAACCCGACGAGTGTCGCGCCGACGGTGATCAGAACGAAGGGGGCACCGAGGGCGGCATGGACGAGCGTCAGGCCGAGCAGGCTGCCGGTCAGGCCGAGCGGGATGAAGAAGAAATACGTGCCGGCCGCGACGATGACGAGCGGCACCACGAGCGGCGAGATGAGCACCGCCATGAGCGCATCCTTGCCGGGAAAGCGCGCCATGGCGAGGCCGACCGCGGCGGCGGTGCCGAGGACGACGGCGATCGCTGTGGCGCCCGTGCCGACGATCAGGCTGTTGGCGAGCGAGCTCCACCAGACATCGGTCTGCCAGAGCTCGGCATACCAGCGCAGCGACAGGCCCGGCATCGGAAAGGACAGGAACGCACCCGCGTTGAAGGACAGCGGGACAATGACGAGGATGGGTGCCACCAGGAAGACCAGCGCTGCCACCGTCCAGGCCCAGAGCAGCCCGTGGCCGAGAATCTGGCCGGTGGTGCGTGCCTGCCGCGCCATGCGCCGTCAGCCCAGCGTCAGCCGGTCGATGCCGACCAGCCGCGCGTAGACCAGGTAGAGCACGAGCGTGGCGACCAGCAGGATGCTGCCGAGTGCGGCGGCCATGCCCCAGTTGACCGTCTGGATCGTGAAGAAGGCGACGAAGTAGCTGATCATCTGGTCGGCCGCCCCGCCGACCAGCGCCGGGGTGATGTAGTAGCCGATGGCGAGGATGAAGACGAGCAGGCAGCCGGCGCCGATGCCGGCTCGCGTCTGGGGCAGGTAGACCCGGACGAACGCCTCGAGCGGCGTCGCACCGAGCGAGATGGCAGCCCGCATGTGCGAGGGCGGTATGGAGCGCATGACGCTCAGGAGCGGCAGCACCATGAACGGCAGCAGCACATGTGTCATGGCGATGTAGACGCCGATCCGGTTGAAGACGAGCTGCACCGGCTCGTCGACGAGCCCCAGGGCAAGCAGCGCCTCGTTGATCGGCCCCTCGCGCTGCAGCACGACGATCCAGGCGGCCGAGCGGACCAGGAGCGACGTCCAGAACGGCAGCAGGACGAGAATCGTCAAGGGATTGGCGATGCGCGGCGGCAGCGACGCCAGCTTGTAGGCCAGGGGATAGCCGATGGCGAGGCAGGCGAGGGTGACGACGAGGCTGATCAGGAAGGTGCGGCCGAGGATGCTGCGGTAGATGGCGCGGTCGTCGCCGACCGCCCTGATCCCGCCATCCGCATCACGCTCGAGATCGAGCGCCTGCAGCAGGTAGAGTTCGGTCCAGGGGGCCGAAGCCGCCTGCAGCGAGCGCCAGATTCGGGGCTCCCCCCAGGTCTCGTCGATGCCGGCGAGCGTTGCACGCCAGTCGCCGTCCGGCTCGTCCGGCAGGCGCCGGGCCGTGCCCTGCACGATGCTGCGATCGCCGGGTCGCGCGTTGTTGAGCCGTTGGCCGACGGGCCCGAGGCTCCGCGCCTCACGCGCCGCCCGAAGCTCTTCGGCGAAGGTGGCGACCAGCGCCTCTGGCGGCACACCCTCGCCGTCCCAGTCGCGCAGCGCCTCCGTCGTCGCCGGCATGGTCGCCCTGAGCTCACCGTTCGAGACGGCGAGCCGCAACATGCCCCCGATCGGCAGGACCATGAAGGCCAGGAGAAACGCCAGAAGCGGCAAGGTGAGCCCGAAGGCCCAGAGCTGCTGCCGCCGCTCGACCCGCCGGAGCGCCCGCCGGAGCGCCCCGGCATCGTTGCCGAGCTGCGTTCCGGCGCTGGCTATTGAGCGGCCCAGGCGTTGAACCGCGCGTTCAGGTCCTCGACCCGATCGACCCAGAAGGCACCGTTGAAGAAGAGCCCATGGTCGATGTTCTGGGGCGAGGAAGGGATGTTGGGCAGGACGGCCGGATCGACCAGGGCCGCGGCGTCCTTGTTGGTCGGGCCATAGGGGATGAAGGGTGGCAGCAGCTTCTGGTTCTCGGGGTCGCTCATGAAGGCGATGAGCTGCATCGCCTCGTCCTCTTTGTCGGAGTTGCCGAGCACCACCCAACTGTCGATCTGGTAGACGAATCCCGCATCCCAGGCGATCTGGAAGTTGCGGCCCTCGTCCTGGTTGGCGGCGGTGATCCGGCCGTTGTAGGCGCTGGTCATCACCACCTCGCCCGAGGCCAGGAGCTGGGGCGGCTGGGCGCCCGCCTCCCAGAAGATCAGGCTGTCTTTGATGCTGTCGAGCTTGGCGAAGGCCCGCTCGATGCCCTCGTCGGTGGCCAGGACATCGTAGATCTGGTCGAGCGGCACGCCGTCGGCCATGAGCGCGAACTCGAGCGCCTGGCGCGGGCCGCTGCGGAGCGCGCGCGTCCCGGGGTAGGTCTCGGTATCGAAGAAGTCCGCCCAGCTCGAAGGCGGGTTCTCGGCATAGCGGCCGGCGTCGTAGGCGAGCACGGTGGCCCAGACGATCGCACCCACGCCGCAATCGTGCACCGCGGTCGGCAGGTACTGGTCGCGGCCGCCCAGCTTCTCCCAGTCCAGGGGCACGATGATGCCTTCCTCGCAGCCCAGCTCGAGCTCGTCGGATTCGACCTGCACCACGTCCCAGCTCGGCGGACCCTCGGCCTTGGCGCGCAAGGCGCCGATGCCGCCGTTCCAGCTATCCTCCGTCAGCGCTATGCCGGTCGCCGCCGTGAATGGCTTGAAATAGACCTCGCGCTGCGCATCCTGGTAGGCGCCGCCCCACGACACGACCGTGAGATCCCGGGCCTGGGCCACGGTGGCCATGGCCGCGATGCCGGCGAACGCCGCCAGCCTGAGCAGATTTCTCGACATGTTCCCCTCCCTTGGCTTCGACTGTGCGGGCAATCCTGCCGCAATTCCGTCCCCGGCGCACTAGTCCTTGATGCCGCGCGGCCGCTCGACTCAGCGGCGCATCCAGGTGCTGTAGCGCTCGCGGTAGTCGTCACCCCGAGCGGCCCAGAACAGGGCGTCGAGCGCGATCGAGGCGGCCGGCGCCGGGCTCTCTCGGGCGTGGCCACAAGGGCCGAGCCCGGCCCGGTCGGCGAGGTGCCGGGAGCCTAACCGGCCGCGCTCTCGGCCTTGCGGACCTCGACTTGCGGATGCGGCGGCGTGCAGGGATCGCGATAAGCGGGCTGCCGGACCTCGACCTGGCGCATCAGCTCGGGTCGAGGGCGCGGCAATCCTCGGCCTGCCAGCCCACCCTTATGGCGTTGCCGCGCTCGAGCGTCGGGTGCTCGCTGGCGTTGGGCACCTTGACGATGAACTCGTCATTGCCGCAGACGGCCATGCGCGCGCGAATATGGTCGCCGAGATAGATCAGCTCCAGGACCCGTGCCTCGAAGACGTTGGGGAAGCTGCCGGCGGGGGGGTCGACCACGACGCGCTCCGGGCGGAGCGACAGGGTCGAGCGGCTGCCCACACCCTCGATGTTCACGGGCAGGGCGCGGATCGGGGCACCCTGCACCTCGACGATGCAGTGGCCATTGGCGATCTCGCGCACCTCGCCGACGAAGCGGTTGTTCTCGCCGATGAACTGGGCGACGAAGGCGTTCTCCGGCTTCTCGTAGAGCACGGGCGGCGTCGCCAGCTGCTGCACGACGCCGTCGTTGAAGACGGCGACGCGGTCTGACATGGTCAAAGCCTCGCTCTGGTCGTGCGTCACGTAGACGACGGTGACCGCGAGATTCTCGTGAATGTGCTTGATCTCGTACTGCATGGTCTCGCGCAGCTGCTTGTCGAGGGCACCGAGCGGCTCGTCCATGAGCACGAGCCTGGGCTCGAACACCAGGGCGCGGGCCAGGGCCACGCGCTGCTGCTGGCCGCCAGAGAGCTGGGCCGGGCGCCGCGAGCCGAAGCCGCCGAGCTGCACCATGTCCAGCGCGCCCTTCACCCGCGCCTCGATGTCGGCCTTGGCCATCCGTCGCACCGACAGGGGAAAGGCGAGGTTCTCGGCCACCGTCATGTGCGGGAAGAGGGCGTAGTTCTGGAAGACCATGCCGATGTCGCGCTTGTGGGGGGCGACGTTGTTGATCTCGCGGCCGTCGAGATAGATCCCGCCATTGGTGGCGGTCTCGAAGCCGGCGAGCATCATCAGGCAGGTGGTCTTGCCGGAGCCGGAGGGCCCGAGCATGGTCAGGAACTCGCCGCGGGCTATGTCAAGGTTCAGGTCCTTCACGACCAGCGTCTCGCCGTCGTAGCTCTTCTGCACCTCGGCGAAGCGGACGAATGCCTCTTGCTCGCTGGTCATGGGCACTTTCGGCTCTGGTGTCGAATCGGCGCATCCCGTCGGGTCGGCGTGCTCGCGGCGCGGTGTCCCTGTCGCATCGCGCCCGGATCGACGTGTTGACGACGATAGAGCTAGACAGGATACCGGCTGCTGTAAAGCCGACCACCAGGCGGGTCGATCGAAGTGGAGATCTCGCGATGACCATTCCGCTGTTTCGCGACGACGCGTATTTGCGCGACTGCCGGGCCGTCGTCGTGGAAGCGGATGACATGGGTGTCGAATTGGATCGGTCGGTCTTCTACCCGAGCGCTGGCGGCCAGCCCGGCGACACCGGCTGGCTGGTCGTCGGGGGCGAGCGGCTGGCCGTCACCGACACGCAGAAGGGGGCAGGGCCGGATACCATCCGGCATCTGCTCGGGCGACCGACCGGGCTGACCGCCGGCATGGAGGTGCATGCGGTGCTGGACTGGGAGCGGCGCCATCGGCTGATGCGGATGCATACCTGCCTGCATCTGCTGTGCCGGGCCGTCGACGGCGTTGTGACCGGCGGGCAGATCGGCGACGGCAAGGGGCGGCTCGATTTCGACCTGCCGGAGGCGCCCGACAAGGAGGCCCTTGCCGAACTGCTCAATGCCTGGATCGCCGAGGATCGCCCGGTCAGCGAGCGCTGGATCGATGCGGACGAGCTCGACGCGCGGCCCGAGCTGGTGCGCACGCTCTCTGTCAAGCCGCCGCGCGGCGACGGCCGCGTCCGGCTGGTGGAGATCGAGGGCGTGGACCTGCAGGCCTGCGGCGGCACGCATGTGCGGCGCACGGGCGAGATCGGGCCGGTGCGGATCGGCAAGATCGAGAAGAAGGGCCGGCAGAACCGCCGCGTGCAGGTGGTGCTCGGGGACGCCGGCGACGCAGGTGGTTGATCCGGGCCCTCCCGACCGCCACATGCCGCACTGCACAATCGTACTTGGCTAACTCGAGGAGCGCTTCATGGCCGAATCCTATCACACCGACCTCTACATCGACGGGGCCTGGCACCCGGCCATGGCCGGCGGCCATATCGATATCCTCGACCCGGCGACCGAGGAGGTCGTGGCGACCGCGGCGCAGGCCGAGCGCGCCGATGTCGAGGCGGCGATCGCCTCGGCGCACCAGGCCTTCCAGACCTGGCGCAAGGTCCTGGCCTGGGACCGCTCGAAGGTGCTGCGCAAGGCGGCGATGCTGCTCGAGGAGCGGGCCGACCGGATCGCCCGGCTCCTGACGCTCGAATGCGGCAAGCCGCTCGGCCAGGCGAGGGCGGAGGTCATCTCGGCGGTCGAGCTGATCGACTGGTACGCCGACGAGGCGCGCCGCATCTTCGGCCAGACGCTGCCCGGGCGCGGCGCCGACAACCGCTTCATGACGATCTTCGAGCCGGTCGGCGTGGTCGGCGCCTTCACCGCCTGGAACTTCCCGGTCGTGCTGCAGGCCCGCAAGATCGCCCCGGCCCTGGCCACGGGGTGCACCATCGTCACCCGGCCGGCCGAGGAGGGCACCTCTTCGGTGGCCGAGCTGGTCAAGTGCTTCATCGACGCCGGGGCACCCAAGGGCACGGTCAACCTCGTCACCGGCAAGCCCGAGGTGATCTCCGAGGCCATCATGGACAGCGACCTCGTCCGCAAGGTGACCTTCACGGGCTCGATCCCGGTCGGCCAGCACCTGATGCGGCGGGCCGCCGACACGGTGAAGCGGATGTCGATGGAGCTCGGCGGCCATGCGCCGGTGATCATCCACGAGGACGTCGACCCGGTGAAGGCAGCGCTCGCCTCGGCCGCCGGCAAGTCGCGCAACAACGGCCAGGTCTGCGTCTCGCCGACCCGCTTCTACGTCCACAAGAAGCACGAGCGGGCCTTCACCGACGCCTTCGCCGGCGCGCTGGCGGGCATGAAGATCGGCCACGGCCTCGAGCCCGGCACCGAGATCGGCCCGCTGGTCAACAGGAAGCGCCTCGCCTTCGTCGAGGAGATGGTCGACCAGACCAGGGCAGAGGGTGCCCGCGTGGTGACCGGCGGCCAGCGGCCGGCGGACATGAACCGCGGCTTCTTCTTCGAGCCGACCGTGTTCAGCGACGTGCGCGACGACATGCGGGTGATGAACGACGAGCCGTTCGGGCCGATCGCCCCGGTCACCACCTTCGAGACCTTCGACGAGGTGATCGGCCGCGCCAACAGCCTGAGCTACGGCCTCGCCGGCTACGTCTTCACCGGCAACCAGAAGCTGGCCCAGGCGACAGCGGAGGCGCTGCGGACCGGCATCGTCGGCGTCAACACCTTCGCCGCCGCGACGGCCGAGATGCCGTTCGGCGGGGTCAACCACTCGGGCTTCGGCCGCGAGAACGGCAGCCAGGGGCTCTACGACTACCTGGACGCCAAGTTCGTCAACATCGCCTATGGCTGAGGTGTAGCCAGCGATGACGGAGCCGCGCCCGCGGCTCACCGACCTCGTCCAGGGCCTGCCGGCGACGATCCCGTTCGTCGGCCCGGAGGCCCTGGAGCGGCGGCGCGGGCGTCTTTTCGAGCTGCGCCTCGGCGCCAACGAGAGCGCCTTCGGCCTCTCGCCCCTGGCGGCCGAGGCCATCCGGCGGGAGCTCGCCCGGGCCGCCTGGTACGGCGACCCGGAGGCCTTCGAGCTGCGCGAGCGGCTGGCGGGGCTGCATAGGGTCGGCCTCGATGAGATCGTCGTCGGCGCCGGCATCGACGAGCTCCTGGGCGTGCTGGTGCGGGCGGTCACGGGCCCGGGCGATCCGGTCGTCACCTCGGCCGGGGCCTATCCGACCTTCAACTACCACGTCGCCGGCTTCGGCGGCAGGCTGGTGGCCGTGCCCTACCGGGACGACCACGAGGACCTGGAGGGGCTCGCCCTCGCGGTGCGGCGGGAAGGGGCGAAGCTCGTCTATCTCGCCAATCCGGACAACCCGATGGGCACCTGGCACACGGGTTCGGCCGTCCAGGGCTTTATCGCCGGGCTGCCGGCCGACGTGCTGGTGCTGCTCGACGAGGCCTATGTCGAGCTCGCCCCGGCGGACACCGCCCCGCCGATCGACACGGCCGACCCGAGGGTGGTGCGCCTGCGCACCTTCTCCAAGGCGCACGGCATGGCCGGGCTCAGGATCGGCTACGCCATCGCCCATGCCGAGGTGATCCAGGCCATGGGCAGGATCCGCAACCATTTCGGCGTCAGCCGGGTGGCCCAGGCGGCGGCCATGGCCTCGCTCGACGATGCGGCCTTCGTCGCCGGCGTGGTCGCCGAGGTGGCGCGCGGCCGGGACGAGTATGCCGGGCTCGCCGCCGGTCTGGGCTTCAGGGCGCTGCCCTCCGCCACCAATTTCGTCGCCATCGACGTCGATCCCGAAAAGGGTGGGCCGGAGCGCGGCCGGGCGCTGCTCGAAGCGCTCGCCGATGCCGGGGTCTTCATCCGCCGGCCCGGCATCGCCCCGCTCGACCGCTGCATCCGCGTCTCGGTCGGCACCGCCCCCGAGCGCGCGCGATTCGCCGACATCTTCAGCCACATCGTGCGCGGTTTATAGGATTTATAGCCTAGTTCGGGCATGGTGTCAATCGCCAGCCGGGTTCGCTCGGCAAAATCGGCTTTTTGGGGGCGATGAAACCGGGGCGGCGGCCTGATCGTTGCGAATCGCCGGGTTCGATCGTCGGATTCTTTGGGTTCGCTCGTCGATTTCTCGGGTTCGCTCGTCGATTCGGTGGGTTCGCTCGTCGATTCCGCGGGTTCGTTCGTCGCCCGCTGTCGCGGAATCCGCGACAAGATCGAATGAATGTCGCGGAATCCGCGACATCACGAATGCTTATGTCGCAGATTCTGCAACGGATCAGGCGGCCCTGTCGCAGAATCCGCGACAACCCGAGCGAGAATGGCGCAGAATCTGCGACAAGCGGTGGCGCCACGGCGGAAAAACAGCACATGACCCGCGCTCGACCGCCCGTTTCGGCGAACCATCATCACGAATGCTTATGACCGCGGATGGTCGGGCTTGCCGGCGGCACGCGCCATGCATCCCTGACCGCGCCCTGGCGCTGCTCTTCGGCGTCGTGCTCGGCGCGTCGATGGGAAACGGCTTGTCGATGGGCTATTGGACCCGGGTCCAGTCCTGGCCATCGCAGATGAAGAGGACGCAGCCCTCGACGTTCAGGGTGTCGCCCTTCAGGGTCATGTTGGACTTGTAGGTCTTGTCGCTCTCGGGATCCCAGATCGTGCCGTCGGAATAGTTGCCGTCGCCTTCGGCTTTCATGTTCTCGACGATCGGCTTGCCGAGATTCGCGTAGGTCGGGTCATCGCCGTCCTTGGTCACCGCCTTGCTGATCGTGCCGCAGGTGAGCGAGGCATCCGCGGCGCAGGGGGCCATGGTGATCTCGATATAGGCGCCGTCTTCGTTCGCCTCGGACTTCCAGACGCCGTCCACCTCGGCGGCCAGGGCCGCTGCGGGCAGCGCCGCAACAGTCATCGCCAGCATCAGCTTGCGCATTCTTCGGTTTCCTTCCCATGGCAGCGCGGGCTCCGGCCGTTGCCGGCCGGGCACCGGGAGGCCGGATCGACCACCGCGCAAAGGTGCCGCCGGTGCCGGCGGCGATCAACCGAAACTTCAGGCTTGCAGTCGATTCCGGAGCCCTTCCGGGAGCGAGGGCCTAGCGCCGGTCGAGCCGGGCGAGCCAGGGGCCGAGGCGGTCGATGGCCTGCTCGATCGTGGTGCGCGCACCGGCGAAGGAGAGGCGGACATAATGGTTGCCGCGGGCGACGTCGAAGTCGTTGCCGGGGGTGATGGCGACGCCGGTATCGGCGAGCAGGCGGGCGCAGAAATCGACCGAATCGAGGCCGAAGCGGCCGATGTCGGCATAGAGGTAGAAGGCGCCGTCGGGTGGGACCAGGCGGTCGAGGCCGATCCTGGGCAAGGCATCGAGCAGCAGCGCGCGATTCTCGCCGTAGCCGGCGACCCGGGCATCGAGCTCGGGCTTCGCCCCGAGGGCGCCGATGGCGGCGTGCTGGCCCACGGCCGAGGGCGAGATGAAGAGGTTCTGGGCGAGGCGCTCGACCGGGTCGACCAGCTCGTCCGGCAGCACGAGCCAGCCGATCCGCCAGCCGGTCATCGCCCAGTACTTGGAGAAGCTGTTGACGACGATGGCGCGGGTGGAGCTGGCGAGGGCGGTGCTGCCCGGCCGGCCGTAGGTGATGCCGTGATAGATCTCGTCGGAGATCAGGCGCACGCCACGGGCATCGCACCAGCGGGCGATGGCGGCGAGCTCGGCCGGGTCGATCAGCGAGCCCGTGGGGTTGGCGGGGCTCGCGACGATGACGCCGTCGAGCGGCCCGCCGATCGCCTCGAGGTCGGCCACGGTCGGCTGGAAGCCCGAGGTTTCGGAGGTGACCAGCTTCACGACCTCGATGTCGAGGGCTTTCAGGATGTTGCGGTAGGCGGGATAGCCGGGCTCGGCCACGGCGACGCGCGCCCCGGCATCGAAGGCGGCGAGGAAGGCCAGGATGAAGCCGCCCGACGCCCCGGCGGTGATGGCGATGCGCTCGATGGGCACGGCCCGGGCGTAGGTGGCCTCGATGTGGCGGGCGATGGCGGTGCGCAGCGGCCTGAGCCCGAAGGCCTCGGAGTAGCCCAGCGCGCTGCCGTCGAGGGCGGCGCGGGCGGCGTCGAGGGCGGCCCGGGGAGCACCGCCCGAGGGCTCGCCCACCTCGAGGTGCAGCACGTCGCCGCCCTCGGCCGCGCGCTTGTTGGCGGCGGCCAGCACCTGCATCACCAGGAAAGGCTCGATGGCGCTGCGCCCGGAGACGCCCGAGCGCTCCGGCTCCTTCGGTAGTCGCATGCTTCACCTCGCTCGGCGCCGGCCGGAAGCCGGCATGGGGGCTCGGCGCCGGCCGGAAGCCGGCATGCCGTGTCCTTAGCAGAGAATGGTCAAGGCGGGGCGAAGGGCGAGGGCGGATCGAGCGTTCTTGATGGAGGGTGAGGTCGCGCCAGCGGGGCCGCAGCCGGAACGGTGGCGCCGACGTCGCCGATCCGATACGGATCGGTCCATGGCTGACGAGCAAACCAGGCGGCGGCTGGCCGCCATCCTCGCCGTCGACGTGGTGGGCTATTCCCGGCTGATGGCGACCGACGAGGCGGGCACGCTGGCCGCGCTGAAGGCGCATCGCAGGGCCGTGCTGGAGCCGGCGATCGCCCTGCGGGGCGGGCGCATCGTCAAGCTGATGGGCGACGGCGTGCTGGTCGAGTTTTCGAGCGTTGTCGACGCCGTCGCCTGCGCGCTCGCGATCCAGACCGCCGATCAGGGCGGGGAGTCGGCCGGCGCCGGCGCGCTGACGCTGCGGGTCGGCATCAATCTGGGTGACGTGATCATCGACGGCGACGACATCTACGGCGACGGGGTCAATGTCGCCTCCCGGCTCGAGGCCCTGGCCGAGCCGGGCGGCATCTGCATCTCGTCGATCGTCCACGAGAGCCTCGGCGGGCGGGTCGAGGCCGGCTTCGTCGATGGCGGCAAGGTCCAGGTCAAGAACATCGACCGGCCGATCGGTGTCTGGCGGTGGCAGGCCGGGTCGGCCGGCGCGGCGCGGGCGGCGCGCGTGGTGCCGCCGGCGGCGGCAACAAAGGCATCCGTCGCCGTCCTGCCGTTCGACAACATGTCCGGCGACCCGGAGCAGGAGTACTTCTCCGACGGCATCAGCGAGGACATCATCACCGATCTCTCGAAGATCGGCGGGCTCGTGGTGATCGCCCGGAACTCCAGCTTCGCCTACAAGGGGCGGCGCGTGGACATCCGCGAGGTGGCGAGGGACCTCGGCGTCGGCACGGTGCTCGAGGGCTCGATCCGGCGGGCTGGCAACCGGGTGCGCATCAACGCGCAGCTCATCGAGGCGGCCACCGGCAGCCATCTCTGGGCGGAGCGCTACGACCGCGAGCTCACCGACATCTTCGCCGTGCAGGACGACGTCACCCGGCACATCGTCGACGCGCTGAAGGTCGAGCTGACCCGGGGCGAGGAGGCGCGGATCGCCGCCGTTCCCACCATGAGCCACGAAGCGCACGACCTCTTCCTGCGCGGCCGCGAGCACATCCGTCGCGGGGTGTGGACCCGGGCGATCCTCGAAGAGGCGGTCCGGACCTTCGGGCAGGCGATCGCGCTCGATGCGGACTACGCGGACGCCCATGCCGGTCTCGCCTTGTGCCACAGCATCGATTTCCAGAACCGGCTGACCGGCGACCCGACGGCCCTCGCGACGGCGGGGCGGATCGTCGAGGTGGCCATCGCGAAGGGGCCGGACCTGCCCTTTCCGCACTGGGCCGCCGCGGCCATCGTCATCTGGCAGAAGGACCTGGCGCGGGCCAGGCGCGAGTGCGAGGCGGCGCTGGCGCTGAGCCCGAACTACGCGCTCGCCCACGCGACGCGCGGCCATGCCGAGATCTATGCCGGGACGCCGCTGAAGGCGATCCCGTATCTCGAGCGGGCGATCCGGCTCGACCCCGCCTTCACCCAGCAATACCTGCATTTCATCGGCTCGGCCTATCTGGCGGCGGGGCGCTACGAGGTGGCGGCCGCGACCTTCCGCGAGCGCATCCGGCTGGCGCCGGAGACGGACATCTCGCGGGGCCTCCTGATCGCGGCGCTCGGCCATCTGGGCCTGGTCGAGGAGGCGCCGGAGGTCTGGGACGAGCTGAAGCGGGTCAATCCGGGCTATTCGTTCGAGGCGCATCTGGCGCGGCTGCCGTTCAGCGACCCGGCCGACGCGGCGCGCATCGCGGCGGGCTTCGCGCGGGCCGGCGTGGCCGGCTGATCGCGGCGCTCAGGCCTTGCAGGGCTTCGAGTTAAAATCGGTTCGTGTCCCGACTTTATTTCGGTTCGTGTCCCGACTTTATTTCGAAAATCGGGACACGAACCGACTTTAACGATCGGACTCACCCGTTTGCGGGGCTCTGTCGGCCGGGCTCTCATTCGTGCCCGGCGGGCGGCCCAGCCTGGCGTGGCGCAGCTTGCGGCCGAGGGCCGCTTCGAGGCGTTCGAGAAAGGCCGTCGAGCCGAGGGGCCGGCCACTTCGGGAATGGCGGCGCAGCTCGTCGAGCTGCCAGCTCGGCGGCGTGTCGTCGAGAAAGGCCCGCCAGTCGGGCACGAGATGGTCGAGGCCGTGCGGCTCGACGAGGCCGTCCGCGCCGAGGCCGAGATGGGCTCGAGCACTCGACCAGGGCCAGGCCGCGGCGTCGGCGACGAGGCCGGCGCGCTCCGGGTTGCGCTCGACATAGCGGATCGCGGCGAGGCAGTGCGGCTCGTCCATGGCGCACGAGCCGAAGCGTCCCTGCCAGAGATAGCCGGTCCAGCCGTGCCGGCGATTGACCGCCCGGGTGTAGTCGCGGTGGGTGTCGCCGATGGCCCTGGCCAAGCTGTCCGGCGCATCGGGGACGACGACCAGATGCACGTGGTTGGGCATCAGGCACCAGGCCCAGACGGCGACCCGGGCCGCTCGGCAATGGGTTCGCAGCAGGTCGCGGTAGAGGCGATAGTCGGCATCGGCGAAGAACACGGTCTGACGCCGATTGCCGCGTTGGGTGACGTGGTGCGGCACATGCGGAGCCACCGCTCGGGCGATCCTTGGCATGCGGCAGGCTTAGCAGGGTGAGGGCGGCGTTAAAAGCGGTTCGTGTCCCGACTTCCGGGGGTTAAAAGCGGTTCGTGTCCCGACTTCGAGCGCCGACTTCGAGCGACCGACGTTCACGCCTTGCAGAGCTTCCAGGGGCCGATGTCGACGTGGATGTGGTCGCGGTGCGCCCGGTCGTGGTTGGGGGTGAGCACGACGTTGAAGTGGCGGCAGGCGGCCCGGGCGAGGTCGTGGAGGAAGAGGCTGGCGCCGCCGCTGCGGCGTGGCCAGTCGTCGGCCACGCTGATCTGCCGGCCGTCGGCGGTGGTGAAGCCGGCGATGTCGAGCGCCTCGCCGGTGCTGTGCAGGCTCATCCGCCGCTGGTTGCCGGTCATCTTGCGGCAGCTGTAGGAGCCGTAGTGGCGGATCTCGGTGATGCGGCTGCCGAGGCGCCGATCGGCGAGGCGCTGCATCTCCGGCTCGAAGCGCGCCCAGGCCAGCAGCATCGGGCAGCTCGTCCGGAGCGTCGGCGCCATTGCGGCGCTGGTCCAGGTGACCACGACCGGTGCCGGCACGGCGCAGGCGCCGTCGGCCGGAGCACCGGCCCAGGGGGTGAAGCGCACGCCCTCGGTGGCGAGCAGGGCCCGGCAGGCGGCCGGGTCGCTCGGCCAGCGCGTGGCGGCCTGGCGGGATGGCGGCGGGCCGGCGCAGGCGCCGAGCAGGAGGCCGGCCAGGGCGACGAGAGCGACGTTCCTCGTCAGCCAACCGGCTCCCGCGCGGTCTCGGCGATCGGCAGGTCCGGCTCCTTGATCGCCATCTTGCGCTGCCAGAGGAAGACGGCGCCGCCGAGGCCGATGCCGACGAGGTCGGTGACCAGCCCGCCCTCGATCATCAAAAGCGCCGCGGCGCCGATCACGAGGCGGAGCAGGATGCTGGTGCGGCCGAAGAACCAGCCCTGGACGGCGGCCGAGAGCATGAAGACCCCGACGCAGGCGGTGGCGAGGCTCTGGATGATGGCCGGCCAGGTGTCCATCATCAGCAAGGCCGGGCTGTAGAAGAACATGAAGGGCACGATGAAGGCGGCGAGGCCGAGCTTGAAGGCGGTGAGCGAGGTCTCGAGCGCCCTGGAGCCGGCGATGGCGGCCCCGGCATAGGCGGCGAGCGCCACGGGCGGGGTGATCGCCGAGATGACGGCGAAGTAGAAGACGAAGAAGTGCGCAATCAGGGGCTCGATGCCGAGGCGGATGAGGCCGGGGGCGACGACCGAGGCGGCGACGGCGTAGGCGGCCGTCGTCGGCATGCCCATGCCGAGCATGAGCGAGATGCCCATGGCGAAGAGCAAGGCCAGGAACTGGCTGGTGTCGGCGACGGTGAGCAGCATGGCGGAGAAGCGCAGGCCCACGCCGGTCAGGCCGATGACGCCGACGATGATGCCGGCGCAGGCGCAGACGGCGATGAGCTGGACCGCCATGGTGGCGGTCAGGTTGAGCGCCTTGACGATGCCGACGGGGCCGAGCCGGTGCGGCGTGAGCCAGCTCACCACGACCGCGGCGACGAGCGAGAGCGTGCCGGCGCGGATCACCGAGTAGCCCATGAAGAGGGCGGCGATGAGGATGACGATCGGCACGAAGAGATAGGCCTGCTTCGCCAGGACGTCGAAGCGCGGGAGCTGGTCCCGGGGCAGGCCCTTCATGCCGGTGCGCTGGGCCTCGAGGTCGACCATGAAGTAGATCGAGATGAAGTAGAGGGTCGCCGGGATCAGGGCCGCGACGGCGATCTCGGTGTATCTGATGCCGGTGACCTCCGCCATGATGAAGGCGCCGGCGCCCATGATGGGCGGCATGATCTGGCCGCCGGTGGAGGCCGCGGCCTCGATGCCGGCAGCGCTGCGCGCCCGGTAGCCGACGCGCTTCATGAGCGGGATGGTGAGCGAGCCCGTGGCGACGACGTTGCCGGCCGAGGTGCCGTTGATCATGCCCATGAGGCCCGACGCGAAGACCGCGACCTTGGCCGGGCCGCCGCGCGCATGGCCGGCGGCGGCGAAGGCGAAGTTGACGAAGTAGTCGCCGACCTTCGACGCCTGGAGGAAGGCGGCGAAGCAGATGAAGAGGATGATGTAGGTCGAGGAGACGGCGGTGGTCGGTCCCAGGATGCCGTTGTCGGTGTAGAGATAGGTGAAGAAGCGATCCGCGCTGTAGCCGCTGTGGGCGAGGAAGCCCGGCAGCCAGGGGCCGACGAAGGCGTAGAGGATGAAGGCCATCGAGATGACGACGAGCGCGAGGCCGGCGAGGCGCCGCGTGCATTCGAGGATCAGCGCCACGCCGGCCAGCGTCACCCAGAAGTCGGGGCGGGTCGGCATCACGCCGGCGCGGAACTGCAGGCCCTGGAGGTTGAAGAGGAGGTAGAGCGCGACCGCCACGGCGGCGGCGGCCATGGTCCAGTCGGCCGGGTCGATGCGGCTGGTGTCGGCCGGGGTCAGCCAGGCGAGGAGCATGGCGAGGCCGGTGCCGGCGAGCAGCGCCGGGGCGCCGATGGCGTAGACCCAGGGGGGCGGGTTCGGCAGGCCGGCGAGCTCGCGCAAGCCGAAGGGTGCCAGCATGGCGAGGAGGGCGACGGCGACCAGCACGGCGGCGACGAGGCGGAGCGGGCGCAGCAGCTGCTCCGGCAGGCCGCCGCCCGGGCGCTCGAGCCGGGGCACCGCGTGGGTGGCGACCAGAAAGCCGATGCCGAGGCCGCCGGCGACGTGCAGGGTTCGAAAGGCCCAGGTCTCGAGCGGGAAGACGTTGAGCACCAGGAGGTGCCAGGAGGTGTAGGCGACGCAGTACCAGAAGACGAAGTGGTGGCTGAAGCCGGTGAGGCTGCGCTGGTTGCCGGACGCCGGCTCGTCGTCGACGTCGCGGGCGATGATGAGCTCGCCGTCCGTGCCGTTCGCCATGGGCCGCCTCCCCGACTGGCCTTCTACAGCAGAAGGGCGGGGCTGGCGCCCCGCCCTCGATCGCTCAGCCCTCGTACTCGGCCGGGATCAGGTTCTCCGGGATGTCGAAGCCCTTCTCCTTGTAGTACTGCACGGCACCCGGGTGGAACGGCAGGAACTTGTTGTGCACCCAGTTCTCGGGCAGCGTCTCGGCGGCGGCCTGGTGGATCTGCATCATCCGGTCGTTGTTATCGAGCACGACCTTCATGACCTCGTAGACGAAGCTCTGCGGCAGGTCCTTGTGGGCGATGCCGAAGTTCCACATGGCGACCGAGTGCTGCGGCTCGTGCTGGCTGGTGTAGGTGTCGGCCGGGATCTCGAAGGCGCTGACCGGGAACTGCTCGACGAGGGTCGCCTGCTCCTCCGGCGTGAAGGCGAAGATGTTGACCGGGTTCTGGGCCTCGAGCTCGCTGAAGGCGGCGATCGGCAGGCCGGCGCAGAAGGCGAAGGCGTCGATCAGCCCGTCCTTGACCTGGCCGGCGAGGTCGGAGGCGCCGCCGAACTGGTCGTTGGTCTCGACCCCGAGCGCGTCGAAATATTGCGGGAAGTAGGTGCCGCAGGTGCCGCCCCGGGGGCCGTTGCCGACGGTCTTGCCGTCGAGATCGGCGACCGACTGGATGCCGCTGGATTCGAGCGCGATGATCTGGAAGGGCGTCTGGTACATCGGGAAGGTGGCGCGCACGTCGCGCATCTGGACGCCCGGGGCGATCGGGCTCAGGCCGTCCCAGGCCTCGCGTGCCGGGCCCATGGTGGTCATCGCCATCTGGACGTCGTTGGTCTGGGTCAGCGCGAAGTTCTGCACCGGACCGCCGGTCACCTCGGAGCTCGCCGGCACACCCAGCATCTCCTGGATCAGCCCGGCCCAGCCGGCGCCGTAGATGAAGTAGGTGCCGCCCTGCGATGCCGTGCCGACCTTGATCGACGACGGCCAGCCGGTCTTGTCCTGGGCTGTGCCGGTGGCCGGTGCCAGCGCCAGGACGCCTGCGAGGGCCGTCATGCCGAGGCCGGTGAGGCAGGTTCTCATCATGTGATTTCTCCCTGAACGAGTGTTGCGCCGCAGGTGGTCGCGGCTGGGTGCGTCAAAGACTAGCGGACCGCGAGCGTCCGGCAAGCCGGCAACATGTCGCCGGCCAGAGGCGCCCGGCTCAGGGCATATTCAGGAGCAGCCCATCGAGGAAGGCCACGATCTCGGGGGCAGCCCAGTCGGCATAGCCGGCGTGGCGGAAGATCTCGTTGCCCTGGCCGTCGATGACGAGGGTCACCGGCAGGCCCGGAATGCCGAGGGGATGGCTCGTTGCCATCTGCGGATCGCGCCAGATGGTGAGGTCGTCGACCCCGATATCGGTCATGAAGGCCTGGAGCGCCTCGGGGCCGGCGCGGTCCATGGCCAGGGTGACGACCCTGAGCGGCCGGCCCTCGAACGCCGCCTGCAGGGCGGCGAGGGTGGGCATTTCACGCTTGCAGGGCGCGCACCAGGTGGCCCAGAAGTTCAGCACGACGACCTCGCCGGTGGCGACCGCGGCAGCGAGATCGAAGCTCTGGCCGGCCATGTCCCGGATCTCGACCGGGGGCACCGGCACGGGCTCGCCGGCCACGGGCTCGAGGGCCGCTGCTGGTGCCGCGAGGCCGAGGAGCAAAGCGAGAGCGGCGGGGAATCGGGGCATGGGCGGCGGCCTCACCATGGCAATTGAGCGGCAACGGGATCCGGACGGGCGATGACCAGAGACACGAAAGCGGCGCGCGACCTCTGGGGCGGGCATTTCGCGTCCGGCCCGGCGCCGCTGATGGAGAAGATTAACGCGTCGATCGGCTTCGACAAGCGGCTCTGGCCGCAGGACGTGCGGGGCTCGATGGCGCATGCGCGGATGCTGGCGGAGCGCGGGATCATCGCGCCGGCCGATCGCGACGCCATCATCGAGGGGCTAGAGGCGCTCGAGGCGGCGCTCGAAGAAGGCAGCTTCGTCTTCGATGCCAAGCTCGAGGACATCCACCTCAACATCGAGGCGCGGCTGACCGAGCGGATCGGCGAGCCCGGGCGCCGGCTGCACACAGGTCGCTCGCGCAACGACCAGGTGGCGACGGACTTCAAGCTCTTCGTGCGCGACGCCATGGACCGTGCCGTGGCGCTGCTGAAGGGCCTGGTGGGCGTGCTGGCCGACCGGGCCGAGGCGGAGGCGGCGACGGTGATGCCGGGCTTCACCCATCTGCAGGCGGCGCAGCCGGTGACCTTCGGCCATCACCTCCTGGCTTACGGCGAGATGTTCATGCGCGACGTCTCGCGCTTCTCGGATGCGAGGCGGCGGCTGAACGAGTGCCCGCTGGGTGCGGCCGCCCTCGCCGGCACGAGCTTTCCGATCGACCGCGCCCAGACGGCGGCAGCGCTCGGCTTCGTTCGGCCCGCGGCGAACTCCATCGACGCGGTCTCGGATCGCGACTTCGCCCTGGATTACCTCGCCTCGGCCGCGATCGCCGCCATCCACCTCTCGCGCCTGGCCGAGGAGCTGGTGCTCTGGTCGACGCCGCAGTTCGGCTTCGTCAAGATGGCCGAGGCCTTCACCTCCGGCAGCTCGATCATGCCGCAGAAGCGCAACCCCGATGCCGCCGAGCTGGTGCGCGGCAAGAGCGGGCGGGTCATCGGCCACCTGCAGGCGCTGCTGGTGACCTTGAAGGGGCTGCCGCTCGCCTACTCGAAGGACATGCAGGAGGACAAGGAGGGGGTGTTCGACGCGGTCGACACGCTCGAGCTCTGCCTCGAGGCCACGGCCGCCATGCTCGCCTCGCTCACGGTCGACCCGGCGCGGATGCGGGCCGCGGCCGGGGTCGGCTACACCACGGCGACCGACCTCGCCGACTGGCTGGTCCGGGTCAAGGGGGCCGCCTTTCGCGACGCGCATGGCAGCGCCGCCCGGGCGGTGAAGGCGGCCGAGGAGCGGGGCTGCGGGCTGCACGAGCTCGATGCCGACACGCTGCGCGCCATCGACCCGCGGCTCGAGCCGGCGGCCCTTCTCGACGTCGACGCCTCGGTGGCGAGCCGGACGAGCTTCGGCGGCACGGCGCCCGAGCGGGTGCGCGAGGCGGTCACCGCACTGCGCGGGCGGCTGGCGGAGCTGGCGCGATGAGGCGGCGGGCGCTGCTCGGGCTCGTGGCGGTCGGCGTGCTCGCCGCCTGCGGGCGGCGCGGCCCGCTCCGCCTGCCGGACGCCCCGCCGCTGGAGCAGCCGCCGGTGGACAACTCGATCCGGGACATCCCCGAGCCGGAACCGACGGACGACGGGACGGCCGGGTGAGGGCCTTCACCTATCGCGATGGCGGGCTGGCCTGCGAGGGCGTGCCGCTCGAGGCGATCGCCCGGGCGGTCGGCACGCCGGCCTATGTCTACTCGGCCGGCGCCATGCGTGCCCGTCTCCGGGAGTTCCAGGACGCCTTCGCCGCCCGGCCGGCGCTCTTCTGCTATGCGGTCAAGGCCAACCACAACCTCGCCGTGATCCGCACGCTGGCCAATGCCGGGGCCGGCGCCGACACAGTCTCCGGCGGCGAGATCGAGCGGGCGCTGGCGGCGGGCGTGCGGCCGGAGCGCATCGTCTTCGCCGGGGTCGCCAAGACCGATGACGAGATCCGCTTCGCGCTGCGAACGGGCGTGCTCCAGCTCAACGTCGAATCCGTGCCCGAGCTCCTGCGCATCGATGCCGTGGCGCAGGGGCTCGGGCTGCAGGCGCCGGTGGCGTTCCGCATCAACCCGGACGTCGATGCCGGCACGCTGAGCAAGATCTCGACCGGCCGCAAGGGCGACAAGTTCGGCGTGCCGTTCGACGAGGCGGCCGACCTCTACGCGCTGGCCGCCTCGCTGCCGGGCATCCGCCCGGAGGGGCTGCACCTGCATATCGGCTCGCAGATCACCCGGCTCGACCCCTTCGCCGCCGCCTACCGGCGCGGCATCGAGCTCTTCCGGACGATCCGCGCCGCTGGCATACCGCTCCGTCGGCTCGATCTCGGCGGCGGCTTCGGCGTGCGCTACCGCAACGAGGAGCCGGTGCCGGCCTCCGCCTTCGCGGCCCTGGTCCAGGGCCTCACCGCCGGGCTCGACGTCGAGCTGGTGTTCGAGCCGGGCCGGGCGCTGGTCGCCGAGGCCGGCGCCCTGGTGGCGTCGGTGATCTATCGCAAGGAGAGCGGCGGGCGGCGCTTCCTGATCCTCGATGCGGGCATGAACGTGCTGATCCGGCCGGCCCTCTACGACGCCTGGCACGACGTCCTGCCGCTGGCAGAGCCGCCGCCTAAGGCGCATCTCGAGCCCATGGACGTGGTCGGCCCGATCTGCGAGAGCAGCGACATCTTCGGCCGCGACCGCTACCTGCCGCT
>Ga0116151_10001232_pt1 | contig 23869 bp, 24 predicted proteins | sample AD_UKC117_MetaG_FD_89893 | JGI IMG/M metagenome (GOLD analysis project Ga0116151, IMG submission 89893) | Active sludge microbial communities of municipal wastewater-treating anaerobic digesters from Hong Kong - AD_UKC117_MetaG | ecosystem: Engineered > Bioreactor > Anaerobic > Digestate... | reverse complement strand
GACCTACATCGTCGATCTCGCCGGTGCCGGCCGCCGGGCCGGCTACGTGGCGCTCAGCAACACCCTGATCGGCGTCGTCCTCGTGACGAGCGGCCTCATCGGCGTCTTCGCCGAGACCGCCGGCATCGGCGCCACGCTCCTGCTGTTGGCCGCCCTAGCCGCGGTCGGCATCGTCCTCGCCGGCGGCCTGCCGGAAGTGCAGCACCCCGACTAGGCGCTTACTGGGGCCCCCGGCTCAGTGAATGAGGGAGCCGCCATTGACGTCGATCTCGGTGCCGGTGCAGTAGGCGGCGAGATCGGAGGCGAGGAACAGGGCGCAGCCGGCGACGTCCCTGGCCTCGCCGGCACGGCCCATCGGAATGGCGGCGATGATCGCGTCGTGCATCTCGGGCGTCAGCTTGCCGGCGGTGATGTCGGTGGCGATGAAGCCCGGGCAGATGGCGTTGACCCTGACCCCGGCCGGCGCCAGCTCGCGCGCCATCGCCTTGGTGAGCCCGAGGATGCCCGCCTTGGCCGCCGCATAATGGGGGCCGCCGAAGATGCCGCCGCCGCGCTGGGCGGAGACCGACGAGATGTTGACGATGCTGCCCGCCCGGCGCCCGCGCATGCCCGGGATCACCGTCTGGCTCATCTGCAGCGTGCCGCGCAGGTTGACGTCGAGCACGGCGTCATAGTCGGCGGGTCCGATCTCCATGATCTTCAGGGGCTGGGTGATGCCGGCATTGTTGACCAGGATGTCGATCCGGCCCCACCGTTCGATCAGCGCCGCCACCACCACCTCGCAGCGCGCCTTGTCGGTGACGTCGCAGGCGAGGCCGACATGCCGCGCGCCGAGCCCGGCCGCAGCCCCCTCGGCGGCCTCGGCCGCCAGATCGAGGATCGCCACGCTGGCCCCGTGCTCCGCGAACAGCATGGCCGTCGCCTTGCCGAGTCCACGCGGCGAGGCGGCGCCGGTGACGATGGCGGTCCGGCCGTGCAGCAGTCCTTGCATGGTCGTCTCTTCCTTCAAAGCCAGGCGCGGATCTGCGCCGCGACCCGGTCCGTGGAGATCCCGTACATGTCGTGGAGCGTGGGCAGGGCGCCGGCCTCGAGGAAGGCGTCCGGCAGTCCGATCATGCGGAAGGCCGGCGTGACGCCCGCCGTCAGCAGCGTCGTTGCCACCGCCTCGCCGAGGCCGCCAACCACCGTATGGTTCTCGGCCGTGACGACGAGCCGGCCGCACTTGCCGGCTTCCTCGAGGATGGTCGCCCGGTCCAGAGGCTTGATCGTCGGGACATGCAGGACGGCGACACCGATGCCGTCCTGGGCCAGCTTCACGGCCGCATCGAGGGCGCGCATGGTCATGAGGCCGGTGGCGATCACCAGCACGTCCCGCCCGTCCCGGATCATCTGCGCCCGGCCCAGCTCGAACCGGTAGTCGGGCTTGTGGCGGGTCAGCACCACGGGCACCCGCCCGCGCAGCAGGCGGCAATAGACCGGCCCGTCATGGGCGGCGATCGCCGGCACCATCTGGGCGATGTCGACCGCGTCGCAGGGATCGACGATGGTCAGGTTGGGCAGGCCGCGGAAGATCGCCAGATCCTCCGTCGCCTGGTGGCTCGGCCCGTAGCCGGTGGTCAGCCCAGGCAGCGCGCAGACGATCCTGACCGGCAGGTTTTCCTCGGCGATCGCCATGGCGATGAAGTCGTAAGCCCGGCGCGCGGCGAACACGGCATAGGTGGTGGCGAAAGGCATGAAGCCCTCGCGCGCCAGACCGGCCGCGGCCGACATCAAGACCGCCTCGGCCATGCCCATCTGGTAGAACCGGCCGGGCATGGCTTCGGCGAAGACGTGCAGGTCTGTGTACTTGCCGAGATCGGCCGTGAGGCCGACAATCCGCTCGTCGCGCCTCGCGAGCTCCACCAGCGCATGGCCGAACGGGGCATGGATGGTTTCGTAGCCCTCGGCGGTCAGCGAGGCGATCATCGCCGAGGTGGTCGGCCCCTTCCCGCCGGCGGTGACCGGCGCCTTTCGTGGCTCGTGCTTGCGCGCCCTGGAAGCCTCGGTCATGCCGGCCGTCCCTCCTCCAGGGCGGAAAGCGCCTTCACCCATTCATCGGCCTCGACGCGGACGAAATGGGCGATCTCGCGGCGCTCCAGGAACGGCACGCCCTTGCACATTCGCGTGTCGAAGATGATGACGCGCGGCACAGGCTCGGCGACCGCGCGGGCGGTGTCGAAGGCGCCGACGACCGCGTCGAGGTCGTTGCCGTCGACCCGCTGGCAGTGCCAGCCGAAGGCCCGCCACTTCGCCTCGACCGGCTCGGCCGAGAGCATCTGGGTCGACTTGCCGTCGGCTTGCTGGTTGTTGAAGTCGACGAGGCAGATCAGGTTGCCGAGCCGATGGTGGGCCGCGACCATGGCCGCTTCCCAGGTCGAGCCCTCGCCGAGCTCGCCATCCGACATCAGGTTGTAGACGAACGCCTTCGAGCGCTTGCGCCGGAGACCGAGCGCCATGCCGATGGCGATGCCGAGCCCCTGGCCGAGCGAGCCGCCGGTGATCTCCATGCCGGGCGTGTAGGACGCCATGCCGGACATGGGCAGCCGGCTGTCGTCCATGCCGTAGGTGGCGAGCTCCTCCTCGGGCAGAATCCCAGCCTCCATCAGCGCCGCATAGAGTGCTATGGCATAGTGGCCGACCGAGAGCAGGAACCGGTCGCGCCCCTCCCATTTCGGGTCATCGGCGCGGTAGTCGAGGGCGTGAAAGTACGCTGCCGCCAGGACGTCGGCGATGCCCAGCGCCTGGCCGATATAGCCCTGCCCCTGCACCTCGCCCATGAGCAGCGCCTTCCGGCGGATGCTCCAGGCTCGCTGCTCCAGCGAGACGTTGAATCTCGAGCTCGCTCGATGCGATTGGGTCATCCTGTCCTCACGCTCACTTTTGATCAGGGCACCGGACGCTGGGCCGAGCCCTCCGGGGGGTAGGGCAGCGTGTCCTGCAGCTCGCCGGCCGTGCCGCTTTCCATGGCCGGGAAGGGGAGCGTGCCGGACTTGCGCCAGCCGGCCACCTTGGCCTCGGCGGCCTCGCGGCCGGCCAGGTCGTCCGGCGGGTCGCGGCGCAGGTAGACGGTCTGCGACGGGAAGGCGACGCTCGAGCCGTTGCGGCTGACGATGTCCATCAGGCGGAGCATCAGATCCTCGCGAACCGCGAGGTAGCCGTTGTAGTCGCTGGCCCGGACATAGGCGAAGATCTCGATGTCGAGCGAGCTCGCACCGAACTCGACGAAGCGGGCTCGAGCCGGCTCCGGTGCCACCTCCGGGTGGGCGATCAGCAGGGCCCTTATATCGGCGACGATGGCGCGGAGCTGGTCCGGCGTGGTCTCGTAGCGCACGCCGAGCGTGGTGTGCAGCAGGATCCGGTCGCGCCTGGCGAAGTTCTCGATATGCATGCCGGCGAGGTCGCTGTTCGGCACGGTGACCACGGTGCGGTCGAGCGAGCGGATGCGGCTCGAGCGCAGCCCGATCGATTCGAGCGTGCCGATGCGGTCGCCGAAACGGCAGAGCTCGCCGATCCTGACCGGCCGGTCGGCGATCAGCGAGGCGCCGCCCAGGAGGTTCTGCAAGGTGCCCTGCGCCGCCAGGGCGACGGCGATGCCGCCGACTCCGAGGCCCGTGACGATGCCGCTGACCGGCACGCCGAGGCGGTCGAGGGCATGGACCAGGATGCCGATTGCCACGACGAGGCCGAGGATGCGGAAGACCAGCCGTGCCGCCTGCGCGTCGCCCGGTCGTTTGTCGAGACGGGCGAGACCGATGAACAGGTCGGCAGCAAGCCGGGTCATGGCGAAGCCGAAGATGATGGCGCCGAAGGTGAAGAGGGCGACCCAGAAGATCTCCAGGATGGCCAGCACCGGGCCGGTCAGCCGGAGCTCGTCGGCGACGGCCAGGCGCAGGCCGGCGGCGAGCGGCATCAGCAGAAGCGGCAGGACGAAGCCGAAGACCCGGTTGCGCGTGGCACCATCGCGCCGCCCCGCGCCGCGGCGGACGAGCATGATCGCCATGGCGGCGATGCCCAGCCCCGCAAGATGCAGGAGGAGGGTCGCCAGGATCTTCCACAAGGGGATGTCGAGGATGCGCTGGCGCGACCAGTCCGGCGTGACCACCCTTTCCCTCTCGCCGAGCAGCCGGGTGAGCCAGGGGCCGACGCCGTCGCGCAGGACGACATAGGGATCGAGCTGCAAGGCACCCTGGCGGCGCGGCAGGTCGACGACCAGTGGGTACAGCTGGGCGGCGATGCTCGGGGTATCGGGGCCGAAGCGAAAGCGGGGAACCCCGTCGTCGATCACGGAATCGAGAATGGAGAGGCCGGTGCCCGGCACCATCCAGCGCTGCAGCTCGGTGCGGCGGACGGTGGCGAGGTCGGGGATCTCGTCGAGCGGCGGCAGGTCGACCCGGCCCAGGATCACATAGAGGCGGAGCACCGTCTCGACGGCGAGCGGGATCTGCAGGTCGGGCGGCACCTGGTCGAGATCGACGAGTGCGAGCGCCCGCTGGCCGAGCAGCGACACGAGGTTGCGCGCGTCGCTCGCCGCCCGGATCCGAAAGGCCCGCTCCACCTCGCTGAAGAGCGATCCGATGGTGGCGCGGGGGCTGTCGGTCGAGGGCGGGCTGAAGTCCACCGCCGGCCGCGAGTCGCGTGCCTGGACGGGCCCGGTCATGGCGAGGATGAGCGCCAGAAGAAGGAGTTGCGGCAGGCGACGGGCGGCGAAGTTCATGCGGCGAAGGCTCCGTCGCCCTGGCTCAGAGGCCGCCGAGGCCACGCTGCCGCGGCCGGCAGGCGAGCACGAGCAGCGCTCCCGGCACGGCGAGGCTGAGCCAGGCGGGTGCGGCGAGGACGAACTGGATCGGCGCCCACACCATCGAGCCCAGATTCTTCTCGATCAGCGCCTGTAAGCCGACGAGGCTGTTGGCGTTGGCTGCGAACCACATCGAGCCGATCGAGATCGGCTGGTAGGCGCCGCTCGCCCAGAGCGAGAAGAGCTGGGCGACGAGAGCGGCGCCGGCGAAGATCAAGAGCCCGAGGCCGACGACATAACCTGCACTTCGCATCGCTCGCTTCCCGTCCTTGCCCGATGCTCAAACGTCCGACCCTCGTGTTGCACAGCCGAAGGCGTCTGGCTATGGTCCGGCCCGTCCGGAGGGATGGCCGAGTGGTTTATGGCGCACGCCTGGAAAGCGTGTTGGGGGCAACTCCTCACGGGTTCGAATCCCGTTCCCTCCGCCAGCTCAAAAGAATTTTTCATTATGTATCAAATGCTTAACCCAAGTCTGCATTTAAGCGTTACCACCTGATCCACCACATGCTTCGGTGGCTGCGGGTGGACGACGGCGAGCAAGCTGAAGCTAGAGCCAGTTCACCCTAGCCGATCGGCAGCCGTCTCGTCCTTCATACCTGTCACCGCCGGCCACACCATGGCCATGCTTGCGCCATTTGAAGCGACGCCGAAAGTCGATGTCGACACCGGTCGGGCTGGGCAGCACGACCCTATGCAAGCATGTGATGGACGGCAGCCTGCCGAGCATCAGGGGGCTTGTACGATTACTTAATGGCAACCAATATTCAATGCTATTGATTGTTCTTCAATATAACCTACTATTGACATATTCGTAATTGGGTATGTTTATTGTATAATTGGTACATTTCTTTAGCAATACACGACCGTTTGTGCGGAATTTATCTATTGACGGAGCCCCTCCCCTTAGCCTAGCTCGTTTTTTGAGGAGGAAACAAGATGCCGATTCTGGTGACTGGGGGATGCGGATTCATAGGCTCTCATCTGGTCGACCGTCTTACCGAGATCGGCCATACGGTTCGCGTGCTCGATGACATTTCCACAGGCTCACGCTGCAACCTTCCGCCCGGCGTAGAAGTCCACGAGGGCTGCGTCACCGATGCCACCGCTGTTGCCGCAGCAACACAGGACGTCGATGCAGTCTTCCACCTTGCGGCAATTGCTTCCGTGACCCGATCCAACGACGAATGGCTCTGGTCACACTCGGTCAATCAGAGCGGCACCGTTACGGTTTTCAATTCGGCCCGCGCTCGACAACTTCCAGTTGTATATGCCTCGTCGGCCGCCGTCTTCGGTGGTCGCGAGCGTATGCCCTTGAGTGAACGTATCGAGCCGTCGCCCCTCACCGCGTACGGCGTCGACAAATACGGCTGCGAGCTTCACGCTCGGGTGGCGGCCCGGATCCATCATGTGCCCAACGTGGGCCTGCGATTCTTCAATGTCTACGGCCCGCGCCAGCGGCCGGACTCACCTTACAGCGGGGTTATCACGACCTTCGCCGATCGGGTGGCACGACGGTTGCCGATGTGCTTGCACGGTGACGGCGGGCAAACGCGGGATTTCATCCATGTGGGCGACGTCGTCAACGCTCTCATCCTGGCGATGGAGCGGTGCCATCGCGCTCTCGCAAATAAGGACCCGTGCGCCGAGATCTACAACGTCTGTACGGGAGTACCGACCTCGGTCAGGAGTGTCGCGGAACTCGTCATGGCGGCGGCCGGACGGCATGTACCGATCGAGCACGGACCGCCGCGGACTGGTGACGTCCGGGCGTCGGTAGGCGACCCAACGCACGCCGCCGAGCTCCTTGGTTTTCGCGCCCAAATCGGACTTGCTGAAGGTCTCGCCCCGCTGCTTGCCCGCGACGCTTTCGCGAGCGCCACAGCTTGAGAGCACCTTGATGAGTGCTCCGGTCGCCATCGTCATCCCTTGCTATCGGCACGCCCATTTCGTGGCCGAGGCGGTGCGCAGCAGCCTCGATCAGGACCCGCCCCCGGCGGAGATCGTTGTTGTTGACGACGGCTCGCCAGACGAGGTGGCAGCGGCAGTGGCGACTGTCGGTGAGCAACCGACGGTCCGCCTCCTTCGACGCCCCAATGGCGGGCTTTCGGCCGCCCGAAACACCGGGCTCATCGCAACGCAGAGCAAGTTCGTGGTGTTTCTCGACGCCGACGACCGGCTGCTGCCGGGCGCTCTGAGCGCAGGCCTGAAGTGCCACGACGCCCATCCGGGCGCCGCCTTTGTCTGGGGCGGGTTTCGCAATATGGATATCGCCGGTCGTCCTTTTGGAAGGCCGTATCGGCGCTGTCCCGGCCGCGTGCCCTACCGGGATCTCCTGCTAGGCAACATCATCGGCATGCACGGCGCGGTCATGTACAGCCGCGAGCGACTCTTCGCTGCTGACGGCTTCGACGAGTCGCTGCCAACCGTCGAGGACTGGGAGGTCTATCTGCGCCTCGCCCGAAACCATTTGGTCGCACGTCACCAGTGCGTCGTGGCGGAGTATCGAAGGCACAGCCACGGTATCTCGGCCAACGCCGAGCGCATGATTGCTGGCGGATTGATCGGCCTCGAGCGATACCGCCCGAAAGCGCAAGACCCGAGCGACCTGGCATTGGTCTGGCGCGTCGGTCGCGCGCGTTTCGTGGCGCGCTACCTCAGAAAGGCGACGCTGGCAGGCTTGATGGGACCGGCCTCTACAAACTCGGGATCGCTGCGCGACGTGCTGCGCCTCATCGCACAGCAGTCACGCTATCTGTTCCTCTCGAGCACGCCGGACCTTGTCGCTGCGGCCGCAGGGCGACGCGGCATCGAGGCCTCACTGGCACCGGCTGAAGGACTGGCATGCCTGGAAGACTGAGGCGGCTCCTTGCCACCGCACCGTTCGGCCGCGTCCAACTGGGGCAGCTGCCGGAGCTCGCGATCCGGCCAGGCAGCGCAATCGACGGACACTCGTTGTCACCGGCTGCGGCAATGACCCGCCAGCTGCTCGCCAGCTGCTTGAACACTGGCGAAGCCGGTATCTGCCACGTGCTCGGGCCCGGTCGTCTGGTAGGTGAAGACTCCCTGCCCTTTCCCTGCCGAATGGACCCCCTACCTGGAGCTACCGACTGGCCGGGTCCGGAGCCGGACTGTCAATGGCTGGTGATTGGAGATGGGCTTGCTTCGCTCGATGATCCGCAGGCGGCACTAGCGCGCATTGCTCAAACCATTGCCTCTCTGCCGACCACGCGCGTTCTCATGGTATTGCCGGGCACGGCAATGTTGCCCGATGACGAACCGCCGTGTCCGCGACGCTGGCTTTTTAGTGCGGTCAGTGGCAATGCGATGGCCAGGGCGGCGTTCGGCGACAGGATTCGCCTGTTGGCCAGCCTTGGCAATGCGCTGACGGCGAGCGCCGAGCTGCTTGGTCTCGCTGCCGACCGCCTCTGGCCCGACGAGCTGGAGAAAAACGATCCCGAATATCCGATGGTCGTGGCTTTCGCCACGGTCGACTGAAGCCAGCCTCTCGTAATGAGTCACCAACGCATTCGGCTAGATGGCGACCGGCAGGCGGTCCGAGCGCTGTTTGCGCTCTGCGGCAGGCGTCGAGTCATTCTGATACCGATCATCGTCCTGGCAATCCTGGCCTTCCTCCTCGAAGGCATGGGCATCGGGTTGCTGATCCCGCTGGTCGACACGATGCTCGGCTCCCAGGGGCAGACGAGTTCTCAAGTCGGATTCGGTGCTGTCCTTGGCACTCTTACCGATTGGCTGCCAGAAGATCATCGGCTGACGCTGATCGTGGTCCTGGTCTGCCTGCTCATCGTCCTGAAGGCTGCCGTCATCTACGGCCATCACATGCTGTCCGTTTCGCTCACCAGTCATGTTGGTGGCGACCTGCGCGACCGGCTGTTCCGGCAGACCTTCGACATCGGCCTGCTGACAATCCAGAGACTCGGAATCGGCCGCCTGAACAACACCATCGATATCCAGGTATGGAAGGTTTGCCAGGCGTTCGACACGCTCACCCATTTGACCGCGAGCATGGCGGCAAGTTTGGTCTTCTTGTGTCTGCTGCTGTTGATCTCCTGGCCGTTGACCCTTGCCGTAATCGGTAGTTTCCTGCTGGTCTCGCTGATCATGTTGGCGGTGCGTCGCGCCGCCCAGCGGCGCGGCCGCGAGCTTGTCGGTGTCAACGCCGACCTGTCCGGCAGGATTGTCGAGTCACTCACCCATCAGCGCATGGTCCGCGCGTTCGGCACCGAACACCTCGAGATGCAGAGGTTTCATCTGGCAAGCGAGGCGGTCCGGCGAGCCGTGTGGCGAACCGAGCTGCTGCGCGGCATCGTCGCCCCGGCCACCGAGCTCCTCTACGTACCGCTGATGTTCGGCGCGATCGGTCTGGGTCTGCTCCTCGACTTGGGCATGCCGGCACTCGTCGCCTATCTCTTGATGCTCTACCGCCTGCAGCCGCACTTGCGCGAGATCGACCGTCAAAGGGTCGAGCTGGCCGCCCACACCGGCCCGATCGAGGACGTCGTCACGCTACTGGACATAAGGGACGAGACCGCACCGCGCTCGGGCCACCGCCCGATTACCCGCATCCAAGGCTCCATTCGGTTCGAAGGCGTTTCGTTCGACTACGGCGTTGCCGAATCTGCCGGGGTCGACGACATCTCCTTCACGATCCCCAAAGGTGCCACCGTCGCGCTCGTGGGGCCCTCGGGCGCCGGCAAGTCGACCCTGATCGGGCTCCTTTTTCGCTTCTTCGACCCGACCGCTGGACGCATCCTGGTCGACGACGTGCCGCTGACAGAACTCAATCTGGCTGATTGGCGACGCCGTCTCACCTTCGCTGGCCAGGACGTCGAGCTGATGAGCGGCACGGTGTACGAAAACATCGCCTATGGCAGCCCCGACGCCAGTGACGAGGCCATCAGAGCCGCCGCCCGCCTCGCGCATGCCGACCACTTCATTGCCGCTCTGCCCGGCGGCTATGACGCGCCGATCGGTGCGCGCGGCCTGAATCTCTCCGGTGGGCAGCGGCAACGCCTGACGCTGGCCCGCGCCATGTTAAGGCGCCCAGACGTCCTGATCCTTGACGAAGCGACCAATTCACTCGATTCCGAATCAGAGGATGTCGTGCTCCAGCGGCTGCACGCCGCACGTGGCGACATGACCCTGGTGGTCATTGCCCATCGCCTGAGACTGGTGCGTCACGCCGACCTCGTCGTCGTCCTAGACAATGGTCGCGCGATCGAGTGCGGTCCACCCGCAGAGCTGATGTCGAGTGGCGGCGCTTTCGATCGTCTGTGGCGTCGGCAGTCAGCTGTCGATCACCACGATTGGGTGCCGGGATGAAGGTCCCGCTGATGCGCCCAAACGATGACGGTCTGAAATGAAGCACATCCGCGCTGCCGTCGATTCGCTGGGACGAAGCTGCTTGAAGGCCTACGCCATATTGGTGCTGGGTGGCACCTATCCACAGCTGAGGTCGCTTTCGATCAGGCGGTTCAACGGCACCTACATCGCTTACCGCCGCGGAACCTCGGACGAGGGCGTGCTCGCCCACAGCTTCGACCGGGACATTTTTCTATCGGGCGTTCCCAAGTACGCACCGAGTGCCGGCGACATCGTGCTCGATGTCGGTGCCCATATCGGGGACTTCGCGCTGATGGTGGCGCAACGACTGGGCGGCGGCCGCGTCTACGCCGTGGAGGCGTGCCGTGAAACCTACGGGATTCTCTGCGCCAATATTGCGCTGAACCGCGCGAGCAACATCGCGCCGAGTCACCTGGCTCTGGCCGGCCAAGACGGCACCTGCACGCTCTTTCATGCACCGCCCGGCGAGAGCTGGGGCGACTCGACGACCCACGACTACGCGGGCAACCGCGAGGACGTGCCGAGCCGAAGCCTTCGTAGCTTTCTCGCAGACCAGAATATCGAGAGGGTCGATTTCGCCAAGTTCAACTGCGAGGGTGCCGAGTTCGAGATCCTGCTCGGAGCCGATCCGGCAACGATGCGCCGGATCGGCACGATGCTCATCCTCTACCATTGCGACCTGGCGGAAGCGTTCAGCGAGGAACAGCTCTTGCAGCATTTGCGTGATTGCGGGTTCGCAACGGAGGTTCGCAATCGTACTGCCGAGCGGGGCTGGATCATCGCACAGCAACGGCTCTCGCAGGACTAGAACGCCACTGAACATGGCTTACCATCGAGGCCCATAGGGCGACGGGTTGACCATGAGCACTCTGAACCAGGTTTTTGCCGACTTCGTTGCATTCCGTCGTCGCCGTCGCGTCGGGCCGGATGGCGACAAGTGCTTCGGCGACCTCAGGTCGCCCGTGCCGGTCGCGCGGGCTTATGGCTGGGGCCGCGGCAAGGCCATCGACCGCGTTTTTGTCGAACGCTTTCTCTCCGCGCGGGCTGAAGTCATCCAGGGCCGCGTCCTCGAGATCGGTGACAATGCGTACACGCTCGCTTATGGCGGAGCGAAGGTGCGGCAAAGCGATGTCCTGCACGTGGACGGCAGCAATCCGAAGGCCACTTTCGTCGGCGATCTCAGTCGCTGTGACCACATCCCAGACGCCCTCTTCGACTGCATCGTGCTGACACAGACGCTGCAGTTCATTTACGATACGCCGGCAGCGCTCGCGCAGGTTCATCGTCTGCTGAAACCCGACGGTGCGTTGATTGCGACATTCCCTGGGCTCAGTCAGATCAGCGATCCGATGTGGGGGCCATCCTGGCACTGGGGCTGGAGCCCCCGTCAGGCGACGAGCCTGCTCCAGACGGCGTTCCCCGGCGGTCGCGTGGAGGTTGAAACGCTCGGCAACAGATTTGCGGCGGTGGCGTTTCTCTATGGGCTCGTTGCCGAGGAAGTGGACATGGAGCAGCTGCTCTCACCGCTGGGCACCTGCGCCTTCCTGATCGGCGTGGTGGCGACCCGCTCGACCGGGGCTGCCGATACGACGCAATGCTGAACATCCGCCCCTGGAAACGGCTGCGGCGATTCATAGCGCGGCAACCTATCGTCGGACGCGGTGGCATCCTGCTCTACCATCGTGTCGCCGAGCTTGCCCATGACCCGTGGTCGATTGCCGTCACGCCGGCCGAATTCGCGGCGCATCTTGCGGTCCTGCAGAAATGCGCGGTTTGCCTGCGGCTCGAGTCGTTCCTGACGCGTCGTGCCGAGGGCACTCTGCCGCGCAATGCCGTGGCTTTGACCTTCGACGACGGCTACGCCGACAATCTGACGGCTGCCCTGCCATTGCTCGAAACCTATGGCATCCCAGCGACGCTCTTTGCCCTGTCGGGCTTCGTTGGAAGCAATCAAGAGACCTGGTGGGATCGTTTGCTGCAGGCGGTGTTCGATTCCCAGGATCTGCCGAGCGAACTCGAGATCAGCATCGGTGGTCGGAAGATGACCTGGAAGCGCCCGGTCGACGCCACCGATGCCGACATGCGTCGAGCGCTTCATGGCCAGCTCTACGATGCGTTTGCTTCGGTGGATACTCCGGAGCACGAAGCGGCATTTGCTGCGCTGATGCGGGAACTCTCTTGGAAGCCGCAGCTTCGCCGCAGTCATCGGCCCCTGACCAATGATGAGCTACGCGAGTTGGCCGCCAGCCCTCTGATTTCAATCGGCGCGCACACGCGCAGCCATCCCTACCTCGCGCGGGTACCACCCGGGCGGCAGCAGGCCGAGCTTGCCGGCGGGAAGGCGGAACTGGAAGCCCGGCTCGATCGACTGATCGACATGTTCGCCTATCCCCACGGTTCGTTCGACGCGACGACGGTTCGCCTAGCAAGAGAAGCCGGGTACAGCTGGGGCTTCAACTCGGTTGCCAGCATCGTGCCGCATCGAATCGATCCCCTCCGGATGCCGCGTATCAGCGTTGAAGGAATGAGCGACGAGAGCTTCGAGCGTTTCTTGACAGTTCATGGTATTCGTCAGCGGCGACGTGCCAATGGTTGACCTGATTCCGACCAGTTTTCGCAGGAGCCCTGGTCGAACTCGAATGCGTAACCTACAGGATGAATGTTCCCCAGTGCCAAGGAGACAGCAGATCGACCGGTCGATTTGTCGCATAGCCTCGAGTGGTGCGCCTAAGTCTCGATACGGCTAAGACGAAGGTCATTCTTTCTGCGGCGGAGCCGAGCCAGCCCGATGCGACGACCGACCGTGAGCGTGATCATCATTTTTCTCGATCCGGGTGCCGGGTTCCTGGCCGAAGCCATCGCCAGCGTGCGGGCGCAGAGCTTTGATGACTGGGAATTGCTGCTCGTCGACGACGGTTCCAGCGATGCGTCGAGCGGATTGGCTCGCGCCGAAGCCGCAGCGGAGCCCGAACGCATCCGCTACCTTGAGCATCAAGGGCACGCCAATCGCGGCATGAGCGCTTCGCGCAATCTGGGTGTCGGTGCGGCACTCGGGCGCTACTTGACGTTTCTGGACGCCGACGACGTCTATCTGCCCGGCCGGCTCCTGCACCATGTCGGCATTCTGGACGCGCATCCCGAGGCAGCACTGGTGTTCGGCCGTCATCAGTTATGGTTCAGCTGGCAGGGAGCAACGCTACAGGCAGACCGGCCGGTTCGGCTCGGATTCATTCCGGAGCGCGTCTATATGCCACCAGCCGTGCAAGTGAGGTTGCTACAGAGCACTGGCCGTTACAATCCCGGCATTTGCACGCTGACTGTGCGACGCGACGCGGCATTGGCGGTCGGCGCGTTCGAGCCCGAATTCCGCGGCTGCTACGAGGATCAGGTCTTCATGTCGAAGATCTTCCTCAGATACCCGGTGTTCGTCACCGAGCGCGTCGATTCACGCTATCGCCAACACGACGCATCGTGCACCGCGACGGCGGCCGAAAGCGGCGAGTACCGGGCGGGTCTTCCGCACCCGACACGGGAGCGCTATCTGCGTTGGCTCAAGGCGTACATCGAAACGCACGTACCAGTTGATCCCGACCTCCGCCAGGCACTCGAACGCCAACTCCGGCCCTATGACAAACGCTGGCAGTACAATCTGGCCGCGCTGCCCTGGGATCGTACGAGGTTCGAGCTGAAACGGCTGAAGCGATGGCTGCTTCGTCGGCTCGCTTCCTCCGTTGCTTCCAACGCCAGACATTGAGGAAAGGCGAGCCGATGGCGACGGGCCACGAGCCGGGCACTTCGCTGCGTGAGGCCGCTCGATCGAGCGAGCGGGATAGAAGAACAGACAGGTGGCGGTTCGGCGACCCGCGCGCAGCCGCCGCAACGAGGCAGTTGATCGATGGCTGAAACGACGCCGACCGTCAGTGTTGTCATAATTTTCCTGAACCCCGGCGCGGCGTTTCTCAACGAGGCGATCGCCAGCGTTCGGGCGCAAGCACTGGCGGATTGGGAGCTGCTTCTGGTCGACGACGGCTCCAGCGACGATTCGAGCGAAGCGGCGCGCGACGCCGCCGCAGCCACGCCCGACCGTGTCCGTTATCTCGAGCATCCAGGCCACGGGAATTGCGGCATGAGCGCCTCGCGCAATCTTGGGATCGGTGCCGCTCGAGGTCGTTATCTGACGTTTCTCGATGCCGACGACGTCTACCTACCGGAGCGCCTCTCGCATCAAGTGGCCCTGCTCGAAGACCATCCTGAGGTCGGCATGGTCTACGGGCCAACTCTGTACTGGCATAGCTGGCGCCCCGATGCGCTGGAGTTCGACACCGTCAGTCGCCTGGGCCTCCCCGTCGGCGTGTCCTTGGATCCGCCTCGTGTCATGCGTGCCTTCCTCGAAACGCATGGCGGGATCGTGCCCGGCATCTGCAGCCTCACTGTCCGGCGCGACGCCGCGCTCGCGGTCGGCTGCTTCGAGGCGGCTTTCCGCGGCTGTTACGAGGACCAGGTATTCCTCTCGAAGATCTGCACGAACGAAACGATCATGCTTACCGATCGCTGGCATGCGAAATATCGGCAGCATGCTTCATCATGCACCGCCCAGGCGGTCGAATCCGGCGACTACCAGGAGCACTTGCCGCATCCGACCCGCGAACGGTATCTGCGTTGGCTGGCCAGCTACCTCGAGACGGCAGGTGTCAATAACCCGGCGCTGCTGCGCGCGCTCAGGCGTGAGCTTTGGCCGTATGACCATCCGCGGCTCCACCGCCGCATCGGGATTCCGCTCCTGCTCGCCAGGCTTCGAGCAAAGCGATGGATTTGGCAGCAGATCCGGCGGGTCACGGGCGACCGACGTCCGACGGTCGTGCCCGCCGGCGAATGAGCGGCAGCGCGCTCGGTCCGGCGGTGTAGCCGGTGCGACCGACGACCGCAGAGCTGAGCCCGATCACATGGAATCGGCGATAATCTGATGGGACAGGCCTTGAATGCCGCTGTCGGCTTCGAGCCCTCCACGTCCGGCAACCGGCTGATCCCCTGGCGCTGCAGGCAGCGATGAAGCGAGGAGCGCGTAGAGGCGCAGTCGTCGAGCGGCAGAAGCGTATGGCGGCGGAAGGTGTGACGAATCAGCACCTCTTCTTCCTTGCTGAGAGCAGACGAGCGGCGGTCCTTCGGCCCCATCGGCGCACCTCCGACGGTGGCGCGCTTGCGCCACTTCGCCACCATCTTCAAGCCGGCCCCGTACCGCGGCGCTTCCGTAGAGTGCCCGGCCCATAGCCCCTCCCTCGCGTGACAGCAAAAGCGATACGCCATCACACTCCGGGACCGAACATCGAGTCGGAGAGGCGCACGTCCCTCATGTCGCGCACGCCGTCGCCGAAGAAATTCAACGCGAGCGCTGCGGGGAAGATGGCAAGACCGGGAAGTCGCTCATCCACCAGGCGCTCGTCGGAATGCTCGGTGACCCGACCGATTGTGCTGGGTGCGCGCACCGCAGCGCTTCATCGCCAGCGCCGTGCCGCCGACCCTGCACAAGCACGAAGCCGGCATTCTGCCCGGCCCGTTCTTCCCGGCGGCGCGCTCTTATGAGAACTTCTTCGCGCGCGACCTGTCGGCTGGCGACGCTCGGTGGAATAGCTCGGGTAGCCGGCCGCCGAGGGGGGCGGGTTCAACCCCGCGCCCTCGCGGCCGAAATGCATCGCGACCGCGAGGCCGTTGCGCACGCAGGCCTCGTAGATCGGATGGTAGAAGCGGCTGCCGAAGGGACGCGGCGCGCCGCAGCCAAGCATGATCGCGCAGACCCCGGGATGCGAGCCGAGCCGATCGATCGCGGCCGCCGCCCTCGCCGGGTCCTGCGAGTTGATGTGCAGGGCGAGGCGGAACCGCGAATCGTTAGCGAGCCAGTGCCCAATCCAGAAGCCGTTGAACGCGCGGCAGATGGCGCTGGCGAGCTGGCCGGGACCGCCGGTCAGGAGGGCGAGCTCGATATCCAACTGGTCGAGCAGCCGGGCGCCGAATCGAAGACAGCCGACGTCTGCCGCAAGCATGGCGAGCACCGCGACGATCTACGCCTGGAAGGCCAGACGGGGCGGGATGAAGGTCTCGGTTGCACCGGCTGAAGGCGCTCGAAGACGTGACCGGCAGACCGAGGCGGCTCCTCGCCAAGGCGATGCTCGGCAGCTCAGCGGCCGCCGAGGGGTGGGCACCGAGCCAGGCCAGCGCTCTCGTGCACCCTCGATCCTTGCCGCGACGGGGCACCACCGATATTCTCGGCTGGCGCTGTCACGGCATTGTCAGATGGCGGCGCCAGAAACTCAGTCGCCGCCGCGGCGGCGACCAACATGGCGGGAGGCCGGTATCATGCATGGCGGAACTTGTGGTCGGAATCTGGCGTTCGGGCTGGTTGGGGCCATGGCGCTGGCGGGGGTGGCCCAGGCGGAGACGATCACGGTCTACACCTCCTACGAGGAGGACGAGCTCGCCGCTTTCCTCGAGGAGATGAAGCAGGACCTGCCGGATCTCGATGTCGACGTGCTCCGGCTGTCGACCGGCGACCTGCAGGCGCGGATCCTCGCCGAATCGGCGAACCCGCAGCACGACGTCATCTGGGGCTGGGCGGTCACCTCGATGGTCGACCCGCGTATCCTTGAGCTGCTCGAGGCCTACGAGCCCGCCAATCTCGACCGCGTGCCGGCGCGGTTTCGCGATCCCGAGGGCCGCTGGTTCGCGGTCACCGGCTACATGGCGGCCTTCTGCGTCAACAACGAGGTGCTGAAGGCCAAGAACCTGCCCATGCCGACTTCCTGGGAGGACCTCCTCGATCCGGTCTACGAGGGCGAGATCGTCATGCCCAACCCGGCGAGCTCCGGCACGGGCTACCTGCAGATCGCCTCGATCCTGCAGATGAAGGGCGAGGAGGCGGGCTGGGAGTACCTGCGCGGCCTCGACAAGAACATCGCCCAGTACATCAAGAGCGGGTCCCGGCCGTGCAACAGCGCCAGCCAGGGCGAGTACGCCATCGGCGCGTCATTTGCCTTGCGGGCGATCAAGAACATCGCCGAGGGCTACCCGATCACCATGGTGATCCCGGCCGAGGGTGCCGGCAACGAGCTCGAGGCGAATGCGTTGATGGCGAGCTCGGACAACAAGGAGGCGGCCCAGCGGTTCCTCGACTGGACACTCTCCGACCGTGCGGTCGACACGTATTACGACTGGAAGGAGATCGTCACCGTCTCCGGCGGTGCCATGCCCGAGAACTTCAAGGCGGCCGGGTTGCCGGACGACATCGGCTCGGTGATGTGGGACATGGACTTCGCCTGGTCGGCGGAGAACCGCGACCGCATCCTCGAGCAGTGGACGGCCGAGTTCGACAACTGAGCCGGTTGCGGCAGAGCATGGCGGGACGGATCGAGGCGGGCGTCCAGTGACGCTCGCGATCCGGGGGGTGGTCAAGCGCTTCGGTGCCCTGACCGCCCTCGACGCCGTCGATCTCGACATCGAGCAGGGCGAGCTCGTCTGCTTCCTCGGCCCCTCGGGCTGCGGCAAGACCACCCTGCTCCGCGTCATCGCCGGGCTCGAGACGGCCGATGCAGGGGCCGTGCTGCTGGACGGCGCCGACCTCATCGCCACGCCGGCCAGGCTGCGGAACTTCGGTGTCGTCTTCCAGTCCTACTCGCTCTTCCCCAACCGCGACGCGGGGGAGAACATCGCCTACGGGCTCGAATGCCGGCGCTGGGCCAAAGACCGGATCAGGGCGCGCGTCGCCGAGATGCTGCAGCTGATCGGCCTCGCGGACCATGCGGGCAAGCTGCCGTCCCAGCTCTCGGGCGGCCAGCAGCAGCGCGTGGCGCTGGCCCGGGCACTTGCGGTCGATCCGGCGCTGCTGCTGCTCGACGAGCCGCTCTCCGCCCTCGACGCCAAGGTCCGCGAAGGGCTGCGGTTCGAGATCAGGGCACTGCAGCAGCGCCTCGGCATCACCACCATCATGGTGACGCACGACCAGGAGGAGGCGCTCACCATGGCCGACCGCATCGTCGTGATGCGGGCCGGCAGGATCGAGCAGGTGGGCACGGCGGCGGAGCTCTACGACCACCCGGAGACCCGCTTCGTCGCCGAGTTCGTCGGCCGCATCAACGTCCTGCCCGTGGCCCCTGACGGCGGGGTCTGCGGCCGGCTCATGGCGTTGCCTGAAGGAAGATTGGCAGGGCGCCGGCCGGCGCTGGTCGGCATTCGCCCCGAGGCGGTCCGGGTCCACGCCCCCGAGGCGGCCCCGGCCGGGGCGCTCGGGGCGCAACTGGAGCAGGCGATCTTCCTCGGCAATCTCACGCAGCTCGTGCTGCGCGTCGAGGGTGCACCGGAGGGCGATCCGCCGCTCCTGGCCGAGCTGCACGGGCTCAGGCCGGATGGCTTCGCCCCGGGGGCACCGTTCGCCGTCGAGCTGCCGCCGGCAGCACTTCGGGTGCTCGAATGGCGCTGAGCGGTGCCGTGGCCCGCCCGCCGCGGCACGACCGGCTGCCGATCGCGCTGGTGACGCTCGCGGTCGCCGCCCCGCTCCTGCTCTTCATCCTCTACCCGCTCGCCTTCATCCTCGGGCGCAGCTTCGTCACCGAAACCGGGCTCGGCTTCGCCAACTACGCGCGGATGCTGGGCAATGAGCGATTCCTCGGGATTCTCGCGAACTCGTTCGCGGTGACCCTGGTCAGCACCGTCCTGGCCGTGGTCCTGGCCTACCTCTTCGCCTACGCCATCCAGCGGACGGCGATCCCGTGGAAAGGCTTCTTTCGCCTCGTCGCCATCGTGCCGCTCTTCGCGCCGTCGCTGGTCCAGGCGCAGGGCCTCGTCCTGCTGTTCGGCAGGAACGGCCTGATCAACCGCACCTTCGACGCCGGTATCGAGATCTACGGCTACTGGGGCATCGTGATCGCCATGGTGCTCTACGTCTTCCCTTACGCCTTCCTGATCCTCTCGGCCGCCCTCGCCGTGGCCGATGCGCGGATCTACGAATCGGCCGAGATGCTGGGGGCCGGAGGGGCCCGCGTCTTTCGCACGGTGACCCTGCCCGCGACCCGCTACGGGCTGGCGGCGGCGATCTTCGTCTGCTTCACCCTGGTCATCACCGACTTCGGCAATCCCATGGTGATCGGCGCCGATTACGGCGTGCTGGCGACCGAGGTCTACAACCAGGTCATCGGCCAGGCGAACTTCGAGCGCGGCACGGTGATCGGCATGATCCTGCTGGTGCCCGCCGCCATCGCCGCCTTCGGCGAGAAATACATCAGCGCCCGCCAGTTCGCCGTGGTCGGCGAGCAGTCGCGCCCGCTGGCCATCCAGCCGAGCCCGGGCCGCGACGCCGTCTTCACCGCTGTCGTGGTGGCGATCGCCCTGGCGATCCTCGCCATTGTCGCCATCGTCGTCTTCGCCAGCTTCGTCGATCTCTGGCCCTACCGGATGAACCTCAGCCTTCGGCACTACGCCTTCGACGTGCAGAACGGCATCGAGCCCTTGTGGAACTCGATCCTGATCGGCCTCATGGCGGCCGCCATCGGCGTGGTGGCCATCACCGCCTCGTCCTATATGGTCGAGAAGCTGAAATCGGCCGCCTCGCGCCCGCTCTACTTCGTCTCGATCCTGCCCGCCGCCGTGCCCGGCATGGTGCTGGGCCTCGGCTACATTCTCGCCTTCAACAACCCCGCCAACCCCGTCTACCTGATCTACGGCACGCTCCTGATCATCGCGATCTGCAACGTCTACCATTACCACGCCCAGGCTTTCCTCATCTCCTCGACCAGCCTGAAGCAGATCAGCCCGACCTTCGACGAGGCGTCGGCGACGTTGGGCGGCAGTCGCTTCGACACCTTCCGCAAGGTCACCCTGCCGCTCCTGGCACCCACCCTGGTCGGCATCGCCGTCTTCTTCTTCATGCGCTCGATGGTGACCCTCTCGGCCGTGATCTTCCTCATCACGCCGTCGACCCAGGTGGCCGCCGTCTCGGTCCTGCTGCTCGAGGACCGGGGGGCGACCAACCAGGCCGCCGCCTTCTCGGTCTGCATCATGGCGGTCGTGGTCGCCGCGCTCCTGCTGACGCACATGGCGCTGCGCCTAGCCGGCTTTCGCAATGTCTCGCTGATTCGCTGAGGGGCGACCCGCAAGGTGACGCGGTCGCCCGACGCTGCGGCCGCTTCAGCTTCGGTCGGTGGTGCGCGAGCCGACGCCAGGCGCCCGCTGGCGTGGGCGGGCGGGTCCGGCATGCGGGGTCAGGATGCGTTCGGCGGCGCCATCGGGATCGTCGAACTGGTCGTTCCTGAGGGCCCAGAAGAAGGCGCCGAGGCCGATGAGGCCCATGGCGATCGAGAGCGGCACCAGCACCAGATAGGTCATGGCCGGTCGGTCGTGCCGCCGATGGCGCGCCAGGCGTGCCAGGTGCCGTAGCCGAGCACCGGGAAGACGACGATCAGGCCGAGGAGGAAGGTCGCCACCGAGAAGGCGAGGCCGATCGCGACGATGACGCCCCAGGCCAGCACCACCTTCAGGTTGTGGGCGGTCATGGCGAAGCTCGTGCCCATCGCGGTCAGGGCGTCGCGCTGCCCGGCCATCAGCATCGGAATGGAGAACAGGCTGATGGCGAAGGCGAAGGCGGCGAAGATGGCGCCAACGGCGCTGCCGACCAGGATCAGCGCCCAGCCGCGCGGCGTGGTCAGGACGTTGACCATCGCCTCGTCGGCGCCGGGGAAGGGATTGAGGCCGAAGAAGAGGGCGTAGAGCAGATCGGCGGCCCTGATCCAGAACAGCACCAGGAGCCCCAGGAACAGCCCGGCATAGGCGAGCTGCGCGCCGGAGACGGGACGCACCAGGATCATCTGGGCGAGGCCGAGCGGGCGACCCGCCTCGCGCGCCCGGCTCTTCTCGTAGAGGCCGACCGCGAGGAACGGCCCGACGATCAGGAAGCCGGACACCGCCGGCAGCACCAGATAGAGGAGGCCGGCGGCCCAGAGGACCACCAAGACGGCGAGCGACAGGGCGAAGAGGAAGGCGCCATAGGCGAGGCTGGGGCCGGGTGCCGCACGCAGGTCCGCCCAGCCGGCCTGGAGCCAGTCCAGCGCCGCCGATGCCGGCAGGTGGCGGGCGAAGGCGCTCGGCGGCCGAAGTGGCGGGTGGAGGGTCGGCAGCGGCTCCAGGATCGCGCGTCTTTTCATCGAACGGCCTTTGCGCAAGGGGTCAGCATGCGGGCTTCGCGGCCGGCCTGTCGAGCGTGGGCGCCACGCAGGCGGGCTGCGAGGTGAAGGCCACGGTCACGAGATGCACGTTGGCCAGGACGAAGACGCCGGCGAGCACCAGGGCGGCCAGGATGGCGAGGCGCTTCTGGCTCCAGCGCCCGCTCATCGGCCGACCCCTCGTCGGCTGGACCCCCGTCGATTGCCCCCTCATCGGCTCGCCAGAGCCTCGTGCTCGGCGGCGAGCCCCGACACGTAGACCGCCAGAAGGTTGATCTCGGCCTCGCTCAACCGATCCGCCCAGGTCGGCATGACACCCTGGCGGCCGCGCTGCAGGGTGGCGAAGATCGTGGCGCGATCGCCGCCGTAGATCCAATGACCGTCGACGAGCGAGGGGGCGCCGATCCCGAGCCCACCCACGCCGCCATCGCCGTGGCAGCTCGCGCAGTTGTCGGCGAACAGCGTCCCGCCCTCGCCGTCGGGATCGGCCTGGCCGGTCGAGAGCGCCTGCACGTAGCTGGTCAGCGTCTCGATCTCGGCCCGCTCCAGCATCTGGTCGTGGCCGAAGGCCGGCATCTGCGCGAAGCGCGTCTCGGGGTGCGGGCTGTTGATGCCGACGCGCAGCGTCTCGGCAATGGTCGCAGGATCGCCCCCCCAGAGCCAGTCGCTGTCGGCGAGGTCGGGAAAGCCGGGCCCGCCGGTCGCATCCGTGCCGTGGCAGGCGGCGCAGTTGTCGAGGAAGAGCCGGTGCGCCGCCGGCATCGCCTTCGCCATGAGGGCCTGGTCGGCCACGATGGCATCGAAGTCGCCTGCGACGAAGCGGGCCATCCAGTCCTCGCGGCCGTCCGCCAGCCGCTGGTACCCCGCCACGGCCATCTCGCCCTGGTCGAGCCCGAGCAGGCCGCGCGTGTAGTCCCGGCCGGTGGGCCAGGCCGGCAGCAGCAGCCAGGCGATGATCGAATAGACGACGGTCAGGCCGAGAATCGTGATCACGAAGATCGGAAACGGCGTGTTGAGCTCCTTGATGCCGTTCCAGTCGTGGCCGGTGGTCTCGTAGCCGGTCACCGGATCGACGTCCGGGGCCTCGCCGTCATGCGCGCTCATTTCCGCTCCCCGGGCCCGTCGTCGAGGGGCCGGTCGGCGCCTGGCAGGATGGAGAGCGCCACGCGCTCGTAGGCGGCCTTCCTGCTCGGCCGGAAGGCCAGCACCGCGACGATCACGAAGAAGCCCATCATCCAGAAGAGGCCGAAGGTCTTGGCGAGGACCACCAGCGTCTCGTGCGACGGCATCATGGCGCCTCCTCCGGCACTTTCACCTCCTCCGTCTCGAAGGCCACATCGGTCAGCGTGCCGAGCGACTGGAGATAGGCCACCAGCGCGTCCATCTCCGTCAGGCGGGCGGGATCGCCGTCGAAAGCGCGAATGGCGACCTTCTCGCCGTAGCGCGTGGCGACATCCGCCGCCCCGTCGCTGTCCGGATTGCCCTGGGCCAGCGCGTCGGCCGCGGCGTTCGTCGCCATCTCCTCGGTGTAGGGGACCCCGAGGCGGGCGAGCGTGGCGAGCTCGGCGCCGAGATTGCCGGTGTCGAGCGGCTCCATCAGCCAGGGATAGGCCGGCATGATCGAGGCGGGCACGACGGCGCGCGGGTCGATCAGGTGGGCCACGTGCCAGGGGTCGGAATACTTGCCGCCGACCCGCGCCAGATCCGGCCCGGTGCGCTTCGACCCCCAGAGCATGGGATGGTCGTAGGCCGATTCCGACGGCAGGGAATAGGGGCCGTAGCGGTCGATCTCGTCGGCCAGGGTGCGGATCATCTGGCTGTGGCAGGCATAGCAGCCCTCGCGCATGAAGATCTCGCGGCCGGCGAGCTCGAGCGGCGTGTGCGGGCGCATGTCGTCCGGGATCGTCACCGTCTCGTCGACGGTGAAGAGCGGGGCGATCTCGACGATGCCGCCGATCGAGGCGGCGACGATGATCGCCGCCACCAGCCCCATGGAGATCTTCTCGAGGTTGTAGTGCAGCCTCAGCATCGGCTCACTCCGCCGGCTCGGGCAGGGCCGGCCCGGGCAGGAGCGGGCGGTCGTGCGCCTCGGCACCCGCCCTGGCGGACCGCATCGTGGCCCAGGTGTTCAGGGCGCAGATGACGGCGCCGGCGAGGAAGAGGGCGCCGCCGATGGTGCGCAGGAGGTAGTAGGGCGCCATGGCCATGACCGATTGCAGGAAGCTGTAGGAGAGCGCTCCGCTCGCGTCATAGGTCCGCCACATCAGCCCCTGGGTGATGCCGGCGTTCCAGAGCGCCACGACGTAGACCAGGGTGCCGGTGACGGCGAGCCAGAAGTGCCATTCGATGGCGCGCGGCCAGGCCATGGTCTCGCGCCCCGAGAGTTGCGGGGCGAGCGTGTAGATGGCGCCGAAGATGATCATCGCGACCCAGCCGAGCGTGCCGGGATGGACGTGGCCGACGGTCCAGTCGG
>Ga0116151_10001230_pt1 | contig 23870 bp, 25 predicted proteins | sample AD_UKC117_MetaG_FD_89893 | JGI IMG/M metagenome (GOLD analysis project Ga0116151, IMG submission 89893) | Active sludge microbial communities of municipal wastewater-treating anaerobic digesters from Hong Kong - AD_UKC117_MetaG | ecosystem: Engineered > Bioreactor > Anaerobic > Digestate... | reverse complement strand
GTCACCTCCGAGCACGACATCCTCGACGGCATCGCGCTCTCGCTGACCCGGGGCTGAGCGACCGTCCCCCTCGATGCTCGAGGGAGTGGCACAGTGGCCGGGTGCCCGACCGCGCCGACCCGCCTGCCCTCCCGCACCCGATCACCGGGGAGCCCTTCGGATCGCCGGTGCCCGCGGGGTCGGGATGGCCGGGGGAGCCGGCCACGCGGCATACCCCGGTGGCGCACGACGCGGGCCAGGTCGCGGCGCTCGCCGCCGAGGTCGCCGACGTCGCGGCGCTCGACGCCCGCATCTCGGTATGCCGCGCCTGCCCGCGGCTCGTCGGGTGGCGCGAGCAGGTCGCGGTCGACAAGCGGGCTGCCTTCGCCGGGCAGCCCTACTGGGGTCGGCCGGGGCCGGGGTTCGGCGACCCGGCGCCCGCGGTGCTCGTCGTCGGGCTCGCGCCGGCTGCGCACGGCGCGAACCGGACCGGGCGGATGTTCACCGGCGACCGCTCCGGCGACTGGCTCTACGCCGCCCTCCATCGCGCCGGGTATGCCGCCCTGCCGACCTCGACGCACGCCGGCGACGGCCAGGCGCTCACCGGCATGCGGATCGTCGCGACGGTCCGCTGCGCACCCCCCGACAACAGCCCGACCGGCGCCGAGCGAGCGACCTGCGCGCCGTGGCTGGACCGCGACCTCGAGCTCGCGGCGCCCACCGTGCGCTCGGTGCTCGCGCTCGGCGGCCTTGCCTGGGATGCGACCCTCGCGGCCGCCCGGCGGGTGGGCTGGGTCGTGCCGACGCCCAAGCCGCGCTTCGGCCACGGCGCCGAGACGGCCCTCGGCCGGCCCGGCCCGGGTGGCGGCGAGCCGGTCCGGCTCGTCGGCAGCTATCACGTGAGCCAGCAGAACACCTTCACCGGGCGGCTCACCGAGGCGATGCTCGACGCCGTGATCGCGCGGCTGGCGAGCCCTACAGTGGAGACGCCCTCGTAGCCCAACTGGCAGAGGCAGGCGACTTAAAATCGCCCGAGTGCGAGTTCGAGTCTCGTCGGGGGCGCGAGCGGTCTCGTGACCTGATCGGGACGCGTGCAGCGCCGGGAACTCGGGCGGCCTCGCGTACGCTGGGACCTTCAGAACGGACCCCGCGTGGGGCCCGACCCCAGGGAGGACCAGATGGCCGGCGGAAACCCGGTGTTCGGCAGGATCGAGAAGCAGCTGCGCGAGGAGCGTCAGTACGCCGGCTTCGGTCAGCAGGGATACGAGCAGCAGCAGTACCCGCAGCAGGGCTACCCGCACCAGGACTACCCGCAGGGCTACCCCCAGCAGGGCTACCCCCAGCAGGGCCAGCCGCCGGTCTACGACCCGGCGTACGCGGCATACCAGCAGCAGCAGCTCGAGCAGTCCTACCAGCGCCCGAGCGCCGGCCCGCTCGAGACCGGCCGGGTGACGGTCGACGACGTCGTCATGAAGACGCTCGCGCTCTTCGGCATCCTCGTCGTGGCCGCCGCCGGCTCGTGGTTCACCGCCGCGCAGGCGCCGCGCCTCGGTCTCACCCTGTGGCTGGGCGGCATGATCGGCGGCCTGGTGATCGGGCTGGTCATCGCCTTCATGAAGAAGGTCAACGTCCCGCTCATCATCGGCTACGCGATCTTCGAGGGCGTCTTCGTCGGCGCCTTCAGCGAGTACATCAACTCGATCCGCCAGTACCACGGCATCGTCGCCACCGCGGTCATCGCGACCCTGTGCACCTTCGCCGGCATGTTCATCGGCTACAAGACCGGCGTCATCAAGGTGACCTCCACGTCGCGTCGGATCTTCGGCATGATGCTCATCGGCTACGTGCTCTTCAGCCTGGTCAACCTGGTCGGCCTGCTGGTCGGCTGGACCTCCGGCTGGGGCTTCGGCGGCAGCAGCATGCTCGGCATCGGGATCTCGCTGCTCGGTGTCGGCCTCGCCTCCTACTCACTGGCCGTCGACTTCGACTCGATCGACCAGGCGGTCCGGATGGGTGCGCCGGAGAAGTACTCCTGGCTGCTCGCGCACGGTCTCATCGTCAGCCTGGTCTGGCTCTACATCGAGATCGTCCGGCTGCTCGCGCGCCTGCGCGACTGAGCCTGCGTCGATGACCGTGGGCCGGGGCGGCAGCGTCGCGCCGGCCGCGGAGGAGCTTGAGCGCCTGGTCGGGCGGTGGCGTCAGCTGCCGCTCGACCAGGCGCTTCGCTATGCCGCGCGGGTGCGCGCCGTCGCCGAGCAGCTGCTCGCCAAGGCCGAGCCGGCCCGAGCGCCAGCGGCCGAGCCGGCGCCGGCGCCGGGCGTCGAGAGCACCGTCCGACTGGCCGACCTCGGCCCGGTCACCGCGCTCGACCAGCTGCGGGTCGCCGTGCACGACGCGCTCGCGGCCGGCGTGGCCGACGGCGAGATCGCTGGGCTCCTGACCCGGCTGCGCGCCGAGCTGCGCTGAGCGACGGGGGACGGCGCCGACCAGGCGGCACGGGAGAGGGGCGGCGCCCGCCCCGACTCCCCCTGACGGATGGAAGCGGGCGCCGCACCAGACCTGCGCCAAGGCCCCTCAGCGCAGGTGTCCCACGGCCTCCCAGGCCGGGTCGAAGGCGACGTCACAGACGATCGGCCCCTCGGCCCAGGAGTCCAGGTCCTTCTGCAGCACCGCCGACGCGGCGGTCGTGCCGTCGACGTAGAAGTGCAGCACCCGACGGCCCGGGCGGTTCTCGCTCGCCACGAGCTGGCCGGTCTCGCCGAGCCCGTCCTCCAAGCTCGTCTCGAGCTCGCCCAGCAGCCCGGCCTGCCGCACGTCGTAGAAGCCTCCGGAGGCCGCGGCATACGGCACGACGAGTCGCACGTGGGTGTCCAGGTCGGGACGGCCTGCGGCGACGAGCGGCTCCATGTGCCGCACGAAGTACTCGCCGTTGAGGTCGACCCCACGGGTGACCGTCCACACCCGGTTGGGGCCGGAGAGCGGATGCTTGGCGGCGACCCGCTCGACGAGCTCACGCAGCTCCTCGACCGAGGTCGGCCGCTCGGGCGCGGTCTCGACATGGTCGACGTCGCCGATCCAGGTGTCCGCCGCCGACTCGCCGAGCGCCGCGGTGAGCAGCTCTGCGGTGACCCGGCGGCGGCCGGCCCGGTCCAGCCCGAGCAGCCCCGGGTGATAGAGCTCGAGGTCGACCCGTGCCCCGCGGGCGGTCGCCCCGATGACGACCTGCTCGAGGTCGATGGCTGGGTCGGTCGCGTCCGGCGCGACGGGGGCGTCGTTGCTCACGGTGAGATGCTCGATGCGCTCGGTGCGCTCGGCCGGCTGGACCCCGATCGCGGCCGTGGGCTCGGTCGCGCGGGTCTGGGCGATCCGGCCGTCGGAGTAGCAGAACACCTCGTCAGCGGCCGGTGCGGCCAGCAGCCAGCGGCGGGCGATCGCGCGCAGCCTCGGGTCGTGCCCGGCGCTGACGACGAGGACGTGCTGGCTGCCGGCCTCGCCGGGTCCGAGCTCCCAGTGCAGCTCGCGGTGCATCGCCTCGACCGGGCCGCTGAGCAGGTCGACAATGCCGTGCACGTCGCGCGCGTCGATCGCGTGGGCCACGGCGGTCGCGCCCTCGGCGCACCACCAGCTCCAGAAGGCGCGCTCAGGGACGCTCGGGTCCAGGGCGGCACCCGACTCGGCCATGGGGGCGGCGTCGCTCTTCTTCCGCCGGAACCATGCCATGCCTGCCAGTCTCCCGGGCCGGTCGGCTCCGGCGCATCCACCGTCCGACCGACTTCATCCGGTATGCCGCGGGCGCACGCCCGCGCGGCGGGCTCCTCCCGCCTCAGCGCAGGCGCTCGTAGATGATCGCCATGCCCTGCCCGCCGCCGACGCACATCGTCTCCAGGCCGATGCTGCCGTCCCGCTCCGCGAGGCTGTGCAGCAGGGTGGTGGTGATCCGCGCGCCGGTCGAGCCGAAGGGGTGCCCGAGCGCGATCGCCCCGCCGTGCACGTTGAGCCGCTCGACGTCCATCCCGAGGTCGTCGGCGCTCGGCAGCACCTGGGCGGCGAAGGCCTCGTTGATCTCGTAGAGGTCGACGTCGCCGATGCTCATCCCGGCGCGGGACAGCGCGAGCCGGGACGCCTCGACCGGCCCGAGCCCCATGATCTCCGGCGAGAGCGCGGTCGCTGCGGTCGAGACGATTCGGGCCAGGGGAGTGAGCCCGAGCTCGGCGGCCTTGCGGTCGCTCATGACGAGCACGGCGGCGGCGCCGTCGTTGAGGGCACAGCAGTTGCCCGCGGTGACCGTGCCGTCGGTGCGGAAGACCGGGGTCAGTGCCTCGAGGGCCTCGATGGTGACGCCGGCCCGCGGGCCGTCGTCGCGGCATACCTCGGTGCCGTCATCGAGCGTGACCGGCGCGATCTCGTCGGCGAAGAAGCCGCTGGCGACGGCGGCCTCGGCACGGTTCTGCGAGATGACACCCCACTCGTCCTGCCGGCGTCGGCTGACCCCGCGCAGGGTGGCGACGTTCTCGGCGGTCTGCCCGACCGAGAGGTAGACGTCGGGGAGCCGGCCCTCCAGCCGCGGGTCGGTCCAGGTGACGTTGCCGGCCGCCATCCGCTCGGCATACTCCGCTGCCTCCGCGAAGCGTGGGTTGAGCAGCGCCGGGTCGATGCCGCCGGCGCCGAGGAAGGCGGTGTACTGCGAGACGCTCTCGACGCCGCCGCTGATGAAGATCTCGCCCTCGCCCGCCTTGATCGCGTGGTAGGCCATCCGGGTCGTCTGCACGCTCGTCGCGCAGTAGCGGTTGACCATCGCCGCCGGCAGGTGGTCGTAGCCGAGCAGCACGGCGATGATCCGGGCGAGGTTGCCGCCGTGCTTGCCGCCCTGCTCCGCCGAGCCCCAGTAGAGGTCGTCGATCTGCTCCGGCGGCAGCTCGGGCACCTTGGCGAGCAGCGCCTGGATGACCTGCACCGACAGGTCGTCGGGTCGCACATCCTTGAGCGAGCCCTTGAAGGCCCGCCCGATGGGGGTGCGGGCGGTGGCGACGACGACGGCCTCGGTCACGACGACTCCTCCACTGCTGCTGTGGTCGGTGGTAAGCGAGCGCTTAGTTCCCCCCGATGGTATGCCGTGTGCGCCCCGCCCGCGACCCCCGCGCCGCCGGCGTGAGCCGGGTCACGGGGTATGCGGCAGGCCGGTCGGCAGGAGAGGATGGCGCGGTGAGAACTCTCCGCTCGCTGCTCGGCCCCACCGTGGCCGCCGCCGCCCTCGCCGTGGCAGCCAGCGGCTGCGTCTATCCCGTGTTCGGCCAGCCGTCGACGGCACCGAGCTCGGCCGTGCCGACAGCCCAGCCTGCCGGCTCGGCGAGCTCGAGGTCCAGCTCGGCACCCAGCACCTCCCGCACGACGCCCACGAGCGCGGCCGCTCCGACGACGACGAGCGGCACCCTCACCGTCGCCGACCTGCGGCCCAAGGTCGAGGCGGCCCGAGCCACGGCCAAGAGCGTGCGGATCAAGGGCACCGCGCCCAACCAGGGCTCGCAGATGGACGTCGAGGTGGCGGGGACCATTGACGGGACAAACGCCACCATCGTCATCGGCGAGACCGGTGGGTCCGTGCTCATGCTGCGCATCGTCGCCGGCACGGTCTACATGCAGGGCAACGAGGCCTATTACAAGAAGTACGCGCCGACAGCCTCGCCGGCGCGGTTGAAGGGCAAGTGGATCAAGGTGCCGGCGGCGCAGGCCAGCGCTCTCACGAAGGACCTCCTCGGCCTGCTCAAGCTCGACTTCCTCGACGAGCTGAGCAAGTACCGCGCGTCGAGCGTCGCCCGGCCGGTGACCGAGGACGGCCGCAGCCTGCTGCGCCTCGACGACGAGGTCGGCTCCGGCGCGGCCTTCTTCGACCCGACGACCTACCTGCCGGCCAAGATCGTCTCCACGGACTCCACCCTCAGCTTCACCGAGTGGAACAACGTGCCGCCGACCGCGGCGCCGCCGGCCGGCTCGGTCATCACCATCTGAGCCGCCTCGCGATGCGGCGGTATGCCGCGCGCGGACTCGCGCGGGCGGCATACCGGATTGAGGTCTGACACGATGGCCCGATGCGATACGCCGAGCACATCGCCGACCTCGTGGGCAACACCCCACTGGTCCGGCTCTCCCGCGTGACCGAGGGCATCAGCGCCACCGTGCTGGCCAAGGTCGAGTACCTCAACCCCGGCGGCTCGGTGAAGGACCGGATCGCGCTGCGGATGGTCGAGGCGGCCGAGCGCTCCGGCGCGCTGCGCCCCGGCGGCACCATCGTCGAGCCGACGAGCGGCAACACCGGCGTCGGGCTCGCGCTCGTCGCGCAGCGCAAGGGCTATCGCTGCGTCTTCGTCTGCCCCGACAAGGTGAGCGAGGACAAGCGCAACGTGCTCAAGGCCTACGGCGCTGACGTCGTCGTGTGCCCGACCGCGGTCGCCCCCGAGCACCCCGAGTCCTACTACAACGTCTCGGACCGGCTGGTGCGCGAGATCGAGGGCGCCTGGAAGCCCGACCAGTACTCCAACCCCGAGGGCCCGGCCAGCCACTACGCGACGACCGGGCCGGAGATCTGGGCCGACACCGACGGCCGGGTGACCCACTTCGTCGCCGGGGTCGGCACCGGCGGGACGATCACCGGCACGGGTCGCTATCTCAAGGAGCAGGCGGAGGCCGCGGGTCGGGCCGTGCAGATCGTCGGTGCCGACCCGGAGGGCTCGGTCTACAGCGGCGGCACCGGTCGGCCCTACCTCGTCGAGGGGGTCGGCGAGGACTTCTGGCCGCGCGCCTACGACCCGAGCGTCGTCGACCGGATCGTCGCCGTGTCCGACGCCGAATCCTTCGACATGACAAGGCGATTGGCGCGCGAGGAGGGTCTGCTCGTCGGCGGGTCGTGCGGCATGGCGGTGGTCGCCGCGCTCGAGGTGGCCCGTGACCTGCCGGCCGACGCGGTCGTCGTCGTGCTGCTGCCCGACGGCGGCCGTGGCTATCTCTCCAAGGTGTTCTCCGACCCGTGGATGAGCTCCTACGGCTTCCTGCGAGCCGACTCGGAGCGCACCGTGGGCGCCGTGCTGCAGGCGAAGTCGGGCGACCTGCCGGCGCTCGTGCACACCCACCCGAGCGAGACGATCCGCGAGGCCATCGACATCCTGCGCGAGTACGGCGTCTCGCAGATGCCGGTCGTCAACGCCGAGCCGCCGGTGATGTCCGGCGAGGTCGCCGGCTCGGTGAGCGAGCGGCACCTGCTCGAGCTGCTCTTCACCGGCAAGGCGCACCTCACCGATCCGGTCGAGCGGCACCTCGAGCCGGGTCTGCCCCTCGTCGGGTCGGGTGAGCCGGTCGGGACCGCCCGGCACGAGCTCAAGGTCGCCGACGCCGTCCTCGTCGTCGACGACGGCAAGCCGGTCGGGGTGCTCACCCGGGCCGACCTGCTCGGCTTCCTCACCGACTGACGCTCACCGGCTGACCGACATGAGAGCCGCGCCCGCGAGGGTGGACAGCCCGTTGACGAGCACGGCTGTGACCCAGAGCCAGGCCGACTGCACCGGCACTCGCCAGAGCCGGGTCAGCACCAGCGCCTCGACGACGACGACGGCCTCGGCCGCGAGGAACGCGCCGGGTGCGTCGGTGGCGAGCAGCGCGGCATACAGAGCGCGGCATACAGGACGGGATGAGTGAGGGCGTTGACGACGAGACTCCCGACGAGCGCGCACCCGAGTGGCACGGACCCGAAAAGCCTTGCGAGAGTGACGTATCCGGGCACCTCGACGAACAGCGTGACTGCGAATGCCGTGAGCCAGGGCAGCGTCGCCGCGCTCGTGCTCGCGTCGGCGGCCGTCGTCGCGCTCGCGATCGCGGTGACGGCGCCGCTGGCGACGACGGTCATCGGGCTCATCGGCTTCGGCCTCCTGCACAACGTCCTCGAGCTGCGCTACGTGCTGGGCCGCTACGGCTGGGTGCTCGGCGGGCGGGTCGGCGGACTGCTGCTCGTGCTCATCACCGGTGTCGTCGGCACCCGGCTCCTCGCAGGCTATCTCGGGTCGTGGGGGCGCGCCGGCGAGATCGTCCTCGGGTATGCCGTGCTCGCCGCCGGCGCGTGGCTCGGCCTGACCACTTCGTCGTCCTCGCGCACCTGCACAACGTCGTCCCGCTGGTCTTCCTCTGGGCCTGGTCGCAGCGCCTGACCGGCTTGTCGCGCAAGGCTTTTCGCGCGGTGCAGGTCGGCTGGGTCCTCGTCGTGCCGGCGCTGGTGCTCGCCGGTGCGGTCGACGGCTGGGTGCGCGCGGACCCCGGCCTGGTCGAGGGGCTCGTCGGCGACGGCTCGGGGGTGGTGGCGAGCTATGCCTGGCCGGGGGTGGCGCAGGTGGGGCTGCGCTTCCTCGTCGTCTTCGCCTTCCTTCAGACGATGCACGACGTCGTCTGGGTGGGCTTCCTGCCGCGGGCCGCGCCCGAGGCGACGGCGACGTTCGAGGCGCGCTGGCCGGCGCTCACGGCGCGCCGGGTCTGGGCCGTCGGGCTCGGCCTCGGGGCGCTGCTTGCCGTGCTGCTGCTCGCCGACTACCGCGAGGGCCGGGCCGTGTATGCCGCCCTGGCCACCTATCACGCCTATCTCGAGTTCCCGATCCTGCTCGTCCTGCTCACTCGCGCCAAGGAGACCCTCAGATGACCCTCGCCCTGTCGCTCGCCGCGCTGCTCCGGCCCAGCCAGCTCGGTCTGGCCCTGCCCGCCGACTCCGGCCCGCGCCCCCCCTCCGGGCCCACCGTGCTGCTCGTCGGAGTCCTCGTGCTCGCCGCGATCGTGGGGCTGGTGGTCCTGCGGCGGCGCCGTGGCGGGCCGCGCTGACACCCTGGGCCTGCGCGACGAGCGGGCCTGCCGTGCTGAGGGGACTGTGCCATCCGTCATGCCCGCAAGACATGACGCTCGGCACGCGCGGGCGGTGGCCTCGGCGCGCGATCATTGAGGTACGGCAAGGACCGGACGGTATTCGGGGGAACACAGTCCAGGTCCAGCACCCGCCCACCTAGGGGGACGGTGGGTGAGCCGGGTCGGTAGCCCATCGGGGGTGCTGCAGACCACCTGACCGGTTGCGGGACCGGCCGGAGCAGGAGACGCGAGATCGCCTCGGCGAGCGCGATGGCGGGGGCCATCGGCGAGCCGGGGCGATCGGCGTTCGTGGCAACTGGGGCCGCTCGCGACGGGCTCGGCCGCCGGGCTACCGCCGCCACCCCAGCGCGGTCACCGCGAGCGTGACCAGGCAGCAGACGAGGCCCGCCATGCTGACCACGATGAAGGCGGCGTAGGCATCGAGGACATAGCCCCACGGCCAGGACCACTTCTTCGGGTCGATGATCACGTCGATGGCCACCGCAGTGGCGAAGAGGCCCACCATCAGCTGCGCGCAGACGGCCGCCATCGAGCGCCAGGCCCCGACCGCGCCCACCACCGGCTGTCGTCGCCGCCAGGTCTGCAGCAGCAGGCCGCTGAGGAGCACCACGGCACTCGCCCACATGAGCGGCCGGACGTCGGTCACCGGGTCGCCCTCGAGGTGCAGTCGCCACAGGTCCAGGGCGTAGCCGGCCAAGCCGGCGCCGATGAGCACCCGCGCGAGCCAGTCGAGCAAGCGCAGTCGCACGCCGCCGACCATGAGCATCGGTGAGCCGGGCGGCATACGGCCGTCGCTCAGGACTGGCCGGTCGCCTTCAGCACACCCTGGAACCAGTCGACGCTGGTGTCGAAGGCCTTGTGGCCGGCGATCCGCGGGAACTCGATGACCCGCAGCTCGTCGCCGCGCTCCTCGTCGTGGCCGACGACGCCGGGCGTGCCGGCCCGGGCACCCTCGACGGCCTTGTCGCACATCGCCGCGATGAGCTCGAGGTCCTCGGCGTTGGCCTTGGCCGACCGGCTGAAGTATCCGGACTTCTGGACCATCGTCTTCTCGGCGCCGAGCTTGGCGGCGAACTGCTTGGCGAAGTACTGGCCCGGGTTGATCATGTCGAGCTTGACGTGCCCGAACGGGTCGCGCGGCACCTCCTCGCCGCTCGCCTCGAGCTGGGCGACGATGTCGGACACGCCGGCGCCCTCGGAGAGGAAGATGTTGACGCAGCCGATGTCGTCCATGACCGCCTTGAGCCGGGTCGCCTCGGCCTCGATCTCGACGTGGATCTCCGGCACGTAGACGCCGTGGATCGCCCAGCGCTCCGGGGTCAGCCCGATGCTCGGCACCCACTGCTGCGCTGCGTGCCACTCCTGATAGCGCCGCGCCGCCGCCCCGGTGAGCCAGCCACAGCCGCGCCCCATCACCTCGTGGATGATGAGCATCCGCGGGTTGGAGCCGTGCTCGGCCAGCACGTTCTGCGCGAAGATCGACGCCTGCTCGGCGGCCGAGTGCGCGCCCAGGCTCTGCCGGATCGGGACGACGTCGTTGTCGATGGTCTTGGGCAGGCCGACGACGGTGAGCTCGTAGCCGCCCTGGTGGAGGTATGCCGCGAGGTCGGCGGCCGTCGTGTTCGTGTCGTCGCCGCCGATGGTGTGCAGGACGTCGACACCGTCGGCCTTGAGCCGCTCAGCGGCGACCTCGAGCGGGTTCTGACCCTCGGCGACCAGCCCGCGCTTGACCAGGTCCTTGGCGTTGGTGAGCTTGACCCGGCTGTTGCCGATCGGGCTGCCGCCGAAGCCGAGCAGCCGGTGGGCGTTGTCGCGGGCGGCCTGGTCGACGGTGACATAGCTGCCGCTGAGCACGCCGTGATAGCCGTGCCGGTAGCCGATGATCTCGGCATCGGGCAGCTGCTCGGTGTAGCGCTGGATGAGGCCACCGACGGCGGCGGACAGGCACGGGGCATACCCTCCGGCGGTCAGCAGGGCGACGCGGCGGATCTCGCGGGACATGGGCGGTGACCTCTCGGACGGGGACGGGCCGACTCTCGCGTCCAACCCTATTCCGGTATGCCGCGCGTGCGCCGCGGGGCCTAGGTCACGCCGAGTGGACCACCGCGCGCCGAGTGGACCACCGCGCGCCGAGTGGACCACCGCGCGCCGAGCGGACCACCGCGGCATAGCGAAGGGCCGCGTCGACCTCGGGGGTTGTCGACGCGGCCCTTCGTTGGAGTCCGTCGGCCGGTGGCGAGCTCGGGGGTTCTCGTCACCGTCCGAAGGGGGTGATGCTGGTGGTGGTGCTGTCCTGCTCGGCTCGCTGGTCACGGGGTCGGCTCGGGGGTTCCGATCCGTTCGCAGCTGCCGATGGTGCGTGCCCTGGGTGACCGGGCCTTCCTGCGGGTCAGGGCGATCCCGTTCGGCGCGCCTCGGTCGACTATGAGACGCCGACCCCCACGGTTCATGACACGGTCTTTGAAAATTCTTCTTACGGCGGGAGGGTCAGCCCCGGATCCGACCCGGGTCGGCGTCCGGGCCGGCCAGGTCGCGGTACATGACGTGCAGCCCCACCGTGCCGTTGCGCTTGCTGCGGAAGGCACCCGGGACCGTCCCGACGATCCGGAAGCCGAGCTGCTGCCACAGCGCCACCGCACCCATGTTCGTCTCGACGACGGCGTTGAACTGCATCGCGGCATACCCCTGCTCGGTCGCCCAGGTGAGGACCTCCTCGGCGAGCGCTCGACCGACCCCGTGCCCCTGCGCCGCCGGCGCGACCATGAACGACGCGGTCGCGATGTGGTCGCCACGCCCCGGCCGGTTGGGGCCGGTCTTCGCGGTGCCGAGGAAGGTGCCGTCCGCGGCATACGCGACGATGCACCGGCCGGGCGGCCCCTCCATCCACAGCTGCCCGATCTGCGCGTCGGTGAGGTCCTCGGGATAGGCAAAGGTCTCGCCCTCGGCGACGATGGCGCGGAAGACCGGCGCGATCGCGGCCAGGTCGTCGGCAGTGGCGTCACGGATCTCCATCCGCGCAGTATGCCGCCCCCTTCCGTCCCCGGGCGAGGGTCGGAGTAACCGCCTCCCTGGGCATCTTTGTGGGTGTCCTCGGCGTGTCGGGGTCGCACGGATGCCCGGGTAAGCGGTTACTCCAGGGCCGACGGACGGTGGGGGTGTGGGTGGGGGAGTGGGTGGGGCGGCCTAGCCTGGGGTGGGTGATCACCACGCTGGCCGTCCACGGGTATCGCTCGCTGCGCGACGTGGTGCTGCCGCTGGCGCCAATCACCGTCGTCACCGGCGCCAACGGCGTCGGGAAGTCGTCGCTCTACCAGGCGTTTCGGCTGATGGCAGGCATCGCCGAGGGCCAGCTCATCGGCGCGCTGGCCCGCGCGGGCGGGCTGTCGTCGGTGCTCTGGGCCGGCCCGGAGCGGATCAGCCGGCAGATGCGCAGCGGCGAGCATGCCGTGCAGGGCACGCGTCGACAGGGCCCGGTCAGCCTCATGCTCGGGTATGCCGCGGACGAGCTCGGCTATCTCGTCGACGTCGGCCTGCCACAGCCCCGCACGACGCTCTTCGTCCGCGACCCGCTCATCAAGCGCGAGGAGATCTTCGCCGGTCCGGTGCTGCGCCCGGGCTCCCGGCTGGTCTCCCGGCCCCGGGAGCTGCCCGGGCGGGCCAGCCTGCTCGACGAGCCGGTCGACGCCGACACCCTGCCCGAGATCTCCCGGGTCCGCCGCACACTGCGCTCGTGGCGCTTCTACGACTCCTTCCGGGTCGACGCCGACGCGCCGGCCCGGGCACCGCAGGTCGGCACCCACACCCCGGTGCTCGCTCACGACGGCCGGGACCTGCCCGGCGCCCTCGCGACGATCGCCGATGGACCCCGGGCCGGCGAGCTCGACCGGCTGATCGCCGACGCCTTCGACGGGGCGCGGGTCGAGGTAGCCGAGCAGGACGGGCTTTTCTCGGTGCGCTGGCAGCAGCCCGGCCTGCTGCGGCCGATGTCGGCCGCCGAGCTGTCCGACGGCACGCTGCGCTATCTCCTGCTCGCGACCGCCCTGCTCGCTGAGCGGCCGCCCAGCCTGCTCGTCGTCAACGAGCCCGAGACGAGCCTGCACCCCGCGCTCGTGCCCGCCCTCGCCCGCCTCGTCGTCGCGGCGGCGGGCCGCAGCCAGGTCGTCGTCGTCACCCACTCGAGCGCGCTGACCGACGACCTCGAGCAGGCCGGAGCCATGCGTCATGAGCTCGTCAAGCGAGTCGGGGAGACCGAGGTCGACGGGCAGGGCCTGCTCACCCGGCCGGCCTGGGAGTGGGGTCGGCGCTAGATTCAGCCCATGCCCGACGACCCGATCGTCCTCACGCCGGCCGAGCAGCGCGTGGTCGGTGCGCTGCTTGAGAAGCAGATCACCGTCCCAGGCAGCTATCCGTTGTCGCTCAACGGTCTTCGCACCGCGTGCAACCAGACGAGCAGCCGCGAGCCGGTCACGGCATACACCGAGGAAGAGCTCCGCGAGATCCTCAAGCCACTGCGCCTGCGCGACCTGGTCCGGGTCGTCCACGGTGATCGCACTCTCAAGTACCACCAGCTCGTCGTCGACCGGCTTGCCCTCGAGCCCGACGAGCGCGCTCTCGTCACCGTCCTGCTGCTGCGCGGTCCGCAGTCCGCCGGCGAGCTCAAGACGCGCGCCGAGCGCCTGCACCCCTTCGCCGACCGCGCCGAGGTCGAGTCCTGCCTCAGCCGCCTCGCCTCAGCCGACCCACCCCTCGTCGAGGAGCTGCCCCGACAGCCCGGCCAGCACGACACCCGATGGGTCCATCTGCTCGGCCCCGTCGAGCGCCCCCAAAGCGCCTCTCCCACAACGCTGCTCGATCGCGACGTGGTCCTCGCCGATGGTGCCGAGGCGCGGGACGCCAAGGTCCGAGCGGCCTACGACGCGGTGGCCGCGGCATACCTCGAGCAGCTGGGTGACGAGCTCGACGGCAAGCCCTTCGACCGGTGGCTGCTCACCCGGGTCGCCGAGCTCGCGGGCGCCGACCCGGTCGTCGACGCGGGCTGCGGGCCGGGGCAGGTCACCGCCTTCCTCGCCGCGCAGGGCGCCCAGGTGACCGGTGTCGACCTCTCGCCGCGAATGATCGAGGTCGCGCGAGAGCGCTTCTCGGGCAACGACTTCGAGGTCGGCGACCTGCGCACGCTGATGCGGCCGCGCGCCGCGTCGGGGTGGGGCGCCGTCGTCTGCTGGTATGCCGTGGTGCACCTGGCCGGGTCCGAGCTGGCCGGCGCGGTGGCCGGCCTGACGCGGACCTTGCAGCCCGGCGGCTGGCTCGCGCTCGCGACCCACGTCGGCGAGGCCATCCACCACGCCGACGAGCTCATGGGCCAGCCGGTCGACCTCGACGTCGTGCTGCATGACCCCGAGCAGGTGCGGACGGCGGTGACGAGCGCGGGGCTGGAGCTGGTCGAGTGGTACCTGCGCGGCCCGCTCGAGGGGGTCGAGGTTGCCACCGAGCGCCTCTACCTCCTCGCCCGCCGATCCTCCTGACTCAGGCGGCGCTCGCTGACCCGCTCAGCGCCGCGGCGGCTCGACGTCGGTCTGCGCCGGGGTGGCCGGATCGCCGAGCAGCCCGACGGGGCAGGTCATCCCGTTCGGCCCGTGGTTGCAGTAGCCGCCGGGGTTCTTGTGCAGATAGCCCTGGTGGTAGTCCTCGGCGAGGTAGAACTCGCCGGCGTCGGCGGCCGATCGGATCTCGGTCGTGATGGCTCCGTAGCCGTTGTCCCGCAGCACCTGCTGGAAGGCGTCGCGGGTGGCGAGGGCGACGCGCTCCTGCTCGGGTGTGGTCCAGAAGATCGCCGACCGGTATGCCGTGCCGATGTCGTTGCCCTGACGGTTGCCCTGGGTGGGGTCGTGGTTCTCCCAGAAGACCTTGAGCAGCTCGGCAGCCGAGGTCGCCGCCGGGTCGTAGACGACCCGCACCGTCTCGGCGTGCCCGGTCCGACCCGTGCAGGTCTCCTCGTAGGTCGGGTGCGGGGTGTAGCCCCCCATGTACCCCGCCGCGGTGACGACGACGCCCGGGAGCCGCCAGAAGATCCGCTCGACGCCCCAGAAGCAGCCCATCGCGAGGTGGATGACCTGCGCCCCCGACGGCCAGGGACCCTCGAGCGGGGCGCCGAGAACGACGTGCCGCGGGGCGACCGCGAAGGGTCGCGCGGCCCGGCCCGGCAAGGCCTCGTCCTTTCGGACGACTTGCGCTCGCCCCATCCGTTCAGGGAACATGGGTCCAGTATCCACCCACGGATGCGCGTGGATCGTCGACCTGCGGGTCGGCGGTCCCGCGCCCGGGGCCGGATTCCACCGTCTGGGGAGACGGTGTGACACTCGGGGCAGCGCCATCTGGCGCTGCCCTTCGTTGTGTCGCAACGACGTTAGCTCGGGGACCACAGCCAGACGGCTCGACCGTGTCGAGCCGACTCTCCCGGAGGTCTCTCGTGCCGTTCCGCCGTCTCGGCACCACATTCGTCGTCGTGAGCTGCTTCGCCGCCGGCTGCTTGCCCGCGCTCGTGACGCCCGCACACGCCCGGCCCAGCGTCGTCGACGCCTCGGCCGCCGTCGGCTTCACGCCGACGCTGCCGGTCGATGTGCACGGGTGGGACCGCGACGGGTATGCCGCTCGCTTCGTGGCCGCGCCGGTCGCCGCCGCGGAGGCCGCGCCAGCTGCGGCGCCCGCAACTCCGGCCGCTGCCGCGCCTGTCGTGCCGGCCGCCGCTCCCGCCCGCCCGGCACCTGTGACCGTGGCCAAAGCCCCGGCAGCGGCATCGACCCGCCCGGCGACCAAGCCCGCTCCCGTTCCGGCCGCCGCCAAGCCGGACCCGGCGGCTGCTCCCCCGCCGGCTCGCACCACGACTGCCGCTCCGGCCGCCGCCCCGGCTCCTGCCCCCGCGGCCGCGCCGGCTCCCGCCGCCAGCCCGTCGATCAGCGCCTCCAACGTCACCGGCGCGATCCTCAGCCGGGTCAACGCCGAGCGCGCCAAGGCCGGCCTCGCCCCGCTCTCGGCCGACAGCTGCCTCGTCGGCAAGGTGGCCATGCCGTGGGCCGGCCGGCTCGCGACCGAGGACCGTCTCTACCACTCCGACCTCAGCAAGGCTGCCGCGGCGTGTTCCGGGCGCGCGATCTACGCGGAGAACATCGCCAACGGCTTCTCCAGCGCCGACGGGGTCGTCGCCGCGTGGATGGCATCGCCCGGACACCGCGCCAACATCCTCAACCCGAAGCTCACCCGGCTCGGCGTCGCCTATGCCGTGGCCGCCGACGGCACCCCCTACTGGGTCCAGGAGTTCTCGTCCTGATCCCGCGCGTCGGCGACACGCCACGGCTCCGACCGACGCGGCATACCGAATCGGGCGCCTGCGGCGCCGAGTTGGTAGACTGAGCGCTTCCCCGGGCCCCACCCCGGATCCCAGGCCGGAGACCATCGCCGCCCCGGGGCCGTGTGGCCCGCTCAGCAACCGCATCACCTCCGGCCGCCGCGCGGGCGTGCCCGGACGAGCAAGGAGCAGTGACGTGACCGAGACCGCCAAGGGTGCCTACCTGACCCCGGAGGCCTACGACCGGCTCAAGGCCGAGCTCGAGCAGCTGTCCACCGAGGGCCGAGCCGACCTGTCCAAGCGCATCGAGGCCGCGCGCCTCGAGGGTGACCTGCGCGAGAACGGCGGCTACCACGCGGCCAAGGAGGAGCAGGGCAAGATGGAGGCCCGGATCCGGCAGATCACCCAGCTGCTCGAGACCGCGGTCGTCGGCGAGACGCCGCCGGCCGACGACGGGATCGTCGAGCCCGGCATGGTCGTCACCGTCGAGATGTTCGACGAGGAGGAGACCTTCCTGCTCGGCCACCGCGAGATCCAGGATCACACCGACCTGCACGTCTTCAGCGAGGTCAGCCCGCTGGGTGCTGCGGTCAACGGCAAGAAGGCCGGCGACACGGTGACCTATGAGGCGCCCAACGGCAAGACCGTGACGGTGAAGATCCTCAAGGCTTCGCCCTACACGAGCTGACCGGCCGGCTCATCGGGTCAGCCGCGCCCTCAGCGCAGTCGGTAGCCGGCCTCGGCCAGCGCCGTGAGCACCTGCTCGCGGTGCTCCGGCCCGCGGGTCTCCACCTCGACGGCGATCTCCACCTCGTCGACCCCGAGGCCGGTCTCGGTGCGCACGTGGTCGACCTCGATGACGTTGGCATTGACCGCGGCGAGGTCGGCGATCAGTCGGGCCAGTGAGCCGGGTCGGTCCGGCATCCGCACGGTCACCTCGAGATAGCGCCCGCCGGCGACCAGACCGTGCCGGATGATCCGCAGCAACAGCAGCGGGTCGATGTTACCGCCGGACAGCACGGCGACGATCGGCCCCGGCACGCCCTCGCCATGCTCGAGCAGCCAGGCCACGGCGGCCGCTCCGGCCGGCTCGACGACCTGCTTGGCGCGCTCGAGCAGGAAGACGACGGCACGCGACAGCGACCCCTCGCTCACCGTGACGACCTCGTCGACGAGGTCGTCGACGATGCCGAAGGGGACGTCGCCGGGTCGGCCCACGGCGATGCCGTCGGCCATCGTCTGCATGTGGGCGAGCGGCACCGGCGCACCGGCGGCGAGCGACGCCGGATAGGCCGCGGCCTGCTCGGCCTGCACGCCGATGATCCGGATGTCGGGTCGGAATGCCTTGACCGCGAGGGCGATTCCGGCGACCAGCCCGCCGCCACCGGTGCTCACGACGATCGTCTCCACCTGGGGCACCTGCTCGAGGATCTCGAGTCCGCAGGTGCCCTGGCCGGCGACGATGTCGGCGTGGTCGAAGGGGTGGATGAGGATCGCGCCGGTCCGCTCGGCGTAGGCGTGCGCCTCGACGAGCGCCTCGTCGAGGGTCTGACCGTGCAGCTCGACCTCGGCGCCGTAGCCGCGGGTGGCCGCAAGCTTGGGCAGGGCGGCACCGGTCGGCATGTAGACCCGCGAGCGGATGCCGAGCAGGCTGGCGGCGAGGGCCACGCCCTGGGCGTGGTTGCCGGCGCTCGCTGCGACGACGCCGCGTGACTTCTCGGCCTCGGACAGTCGGGAGATCCGCGTATAGGCGCCGCGGATCTTGAACGATCCGGCCCGCTGGAGGTTCTCGCACTTGAGGTGGACGTCGACGCCGAGCCGGTCGGTGAGCCCCCGGCTGAACTCCATCGGCGTCGTGCGGATGACTCCGGTGAGCAGGGTGCGCGCGGCGTGCACGTCGGCCAGCGTGACGGGTGGTCCGCTCGGCGCTGAGGGGTCGCTGGCCATGGTCGGCAGGCTACTGCGCCGCGCGCCGCGCAGCGGCCGTCGCCGCGCCCGGATGACTGTCGGCCAGCAGGCCCGCCACCACGAGCTGGTATGCCGCGTCGACGGCCACCCGGGCGTGCCGGGGCGTGCGCCACCCGCCGCCGGTGTCGTCGGCGACGGCGTGCAGGAGGGTGGCGACCTCGTCGGTATCGTTGTGGCGCAAAGCTCCTCCCGAACCGAGGACGAGCCCGACGTCGGTCAGCGGGCGGGGCTGTTCACCGGGCGCGGCCGGTCGGCCGTGCCGGCGCACGGCGATGGTGGCGGCGAGCCGGGCGAGCTCGAGGTCGAGCTGCTGCTCCTCGGTCGTGGTCGGCAGGTGGTCGGGCGCGGTGGTGAGGCGCGCGGCATACCGGGGGAGTGCGGACGAGGTCTCGAGGCGCTCGCGGGCGGCGGCCTCGAGCACCCCGGCGGCACTCCAGCGCATGCCGAGGTCGGCCTCGACGGTGCGCTCGTGGGTGAGGTGGGCGACGACGTCGCGGCGCAGCCCGGCGTCCTCGCCGGTGGGGACGACGGCCGAGTAGACGTCGGTTGTCGCGCCGCCGACGTCGACGACGAGGACGTCGTGACCGAGCGCGTCGGCGAGGACCTCCACTCCGCGCAGCACTGCGTCGGGCGTCGCGGCGCGCACGAGTCGGGGGAAGGCGGGGTCGCGGGACAGGCCCTTGCCGCCGATGACGTGCCGGAGGAAGGCCTCGCGGATCGCCGCGCGGGCGCTCATCGGAGCGACGACGCCGATCTCGGGCAGCACATTGTCGGCGAGCACGTGGGTGCGCCCGGCGGCGGTCAGGGTGGCGGCCACCTCGTCCCTGGCGTCGACGTTGCCGGCGACGACGACGGGTATGCCGCGTGGCAGCCGGCTCGTGGCGAGCCGAGTCGCGTTGTGGCGCAGGATCTCTGCGTTGCCGCCGTCCGTGCCGCCGACGAGCAGGACGAGGTCGGGGCGGGCGTCGCGCAGGGCGCCCAGGCCGGTCGCGTCGAGGGGCCCGGCGCTCACGTGCACGACGCGGGCGCCGGCCGACAGCCCGACCCGGTGGCCGGCCTCGGCGGTGACCTGTCGCTCATAGCCGACGACGGCCAGCCGCAGCCCGCCGCCGGCGCTCGAGCAGAGCAGCCACTCGGCGTCGCGGCCCGGGGTGGGGGACAGCCCGAGGCGCTCGGCGAGTCGGCGGACGCCGTCCATGACCTCGGGGCGACCGGTGCCGACGCCGTGGGTCGTCGTCGTCTCGGCGCGGCCGAGCAGCTCGCCGGTGGGCAGCGCGACGAGCGAGGCCTTCGTGAAGGTCGAGCCGACGTCGACGACGAAAGCCGCTGTGGTGGAGGGTTGCTCGCTCACCCGTGGATGTCGAGCGCCTCGCGCAGGTCGGCGATCAGGTCGTCGGAGTCCTCGATGCCGACCGAGAGCCGGACCAGGTCGCCGGGCACCTCGAGGGCGGTGCCGACGACCGAGGCGTGGGTCATCCGGCCGGGGTGCTCGATGAGGGACTCGACACCGCCGAGGGACTCGCCGAGGGTCCACAGCCGGGTGGCGGCGACCGCCTTCACGGCAGCGTCCTCGCCGCGGCGCAGCCGGAAGGAGATCATCCCGCCGAAGCGGCGCATCTGCCGCGCGGCGACGTCGTATCCGGGGTGGGAGTCCAGGCCGGGATAGCGGACCTCGCTGACCGCGTCGTGGCCGAGCAGGAAGTCGACGACCCGCTCGGCGTTGTCGCAGTGCCGCTCCATCCGGACGGCGAGGGTCTTGAGGCCGCGCAGCACCAGCCAGGCGTCGAAGGGGCCGGCGATGGCCCCGATCGCGTTCTGGTGGAAGCCGATTCGCGTCGCGACATCCTCGCCGATGTCGTCGTCGGCAGCGGCTTGGACCCCTGCCCCGACGACGACGGCGCCGCCGACGACGTCACTGTGCCCACCGGCATACTTCGTCGTGCTGTGCGTGACCACGTCGGCGCCGAGCGCGAGCGGCTGCTGCAGATAGCTCGTCGCGAAGGTGTTGTCGACGACGAGCAGCGCCCCGGCGGAGTGCGCGATCTCGGCGATCGCGGCGATGTCGGCGATGCCGAGCAGCGGGTTGGAGGGCGTCTCGACCCAGATCGCGCGGGTCTGGCCGGGGCGGACGGCGGCGCGGATCGCGTCGAGGTCGCCCATCGGCGCGACGGTGTGCTGGACGCCGTGCGGGCGGGCGACCCGGTTGACGTAGCGGTAGGTGCCGCCGTAGGCGTCGTCGGGCACGACGAGATGGTCGCCGGGCCGGGCGAGTGAGCGGATGACGCAGTCCTGGCCGGCCAGGCCCGAGGCGAAGGCGAAGCCGCGCGCGCCGCCCTCGAGCGAGGCGAGGCAGGTCTCGAGTGCGGTGCGGGTGGGGTTGGCCGAGCGGGAGTACTCGTAGCCGCTGCGCAGCCCGCCGATGCCGTCCTGCTTGTAGGTCGACACCTGGTAGATGGGCGGCACGACCGCCCCGGTGAGCTCGTCGGCCTCCTGGCCGGCATGGATGGCCCGGGTCGCAAAACCCTGCTGCTGCTTGTCGTGCGGGGTCGCCGTCATGGTCGCCCAGCCTATGCCGCGCCGACCGTCCGGACCGGCGGGTCGCTCAGCGCCGGACGCAGTCGTGGACGAGCACGGCATAGGCCTCGGTCGTCGTCTTGACGGTGGCGTCGAGCCACACGTCGCGCTCGGCCGCGGCGGGGGCATCGATCTGCACCGAGCCGACGACGTTCTTGCGCAGGTCCTGGGCCTGCACGGTGCACACGGCGGCGGTCGTCGGCGGCTTGTGCACGACGAAGCTGATCGTCGCCGTGCGGGGGTCGACGATCGAGAAGGTGCGGGTCGTGACGGTGATCCGGTCGGCCTGCACGACGAAGACCTGCCAGCTGGCCAGGCCGATGACCGCCAGGGTGAAGGCCACGCCCAGCGCCCACCACTTGCCGGTGCCGGGTGCGGGTCGCCAACCGGGCACGGTGACCTGCCTTCCTCGAACGGGTGGAATGATGTCCACGGTATCCGTCTTCCGAGACGCTCCTGACATCCGACCCGAGGACTTGACCGCTCGTATGCCGCCGACGACGCACCACACGCACGAGGGCTACCGGCTGCTCGCCGTGCACGCCCACCCCGACGACGAGTCGAGCAAGGGCGCTGCCGCCACCGGCAGGTACGTCGCGGCCGGCGTGCGGGTCATGGTCGTCTCGTGCACCGGTGGTGAGCGCGGCGACGTGCTCAACGAGAAGCTCAAGGACGACCCGCACATCCTGCGCGACATCGCCCAGGTCCGCCGCGACGAGATGAAGGCCGCCCAGCAGGCCCTCGGCTGCGAGCACACCTGGCTCGGCTTCGTCGACTCGGGACTGCCCGAGGGCGACCCGCTGCCGCCGCTGCCCGAGGGCTGCTTCGCGCTCGAGCCGATCGAGGTCACCGCCGAGGCCCTCGTGCGGGTGATCCGCGACTTCCGCCCGCACGTCGTGACGACCTACGACGAGCAGGGCGGCTACCCCCACCCCGACCACATCATGACCCACACGGTGACCATGGCGGCCTTCGCGGCGGCCGGCGACCGCGCGGCATACCCGCATACCGGTGAGCCCTGGCAGCCGCTCAAGCTCTACTACAACCAGTCGCACTCGGGCGGGCGGATCCGCGCCTTCCACGACGCGCTGCTCGCCAACGGCCTGGAGAGCCCGTATGCCGAGTGGGTCGCCAACATCGAGAAGCGCGGCACCCGGACCATCACCACCCGCGTGCCGTGCGCCGACTTCTTCGACGTGCGCGACCGGGCGCTGCTCGCGCACGCGACCCAGGTCGACCCGGACGGCTGGTGGTTCCGCTTCCCGCGCGACCTCGAGCGCGAGGTGTGGCCCACCGAGGACTTCGAGGCGGCCGTGTCCTACGTGCCGATTGCGGCGGGCGAGGACGACCTCTTCGCCGGACTTCCGGCCCCTGCCGACGCCGACGCGCTCGCGGGGCAGACCGGGCTGGAGATCGTCTACGACGGAAGGGTGGCGCACTGATGGGACCTGTCCCGACCGACCCGAACATCGGCCCAGGAGTGGGGGCGTTCGTCGTCTTCTTCTGCATGGCCGTCGCGCTCTACTTCCTCATGCGCAACATGAACGCGCGGATGCGCCGCATGTCCTACCGCGAGCGTGACCGGATCGCGGCGCTCGAGGCCGAGGAAGCGGCGAAGAAGCAGGCCAAGGGCGAGGGAACCCACCCTGCCTGACCCCGCGCTGCCCACCGATGTCGCCGTCGCGGCATGCGGGTTGGGGCGGTCGTCGCGGCGCCGGCAGCCGCGGGCTCAGCGCAGCCCGAGGGCCGCCGCGGGCACCGCGCCGGTGGCGGTCAGCGCCACCGCGACGTAGTGGACGACGAAGGCGGCCACCGTGAAGGCGTGGAAGACCTCGTGGAAGCCGAACCAGCGCGGCCAGGGGTTGGGGCGCTTGGTGCCGTAGACGACGGCGCCGAGGGTGTAGAGGACGCCACCGACGACGATGAGGGTCATCACGGCGGGGCCTCCGCCGGCGAGCAGCGGGCCGAAGTAGAAGACGGCGACCCAGCCGAGGGCGACGTATGCCGGCACGCCGAGCCAGCGTGGGGCGTCGGGCCACAGGGTCTTGAAGGCGACGCCGGCCAGGGCGCCGGCCCAGACGACGACGAGCAGCGTGCGGGCCTGCTCGGCAGGCAGCAGCAGCAGCGCAAAGGGCGTGTAGGAACCGGCGATGATGAGGAAGATGTTCGAGTGGTCGAGCCGCTTGAGCAGGCTGGCCGCCCGGCGCCCCCAGGTGAAGCGGTGGTAGACCGCCGAGGTCCCGAAGAGCAGCGCCGCGCAGGCCGTGAAGACCGCCGCGCCCACCTTGGCCTTGCCCTCCGGGGCGAGCCAGACGAGGGAGAGGCCGGCGAGCAACGCCACCGGGAAGGTGCCGGCGTGCAGCCAGCCGCGCAGCTTGGGCTTCACCGCGGCCGTGACGCTGTGGGACGTGTCGTTCATACAACGAGGATAACTTACGGTTCCGTAACTTACGAGTCCGTAGGTTGTGAGTCGCGTCGCTCCGATGTGGTGCGGCCGCCGAGTGGACCATCCCACGCCGAGTGGACCATCACCCGATCCCAGCTGCGCGGGTCGTGCACGTCGTCACCACGCGGCATACCGGCGCGCGGAGTAGCGTGGTCCCGTTCGTCAGGCAGCGGCGGAGAGGGGATGGGCGGTGGGGCTGAGCGACGTCGTGTACGGCGCCTATGAGCGACGGCTGGCGCGTCGCCTCGACCGGCGGTCCGTGCCTCGACACGTGGGGGTCATGCTCGACGGCAACCGTCGCTGGGCCAAGGCCAACGGCTTCGACACCGCCGACGGCCATCGCGCAGGGGCCGGCAAGATCAAGGACCTGCTGGACTGGTGCGAGCAGGCGGGCGTCGAGCTCGTGACGCTGTGGCTGCTCTCGACCGACAACCTCGATCGTGACGAGCGCGAGCTGGCACCCCTGCTCACGATCATCGAGGACGCCGTCACCGAGCTGGCGGCCGCCAAGCGGTGGCGGCTGCACCCCATCGGGGCGCTCGACCTGTTGCCCGACCCGACCGCCGAGACCTTGCGGCAGGCCGAGCGCGACACCCGCGACGTCAAGGGCCTCACCGTCAACGTCGCGGTCGGCTACGGCGGGCGGCGCGAGATCGCCGATGCGGTGCG
>Ga0116151_10001229_pt1 | contig 23883 bp, 21 predicted proteins | sample AD_UKC117_MetaG_FD_89893 | JGI IMG/M metagenome (GOLD analysis project Ga0116151, IMG submission 89893) | Active sludge microbial communities of municipal wastewater-treating anaerobic digesters from Hong Kong - AD_UKC117_MetaG | ecosystem: Engineered > Bioreactor > Anaerobic > Digestate... | reverse complement strand
CTCTCCTCTGAACAAGCTGCGTTTCGGCAGGCCCAGGGTCTGCCGCCGCCAGGCGTTGACGATGCCCATTTGCGCCGCTTGCAGCAGCGGCGTCACCCGGTAGGTGACCCGATTGTACCAACTGCCCAGCGGCCAATCGGGAAAAAGCATCATAGGAAATTCGGCCGTGGCCAGGTAGATGGGTTGCAGCAGCACCAAAAAACCAGGAATGCCCAGCTTTTGGGCGATGTCGAATCCACCCAGCGCTTTGGGATGGTACAGAATCATATCGGGCTGGGCCGCCACAGCCGCCTGCCATGCCTCGTCCAACATCTGCCGGAAATGGGGCCGTATCTGCCGAGATAATTCCAGAGCCGAGCGCATCCAGGTCAGCAAACCGCCGCCGCGCTCCACAGCCATCCCGCCGCTTTCTGATCCCATAAACTGCAGAATACTATCGTCGATGTAGGCATAAGACAGACCGCGTTCGGTAATCATCGGCGCAAAGCTTTGGCTGGTGCACAGGGTCACCTCGTGGCCGCGCTGCACATAGGCTTCGCCCAGGGCCACAAACGGCTGCACGTCACCGCGTGTGCCTATGGTAAGCATAAAAATTCTCATGGAAATCCTCGGGAATGTGGAGAGCTTTTCATCGTGGGTTTCATTATAACGTGTTTAAGGGTGACTCGTATCGCCTGGCGAGGGGAAGGTATAATGCGCAGTCCCATCGTCGCGCCCTTCGGGATCTTACGGCCGTCTCCTTTGCGCCAGCCTCCGGTATAATTAGGCCATAGTCTTAGATGGGAGAATATAACATGACAACAACGACAAACGACTATTTCTGGCAGGGTGAGAAAATTCGCCTGCGGCCCATGCGCCAAGAAGACGCAGCAGTGTGGCAAGCCGACGACACGGACAGCGAAGGGATTCGCTTTCTCAGCTATGGCATCGAACTGCCTAAATCAGATAAGGCGGCTGAGGAATTTGGCGAAAAATATGCCGATTTCGGCCATAGGGACGAGCGCATTATGTTTTCGATTGAGACCCTGGACGGCGACCTGGTCGGTGGCATTAATCTCAACGGGATCGATCAGAAGAACGGAACGTTTAGCATTGGCAGCCGTATTTATCGCGCCTTTCGCGGCCAGGGCTATGGCACAGAAGCCAAAATCATTTTGCTGCGCTATGCCTTCCACGAACTGCGCCTGCACAAATACAATATCCGCTGCCTGGAAACCAACGAGGCCATGATCCGCCACGCAGAGCGGATTGGCTGCCAGGCAGAGGGCCGCATCCGGCAAAGTGTGTATACAAACGGCCGTTACTACGACGAACTCCTCTTTGGCCTCACCAGCGAAGAATTCGACAAGCTGCACCACGCCTGATCGCGCTGGTCGAGCGCCAGACAGCCCGGTACAATGGAGCCCCATGAACTACCTCGAAAAACTCCAAGCAATTCAAACACAAAATAACTCCTGGTTATGCGTAGGCCTGGACCCCGATCCGGTGCACCTGCGCGTTGACGTTACCAAGTGGGATGAGCCGGTGCTGCCCTTTAATAAGGCCATCATCGACGCCACAGCTGATCTGGTCTGCGCTTATAAACCGAATTTAGGTTTTTATTTGCAGTGGGGCGCAGCCGGAATCATCGCCCTGGAACGGACCATTGCCTACATTCCCGGGCACATCCCGGTGATTTTAGACTGCAAGACCGGCGACATCGGCCATACCCAGGGCGCCTGGGGCCGCGGCCTGTTCGATGAGTGGGACGTAGACGCCGTCACGGTGAATCCATTTGTCGGAGCAGAAGCCGTGCTGCCTATGATTGGCGAGCGGCCGGACAAGGCAGTTTACATCCTGGCGCGCACATCCAACCCCAGCGCTGCCAACTTCCAGGGCGACCTGGCTGCGGGGCAAGGCCTGACGGCCGAAGTGCTGCGTCAGAGCCAGACGTGGGAAACAGCCGGGCACAAAGGGTACGTGGTCGGCGCAACTTATCCACAAGAGCTGGCCGTGGCCCGGCAGATGGCTCCCACCGCCAACTTTTTGATACCCGGCATTGGCGCGCAGGGGGGAGATTTGGCAACGGCCGTGCAGTATGGCCCGGATGCGGTTGCCGGGCCGGTCATCAGCGCCAGCCGCAGCGTTTTATACGCCTCCCTCCAGGGCGATTTTGCCGCCGCCGCCCGTGCCGCCGCCCAATCCTTGCGCGATCAGATTAACGCCGCACGAGAAAGTTAGAGAAAGCGGTTGGAGATTGAGCAATCTCCAACCGCTTTCTTTAATGCCTGCTACCCGCCACTTGCGTTCCAGACAGGTACGCCATCCGCCGCACGCAGCTGGATTGATTCGCCGGTAGTCAGGTTGTTCAGCCAGTTCACTTCCATATGGTCGGTCGAATCAAAACCTTCCAGTTCAATCTGGTCGCCCGGCGACAAGGCAATGCCGCTGGCCGACCAGAACCAGGGCGGGCCAAGCATGGCGTCTAGCTGCACGCCATCTGTTGTTTGCAAGGTGAGCAGGTTGTCCACGAGGGCGATGACCTGGCCTGTGTAGGTAACGGCCGTTACGCCACCAGGTGGCGCGCCACCGGGTGTCGCGCCACCGGGTGACGTACCCGAATCGCGCCAGGGCGGGCCACCTTTCCCCTGCCCTTGAGCCTGATTGGTTCCCGGCTGCACCGGGTTGGCGGCATCTGGCGTAGCCCGCAGCCAGGGCGAACCGCCGCCCTGAGCCGTGCCGCGTGGATTTTGCACAGAAGGCGCAGTCGGTTCCCAGGCGCGTAAGAAACGCACCAACGCCTCAATCTCCACCGATGTCAACCGGTCGCCAAATGGCGGCATGTTGTTATTGGGCATGCGCCCCCCGTTGATAATGAAGCGGGTGAGCATTTCATCGGTGTCACGGGTGAGGATTTGCTGGCTGTTCAGCGCCGGACCTACCCCTCCTTCACCGTTCTCCCCGTGGCAGGCAGTGCAGGTGGTGGTATAGATGCGCTCGCCCAGGGACAGCATATCCTCCGGGTTGTTCACGTCAATACGAACCGGTTCAGGGGGCGTCAGCGCCAGATCGTGGGCGCTGATCTGATCCCAGTTCTTCAAGAATTCGGCCAGAGCGGTGATTTCAACGGCCGTGAGGCTGCTGTCCCAACTGGCCATCAACGTGCCGGGCACACCTTCTCGAATGATGCGTTCCAGTTCCGTCTGTTCGACGGCTCGCACCTCCTCGGTATTGAGGGAAACGCCCAGGTCTGTGCCTTCACCGTTGACGCCGTGGCACAGGGTACAGTTGGCGGCAAACAACTGCAGGCCAGCCGCCCACTGGCTGCCTTCAGGAGCCAGTGCGGTCACTTCGGCCAACAGACTTTCGTCCACTTCTGGCACGGGCAAAGTGGCCGGGATGAGACCACGCTGGGCGGCCAGTTCACCTATCTGCGACCAATCGGCGTAGCGGATGAGGGTGACAAGTTCTTCGATCTGGTAGTCATTGAGGCTGCCGCCTTCGTCTTCATGCCAGCCCGCCATAGCGGTATCGTACCGGCCGCGGGCGATGGTTTTGAAGAGGTCGTCGTAAACGGCCGTTTGCAGAGCCGGATTATCCAGTGCCGGCATCGAGCCGATGCCCTCGCCGGCCGCGCCGTGGCAGACGCTGCAATTTTCGACGTACATCACGGCCGCGTCGGACACAAATTCTTGCCGCAGATCGGCCTGGGCCTGGTCCATACGCGCCGGTTCCTGCCAAGCATACACCGGCAGGGCAACAATTAAAATGAGTAAGGCGATAAAGCTGATGAGTTTGTTGGTGTTCATGAAAGACCTTTTGCCGGGAGACTGGAGAGTAGAGATTAGAGATAGAGGACCAGACGTTTCGAATGTTCCTCGTACCACAGCCCCCAGTCTCCAGTCTCTATCTTCTATGCATAGACAAGCTGGTCGGGCGCGAAGTTGTCGCGGGTCTGGATGGTGGCGGTATCGACGACGACCTGTCCGGCGTCGATGGTGATGGGGAAGGTATCCAGGGCGCGGGGCGCGGGCGGGTTTTCCACGTCGCCGACGATGTCGAAGCTGGAGGCGTGGCAGGGGCAGAAGAAGCGGTTTTGTTCCGGTTCCCAACTGACCGTGCAGCCCAGGTGGGTGCAGCGACGGTAAACGGCCAGGAAACCGCCATCGGGGGCGTGGATGAGGTAGAAACGGCCGTCGGGAAACTCCACCACCGACCCCACCGGGAAACTCTCCACCAGGCCGGCAATCACCTGCCCGCCGAATTCACCATCCAGACTGCGCGGCTGCAAAAACATCAGGCTCGCGCCGCCCACTTCCAGCAGAGCCAGCGCGCTCAACGCGCCCACCCCTAGCTTCAAAAAATCACGTCGTGATAATTTTGTCGTGTCATTTGCTTGTTGTGTCATGGTAGTTACTTTTGGTTTTTTTATAGTTTAAGCAAACCGCAATAGGTTTTGGGAATTAGACCAGAAGGGTTTTGCGTCAATTGAGTCGAATATCCTGGATTTCAAACCCTTCGGGTCTTCTGAAAACTCTCTACTGATTACTTAAGAAGGAAGTCGGTTGGTTGGTTAGTTGGGAACAAACCAACCAACTAACAATCTTTTTAGAACGGCAGCACCAGGGCCATATTCTCGCCCCGGAAGAAGATGCCGATGAGCGTCAGCAAAATCAGGCCGACGACCACAAAGACGAACAGCCCTACCAGCGCTTCGCTTTTGCTGGCTTTGTTGGTGGTGCGAAAGAGCCAATACAGCCCGGCCAGGCCGCCCAATGTCAGAATCAGGGGAATCAGGCCGTTGCTGATCAGCGTGGGCAGACTAGGCAGCAGCGCCGGTAAGTCCAGCCAATATTCATCCACAATGACCAGCAGCGGCACCAGCCCAATGGCGTAGAGCGCGCCCAATAGGGCGATCTGTTTGCCCGTTTTGGAACGGAAGTAGTAGCCGATGTTGTCTTCTTGCTTGTCCAGATAGGGGATGGCAACGAAGGCGGCCAGCACCAGCCCCGGCAGCAGCAGCGCCGCCAGCGGATGCATGTGGAGCAAGAGTTCTTGCAAGCCCAGGAAATACCAGGCGGCTTTGGCCGGGTTGGGCGGATGGCTGGGGTTGGCCAGCGCTTCCAGCGGCGCCGGTACAAAAATCGCCCAGAGGACCAATGCCAAAATGAGAACGGCCGCTGCCGCAAATTCCACCTGGACCAGATGCGGGATGGTGGTCAGGCGTTCGATGCGTTCGCCGGGTTGGGCGGGCGGCTGGGAGATGCCGCCGTCTTTGCGCACCTTCCAAAAGTGGTAAGACATGAGCAGGATGAGGATGGCGGGCAGCACGGCGACGTGGATGGCATAGAAGTTGCGCAGGGCTGTCTGGCCTACTTCTGGCCCGCCGAGGAGGAAATTGGCAACGGCCGTGCCCACCAGCGGCACATAACTCAGCAAACTCGTGCCCACCGTGATGGCCCAATAAGCCAACTGGTCCCAAGGCAGCAAATATCCGGTAAAGTTAAACGCCACTACCACCAGCAGCAGCACCAGACCGATGATCCAGTTGGTCGCCCGGCCCAGTTTAAAGCCCCCGGTCAGAAAAACGCGAATCAAATGCAAAAAGACAGTCACCACCAACAAGTTGGCCGACCAGTGGTGCAGCGAGCGAATGAGCGAGCCAAAGGCCACTTCGGTTTCCAGGTATTGAATGCTGGTGTAAGCCCGTTCCACGCTGGCATCGTAGCGAAACATCAAAATGACGCCGGTGACGATGAGCAGCACGGCCAGGGTGGCCGAGATGCCGCCCAGGCCCCAGGTATAAGACCAGCGCAAGGCGGGCGCAGGCACTTTGGTAGGATGCAAATGTAAAATCAGGTTATTGGCCACGGCGCGCATGCGGCTGCGATCGTCGGTTTGGGTTGTGTACAACAGGCGCTGCCGCCAGGTCGAAACGTTGTTATCGGACATTGATCTTTTCTCCTTACGGTACTGCCCCCCAGTATGCCCAACGGCCGTGAAGAAGATGTAGCGAGGGTATGAAGATCGTATGAAGCCGGCCAGACCTGGTCAGGTATCCAGGTAAGGGTCCGGCCAACTGCCCGGCGTATCGCCAACACTTATCCGCTATGCTTAAGCAAGTGAGGTGCGCGATGAACAGGAGACAACACGCCCATGGTACGGCCGTTCTGATGATCACGTTCGGCATAATCGGTTTAGGGTGGCCGGGTCTGCCCGAATCGGCCGCCGCGCTGATGACGGTGGCCGTGTGCCTTGGCAAAGGCTGCCTGGCCCTTTTGCCCGGCGTCGTCTGGCCGCTGGCTGCGCTGGTGGTACTGCTGTGGGGAGCCACGCTGGGCAAAGCCTGGGGCAAAATCGGGTAAAATAGATTAGCAGCAAAACATGGGAGCAAATTTATGACTGAAAATCGCAAACGACCAAAACGGAGGCTGGCCCTGATCGTCAGCGGCGGGCTGTTGGGCCTTTGCCTCCTGATTCTGGCGGCCACGGCCGTTATCAACCAGACGATGCCCACGCACTCGGCCGTCCTGGACCAGCTGAGCGCGGCGGAAAAGGCGCGGGTAACCGAATTTTTCCATTTGCGGCAAACAGTGGGGGATGCCGTCTGGCCCGGGTGGGGCCAGGCCGACAATCCGGTTGTGGTGTACAACGAGGCCACCGCCTTCTTGATCGGCTACCCGGACCCGCCGGATGGCTGGCTGACGGTCCCTGACGGAAGCGCGCAGGGCGGCCCCTGGCGCCTAACCCCAGACGAGATGCCCGACGGTACGCCCTATTACCGCCAACCCTTGCCCGCAAGTGGCGAAACACCGCAAGCTTTTACGGTGCAGATTGGCCCGCGCTGGGCCGCCAGCCTGACCACCTACGAGTGGATGCAAATTGAACTGCCCAACCAACTGCGCCAAGATTTGCCCCCCGGCATCCGGCAAGTTTTCCCCTATTTCCTGGTATCCAGGGTCTTTGTCGATTCTAGCGACTGGTACATTTCTTTGATTGCCCACGAGGCGTTTCACGCCTACCAGGGAACCATCGCCCCGGAGCGCGTAACCGCTGCGGAAATGGCCCTGCGCCAGGCCGGACGAGCGTATCCGTGGGAAAATGAGGGCCTGCAAACGGCCTGGCAAGAGGAACTGGATTTGCTGATAACGGCCGTACGCACTGAAGACGCCGCAGCTACGGCCGTCCTGGCCCAACAATTTCTGGCGCAGCGCCAACAACGCCGCCAAAACGCCAACCTCAGCCCGGCCGAAATCGACTATGAACGTCAGCGCGAATGGCTAGAGGGACTGGCCAAGTACGCCGAGCTGGACATCTGGCGGCAAGCAGCCAACACGGCCGTTTACCAACCGGCAGCCGCTCTGAGCGCCGACCCGGACTTCAAACAGTACACCACGTTCTCCGACCGCTGGCAGCAGGAGATAGCGCAAATCGGCCGGACGGGAGAGGAAGACGGCCGTTTCTACTACACCGGTCTAGCCCAGGCGGTGCTGCTAGACCGGCTGTGGCCGGAGTGGAAGGCGCAGGCGCTGGATCAGGACGCCTTCTTAGAGGACTTGCTGAACCAGGCCATCAAGTGATGAGCGCCTAAAGACCATCACGCGAAATACCCGAAACCGGGGCGGCAAAACGAGACTGTCGCCGCCGCTGGCGCATAATGGCGTCGCCGGTATAGACCACAAGCGCCACCCAAATCAGGCTAAAGCCAATCAACTGCACGTGGCTGAACGGCTCATCGTACACAAAAACGCCGATGAGGAATTGCAGCGTAGGGGCAATGTACTGCAAAATGCCCAGGGTAATGAGCGTGACGCGGCGGGCAGCCGCGCCAAAGAGCAGCAAAGGCAGTGCGGTAATCAGGCCCGAGCCAATGAGCAGCAAGTGGATCAGCGGGCTGCTCTGGCCAAAAGCGGCCGTGCCATTGACCTGCTGCACAGCCAGGAAAGCAAAAGCCGGCAAAAACATCCAGGCAGTTTCCAACGACAAGCCTTCTAAAGAGTTGAGCACGGCCGTTTTACGCAGCAGCCCATACAAACCAAAAGTAAACGCCAGCGTCAGGGCAATCCAGGGCAGCGCGCCATAGGTGATCGTCAGGTACAAAACGCCCGCCGCGGCAATCAACACGGCCACAGCCTGCCACGGCCGTAACCGTTCGCGCAGAAACACCATGCCCAGCAGCACATTCACCAGCGGGTTGATGAAATACCCCAGCGCCGATTCGACGATAAACCCGGCATTCACCGCCCAAATATAGGTCAGCCAGTTGATGCTGAGCAGCGCGGCCGTCAGGAAAAATGTTAACAGCACCCTGGGCTGCCGCAGCGCCGGGCGCACCCAACCCCAGCGGCGGCTCACAGCCAGCACCCCCAGCAAAGTCAAAAAAGACCAGACCATACGATGACTCAAAATTTCGCCTGGCGGCAGGCTCTTTAAGGCTTTCCAATATATCGGAAACACGCCCCATAGCGTGTAGGCGATGATTCCATACAAAATCCCTTTATTTTTCATGCCAGTTCCTCGGGAGAAGTCAGTGTGTCAGACTAAACGGGCAAGTATAAGCGCCTATCGCCAATCGTCAACCTGCCCCGGCACTTGCCCAAACGGCCGTGTGACGACCGTGTGGCTATCTGTTACAATCTGTGAAGATAACAAACCGGGTCGGACATGAAGGACAGCGTATGCTACCAACTGAAAGGCAACAAAAAATTCTCGACCTGCTGCAAGATCGCGGCACTGTGTCTATCCAGGATTTAGGCCGATTGTTCGGCGTATCGGACATGACCATTCACCGCGACCTGGACCGGCTGGCCGCCGGCGGGCATCTGCAAAAAGTGCGCGGCGGGGCGGTGCTGCCCGGCACGGCCGTTCCGCCACCGACAGCCAACCAGGAGCCCTACGAGGACAATACCTGCTGGGCCTGCCACGGCCGGATCAACCCGCGCACGCAGATGATCCTGCACCAGACAAATGGCCAGCAGCGGCGCACTTGCTGCCCGCACTGCGGCTTGCTCTCGCTGGCGCGGCTAGGGCCGCAAGTAGATCTGGCCCTGGTAACCGATTTTTTGCATGGCCGCAAAGTCAGCGCGCAAACGGCCGTCTACGTCTTTGATCCAGAAGTGACTATCTGCTGCACCCCCACCACCCTGGCTTTTTTACGCCAGGAAGAAGCCAGACAGTTTCAGCGGGGGTTTGGCGGGCAAGTGTTGGATTTTGCCGCAGCCTCGGCCGCGGTGCACAACGCCATGCAGCTCAGTAATCACCATGATCACACAGGGGAAAGCCATGAAACTCACCATGTCAACGAATAAATTTAGCCGCCACACGGCCGTTTTTCTGGTCTTGCTGCTGCTGGTCGCCTGCGGCGGGCGGCAAAACCAGCCGGGTAACGACACCGGCGTGGTTGTGACAGCCCAGCCGGAAAGCACGGCCGTCGGCGAAACCATGCTCACCGTCACCCTGACCGACGCCAACGGCCAGCCGGTTTCCGGCGCGACGGTGCAGGTGCGCGGCGATATGAGCCACGCCGGCATGACGCCCGTGCTGCGCACCGGCATGCCGGCCGAGCCGGGCGTTTACTCCGTGCCATTTGAGTGGACCATGGCCGGCGATTGGATCGTCACGGTGGATTTTACGCTGGCGGACGGCCGTTCCGGCACAGAAACGTTCGATTTCTCCATCCCGACCTCCTGAAACCAACAGAAACCGGATGAGCACGGACGTTTTACGTTTCCCCCTGATCGGCCGCTTCTTGCGCTGGCGCTGGGCGCGTCTGGTGCTGCAACTGGCGCTGCTGAGTGTGACGGCCGTTCTCCTTTATGATGGCTTTACGGGACGGCCGTTGGCCCCCACCAACCTGGCCACCGTCGTTACCTGGGTGCATTATCGCGGGCTGGTCATGCTGGGGCTGCTGCTGGCGGGCAATCTATTTTGCATGAGCTGCCCGTTCACCTTGCCGCGCACGCTGGCCAGAAAGATAAGCGGCTACGGCCGTCGCTGGCCCCGCGCTCTGCGCAACAAGTGGCTGGCGATTATTGTCCTATTTCTCTATTTGTGGCTTTACGAATGGCTCGATTTGTGGGCCAGCCCCCTGCTCACTGTCTACGTCATCCTGGCCTATTTCGTGGCCTCATTTGTATTGGAAGCCGTTTTCGCCGAGTCGCCATTCTGCAAATACGTCTGCCCGCTGGGCACGTTCAACTTCGCCAGCGCCACTATCTCGCCCACCCAAATCACCGTCCTCAGTCCCGACACCTGCCGCACTTGCCCCGGCAAAGAGTGCATCAACGGCAACGGCGACGTGCTGGGCTGCGGCACGGAGTTGTTCGCGCCGCAAATTAAAAGCAACATGGACTGCGTGTTCTGCCTGGACTGCGCCCGTGCCTGCCCCTATGACAACGTGGCCCTATCGCTGCGTAATCCCCTGCGCGAAGCGACCACGCCCGACGCCTGGCCGCGCCGCTGGGATTTGCACCTGCTGATTCTCGTTTTTGTCTTCGCCGGGCTGAGCAATGCGTTTGGCATGGTGCCGCCCGTCTACACTCTGGAGGCCGCGCTGGGCCGCTGGCTGCGCACCAACAACGAAGGGCTGGTGCTCTTCTTGATTTTCGCCGTGCTGAATTTGCTGCTGCCCATGGGCTTGGGGCTGGGCGCGGCCTGGACCAGCCGCCGGTTGGCGAGCCGCCGGGAGCCGCTGCGAAATTCGCTGGCCCGCTATGCGCCCGCGCTGCTGCCGCTTGCTTTTGCCATCTGGTTTGCCCATTACGCCGGATTCCACTTCCTCAGCAGCGCCCTGACCATTGTGCCGGTTTTCCAAAATTTCTTGTTGGACCACGGCCTGACGTTTTTGGGGACACCGGATTGGACGCTGGGGCCGCTGCTGCCGGGAATGTGGCTGGATCCATTTGAGATGGTGGTGGTATTGGCGGGATTTGCCGCCAGTTTTTACGCCGTAGGCGTGCGCGCCCGCCGCGCCGACGGGCGGCCGGACCCATTTACCGCGCAGCTTCCCTGGCTGGCGCTGCTGCTGGCGCTGGCCACAGCGGCGATGTTCATTTTTTACCTGCCGATGGAGATGCGCGGGGCGGGGTTTGCGGGGTAAGATAGGGGCGGGAGGGAAGCGGGCTACGGCCGTTCCCAAATTTAACCCACAAAAGAGAGTCTGACCTATGATCCTGCCTGCGCCTGGACCGGAAACGGCCGTTTTGCCGGCCATCACCGCCTTGTTACTGGGCCTCAGTTTGTTGATTTCAGCCTTGGGTTTTATCCGTGTGGTTTATTTTGTCAGTATCGGCTATGCCTTTTCGATTGCGGCGATGGCCCTGACGCTGTTGATCAGCCGGTGGCCGGCGCTGACGGTGACGGCCGTTTTGCACAATCTGCTCCTCATCGGCTGGGGGCTGCGGCTGGGCGTTTATCTGATGCGGCGCGAATTCCAGCCTTCCTATCGCCGCGAAATGGCCAGCGTGGTAGCCCGGGGCGCCGGCGTGGTTGGCCTGCGCAAACTGGTCGTCTGGCTGGGGGTGGCGCTCTTGTACGTTTGCATGATTTCCCCCAGCCTGTTCAGCCTCTACTACGCCCCCAATTTACCGCCGCCGCTGACGCTGATCCTGCAAATTTTAGGGCTGGCACTGCTGGCCGGCGGCCTGCTTCTAGAAACCCTTGCCGACCGGCAAAAATCCGCCTTCAAAGCCGAGCATCCGCACGACTTCTGCTCCGTGGGCCTGTACAGCTGGGTGCGCTGCCCCAATTATTTGGGCGAAATCACTTTTTGGGTGGGCAACTGGCTGCTAGGGGTGGCTTTCTACACGTTTTTCCTGCACTGGGCCATCAGTTTAATCGGTCTGGTCTGCATTGTGCTGATCATGATGGGGTCCACGAAGCGATTGGAGAAGCAGCAAGACGGCCGTTACGGCGACCAGCCCGCCTACCAGACCTACATCTGCACCGTGCCAGTCTTGTTCCCGTTTGTGCCGGTGTACAGCCTGAAAAACGTCAAGGTTTATCTGGAGTGAAGAAGGCAGAAAGGAGACTGGAGACTAGAAAGTCTCCAATCTCTAATCTCCAGTCTCTAAAACGTGGTTTGCAGGAATTCCAGGCCGCGCAGGACGTAATTGTCGCGGTAGCAAGGGGTGGGATCGGCGAGCTGCAAGTGGGGGAAGCGGCGGGTGAGTGTGGTAAAGGCGATTTGCCCTTCCAGGCGGGCCAGGGGCGCGCCCAGGCAATAATGGATGCCCGCGCCGAAGGCCAGGTGCGGATTGGGCTTGCGGGTGATGTCCAATTGGTCGGGGTTGGCAAAAACGGCCGTATCCCGATTCGCCGCGCCCAACAAAAACGTCACCATGGAGCCGGCCGGCAGCGTCTGCTCACCCACGGCGACCGGCTCTGTCACCAGGCGGCTGGTGAGCTGAACCGGGCTGTCGTAGCGCAGGAGTTCTTCGACGGCCGTTTTCGCCAGGTCGGGCTGGGCGCACAACAATTCCCACTGGGGCCGGTTTTGCAGCAGGGCCAGCGTGCCATTACCAATCAGGTTGATGGTCGTTTCGTGGCCGGCGACCAGGAGCAAGGAGCAGGTGCCATACAGCTCCGCTTCCGTCAGGTGGTCGCCTTCTTCCTCTACGGCTACCAGCGCGGAAAGCAAATCGCGGCCCGGTTCCACGCGCCGCCGCTGCGCCAATTCCGCCAGGTAGGCCGTAAATTCCGCCGCAGCCACGGCCGCCCGATTATAGACAGCCTCCTCTTCAATAAAATCCAGGCTCCGCGCCAGGGCATCCGACCAGCCATGGAAGCGGTCATAGTCAGCTTCCGGTATGCCAATCATCCGGGCGATGACGGTGACGGGCAGCGGGTAAGCCAGGTCGGCAATCACGTCCATCCGGCCGGCGGCCTGGGCTTTGTCCAGCAGGTGGTTGGTGATGTCTTGAATGGTGTCGCGCAGCTGCTCGACCATGCGCGGGGTGAAGGCTTTGTGGACCAGGCCGCGCAGGCGGGTATGGTCGGGGGGATTTTGCAGCAGCAGCCAGTTGTTTTGCATGTCCAGCAACGGCCGTTGCTGTTCCGGTACCTCCATAAACTGACCGTGCGCCAGGCGGTCGTCGCGCAGCAAGGTCTGGCAGTCCTCATGGCGCGATAAAAATGTCATGCCCCACTCTTCCCAGAGGAAAACGGGGGCATACCGCTGCAGCATTTCGTAATAGGGGTACGGGTTGGCGCGAACTTCCGGTGAAAGCGGATCAAATTGCATTGGAACTCCTTTGGCGGACGTTAAATTTCACCCACCCACCCTCTGGACTGAGCTGCCACCTACCCGGACCTGGTCTTCGATCATATGTACCGAAGCTCCGTCCAGATGTACCCGAGCTCCGTCCAGATGTACTGAAGCTCTGTCCAGATGTACCCGAGCTCCGTCCAGATGCACTGAAGCTCCGTCCAGATGTACCGGAGCTCCGTCCAGATGTACTGAAGCTCTGTCCAGATGTACCGGAGCTCTGTCCACATGGTTTGGTGGGCCGATGATTTTCCACCCAACAAGCCGAGTATAACCAGCCGAAAATTCGCCTGTCAATGGCCTGCGCCAAATGCTCAGACGCCTATCACCCAGCCGGCGGCCCCTGGCGAATACGCCGGCGAATATCCGCCAGCGGCCAGTCGGGGCTGCCCATTTGCCAGCCATAGCGCCAGGGATCCAGGCTCTCCAGCCACCAGGTGGCTCCAACGGCGGCCATACGCTGCACCTGGGCCACGGCCGTTTCTTGCTCGTCGCCAGGCGACCAACCGCTGACGACCACGTCAAACGGCTCACCCCCGGTGCGATGCTGCCGAATGTAGGCAGTCAAGTCGGTTACTTCCGCCGGCGTTAATGGGCCAAAGCCGACTTTCAGCGGGAAGACGCCATCCCACTGCGCGGCGCGGCGAAACGGCCGTTTATTTGGCCAGGTTCCGGCGACCCACACCGGGATGCGCGGCTGTTGGCAACTGCCAGGGTAAAAGAGCAGATCGCCGTCCGCCTCGTCGGTGAAGGCGGCGCGATAATGGGGGCCATGGTGGCGCAAACGGCCGTCTTGCCAGCAAGCATCCAGCAAAGCCAGCCCCTCGTCGAGCATATCGCCGCGCACTTTGTGGCTGGGCTCTTCGCCCAGGTAGTCCCACTCCCAGGGGCCATCGCCAATGCCCACGCCGACGATCAGCCGCCCACCGCTGAGGTGGTCCAGGGTGACGGTTTCGCGGGCCAATTTGATGGGGCGGCGGCGGGCGATGGGCGTGACCAGCGCGCCGAGGTGGATGTGGGTAGTGCGCAGGGCGACGGCCGTCAGCGCCACCCAGGGATCCAGCACCGGGAATTCGTGAAAAACGTGGTCCCAGATGAAGAAGCCGTGCCAGCCGGCCGCTTCAGCTTCGGCGGCCAGATCGGCCAGGACGCGGGCGTCGGGACTGCCGGCCCAGTTGGGCATGGTGAGACCGAATTTCATGGCTGCTTTGCCTCCTGGCGGGCGATTTGTTTGGCATACCAGACGCCGCCATGCCCCTCTTCACCGGTCAGGCGGTAGCCCATTTTTTCATAGAAATGGCGGTTGCGGGTGTTCCAGGCCGGCGTGTCCAGCGTCCACAGGTCAGTGTCCGGGTACAATTCCTCCAAAAGGCGCATCGCCTGCGCGCCGACGCCCTGGTTCTGGCAGTCGGGCAGCAGGTAGATGCGGCCCAGTTCCATGTGCCGGTAGCCCCTGGGGTAGATGATGGCGCCGCCGAGGAGACGGCCGTTTTCGTCCTCAATTTTGTAAGTGTCGCAGGTCAAAATCATGCGCAGCTGCCAGTTGACCACGTCGTAGCCGGGCGGGCCGCCCGCCTGCGGTGCGCCGTAGTGGACGTCATAGTCGAAGGCTTGCTGGGAAACGGCCGTTAACGGCCGTGCATCCTCTTCTGTTGCTCTGGTAATCCGAATGTTCATGACTCCCTTCCTTTTTTGTGTAATGGAAACACGGATGACACGGATGAGACGGATTTTCACGGATAAATCAAAGAAATCCGTGTAAATCCACCCAATCCGTGTACCTATCTTTAAACCGGTTCGAGTTGGCCGCGCAGTTCGATGATCTGGTCGCGCAGAGCGGCGGCGCGCTCGAATTGTAGCAGCAGGGCGGCCGACTGCATGTCGGCTTCCAGTTGTTCCAGTTGAATGAGCAAGTCGTCGGCGGTGTAGGCGGGGATAGGTTCGGCAACGGCCGTTTCCCCGTTCTCCTTCTTCCCCCATTCCAGCTCGCTAATCCCCTTGGCAACGGTTTGCGGCGTGACGCCGTGGGCGGCGTTGTAGGCGATTTGCTTCTCGCGGCGGCGGTTGGTCTCATCGATGGCTCGCTGCATGGAATCCGTCACCCGGTCGGCGTACATGATCACCGTGCCCTCCACATGCCGCGCCGCCCGGCCAATCGTCTGGATGAGCGCCGTGTCGGAGCGCAAAAAGCCCTCCTTATCCGCATCCAAAATGGCTACCAGGGTCACTTCCGGCAGATCCAGCCCCTCGCGCAGCAGGTTGATGCCCACCACGGCGTCGTACACACCCCGGCGCAAATCCTGCAAGATTTCAATGCGCTCCAACGTCTCCACTTCGCTGTGCAGGTAGTGGACGTTCAGGCCCATTTCCGCCAGGTAATCGGCCAGGTCTTCGGCCATGCGCTTGGTGAGCGTGGTGATGAGGGCGCGCTGGCTGAGGTCCACGCGGCGCCGCACTTCATAGAGCAAATCGTCCACCTGCCCTTTCACCGGCCGCACGCTGATTTGCGGATCGATGAGGCCGGTGGGCCGGATGATTTGTTCGACGGTGTTTTCGCTGTGCGCCCGTTCGTACGGCCCGGGCGTGGCGGTGGTGTAAATGACCTGGTACAGCCGGTTTTCCCATTCGTCGAAGGTAAGGGGGCGGTTGTCCAGGGCGCTGGGCAGGCGGAAGCCGAAATCAACCAGGGTTTGTTTGCGCTGGCGGTCGCCGTGGTACATGGCGCGGATTTGCGGCAGGGTCATGTGGCTCTCGTCGACGACGAGCAGGAAGTCGTCGGGGAAGTAGTCGAGCAGGGTCCAGGGGGGCATACCGGCGGGACGGCCGTAAAAGTGCCGGGTGTAGTTTTCGCTGCCGTTGCAGTAACCCATCTCGCGCAGCATCTCCACGTCGAAGCGGGTGCGCTGCTCCAGACGATAAGCTTCCAGCAGCTTGTTCTCACGGTTGAGATCGGCCAGGCGCTCGACCAGTTCGGCCTCAATGCGGGAAACGGCCGTTTCCAGGTCCTCCTGCTCCGTCACGAAGTGGCGCGCCGGGTGGATCATCAGGTCCGGCAGTTCGGCGACCATTTCCCCGGTGAGCGGATCGATTTCGGTGATGCGCTCGACCGTGTCGCCCCAGAATTCGATGCGGTAGGCGTTGGCGGCGTAAGACGGCCGTATCTCCAGCACGTCGCCGCGCACCCGAAAGGTATTGTAATCCAGGTCCAGGTCATTTCGTTCGTAATAAATGCCCACCAGACGGCGCAGCATTTTGTCGCGCTGGCGCAGTTCGCCCACCTGGAAATGGGCGTGCGCCTGGTGATACTTCACCGGGTCGCCCAGCGAGTAGATGGCGCTGACGCTGGCGATGACGATGACGTCGCGGCGGGTGGCCAGGGCCTGCGTGGCCGCCAACCGCATCCGCTCAATCTCGGCGTTGATTTCGGTGGTTTTTTCGATGTAGGTGTCGGTGCGCGGGATATAGGCTTCCGGCTGGTAGTAGTCGTAGTAGCTCACAAAGTAACTGACGGCGTTATGGGGGAAAAAACTTTTAAATTCGCTGTATAATTGCGCCGCCAGGGTCTTGTTATGGGCCAGAATGAGCGTGGGGCGCTGCGTTTGTTGGATGACGTTGGCAATTGTGAAGGTTTTGCCGGTGCCGGTAGCCCCCAACAGCACCTGGTGGCGCAGCCCGTCGTTGAGACCGTGGATGAGGCCGGCAACGGCCGTTGGCTGGTCACCCGTTGGTTCGTATGGGGCGGTTAACTGAAATTGAGTCATATTGTCACCTCTGCCCAGATCAAAAAGATACATATATGATGAGTTTACCGGGCAATCATGACATCTTTTGTCACAAATGCGGCCGCCTAAGACTAAAATTCTATTGACGCCACCGAGATATCTTTGCTTAAATGTGACCGGGAAAGCGGGTGTGTAAGGGATAAATTAAGGAACATTGCGCAAATTTAGCCTAGCAGCCGATAGCGAGAAACGGCCGTTCCTGGCCTTTAACGTAATTACCAAACCTGGAAGTAAGTTTTATGAATCAGCACCAGTTGCGATCGACGTCTAAAAATATGTTGGGCCACAAATTGTTTACCGAAGAATATGCAGAAATCCTGCAGCGGCTCTCGCCCCGCCGCCTGTTACTGTTCACGCTGGTCGCCATTTACCTGACAGAATTGGTGGTGATGCTGTTCATCGAGGTACTTTTCAATGAACCTCTGGCGATGCCCTTTCACGTGGCCGAAACCTTTCTGGACGCCACGATTTTGGCGGTACTGGTGTTCCCGCTGATTTATCATTTTTCCTTCCGACCGCTGCGAAATTCGTTGAATGCGTTGAGCAAAACCCAAGAGAGCCTGCAGGCTTCGTTTACGCTTTTAGAAAAAACGTTGTCGGGATTGGGCGAAATTGTGTTTGTGCTAGATGATCAGACCCAGCGAATTCTGTTAGCCAACCAGTCAGTCACTGAGATTTTGGGCGTCAATCCGGATTCGATGATCGGCCAGGGTTTTGAAGATTGTTTCGCCGACCCGGCCGACTACCATTCCTGGGCTCGGCAGGTGGAGGGCGGTCTGGCAGGCGAGAACCACGTGCGGGTGGAAACGGTTCTTCAGGCGCAGAATGGTCAGGCCCGCACGGTTGAAACGACCGTTTCGCGCATTCACGCCAATAATGGCGACCCAGCGTACCGGGTCCTGCTGATCCGGGACGTAACAGACCAGCGGGTAACGGAGGAAAAAATCCGTCTGCAAACGGCCGCTTTGGAAGCAGCCGCCAATGGCATCGTGATCACCAATCGCAACGGCCGTGTCGAATGGACCAATCCCGCCTTTTGCGCCATGACCGGCTACACCGCAGATGAAATCATTGGCTCCAGTCTCAGCCAGCTGAAGTCTGGGCAGCAAGACGAAACCTTTTATGATACCCTGTGGCGCACTATCCTGGCCGGGCAGGTCTGGTCGGGGGAAATTGTGAATCGGCGCAAAGACGGCCGTTTCTACACCGAAGAACAAACTATTGCCCCAGTCCGCAACACCGACGGCGACATCACCCACTTCATCGCCATCAAACAAGACATCTCCCAACGCAAGGAAGTCGAGCAAAAATTAAAAGACAGCGAAACGCGCTATCGCAGCCTGGTCGAAACGTCTCCCGACGGCATTCTGCTCACCAACCTGGAGGGCGAAATCCTCTTTTGCAACGAGCAAATGGCCCACATGATGAACGCCCAAAGCCCCCAGGAAATTGTCGGTGGAAGAACATATGATTATCTGACGCCTGCAGGCGTGAATCGCGCTCTGGCCAACATCGAGCACCTCTTAAGCACCAAAGCGACGCGCAGCACGGAATATGAAATCATTACCCTCAATGGCGACCTGCTGCCTGTAGAAATCAGCAGTTCGCTCATCGAAGCTCAGGATGGACAGGTGCAAGGTCTCACCAGCATGGTGCGCGATATCAGCGCACGGAAAAAAGCCGAATTGCAACTGGCCAAGCAAAACCAGGAGCTGCAAACCTTAAGCCAGCTCAGCCAATCGGTGGTCTCCAGTCTGGAGATGGAGGTTGTTTTGAGCCGCATTGTGCAGCAGGTGATGCCGCTGCTGGCGGCTGAATGCCTGACCATCATGCTGATGGAAGATGACGAACTGGTTTGCCGGGCGACGGAAGGGCTGGGGTTTGAGTATCTGAAGGGTCAGCGCATTCCGGTAAATGATGATCTGTTGGTCTCGGTGCTGGCTTCGGAACGGCCGTATCTCTCCACCGCCAAAGAATGCCTCTTTTACCTGAATAAATGCGGCTACCCCTGCTACGATTTCCAACGCGCCCTCATGCTTGTCCCGCTGCGCGTTGGTCAGGAAACGATTGGCCTCATGCAGGCCATCCACAGCCAGCAAGATGCCTTCGACGAAGAAGACAGCCGCCTCATCCAGGCGGCCGGCAATTGGGCCGCCGTGGCCATCAACCATGCCCGGCAGCACACCCGCATTCAACGCCAACTGCGCGAAACCGAAACGTTAGCCGCCATCAACCAGGCTCTTAACGAAAGCCTGGAAATGGACCACGTCTTGCAGCTCATCGCCGATTCCACCCAGGTACTCATTCCACAAATGAATCAGGTTGTCATTCATATGGTCGACGAACAACAACATATGCTGACGCCGGTCATCTGGAGTGGCATCACCGAACCCGGTCTGACCACCCTGTTTGTCGATTTACAAGCCAGCCTGCTCAGCCAGGCGCTGTCGGCTCAATCCATTATGGCCTATCCAGACCTCCGGGCTGTAGATACGGAATGGACCCAATATTCCTGGTCGGAAGGCGCGCTGCTGGTTGCGCCCCTCATCGCCAACGGCGAACGCCAATTGGGAACGATTAGCATCCGCAGCATCGAGCCGTTTGCCTTTTTGCCCGGCGATGAAGTGGCCCTCTCCCGTCTGGCAAGCTCTGCCGCCATCGCCATCGAATCATCGCGCCTGTATCAGTCCGAAAGATCTCAGCGCCAGATAGCCGAAGCCCTGGGCGTGGCCGCCAAAGCTTTGAGTCAAAGTTTGCAGCTGGATGATGTCTTGACGATGGTGCTGCAGCAGTGTGGTCAGGTTGTGGGCTGTGAAGACGTGACGATATTCTTAGGCGTCCAGGGCACAGACTTGCGCCGGACGACGCTGGCCGAAGACGCGTCTCATTCACTCCAACTATCGCCAACAGAAGAAAATCCTTCTGCTCTCATTTCCAAAGCCCAGGTCGAGTGGATGATTCAGACGGGTAAACCCGTTGTAGCCGAATTGGAAAAACTGAATCATGAGGAGCAAGATACAAAAATGGGCCGGCTGGGCGTCATCGCCGCCGCTCCCCTCAGCATGGGACAGCAAACAATTGGGTTCCTGGTTGCCCACCACGGCCATCTTAACCATTTCGATACCAGCATTTTGCGCCGATTGGAGGCGTTGGCCTCCCACGCGGCCCTGGCAATTCATAATGCGCAGCTGCACCAGAATCTACGCGCCGCTTTGAACCAGGAACAAGCCATGCGCCAGCGCCTTATTCAGACGGAAAAGCTAACGGCTATGGGCCGAATGATCGCGTCTGTAGCCCACGAGATGAACAATCCACTGCAAACCATCAAAAATTGTTTGTTCATCAGCCAACGCCGAGTTACCCAGGATCATCCGATTCACACGTATCTGGAAATGGCTTCGTCCGAAACGGGACGTTTGTCTGATCTGGTTGTGCAGCTGCGCGATGTGTACCGGCCGCGAAACAGCCAGGACATTGTGCCGTTATCGGTGCAAAAGTTAATTGAAGAAACCCAGGTGATTTTGCAGCCGCATTTGCAGCAAAATAACATTCGCTGGCTGGTGGATACCGGCGCAGTTTCGTCGGAATGCACGACCATGGGCATACCCAACCAACTCAAACAAGTGCTGCTCAATATTTCCCTCAATGCCGTGGATGCCATGCAGCCGCATGGCGGGGAATTGTTCGTGCGCGCTCTTCGGGATGATGAACACGGCCAAATTGGGCTGGAATTACGAGATACCGGCCCTGGATTGGACACCGAAATCATCCCAAATCTGTTTGAACCTTTTTTCACGACAAAGGAATCGGGCATGGGGCTGGGGTTAGCGATTTGTTATGACATTGTACAAAATCATGGTGGGCAAATTACCGTGGAGAATGCCAAGTTGCCAGCGCAAGGAGCGGTGTTTACGATATGGTTGCCGTGTAACGGCCGTTAGCCCCCATTATTCAAATTCACCGCCTATGACTAAAAATTCTTGCGTAACATTATCATTGAACAACACCGTACAAGGAGTCTTTCGTGGCTGAACCGACTAACATTTTGATTGTTGACGATGAACAAAACCTGCGCGAAACACTGGCCATCATTCTGCGCGACGAAGGATACCAGGTTTACTCCGCCGCCAATCCCAACGAGGCTCTGGCTTATCTGCGCCAGAGAAGCTTCGACATCATGTTCCTAGACATCCGCATGCCAGAGCGGAGCGGCCTGGATCTCCTGCCCGAAATTCGCCAAATTCATCCGCGCATGCCCATACTCATCCTGACAGCCTTCGCTTCGCTCGACTCCGCCATTGAGGCCATGCGCAAAGGGGCCAATGACTATCTGTTTAAGCCCATCAACCCCATTGATATCTTGAACCGAGTCAATGCTATGCTGCGCAAACGCGCCAGCACTTCCCAGGACATTGTCCAGGAAATGAAGACCTTGCTGGCCCAGTTGGAAGGCAGCAGCGACCAGATAGTCACGCCTCCGGCCAATCAGGAAAGCCAGGAAAACACCCAGCGCTTCCTGCATTGTGGCAAGCTAACTTTAGATCTGGCCGCTCGCCAAATTTTCTTCGATGGTGAAATATTGACGGTAACGCCAACTTCCTTCGATTACCTGCTGGTGCTCATGCGCCACCCCTCAGAAACGATGACTTACGTCGACCTGGTACGCGAAGCACAAGGGTATGAACTATCGCAAATCGAAGCCAACGATCTGGCGCGCGGCCGGATCCACGAACTACGCAAGGCGCTAAAAGAAGATTCACGGCATCCGACAAAAATTATTACGGTTCGCGGAATTGGATATCGGCTGGTTTGTTAGTCCAGCGGCCAATTAGCTAAACAATCAGGCACAAGTCCGAACAATATTTCTCTCAGAACACGGTACGATTTACGGTAATATGTGTTTACCGTAACAACACAAACGGGTTGAACAAAATGGAGCCAATCGAGGGCACCGGGAAGACCCTCGGCGATTAGGAATACGGTTCAACCAGTAACCGGAACATAATCCGGGAGAAAAAGACCGTGTATAGGACAAATATTTTGGTGGCCGACACAAATGCAAATGTTCGGGCATCGTTGACACATTTGCTGGAATACAGTGGGTATGGGGTGCAGGCTACCAGACCGGGCCGGGATGTTTTGAATTGTCTGGAAAACGGCCGTTTCAAACTCCTCCTGCTGGAAATCGACATACCGGCTCATAACGGCCTCCTCCTACTCGGGGCCATCCGCCACTGCATTCCCACATTGCCGATCATCATCCTCACCTCTTGCCACGACAGTCAGACAGCCCTCATGGCCCGTCAATTCTCCATCAGCAGCTACCTCGTCAAACCGATTAACCCCGCCAACCTCCTGCGGCAAATCGAAATAGCCCTGGCCAGCAGCCCCCTCTATTTACCCTAACAAACGACATTCCTCATTCATCGACTGCCAGGCACAGCATCCCCTGCCAACTGCGGATTGTTAAGACCGCCTTCACAATTCGCAATGAACCAAAACGCACAAGTCCCCGGTTTTCCTTAATAATTAGCCCTGTAAATAAGGTTTTGTAGTGGGCTATGCCGTCACATATCAGCAAAGGAGGACAAAATATGCCCCATAGAAAGAAGTTTCGATTAGCAGCCGTCTTATTAGGGTTAGGCGTGTTGCTTCTGGTAGCCGTTTTGGCTGCCCCGCCCGACATGCTGGCCGAAACCCTCAAAGAGGGATTCAGCCTGAAAACTGCCGAGCCACGGACGCCAAACGATCAAACCCTGACCTCTGTCCCTGTAAACCCGGTAGGCATTTCCGGGGAATTCGCATTTCTTAAGGAGATCGGTTGGGCGATTTCCGAGGTAGAGGTTGCTCATCCTGGGCGAACGGCCGTGATCACCGAAGGCACCTTACAAGATGGCTTCATCATCCGCGCCCTCGCCAACAACCCGGACTACGCCAACTTCACCACCGGTATCCTGGAAATGAAATTATCCGCTTTCTCCCCGGCTCAAGACATGCCTGGGCAAAAAGCAGGCAAATGGTACATCCACGGCGAATGGAAAATCACCGACGCCAAGGCTGCGCCAGAAGTCACCCAATATCGTTATGGCCCACACACCTTCAAAGGCGTAGTCAACCTTGAGCTTGATTACAACCCCCTGAGCAAAGAAGGTCAGGCCGAGTTCCTCAGCCAGCCCGTGCATTTCGCCGCCCCCGGCGAAACCATGTCCAATCAGCCGCCACAAGCCGCCTTACTAGGCAATACACGCTTCAACGAAGCGTATCAGCTTTCTGGCGACTCATTACTGGCCCCGAGTACGGCAAATTCTGAGGGAGGTCAATAATGTCACAGTTGAAAAATCGCGCTAAATCCCTTCTGGATTTCGGGAAACCCCAGACCAGACTATTTGTGCTCATCATGGCTGTCATGATCTCCATGTTGGCCATCATCAGCGTTAGCTACGCCGACGTTCCCGGCGGCCGTCCCGCCCCCACCAACGTCGCCGTGCCCAATCCCGGTACACAAGAACAAGAGCTGGCAAACATCACCTTCCCGGCTCCTTACAATACCTTTGAGTTTGTGGTCACCTGCGCTGCCTGCCACGGCGGCACCATCGACCAGCAAGCTGGCCATTTTGGTAACTGGGCCGGCTCCGCCCACGCCAACGCTTTCCGCGACCCCATCTTCCGGGCCAACCAGCAAATCGTCAACCAGACGGTCCTAAACCTGACCGGTGAAGATGGCGCGGGCAACGTCTGCGTGCGCTGCCACAGCCCCAACGCCTGGTACTCCGGCCGCACCGACCCCAACCTGGCCGGGCAGGCAGATACCAGCAACGCCATCAACAGCATCGTGCTCTCCACGGATGATGAAGGCAT